>Ga0265797_10011690_pt1 | contig 10940 bp, 7 predicted proteins | sample P2T30metagenome_FD_192433 | JGI IMG/M metagenome (GOLD analysis project Ga0265797, IMG submission 192433) | Plant litter microbial communities from East Loma Ridge, Irvine, California - P2 T30 | ecosystem: Environmental > Terrestrial > Plant litter > Unclassified | place: USA: California... | reverse complement strand
GAAAATACCCTTGTCTTTTTGCACATGCAGACTGCGCACGTACGAAGCGAATGCTTTCTGGCCGAGATACTTGAGCTGAGGGTCCTGGAAAGACATGGATTGCAGCTGGTTCTTGATGCTCCCTTGTTTCTTTTCGCGGACGTTGATGCGCTCGATGGGGACCTTCTTCGCCTCCAGCCGCTCCAACATGCCTTCTTCCTCGCTAGGGTCCATGAATAGCACGGCACGTCCTTCGCGTTCGTATCGTGCGGTACGTCCAACACGGTGAATGTATGTGTCCGCGTCCTCTGGGCAGTCGACTTGCACAACCCAGTCTACAGCAGGGAAATCGAGTCCACGAGCTGCAACGTCCGTGGCGAAGAGGCAGCTATGCTGGGCGTTTGAGAACTTGTGGGTGATTTCGAGGCGAGCCGTCTGTTTCTGTCTTCCATAAAGGTGCAAAAGCGGAATACCGGGCTGCATGTGTCGGAAGGCCTCGTATACGAAACGGACTTGCTTGCCCGAAGACAGGAAGACGATGATCTTGGCCTTCTTCGTGTTTTGGAGGAAAGACCATAGCGTGTCCAGTTTCTTCGGTAGCGGTGTGATCACATAGTTCTGTTGTAATGTCTTGGGTGTAGCAGCAGTGGCCGCCTCATGGACAGAGATGTATTCCGGGTCGCGCAGAGACAATCGAGCCAGATCTGATACGCGCTTCGTCTGTGTCGCACTGAACAGCATTGTCTGTCGCTCTCTCGGCAGGTAGTCGACAATCGCATCCACGTCCTTTTGAAAGCCCATGTCCAGAATGCGATCCGCCTCGTCCAGGACCAACATCTGAAGCATGTCCACGTTGAAGGCAGCCGTCTGACTGAGATGCTGCAATATCCTACCCGGTGTGCAAACAACAATGTTCATCCTCGTCAACGCATCCTGCTCTTCCCTCAAACCCTTGCCACCAATGATCAAGCCCGCCGCAAACAAATGCCCTTTGCGACCGAGAAGTCGCAGAACGTCGAAGATTTGAATCGCCAGCTCTCTCGTGGGGGAAATGACCATAGCACCAAGTCCAGCATCCGGGCCGATACATTGTGTGCGGTAAAGGTTTTCCAATATTGGGATCAAGAAGGCCAGAGTCTTGCCGCTGCCAGTCTTCGCGGCGGCCAAAATGTCGTTACCCTTCAGCGCAGCCGGGATCGCCCTCTTTTGGATGTCGGTAAGTGTGGTGAAGTGCGTCGCCGAGAGTCCATCCTGAGTCTCTTTGCTTAGAGGAAGGTCATTGAAGGTGGTTACCGGAGCCTTTGCGTCCAGCCCTTCGACGGCCTTTTGCAAAGTTTCGAGATCTACCTCGTTACGCTTCCTCTTGATGCCTCGAGTCTGCTTCTTGACCTTTGTAGGGCGTGTTCGCCCGCTGTATGCTGCTGGCGCCATATTTGTAAAGTGGGTGTCGCTGGGCGAGTGCAACGCTGCTTCGTCTCGTATCCGCTCTCTTTCCAATTCTCGAACTCGAACTTGAACTTTTGAGAAAGCCGAGCGCTAGCGTGCAAAAGCGGGTCCTGACACTGCACCAACGGGCCGCCCCCACCATTCGGCTTCGCGTTTGCCTTCGAGTGTTCGCTAGAACTCGGCCGTCATCAACAATTACTTGCGATTTGCACAGCAAACACCATGGCCGAACCACAGCGCGACTTTGAAAAGCTTCGTGAGGAGGAGGAGAAGGAAGACAAGGACATTTTCGACGAACTGGAGAAAGAGTCCAAGGCATTCGACAAGGTAACGCAAGGCTCGTCGCATACACGCACTGAACAGTAAGCTCATCAATCGCAGGACTCGGAAATCGAGCGCATTCTTGGTGCATTCCGCGCAAACGCCTACGATGTTCTCGACTTACAGCCTGGTGTCCCCGACGAAGACATCAAGAGGACATATCGTAAGAAGTCGCTGTTGATCCATCCCGATAAAACTTCCAACCCGCGCGCACCCGATGCCTTTGACCGCCTGGCCGGCGCCCACCAAGCTCTTCTCGACGAAACCAAGCGAGGCGTCCTGGACGAAGCGATTGCAGATGCTCGCTCATTGCTCATCCGCGAGCGCAAACTCACCACCGACTCGGAGGAAGTGAAAGACCCGGACCGCGAGTTCATGCGCGCGTGGAAGGAGAAGGTGAAGTTTGTACTGGCCGACAACGAAGTGAGACGCATCAGACAAGCAAAGGCCGCGATGCGGGATGAGGGACGGCAGCAGAGGAAAGAAGAGGAAGAGCTTGCGGAGAAGAAGCGTAAGAGGGATCATGCTCAGGATTGGGAAAAGACGAGAGACTCTAGGATTGGCAACTGGAGGGATTTCCAGAAAAAGGAGGATGCCAAAAAGAGCAAAAAGAAGAAGATGAAGGTGCTTGGTTGAGGGATGTTGGGGACGAGGGCACGAATTTTTGTTTGCATCACCCTGCTGCTGCCTTTTGGTACGCGGAGGGCTTAGCGAGGCGTTTGGCGAATGGGACAGGTACAGGCATAGGTTCAGGCTTCTCTCATAATGGAGGCATAACGAGACGGAGGGCCTGTGAACACAACAAGTCTAGGGAACCCGGGTCAAATGAGCCCTTCGTTATGCAAGGTCACGTGGACGCGGTCAATTATGAAGTATTGGTGTACTCACTTTGCAACTTGCGATGACCTCTACAACGTGTGTCTGTAAGGTGATCAACAGCTTTTCAAATTGGGCAATTGAAAGAAGGTACATGCATGTCTGTCAGACACGATTGACGTTGGCACCAGCGAGTCGTGGGTAGAAAGCAAGCGGAAGATCTCAGCTCAGGTGCGCAAGGTGATCGACAAACGAAGACATGACCATGACTCTCCCGAACCTGAAGCACAGGTCTCCTTGACCGTTTTCCCTCGACCCTTGCATTCTTGGGCCTCGACTTCCAAGCCTTGGATGGATGTTGTTGATAGGAGCGATGGATTGATGAACACTAGGCATAAACGACCAGAGAGGATCACAGTAATAAGACGCGGTCCAATGCAGGTCAAATTGCAAATATAGGCATTTGGCCCTATCAAAAGCACTCAAGCGAGCTGCATCTATCCTCCATGCAGCGCATCAAGAAGTCGTCAGAGCGCTTTGTTCACATGCATCCCCTGGCCCCCTCTCAGGCCCAATAGTGCGGGCGGCCTGCCCTTGAGCCGATCTATGGCTCCAAGTCCATTCGCACCCACTGTCCCATGCCATCCCACAGGACGACCTCTCGCATGCGATTGTAACGATTGTAACGATTGTATGCATGTGAGGTTCCTTGTTATCATTGTCCTTGTCACCTATAGCACTACGGTCGTTTCATATCTGCCCTTGCAAGACACGTGCCGCCCCCGGTCGTCACCCATCTCATTATTCGTCCCAACACACCAGACGCTCTCCCGCTTTGTTATATGGAAACTCTTTAGCCGACCCCGGCAAACCCGCTAATCTCGACCAACATCTTTCCGCCTCACCAAGGCACGCGCACTGCCCCGAAGTACATGGCCTAGCCGTGACATTCCAACACTTGCCACAAGGCCAAGATCTGCTTCCGGCGACCTTTGCGACGTCCACCCGCCCATGCCCAGCCAGTCCGCCGCTTCTGCACACGACCTTCCTTCCGCCTGCAGCTACTAGGTCGCGGTAGGCAGATACCCAACTACCCATATGCTTCCCAATCCCGACGAGAACCACGGCGATCAGCGCAGGGGCGCATCACCCGGCGTGCGCGCCATCCATTGCCCACCCTGGCAGCCCACGACAACCAGTCTGCGTACTCGCGGTCTGATCTCGGTCCACCATATGCATATCCTTTAACGCCCAGCACCTCTGGTGCTCCCACCGTCTACCAACCCAATCCAGAACCCGAGCCTCCGACATCACATAAGCGCAAGACTCCTCCCCACCAGACCGGAGCCAAGCCGAGCAAGAAAGTCAAGAGGGTGGGACCCAAATCAGATGTTCAGCCTGACTCGATGAATGCCGCCGATGGCGACAACGGTGGTGAGAGCAGCAAACCAAAGCGTGTACGGACGGGTTGTCTGACCTGTCGTGAGCGTCACTTGAAGTGCGACGAGGCATGGCCTCACTGTCAGAACTGCCGCAAAAGCAACCGCGAATGCAAGAGAGGAATCAAGTTGAACTTTATCGATACTTGGTGTGACCGACCACCGCACATCATGACTCTTCATGGCACCAAAGACTGGAAGGTCGAGTTTCTGGATGAGTCTAGGGAGATTGCAGACGAATACATTGGAGGCATGCATGTGTATCCTCCATTGAAACAGGCTGTACCGACTGCCCTGACACGCGACCGTCCGCGCGAAGTCAACTCCTTCAACTATGCAAACAGTGCGCCTGCAGCACCAGCCGCGCTACCACAGCAAGCTCTTCCGCCAATCCAAGGCATTCTGCCTGATGTGACATATGCGGACCCGACCGCAAGCCAAGACATGGGCAATATGTTTGACAACTCGCGACACAACAGCATGCAATATCCGATGCAACACTCAACCGTCAACTCGAATGCACGTTCGTCGTATGCGCCAAGCATGAACAGTGTTGCGATGCTAGCGCCAACGAACAATTACGCTCCTGTGGAACACGGTGTAAGCGGCGACGAAAGCGAAAGGCGGGAGTATCTCGACACGGCAGAGGAAACACTGTTCATGCAAGTCTTCGTTGAAGAGGTGGGTGTGTGGATGGATTCTATGGATCCACTCAAACATTTCTCACGCCTTTTGCCATCCCATTCGCTGTCTGAGCCTATGCTGTTGCACGCTTTTCTGGCTTGTGGAGCGCGCCATCTTACTCTTATCAATCCCGCGTACTCTGAAGACAAGGCGCTTCACTACTACGACACAGCAACCAGCTATCTGTTGAAGAATCTGCAGAATCCCAACCGCGATACGGTCATTTGCGCTACGACTGCCGTGATCCTCAATGTGTATGAGGTAATGTCGGAGAAAGCATTGCAACGCATGAATCACATCGCCGGCGCGAGAGCGCTCATCAAGGAATGTGGGTGGAATGCAAAGGCAACTGGTGTTGGAGCAGCCTGCTTCTGGCTCAATGTTGGGCTTGAAGTCTTGAGCTGCCTGCATTTCAATTGGCAGGTTGCTTGGGATCCGGATGACTGGCAAATCGACATGGACATGAGCCACGAAACACATAACGGGAGAGAGGAGGAATGGACACATCGTATGCTCTACATTGTCGCAAAGGTGTGCAATTTCAGATCGACGATGCCCAGGTCCATGGAGGCAAATCAGAGGGACGAACAGATCCGGGCGCAACATCGATATGAACAGTGGAACCGGCTCAAAGGCATGGCTGATGCATGGAACTTGAGCATTCCGAAAACCATGCAACCCATGGCGTATGTCAATCCGTACCACTCTGGTGGGAAGTCCTGCTTCCCAGAAGTGTGGTTGATCAAGAGAACGGCGATCGTGGCAAGACTTTTCTACCACACAGCGATGTTGCTATTGTCACAAATCAACCCCTACTTCAGTGTGGGCGTTCCTGGAGAGATGGCAGACTTGCAGAGCAGACATGCGCAGGTGATCTGTGGCATTGCTGCTCATGTCAAAGACCGGTAAGAATAGCAGTCCCACAATTACTAGCTGGCACACCTCAACTGACATTTTGAACAGCGGCGTTGCCTCTATAGCCATCCGCTCTTTAGCACATGCAGGCGAGGTACTCACCGACCGCCGCCAGCAAGAGGAAGTCTTCCAGATATTCGAGAAAATTAACAAGGAGACCGGCTGGCGCATCGGCTTCGTGTATAAAGAACTCAAAGAGAAATGGGGCTGGGCTGAGGAGCCCTCGCCCGAACAAATGGCACAAACTCATGCCGCAGCTCAGCAAGAAAAGGAGAGACGGGAGCAGCAGCAGCAGCAGCAGCAGCAACAGCAACAACTACAACAAGCTCAGATGGCTCAGCATCAACAGCAGCATCAGCAGCAACAGCAACAGCAACAAAACATGCATGTACCACAAGACTTCATGTTCAACTCCCAAAACATGGCGCTCAACATGCCGCCACCTACAACACAACCGACACCTCCTCAACGGCAATCCCAACAAAAGCCACCTAGCAGCGCGGGAAAACAGAACCAAAAGCCGCCTTCTGGCATCTTGAACCCTTTGTACGCCAAAGCCGACTTCAACCTCCCTCAGCATCCTTACCAGGATGTCTACGTGGCGCCGTCTTCAGGCCACGGGCACCCTCAGGGCGGATACTGGTGGAGCTCGTAGTTCGAGGAAAATTTCCTGGACAACAGAAATCACAAATTTACAGCCGACCCTGGCCTAATGTTCGAAGATCTTCGTGTCGATATCCTTTCCTTTCGTTTTAATGTTAGCTCTAGGATGTGGAGAATCCTGCAGAGCGTGTTTCCTTGGCAAAATACCCAGTGTGCATTCGATGGGCGAATGCATGGATCATGTTAATTACATACTGTCTCCAACAACCAACTAATAATGATCTCCTCATACACCTGTACCTTGTCCCGTGTGTTCGGACAATTTGGACGATGCTATGTTTACCTCCATGTTGCCTCGGCAAGTCCCCAGCTTTTGATTTGAGTTCACGATATGGGGAAGGTTCCTGCGTCTGTGTCTCGATCGACCTGCACGAATGGTACCACCTCTTGCTCTTCACGCACCTGCAGATACCAGCAAGAAACGGCTGCGTAGTCTAATCTATCCTGCTGACCTGCAGAACTCGTGTCTACCTTGACAGCATACGATCAATTTCCGAATCCCCGAGCAACAACCAACCCCAACTCTTCAGCGGGTGATCACCAACACACGCGCCATATACAATGGCACGCTGGTAGCACTTCGTTCAACACGACGTAACAGAAGAGCCAGACCACAATGACAGACCACGATCCCAAAAATCAAGGCAACCCTGCCGCCCCAACAGCGACAATGCCAGTGACAGACCACGCCCCGCCCGACCTCTCCCTCCAAGGCGACACTCTCACCTTACACCCACCCAGCGTCTTCGCCTCGTCGCCAGAAGAGCGCGAGCTCCTTGAGCCCTACTCGCGCTTCCGTCAGGAGCCCATCAACGCCCTCGCCGAATTAGGCCAGCACATCTCGGGCACAGGATGGCGGAGCTACGACGAGATCGTCGGTCGCGAGATCTTCTACCCCGGTTTCAGCGAGAACATGAAGAGCATGGTGATGCGGCAGCGGAAACTGCGGGCTAAGATTGCCGAGCTGGCTGCGAAGAGGGTCGAGGCGGAGATGCTGGAGGGGAAACTGGGGCCTATGGGATTGGACGGGGAGGAGCCGGAATGGAGGGCTAAGAGGGAGGAGAGGCGCCGAGAGCTTGAAGGGCAACTGAGTAGTGTGGCGGAGGAGTGGACGGATGGCATGATTTGCAAGATGGACTCGAAGTACTTCATCCGTGGGGCTTATTATTTGGCGACCCAGCTCTTGACTAGGGCATACCATCAAGGCATCCACATCAACAGTGAGGAGGTTTTGCGATTGCGAAGGGTCGCGGAGGAGGCTGCGGAGAAGGGCCAGAGCATCATCTTCCTGCCTTGCCATCGTTCACACGTCGACTACGTCAGCTTGCAGGTCATCTGCTACAGGTTGGGATTGGCGTTACCCACGGTCGTGGCAGGGGACAATCTCAACTTCCCCGTCGTGGGCAACTTCTTACAGCACGCCGGTGCGATGTGGATCCGGAGGAGCTTCGGCGACGACCAGCTGTATCAGACGCTGGTGCAGTCGTACATTGACACGCTGTTGCAGAACGGGCATAATCTGGAGTGCTTCATTGAGGGTGGACGTTCGAGGACCGGCAAGCTGCTGCAACCCAAGTTCGGCATCTTGAGCTTCGTCCTTGACAGTGTCATCTCCGGCAGTGTCGAGGATTGCATCATCTGTCCGGTTTCGACGCAGTACGACAAGGTCATCGAAGTCGATTCATACGTCTCGGAGCTCCTTGGCCAGCCCAAGTCGAAAGAGGGTCTCATGAACTTCCTATCGGCAACGAACGTCCTCTCGCTGAAATTGGGCCGCGTGGATATGCGCTTTGGTGAGCCCTGGAGTTTGAGAGGGTTCATCACCGAGCAGCGGACACGTCTCACGAAACAACCAAAGGATATCGAGAGCACTTACGATGCTACTCTTCGCCGAAAGCTGCTAACTACGCTTGGCTACAGAGTCCTCAAGGAGATCAACGATGTCAGCGTGGTGATGCCCACAGCGCTGGTAGGCACAATTCTACTCACGCTTCGCGGACGAGGCGTGGGGAAGAGCGAGCTTGTGCGCCGTGTGAACTGGCTTAGCAATCGTGTTCGCGCGCAGAATGGCCGTCTTGCGCACTTCGCAAAGAACAACACCGCAGCTGTTGTTGAGCGTGCACTTGAGGTGTTGGGTCCAAACCTTGTCGGCAGAGTCGAAGGACTCCCCGAAGAGACTTTCTTCGCTGAAGACCGCTTCCAGCTCAGCTTTTACCGCAACATGACCATCCATCTGTTCATATCGCAAGCTTTGGTTTGCGCGGCATTGTATCTAAAGGTCAAGCTCGGTGGCGGCGAGGACACTCAGAGGATCAGCTACGCTTCTTTGAGAGAGTACGTCCTGTTCTTGTCGCAGCTCTTCCGAGCAGAATTTATTTTCGACACGAGGCCACTGGATGAGAATCTGAGAGACACACTTAGATCACTCGAAGACGACCGCGTGGTGCGAACAGCCAGCAACAGCGGCGAAGTGACCACCATCGAACTGCACCCCGACGAGCGCGCAACCGGTCGCGAGAACTTTGATTTCTACTGCTTCCTCATCTGGCCATACATCGAAGCAGCCTGGCTAGGCGCCATTTCGCTCTTCATGCTTGCGCCGCCTCCTTTCAAGGCAACAGACTCGGAGGCTTGGGTGGGTTTCAACCAGGCTCAGGACCTCGCGCAGCTGCTGGGCAAGACGCTGTACCATCAGGGTGACCTCAGCTACTACGAGGCCGTCAACAAGGAGGCTCTGCGGAATGCGTACGCGCGCCAGGAGGAAGAGGGTATTGTGCTTGTGTCGCGGGTCAAGGAAGGCAAGGCGCAACCCAAAGTTCGCTTGGCTAATGATTGGATGCCTGTGAGGGATGAGCAGGGGAAGTTGAAGGCTGAGGGACCTTTGTGGGAGTTCTGTGAGAAGATCTCACAGGGTAGGAGAGAGGGGAAGAATCGTCGAGATGGCGCGACTGTTCGGACGAGGGTCCTCGGGTTGGCGGATTTGGTTGGTAGGGCGCTTTGGGAGGGCGCTGTTGAGGGTGTGGATGGTGTTGGCGATGGGAAGAGTATGAGGCGCAAGGGATTGGCCGGGAAGGCGAGGCTTTGATCTATGCATATGCTAGACGCTATGATGAGTTTACGATTTGTATATGACAACGGTAACAGACACACGACGACTAATTCGAAGTGAGCAGTGCCTTGTGCTCTATCACAAACTCCCTCACGGCATCGACGAAACCAGCCAGATCCTCATCCGTCAACGCCAGACTGAGCGAGACAAACCCACGCCTGGCCATGTAATACCCACGCTCGAGCAAGAACAAATGCAACAGATCCCCAAGTCCGGCCACCGGCTCCCCAAAGTCTTCAGGACACTTGATCTCCCCAACCGGCGTCGTCGTAAAAGTCACGTTCATAATAGACCCCAACCCAGTCCACTTCATCAGCGTCCCACTCCCAACCTCATTCAACCCACCACGCAACCTCTCCCCCCTCTCATGCAACTCCCTCGCCTTCGCAGGCGTGAAAACCTCCTCCAACCCCACCCGCCCAGCCGCCATCGTCAACACATTATTGTTAAAAGTCCCAGCATGCGCCAACGAGCCCTCCCCCTTCCTCGGATCAAACATCTCCATGATTTCCCTCTTCCCTCCAAAAGCCCCAAACGACATCCCGCCTCCGATCCATTTGCCCAGAGTCATGAGATCCGGCCTCGAATCGCTAGGCAAAATCCCTTGCACGCCGCTCCCGTCGTACAGCCGCGAAGTCATGACCTCGTCGAAAACTAGCACCGCCCCCCGTTCGTTCGCAACCTCCCGCAAACCTTGCAAGAAGTCGAGCGAGCCCGGTATCGCGCCCCCGGACCCGATCATGGGCTCGACGATTATAGCCGCCAGATCCCCTCGGTTCTCTGGCGCCTCGACCAACTCCCTCACGGATTCGAGGGAGTTGTACCGCGCGATGAGGTACTCGTGCGGAGCGTTCACGGGGCTGCTCACGCCCGCTTTGAAGCTGAACGCTCCGCCGTGGTAAGCGCCGCTGAAGACCAAGATCTTGCTCTTCTGCGTGAGGTGTTTGGCTGCTGCCAGGGCCATGAGCGTGGCTTCGGTGCCCGAGTTCGTGAAGCGCACGAGATCTATGGCTTCGAAGCGGGATGTTATGGCTTTGGCGAGCAGGGCTTCGTCTTCGTGTTGCGAGCCGAAGGAGAGGCCCTTTTCGATGGCGGCTTTCAGGGCGGATGTTATGGCCGGGTGGGAGTGGCCGTAGAGGCCGGCGGTGTATTCGCCTAGGAAGTCGGTGTAGGCGTGTTTGTCGGCGGAGTGTAAGGTGGCGTTTTGGGCATGGGTGATGGAGAGGGGGAAGGGGGCGTAGTGCAGGACTGTGCGTGTGTTGCCGCCGGGCAGGCTGTGGAGGGCGGTGGTGTGGATTGAGTGCGAGGTTGGGTTGCGGGTTGTGTAGGCTTCTGCTGCGGTGGTGTAGACTTGGGCAATTTTGGGGTTGGGTGTTGAGATTGCCATCGTCGTTGTAGTTGTTGGTCGGTTGGAATCGATGTGTTTGATGTTGTGTTCTTTTCGTTGGTCTTAGGTGAGCTCTTCAACAAGATGATTTGGCCTTCCTCTTGTACACTATATAAAGTGAACGCTCGACAGATAGGCCGTTTCGATCGCAGACGTAAGCATTTTTTCTTCTCCAAAGCTG
>Ga0265797_10011689_pt1 | contig 10942 bp, 9 predicted proteins | sample P2T30metagenome_FD_192433 | JGI IMG/M metagenome (GOLD analysis project Ga0265797, IMG submission 192433) | Plant litter microbial communities from East Loma Ridge, Irvine, California - P2 T30 | ecosystem: Environmental > Terrestrial > Plant litter > Unclassified | place: USA: California... | reverse complement strand
ATAAAAAAAATCCCGGCAACCGTAATGGCTGCCGGGATTTTTTTGTTCCTGAATAATTAATATCCTGGGTTTTGCTGATCCCTTAAAATAGGGTTCGCATCCAGTTCTACCTGAGGAATAGGGAATACCAGCTTGTTGTCGCCTGGTTGGAAATTAACCATGCTCCAGTGGCTCACACCAGATCTTGTAACCGGAGTTTTGGTACGAAGCAAGTCAAAGAATTTATGGCCTTCACCGTAAAGTTCTTTATCACGCTCAGCCATAATTTCGGCAATAAGCGCCTGACCTGTTTTCGTCGATGCAGTCGTTGCAACACCAGCTCTTGACTGGATAGCCAGAAGTGCTGCTTTTGCAGCAGCCTCGTTTGCAGTTCCCTGTCTTGCTTCTGCTTCTGCTTCAATAAGGTACATTTCAGAAGAACGAATAAGTACCTGATTATTTGCAGGAGTAGAATTAAAATCGAATTTATTGATCAGATAACCTTCTGTTCCTCTTCGGCTATATTTACCATCAACCAAAAACTGTTTTTTACGAACGTCTGTTTCGCTGAAAGAATTAAGGAATTCATCCGTAACACGGAAGCTTGAGTATCCAATGTCATAAGGATCGTAAAAAGAACTTACTGCCAGGAATCCCTGGTTATCATCTGTTCTAACATTGATTGCATAGATCCACTCAGAAGTTGGATTGTTAAATCCTGTCAAAAGGTCTTCACCGGAAGATAATGGCTTGCCTGCTCTTGCAAGCTTGGCATATCGGCTTGCTTCCGGATAGTTGCCCATGGTAAGATAAACCCTTGCAAGATATCCCTGTATCGCTGCTTTGTTCATACGATAGATGCTTGTTCTTGCGGGAATATTTGTTTCAGCGAATTTCAGATCTTCAAGGATCAGATCATATACTTCTCTAACTTTAGCTCTGCCCGGAGGCGTTTCACCAGGAGCAAGCGGTGCTTTTACAAGCGGTACGCCCAGAGCTTCCGGATCCAGTGTATATGGTTTTCCATACCACCTTACCAGCGAGAAATATGCATCTGCACGGATGGCTCTAGCCTCAGCAAGATATGCGTTTTTCTGCGCATCTGTAACCGGAGAAGTAGGGATAAAAGCTACAAACTGATTAGCGTTCGAAATTACGCGGTAAGCAAAAGTCCAGTAATTGGATGGTTCTGTTGAACTTACTGTTTCAATAAACTGGTAACCGTTTACAAAGCGGCCATAGTTACCCGCACCGCTTACCACCATTACATTACCACCTTTCACATCTGCGTTCAGGATCATGTTGTTGGTATAATCCGAATTGGTGGTAAGGTCATAGAGACCTGTCATCGCAGCTGAAATTTTTTCCGGTGTCGAAAATGCTTCCTGTGCATTTACCTGGGCATTCGGAGATACTTCCAGGAATTCGTCTTTACATCCGCCCAGAGCAGTGAGGCAGACGATTGCGCCAAACATGGCTATTTTATTTATACTTTTCATATTTTGTTCTTGAAATTGTTAGAATCCAACACTTACACCTGCTGAGAAGGTTTTGATATTCGGGATGTCATTATTGCTAAGTCCTGCAATATCCACTTCCGGATCCAGTCCTTTGTGTGCAGCCAGTGTGAATGGGTTTTCTGCAGATATAAAAATACGCGCGTTTGAAAGCCTTGCAGAGTTCAACAGATTTTTGCTAAAAGTATAACCCAGTGTAATGTTCTTCACACGCATGTAAGATCCGTTAAACAGGAACCTTGTAGAGGTATTGTTCGAAAGATCTGTGTTACCGGTTGGTCTGAATCTTGGTACATCGGTAATATCACCTGGTTTCTGCCATGAGTCATACACTTGTCTTCCGATTTGCTGACCAGGATTGATACCATTGTGTGACAAAGCAGCATAAAGGTTATCATAGATTTTGTTACCCACAGAGAAGTAAGTAAATACTCTGAAATCAAATCCTTTGAAAGTCAACGTATTTGTAAGTCCCCCTGTGAATTTAGGCAATGCAGATCCATATTTGTTTGACCGGGTTGCCTGTGACCAGGTTTTTGTCGTTGTTCTTTCGCCTGTTGTTGGTGAATCAATATACCACATCGGTGCACCATCTGCCGGATCAACTCCTGCATATTCTCTCAAATACCATGAATATCTGTCACCACCTACAACCCAGCGTTTTGTTCCTTCTAACGGATCGATTACCTCATTGACAGTCATTTTTTTAATTTTGTTCTTATTGGATGTCAGGTTAAAAGAAACATCCCATTTGAAAGCGCCGTTTCTGAGTGGACTGGCATTTAAAAGAAGCTCAATACCGGAGTTGTTCATAGATGCCAGGTTGGTTACAAGGCTGTTAAATCCAGTAAGACGTGATAAAGGCTGATCAAATAAAATTCCTTCCGATCCTCTTTTGTAGTAAGAAATTTCCCCACTGATACGGCTGTTCAATACAGCAAATTCAAGACCGATATCCAATGTTGAGTTTTGCTCCCATTTTAAGTTCGGGTTAGCCAGCTGCGTGTAAGCAATACCTGCCTGTCCTTCATAATTACGTCCCAAAGCATATAATCCCTGTGCGTCATAACGGCCGATTCTGTCATTACCGGATGTACCATAACTTCCACGAATTTTTAATTCATCAATAAAGGTTACCGGTTTAAGGAATTCTTCATTGCTGATTCTCCATGCTCCACCAATGGAATAGAAAGTACCCCATTTGTTGTTCTCTCCAAAGATCGAAGATCCGTCTCTTCTCAAACTTCCTGAGAAGAAATATTTGTTGCTGAAATCATACGTAACTCTTGAGAAATAAGATGAAAGTCTTTTCTCGGTAAAGCTGGATGACGCTGTATTTGGAGTTGATGCGGCAATAAGCTCAGTAGCGCCCGGAAAAGCAAAGTTGGTAGCCTGCGCATAAATGTTATCAAGCTTTGTCTTATAAGCTTCCTGACCCACCAAAACATTTAGATTATGTACACCACCCAATATTTTGTCATACGTAATGGTATTAACCGACGTCAGAGAAATGTCTTCACGGGAATAACGGTATCCGCGTCCTTTCACACTAACACCATTTCCGTGTACAGGGTTATAAAACTGTCTTTCTCTGTTATTGATATAATCAACACCAACCGAAGCTCTTGCAGTAAATCCATCCAAAAATTTAACTTCTGCAAATGGATTTGTAATTACCCTCGATGTAACCGTGTTGTATTCGTCCAGTTCTGACAAACCTACCGGGTTAAAATCAGGAGAAACCGGGTTTGCATAGCTATAAACTTTATTTCCAAGCGCATCTAAAACAGGTTGTCCGTTTGCATCTCTTACATAAAGCGAGTAAATATTGGATGCAAGATCTGCAAACCTTACCGGGTTCGCACCGCCACCTGCTCCTGCCGGAGTGTTCTGATCAGTACGTGAAATAGTATTGTTGATACCAAAGCTGAAGAATTTGTTAACATCATTTGAGATGTTGAACTTTCCTGTGTACCTCTCAAAGTCAGATCCGATCACGATACCTTTCTGGTTGAAATAACCACCTGATACGTAATATTTGATTTTATCTGTACCGCCTGCTGCCGATACGTTCAGGTCTTTTGTAACTCCGGTACGCAATACTTCATCTCTCCAGTTGGTATCGTAAAATAACGCTGCATCCGAATTTAGTACTCCATTGGCACCAAATGGGTTTTGCGTATTAAATGGATTGACTGTAAGTCTGTTACGCGTAAGTGTATTGGCTGCAATCGCAGCAGCTGCCGGATCAAGATTAGCAGCTATTCTCTGTGCATAATAGGAATCGAAATATAATTTGTAATACTCAGATGCATTAAGCACTTCATGTTTCTTTACAGCTTGGGAAGAAACACCCATCGAGTAACTTAGATTGAATTTTGTTGCACCTGCTTTACCTTGTTTGGTCGTAATTAAAATTACACCGTTACCTGCACGCGAACCATAAATAGCCGCCGCCGTTGCATCTTTCAATACAGTTACAGAAGCGATGTCATTCGGGTTCAGAGACGAAAGAACGTCTGAGGTTTGTGCTACCTGGCTCAAATCTCCGTTGGTCACAGGAATACCGTCAATTACATACAATGGCGTAGAAGATGCTGAAAACGAACCGACACCCCGGATACGTACTGTGGAAGTTGCACCTGGCTGTCCGGATACGCTTGTAACCTGTAAGCCAGCTACTGCACCCTGCAATGCCTTGTCGAAAGAAGTATTTGGCCTGTTGGCGAAATTGTCTGAAGATACGGTAGAAGCCGATCCTGTAAAGTTTTCTTTTTTTACAGTACCATAAGCTACAACCAGAACTTCACCCAGGTTTTTAGTATCCTGAGCCAGTGCTACATCAAGCACACTGCGTGATCCTACCGAAAGTTCCTGAGTTAAAAAACCAATGTAAGAAAAGCTCAAAGAAGTTGAAGAAGAAGATACAGGGATTGAGTATTTTCCGTTCACATCCGTTACCGTACCACTTTGTGTTCCGATCACTTTCACACTCACACCCAGCAGCGGAGTGCCATCATCACCTGACGTGACAGTTCCTGTCACGGTCCTTTCCTGAGCTGCCGCAGAAAATGCCAGACACAGGAAAAGCAAGAAACTTTGCAAAAATATTTTCATGGAAACATTAGTTAGAAATGAATTAAACTACTAAGATAAAAAGTTATAGTAATTATTCCAATAAATTTTATCGTAAAAATTTTGTTTTAGTCGTTTAAGTGTTTGAATTACAGTGAATAAAATTATAAAAAACAATTCTAAAAAGTGGTTTTTTAAGATAGTAGCAATCTGGAAATTGTACAAATAAGTGCTTGGCAATTAACCTGAAATTTTTTCTAGAAGGCTAAAATACGGATGTGAAAAAGATATCAACTGATCCGGCTCCAGTTGGTCTGTTCTTTCTTAATTGTACTTAAATGAGTCCTGATCGGAAGGTTCTCTGGCAGGTTTAAATCAGGGTCATTATGCAGAATTGCTTCTGCCGACTGGCGTGCAGCTTTTAGTATTTCGCCATCCTGAGCGAGGTTGGCAATCAGTAAATCCATCAATCCGCTTTGCTGTGTACCAGTGATGTCGCCGGGGCCACGCAGCTGAAGATCGACTTCTGCAATTTCAAAGCCATCGTTGGTGCGGCACATGGTTTCAATACGCAGCCGGGTATCTTTGCTGATTTTATAGTCGGTCATCAAAACACAGTATGACTGTTCGGCTCCCCGGCCAACGCGCCCGCGCAGCTGATGCAGCTGGGAAAGCCCAAACCTTTCGGCATTCTCAATCACCATTACCGAGGCATTAGGGACATTCACCCCAACCTCAATAACTGTTGTAGCAACCATGATCTTGGTTTCGCCGCGGACAAAGCGCTGCATTTCAAAATCTTTGTCTTTCGATTTCATTTTACCATGCAGGATGCTTAGCGGAACATCGGGAAAGGCGCGGGACACACTTTCATATCCGTCCATCAGGTCTTTTAGGTCCATCTTTTCCGATTCCTCGATCAGCGGATAAACCATGTAAATTTGCCGGCCTTTTTCAATTTCGTCTTTCAGAAAACCAAAAACAGACAGCCTGTGCGCGTCATATCTGTGTACTGTCTTGATCGGTTTTCTTCCCGCAGGTAATTCTGTAATGGCCGATATATCCAGGTCGCCGTAGAGTGTCATGGCCAATGTGCGGGGAATAGGCGTTGCCGTCATCACCAGAATATGCGGATTGATCCGTTTATTTTTAGCCCACAGCCTTGAACGCTGGGCAACGCCAAATCTGTGCTGCTCATCAATAATACAGAGTCCCAGATTTTTGAACTGAACAATATCTTCGATCAGCGCGTGTGTTCCGACGATGATCTGCATGGAACCGTCCAGCAGTTCCCGGTGAATAACGTCCCTGTCCTTCTTTTTTGTGGAGCCGGTTAGTTTTCCAATGTTAATACCCAGGGAATCAGCGAATTTTTTTAAACCCTGATAGTGCTGATCAGCCAGAATTTCCGTTGGTGCCATCAGGCAGGCTTGCGCATCGTTATCCAATGCAAAAAGCATGGTAATAAAAGCCACAATGGTTTTTCCCGAACCTACATCACCATGTAAAAGCCTGTTCATCTGGCGGCCTTTTTTCAGGTCTTCATGAATTTCATGAAGTACTTTTACCTGCGAGCCGGTTAACGTAAAAGGCAGGTGATTCGCATAAAATTCCTTTACCAGAGCCGTATGGCCGAAAACCATTCCGGGGAATTCGGTTTTATGTAGAAGCTTGTTTTTTAACAGCCTGAACTGATTGTAAAAAAGCTCCTCAAATTTTAACCTTCGCTGCGACTGATGCAGCCATGCCTGGCTCTGCGGAAGATGGAAGTTCCAGATCGCATCCGCCTTGGAAACCATGCGGTATTTCTGTACCAGATTTGCCGGAAGTGTTTCATGAATATGCTGCCGCGAAATTTCCAACAGCGTACGCATTATTTTACTGATTGTTTTGCTGTCAATAAATCTTCTGCGGAGCTTGTCAGTGAGCGGGTAAATGGGCTGCCAGTAACCGCCCTGCGCATTTTCAGCGGTTAAAAGGTCCAGTTCAGGATGGGTAATGCTCCACTTTGAACCAAAAGCAATAGGTTTTCCGTAAACAATATATTCTGAATTCGGACGAAGATTTTTCTCAAACCAGGTGATCCCCTGAAACCAGACCAGTTCCAGCATCCCGGTTCCGTCAGTAAAATTGGCAATCAGTCTTTTTTTGTTCCCTTCTCCTGTTATAGACCATTCTCTCAGGCGTCCTTTGATCTGTGCCGCCGGGAGCTGCTCGTTCAAATCTTTGATGTAATGAAATACGGAGCGGTCTTCGTGACGGTAGGGATAATACTGGATAAGATCCCCGAAATTGAAAATATTAAGCTCCTGATTAAATAAAGCCGCCTTTTGGGAGCCAACTCCCTTCAGGAATTCGATCCTGGTATCAAAAAAACTATTGCGTGCCGGTATTTGTCCTTCGCTGCTCATTTTTCAAAAGTACGCGTAAATCCTTAAAATATGTTCAGGATGATTTAAGGGGCTAAATTTGTTTCGGTAGCGATTGACAACTTTTAAGCCCTAAACGACGTTAGATAATCCATAACCACCAAAATCCAATCAAGTTTATGAAAGTTACGTTATTGTCTTTACTATTTGCATTTGCAGCCTTTTCAGTAGCATTTGCACAAACCCCAAGGGTTACCGCAGAAGGAAAAAACATCAGTATTTCTTACGGGCAGCCATCCAAAAAAGGAAGAGTTGTACTGGGTACTGAAGAAAGTGCCGGTCTTGATAAATACGGGAAGATCTGGCGTACAGGTGCTAACAAATCAACGGAAATAACCTTTAAAAAAGACGGTCAGTTTGGCGGTAAGAGTGTGAAAGCAGGTACTTACAGCTTGTTCACCATTCCGGGAGAAAAACAATGGACAATTATTTTAAACAGCGTTTTGGGACAAAGCGGTGCATTTGACTACGATAAAAATAAAGGCAGCGATGTACTTTCTGTAACTGTTCCTGCTAAAAAATATCCTGCTTCGGCAGAAAAGTTAACATTTACCGTGAGTGATAAATCGGTGGATTTGCAATGGGACAAAGAAGGTTTTTCAGTTCCTGTTAAATTCTGATAAAATAACCAAGTAAAAAAAGACAGACGCTGTGGTCCATGGATCCCAGCGTCTGTCTTTTTTTATCCCCAAACCCATTTCCCTAAAGATTCTGCCTGATCATATTTTCCAGAACCTGTAAATGATCTGAAAATGCTTTCTGGCCGGTTTCGGTTGATTTATAGGTTGTCAGCGGTTTTCGGCCAAGGAATTGTTTCTGAACTTCAATATAACCGGTTTCTTCGAGTGCACGCAGGTGTGAAGCCAGGTTGCCATCCGTTAGCTGCAAAAGTTCTTTAAGCTCATTAAAACTCAAAGAATCATTTACCACCAGCACAGACATCAGCCCAAGCCTTATTTTACTTTCCAGTACTTTATTAAATTTCTCTAACCAATCCATTCACATTGAGGCAGTGAAGCCTTTTATTTAATTCCCGGCTTCCAGTAACAGCAATGCATCGCGGTTGCGAAGCCAAACTGCCTGGTCACGCTGGTTGTTTGCCTGTATGGTAACGGCAGATGCAATTACCCCGGTTCCCAGAGAAACCCAAAAGAATTTTTTCAGATTATCACGATTTCCTGAGATCAGGGAAATAATAGAGCCTGCTGATCCGGCAACAGAAATCAACAGCGCAATGTTACGTGTTCTTTTCGACTTTAAATATAACTGCAGCCCACCCTCAGAAATGGAAAACTCATTGCGCAATGCTTTTTGTCCTCGGTAAACCATATTATTCTTAACATAACTGTTGCTTCCCTGCAGGTAAATGGTTTCTTTATCATACCATCTTCTGGCTTTGTTTCCGGTGCTGTCAGAAACATATTGTGCATGGCTCTGCAATGAAAGTAATGTTAAGATTAAAATTAGGCCCAGCCCGCCGGATATATTCATTTTATTGGAAGCCAGTTTTTTTCTGTCATACTTGTTGTACATTGTCAGGCCATAAATGATATGGAGTACGCCAAAACCTATTGCCCAGAATATCAGTGAATAACCAGTCAGAAATAAGGCGATACAACCAATAATGATTTCCGAAATTCCGAGATAAAACACTTCCGGATAAGTGAACCTGCTGGCATTGATCAGTGCGAGGCCATAAAAAATGAGCGTGATGGGAAACACAAGCCAGATGTACCCATAAGAAAACATGGCCAGACAGAAAATACCGCCCGTTATCAGCGGAATAAGCATACTGATTAAAAGCCTTTTAGAAGTTCCGTTCCAAACCTGTAAACCTCTTTTCTTACCTTTTCTGACCGTGAAGATAATCCCGGTTGCCAGCGAGAAGAAAAGTACCAGACAGCCATCGGTAAGTAAAAACTGTATGACGTCTTTCTGACTGTAAGATTCATAACCGGTAATGGGCGAGAGTGCGTCTGTATAAAAGTCAGTTTTAAAACGTATGTAAGCAAATGCTGCACCGATGAGCGCGAAAATTCCTGCAAAAACACCACTGAGCCCACTCAGGGAAAGAAATTTGGACGAGCGTTCCATTAATTCACGGATCTCGTTCAAAGTATTCAATGATTCTTGATTTGAGGACATATCAGATGAGTTCGGGTATGAAAGTAAATTTTAATACGTTAAAACGCCAGTCCGCATAGTGCGGCGAACTTTGGGATAAAAATGATACTGCCTGCAACGACGGCAGATATGGCCAGAATTAGTACACCGGCTGCAGCAAGATCTTTTACATCTTTAATACCCGGATTATATTGTGGTGAAACCACATCGGCTAATTTTTCAATGGCTGTATTCATGGCTTCGGCAGACCACACCAGACCGATCAGGATCACGATGATGCACCATTCAACAGCAGATATATGCAGGACCACACCGGCTATAATAACCACAATGCAGGCAATGAGATGAATACGGGCGTTATTTTCGTAACGGAATAAACTGTAAATCCCCATTCCGGCATATTTGAAGCTGCGAATTGCCTTACGAATATTTACGGGACTGCTCATGTTCTTTTAATTCGGCTAAAAAATGGAACGCAAAGTACAATAACATCAGCACGAACGAAAACGCTAACGTATGTTTTATCGCCAAAGGGTTCTGCATGCTATGATAAATTCCCCTGAGCAAAGCACCCGGCTGCGTAACTACATCCCAGCTGTTCCATCTTCCATACCTGCCCAAAAAAATCCCGAACCCGCTCAGAATCATGGATCCGCCAATTATGGTCCAGGCAAGCAGTGCGTTCCAACGGTGCATAATAATACGATGAACAATCCGGATCGAATAAAGGCCGGTAAGAAATCCGGAGGCAGCAAAAAGAAACAGCATCAGTGTGTCGTACCAGATCATATCTTCCGATACGCCGCGTAAATGTTTAATGTCTGTAATTACATAAGGTGCATTCGGGAAGAACAGAAGCCAGACCACCAGATAAGTTAGCAGCAGAAGAAATGGAGAAGGTCCTGACTTCTCCTGTTCCCATACCCATTTAATAAAAAACAACGGTACCCAGGCCAGAAACAGGTTCCAGGTCATGAAAAAGAATCCCAGGTTTCGGGTTCCTGCAATGCGGAACATAAGCAGGATTACCGCGGAAGATGAAATGACCGCCAGCAGGGCAATCTTCTGGTTGCTTTTAAGGTAGGTAAACAGTTTATCACGATTCATATTTGTTTTTTTTAAAGTACTTTGTTTTACAAAGTAAAATGAAATTAAAATTGTAACCAAGTATCGGGCAGGATTTGGAATGAAATAAATTTTAAATTATAATTCCTGATTATTGGACTTTTAAAAAACGGACAGACAAAATCTAAATGCCAAAAATTATCATTACGGGCGGGCCGGGTTCAGGGAAATCGACATTGCTTGATGCACTTCTGAAAAAAGGCTATCCATGTATGCCGGAAGTTTCCCGCCTTCTGATCCGGGAACAGGTGGAGCTGGGGACGAAATGTGTTCCCTGGGAAGACCTGAATTGTTTTGCCAGCCTGGCTTTGAATAAAATGGCAGCCGATTACAAGTCAGTACTGGCTGAAAATGAAACTGTTTTTTTTGACCGGGGAATCCCGGATATTATAGCTTATTTAAAAGTAGGCGGGCAGTCCGTTAATCAGCAGTTCTTCAATGCAGCAAGTAAATTTCGCTATGCAAAAGAGGTTTTCATAGCACCTCCCTGGGCCGAAATTTATGTCAACGATGCAGAACGCTGGCAGACGTTTGAAGAAGCCTGTGTTTTACATGAAGCTCTGTTATTGGTTTATGAAGAACTAGGATATGATGTGCAACTACTTCCCTGCATTTCGGTTGAAGAAAGGGTTGCGTTTATTGTTGAAAAAATCAACGCTGGATAACTTACAGATTCAGCAAAACGGAATTTAA
>Ga0265797_10011688_pt1 | contig 10943 bp, 12 predicted proteins | sample P2T30metagenome_FD_192433 | JGI IMG/M metagenome (GOLD analysis project Ga0265797, IMG submission 192433) | Plant litter microbial communities from East Loma Ridge, Irvine, California - P2 T30 | ecosystem: Environmental > Terrestrial > Plant litter > Unclassified | place: USA: California... | reverse complement strand
TCGAGGTCCGCTTCTCACGTCTTTGGACCCAATGCCAGCGATGCCAGGGCAGTGTTCACTGCGAAGTCATATGCGCATCCAAGGATTGCCCCATCTTCTACATGCGCATGAAGGCGAGGAAGGATGTCGAAGACGCAGGCAAAGAGCTAGTGCGTTTCGACAAGGACGCGGCGCTGTGGTGATTTAGTATTGTAACACCAGCAGGTGGTTAGTACGTGGTGTTTTTGGCGTTTCGATGGCATGGATATCCGTCTGTACAAATATGGGGGCTCACTAAGCATGTTTAAGATGCGTAGCGATATCAGCATGTATACTTCTCAATGGATATTGTTGCAATTACTTGTTGCGTTTTTTTGTGTCTTGCGGTTGTTCCAGTGAAGACGCTGAAGCGCATCCGAACTTCCTCTATGCCCCTTCCTTCCACAAGCCGACTCTTGTCCGCGACAGTTTATTCACGACCTGGTGTTCCTTATACATCGCCACAACACCATCCCAATGCCTTGGGTTTGGGTCTATAAACGCATCAGCGCCACATGCCCTCGAAGCCCCTCGCTCCTCCACTACCAGAACCCTCCTGTTCACGCGCTTGCCCATCGTCCAAATCATGCGTCTCGCCGCTCTCCAGGCCCGCAACAAACATCTGAAAACTCCAGAGGAAGGTCTGGAAGAGCATGATCTCCTTCTGCTGTTCTAGCAGCTTCGCAATGACCTCCCGCATCTCTATAGAAGTATTCCTAGTTGCTGCTGCGTACTGAGTCTCGAACGCGGTGTAGGCTGCGGTGTAGGCGTTGTTTTGGGCGATGTAGAGGTCTGTGAGCATGGTTTGGTGGGCGCAGAGGGTGGTGAGAAGGGTGGAGGTGGGTTTGGTGTCTGGAAGCAAAGGGGATGAGATTGCGGTTGGGTGGTGAGCTGTGAGGGCTGGTATGCTGTCATGAAGATTGGACATGATTGCGACTACCGTTGGGGGTTTATGCTCGCTTGGAAGTTGGGGTAAGGCTTGGGGAGGCGGTGTTGGAGATTCTTCAAGTTATGAATGTGATTGAGCCCGAGTAGAGGTCGTGCGTCAAGGTAGTTTGGGTAGTGAAAGGGTGGGAAATGCAGGATTCTTTTCATTGCGTGGCCAAAAGGGGGCAGGTAACAGACTAGTCCCGTCGCCGTTTTGGTTATTGATCTAGGTTTGAGCGACGGTTATCCTGGTGCAACGTAGTTGTGACCATGATATGCTTGTTATCCGCTGCAAGTGCTTCTTGGCTGCTCCGTGTATCATCCCAGTATATGTCTTGCCTAGGCGTCTTCTTACGACCAGTGCCAATGCTCACTGAATTCATCTTGATCGTTTCGCTTCGATAACCAGAGGTACCGGACCGGCTTCGGTTTTGTCGGATGTAACCACTTGTATCGTACGAAACGTGTGGTGCAAGAGACCTTCGATATAAGATAGCAAAGGCTGGACAGCAACCAATACAGATAGCGATAGCATTCTCCACTATAGTCCAAAGAGCTAGCCATGTTGGACTCGGAGAGGTGTTGTTTTCCGACTTGATACCAATCTGAGCTACGCGCAAAGTAGCGAAAGCCATGCATATGAAGCCAGATGCAAACAAAGCGATCACTGCTGCCTTTTGACCGCGTGCCATCTGAAGGTTCCAGACCAGCTGTATAGGTAACGCCATGACTGTCACAGTCAGATACATTCCCGTTGGGCTACATCATGATACGTACTCATAAGATCCGACAACATGTCAACAGCATATGCTGTGTAGAGGCTCGCAAGAGAGCCACGAGTTGTGCGAGGACCCAAAGGGCAATCTCCCCTGCTCATTGCGGCCCCAAAGTCAGGGCAAGATGTGGTATAAGATACGATGCAGCCGATCAAAGTCTGTAAAATAAAGTAAGTAAACACTCGAAAGTTGCACACAGGGAAACTCACGATGACGCAGAACGCAAGCACCGCTGTCCAGAGCCTCATGTAGACTTTCGGTAGGCCTTCCAGTAGCTTCTTGTACAGCGACAGGAAAGAAAGCTTGATCGACCACAGTGAGATCCAAAACAATGTCGTGGTCACGAACATCATCCGAACGTATATGATCATATCATCCTGAAATGTCGGACCTGGCTCTAGTGCTCCTACAGAGACCCTCGCAATCATGAATACCCTAGGAAAGATAACGAGATAAGAGATCGTCATCGTGAGAAACAAGACGAAGGCAACGTATAGCAGGTAGTCCTGTGCTTCAAGTCTTCTTCGCATGTACACCTGCACCACCGAGCGCGCAAAGACGAAGACTGAAGCCAGGACGAGCATGCTATAGAAAACCCCGGAAAGTTGAGTCTCCGTTATAAACTCCTGATACTGGGACTTCGCATATTCGGACGACATGGTGGCTTCCCATGGGGTAAATGACAAAGGGTAGAAAGTCTTAGCAAGGTAGAAACACGGAGACCGTTGCTGGAGTGAATGGCGGCTGGGAAGTTGAAGTCCAGAGTATGAAGGAAAGAGCGGGTTGATCGCGCCTGTTGATATTTACCTCCAACATCCTTCTATACCTTCCTGTTGATGACCAGGTTTTACATACTCTGTGGCACGGTTTCCCCACGTCGTCGCAGCTCATAGGTACCATACAACTCAGTGGAAAGCACAGCTGCAAAATCCCTGCCACACTTGATGATTTGGGCGAAGAGACCGCTGCCACGGGACGACGTGATTCGTAATCTCATGTTGGATGCGACATTTACTTGCATCCTTTCGGATCGAGATCGACCTCACCAGCCGCCGACCCTGCCTGTCAAATACTATTACTGGCGATATGGACTGTTCTGTCCAGTATTCCAAACTTTTCAAAGATCATGTAACTTCCATCCTTGATGCCTTCTCTTGAGCTTGCCGCGTAGAAGAGTCACCTGCTGACTCCTCGCTGCGGCACGGCAGCTCTCGAACGTCTTCTCATGCATGTGTAGGCACCGGAGTAATCCTTCCAGAGACCCCTTGCATACTCATATCCATGAATGTGTCGGAAATAAAGCCAGGACGGGAACGGGCGGCACGGTTGAGCCGTTCTGGTTGTGGAAAGAACCTCGGATGGATCAAACTTGGCATTCGATGTGGGGGGGGCGTCCGGATCGGGTTCGGTGCGGCTTTGCCCGCTTACGCGCATGTGCGGTCTTTGGAACTCCGCTAAGTCGTGACCAACGATGAGGACCTCAATAGCTGTCGCCAACACCGTCGGAGGAACACGATTACCGAAACTCTATTACCGAAGCTTGACTCCTTGACCAGGGCCGCGCTCGAAGCTTTGGGGCGGTCGCTTGCACATGGCCCGCGTCAAGTTTGCCAGTCCTGCAGCTAGAAGGATTGTGCCGTTGCGGCACAGTCAGCAGTTATGCACGGCACTGCATCAAGCATCCAGTTAATTCATCGAGCGCCGCCACTTCCTGTCCATGGAATGTCAGCCAGAAGCCCGTACTTGCAAAATCAAAGCATCGTTTGGCTCATGGTGCATAGTCTTAGGTATTACGACTCAATCGAGTCCTTCGCGACAGTCGACTTCAAGCCGATTACCTCCAGGTCTTGGAGCTCTTAGTGGCAAAAGCTGTGTTCGGGTTCTACAGGCCGTACAAAATCCTTCAAGATGCCTGCAGGTTCGCTTCTGGCACTCGGCACGATAAGGAAGGTGCGTACGTTGCATGCATCCCCCTTAATAAATGTGCGTGTTCATCTAGCCCGTCCAAGAGTAGTTTGTGTACACGGAGAGAATTCTAGCCCGGCAGAAGCTCCCATTACACCGTTACTCGATGGCGGTTTCCAGAGAGCGTGTCTGTTGAGGCCCAGGGCTCCGGTTTAATCGGACCTCCGCGGAAGATCTTGTTCCCATATCCATAAAGGATGTGATACCCCAGTGTCGGGTCGCATCCAGCATCGTTCCAAGGCTTGCTCAGCATTATACGGGAAGTTCCATTTTTTCCTGTACATTGCTTTTTTGATCGGGTCTTCTGGTGTTGGCTCACTGCCCCCGATTCATCGCTTGGCTTACAAGGATGAGAACCTTTGCTTCTATTGCCGCCTTCACGGCAGGGGCCCTGTCGCAAGCCACTTTCGAACCAACTGATTTCAATATCACCGAGGCGCTCTTGAACAATGGTGTGAATGCATCGGCCATACCCGATCTGGCGCCATTCGTGGAGCGCTCCTCGTCAAGTGGTTGTTCAGCAGCCGTGAGTGTCAGAATTAACGGAATGCTGACGTCGATACTGATCCTGTCTTAGTGCACGTCTCTGAAATTGATCTTCGGCGACGATCAGGTCGAAACGCAGTCCGAGCCTGCGTACGATGCTTTCCTTGACAGTTACTGGTCTGCTCAACAGGCAGATATCTCGCCGAAATGTGTCTTTAAGCCAGAGAAAGCCCTCGACGTATCCACCTCCGTCTTGCTATCTCGACTTACACAATGCCCATTCGCGGTGAAGAGTGGAGGCCATTCTGCTGTGCCTGGAGGCTCGAACATCGAAGGCGGCATTACTATCAGCTTTGAGAAGATGAACCAGACGATACCTTCTGATGATAGGAAGAGTGCCTCGTTTCAACCTGGGCAAACTTGGTACGATGTGTACACAAAGCTGGAGAAGTACCAGCTCACCATCATTGGTGGTCGAGTGAGTGACACTTTACACAATCTTCCGGCAGTTTTGCTAACACAGGTATAGGTTTCTGGTGTCGGTGTCGGTGGCCTGACGCTCGGCGGAGGTAAGAACAGCTTACTAATAGATGTTGAGTATACACTTACCAAGTTCTACCGCAGGCATCTCTTACTTCTCGAGCATTTACGGGCTGTCATGCGACAATGTCATCTCCTTCGAGCTGGTCACGGCGATTGGAGCGGTAGTAACCGTCAGCAAGAACTCCTTTCCCGACCTTTTCTGGGCTCTTCGAGGAGGTGGAAACAACTTCGGAATCGTTACCAAATTCAACGTCAACGCACTTCCGAGAGCTGATACGATGTTTGGGGGATCTCGCTCATATCCCGAGAGCGAATTCCCTGCGTTGCTTAAAGCCTATTACAACCTCGGTATGAGCGCCAATCAAGACGGGAAAGCACACCAGATCTTGTCATTCGTCTCATACGGAGGTACACCGATCACCGCACTTGTCGAGCTTGAGTATTCCGACCCCATTACGAACGCCACCATTCTGGAGGAGTACAATGCCATCGAAGGCGCCACCAGCGACACGACAGCCGTCAGGAGTCTCTCGGAACTCACCACGCTGATTGATGGCAATGGGAAATACGACGGCAAGCGTCAGGCTTTCTGGACTTGGACGACTAAGCTGGATCTCGAATTGGCTACACTCTTCAAAGATATATTCTCTGAGGAACTCGAAAGCGTCGCTGACGTAGCGAACCTGACGATCGGTTTCAGCCTCCAGGTTATCACCGACCCAATACTAGAGAAAACCAAATTGAATGGCGGCAACGCACTCGGACTGGACACTAACGAAGGCCCTCTCATGCTGTGCCTGGTATCTCCAAGCTGGAGTGACAGTGCGGATGACGAGAGGATCAACAAGTTTGCTGCTCGCATCGTGGATCGCAGTGTGGAAGCTGCCAAGGCTGCCGGTAAGGCGAATGGCTACTTATACATGAATTACGCCAGTCCGTGGCAGGACCCTATTTCTGGGTACGGTTCCGCAAACCAAGCTAGGTTGAAGGCCATCTCCAAAAAGTACGATCCTACCGGTGTGTTTGAGATCCTCCAACCTGGCTACTTCAAGCTCAACGGCGCGCCAAGGAACGACTTGTAAATATTCCAATTCTCTACATCTTGTACATGGTAGACGCATTCAAACAATTCATGCCGTTCACATGATCTAATCCTCTCTCCAATCACGCTGCTTTGATAAGTCTCCATTGTCCTGCTCACTTCTCATCTTTTGTTTTGGCGGTATCACTGCCTATAAAATCACGTTAGCGATTGTCTTAGGTTGACTGGAGGTAGATATTCGGAAAGATATTTGACTGGCGTCATAGAAGACGATCGGATGGCGGTTGCTGAAGTGGCAAGGACGTCAATATGGCGAAGTGAAAGTGGCTTCACGTGACATCCTTCCGATCAACATATTATCACGTCGTACTATACTAGAGGGCATCTCCTGAGTACTGCGAATCTTCCAACGGCTCTTAATTACAGACCACAGCAGCTTTGGCGCCATTGCAACATCAGATGGTCTTCAGAAGCGGTGTGCGGCCGCTCAGTGAGCGCCCGCAAACGCGCAAGGACGCGAAACTTTGCTGGACCCTTTTTCTTCGCGACGATATCCCACACCTTCTCAAGTCAATATTGCCAGCACGAACAAACTCGACATCATAAAGCTTTTCGTTCGCCCGTTACCTGCGTCCTTCCAATCACATCCTCACAATCGTGCGCACCGCCGCCGTCCGATCAGTCAGTACATCAACAAGCCACCGCCGAAGCTGTCACCGCCAATTGCAGCTCCCCAAGACAACATGGCACCTCGTTCCCGCCTGCCTTTCCGCGATCCCCTCCTCCAAGACGAGAGCGACAGGCTCGTCTACGCGAGCAAGCGCGCCGTGGACAGACAGAACTCCGAGATCTTCAAGCTGGATGACCAGTACGAAGAGCTTCTTGATCAGGCCGAGAATGCTCGACATGAGCAAGAGAAGCTCATCGAAGCCTACCATGGCGCCGACAGCAAAGTGACCAGACTGGATGGTCAGAACAAGAGGCTGAGGACGCAGCTCGAGCTCGTGGGGGTGGAGAACGACGAGCTGAAAGCTCACAACAGCGATCTCGTCCGGCGTCTGGCGGAGAGCGAGCGAGAGAACGCTCGTCTCAAGTCTGCTGAGAAAGAGAAGAAGCGCAAGCGCGAGGACTTGCCGTCGCCGTTTGAGGAGGGTCCAGATGCGGACGAGAGCGCCTCCAAGACAGAAGAGAGTTCTCAGGCCAAGGTCCATGGGGACTTGGTCCTTGGCAGGCCGAAGCCACAAGAGATGGCTGCGGCAGTACAGGAGGAGAAGCGGGCTCACAAGAGACCCAGGCGACGACGTCACCGCGATGACACAACGTATGTCAACACATATCATATTGTCGTCTTCAACTAACATTCGTGATAGCAGGTCTACTGTCAAGGCTGCTGTCGAGGTGGAGGCGGATGTGGTGGAGAAGATGAATGCGTAGATACGGGAGACGCTTGAGGAGGGTGGTAGGATACTGCGTGGTGTATACGTGGATGTGTAGGATAGATAGATAGTCGTGTCAATAGTACTGAGTACCTCCCCACCGCTACATAGTATCTTGAATCCTGCGGTGTTGCAGCCATGTGGACCCCAAACTTGTGCTAATACCTCACTTTTTGAACGAAAACTCTTCCTCAATTCCATGCAACAAGGCCTGGAGATCGATGAAAAGAAAGTGTTGGGCGCGAGACACCCGGTTCACCAGATTCACACCAAAGGTTGCGACCTGACACTCGCACGATTACGACCATGAGGCAACTAGAGCCTCGAATGGCCGACCTCGCGTGTTACTCACGGGCAGCCGGAGCTGCGAGCGTGATGTGAATCCCATGCAGATGCGAGTATCATCCCATAGAATGGGTATGTACTCTGAGCGAACGATACCCACCGAGGTAGGTATGTTCAACGAACGAGAGTCAAGGACAAGAGAAGATGCAGTGCTTGCAAGCGCCGCTCCAATAACAGACCTCCAGGGCTGCTAGACTGGTCTGTTATAATCTCAACTTGGAGCCTTGCTGGTTGAAGTTCTTGCTGGGACCTCGCCGCACCCGAAGGCGGCGTAACAGCTGCGCCTAAAGAAGAAGAAGAGGAATTGGGCGGGAAGTCGAGTATATATGTGCGACGAGAGGACGCTAGTTAGCGAGCACGTGAGCTGTTTTTCATCGCCTGGTCGTCAGTCTGGCGGCGTAGACGCGCTGTTTGTGTGACCAATAAGTGGAGAAAGTGAAGGTGAGAAACCGCTAGTGACGAAAGCAAGAGATCTCTAGGCAACCATTGAAGCAGATACTACCGCTCAAACACCTCCGTCGAACAAGACGCTTCCTTTCTTTGTCACTTCACCACCTAAGCCCCCAATCAACATCATACAAGATGCCCGTCAACAACAGTTCCACCCAGACAGGCGACGTCACCGCTCGCGCCCACGCGACCAGCGACAACGACCTCACTATCGACCGTAGCTCGCGGATCAATGAGCTTAAGGCGACTCAGACGTCACTCGTGGAGCTGATGTTCGATTTGGTCAAAGATAAGGCAGAAAGCGTCGGCAAGGATGAATACCTGACGCAGATGGAGAAGCGGCTGAAAGAGTTGGAGGAGACCATTCGGCAACAGCGCGAATGATTAGACGAGTCGGAGCGCGAGTGTCAGGAACTGGCTTTTGCAGCGAAGATGTACAAAACGAAGAGCGATTTGTACGATCGCGGGTAGGTCCTTCCATGAGTCTTTGAGAGGCCGAGGCTAATACATTACCATCAGTGCTACTCAAGAGACCACCATATCTACGCAGGACGGCTCCGAGCCTGGCTTCCCTGAATGTCCCAAGCGAAGCTTGGATGAGATGCAGTAAGTCCACCTGAACACGTGATCGAGCTCCACTGACATGTACAGATCCGAGAGTGAAAGCCAGCCTGCACCCGCCGCCAAGCGAGTCAAGGTCGCCAAAGAGCGTATCGTCGTGTGCATTTTCTGCTTCCGGAACGGCATGCGGTGTGACTCCGGGGAGCCATGTCAGAGCTGCCTGAAGAACCGTAGCAAGTGCCAGCGTGCGAAGTGTGCCAACTACAAGGCTGGCAAATGTTCCGTCCCAACTTGTACCAGGGTACATGAAGATGACGAGCGGAAGTACAAGAGGACCGTGAACGCAGGTCATGTGGGCAGGAAGGATACGGGTGGTACGTCCAAGGGCGGTCAAGGTGGCGATGAAGGAGGGAAGCCTCCAAAGCGCAAGGGCGGTGGTGCGTCAGGTGTACTAGTAAAGGGTTTCTGAGAAGGCATGAGGGAGCGTGGAGGTCGTCAGCTTGACCGCGAAGATAGAAGACACCACCCCTATACCAATGTAGCCACAAACGTCATCGTACAGAACTAGGTTTGAGAGCGTAAAAGTACCTGGAGGACAGCACACCTCACCATATCATAACTTCTGAAACCTCATAATACAAAGTAGACATGATAAGAATCCCCTCAACCCAACATACTCCTCTTCCTCCCCCTCAATCTAACCCCTTCTAACCTCTTTAGTACACCCCTAGCTCCCTTCCCACACTCCCCATACGCCTTGAGCACTTCCTGGAATAGCGGCTCCGCAGCGGGATGTGTGGCCGAGAACGCCCTCTCAAGTACGTACAGATCAACAGCCTTGTCCTCGTCTTGTATGCTAGCGGTTGTGAGACCGAAATCGATGAGAAAGATGTCGCCAGCTAGCGAGTTGGTGTTGGACTGTTGCGGCGTGTCCGCAAGGGGGAGATCTGGAGGTTCTTCGCCGTTCATGGCTGCTTCGCGGAGTGTGCTCGTCGTCTGTTTTCCGCGTGGTATTCGTCGTTGGGGTTGTTGTGCTGGCGTGTCTTGCGACTTGGGTGTTTGTAACATGATGTTGCTTGTTGTGAGATCTCCGTGACATACTCCCATTTCGTGCAGCTTGCCTACTTCCCGTCCGACTCTTCGCATTAGGTCTAGTATCTCTTCTTGTCCTTCCTGTGCTTCTGCATTGCCACTCACAGCTGCATCTCCTCCTCCAGTCTCCGCGTCTTTCTTCTCTTTTTCTCTCTGCGTGACTTGATGTGCCCACCCGTCCAACACTTTCCTCACAGTCCTCCCATCCACATACTCCAGCACCAACCAGCCCGCATCCCAGTCCGCGCCAATCACCCCCGGTACATTAACGCCATCCCGCTTGACCCTTATAAGACTTCGTGCCTCGGCTAGTAACCTCTGCTTTGTAAGGCGCTTGTCTAAAGTGGGATGTCTGTATGGCTTTGGTGGCCGGTATTTGACGACGACGGGCGTATGGGGGGTGAGGAAAGTGGTCTTGTATACAAGGGCCTCAGCGCCTTGTGTTATGATTTCGAGCGCATCTTGAGAGAAGGGTGCGGGGAGCGTGTGGAGCGGACGCGACGTTTCGGGCGGCGGTGGGGGTTCGATCGGAGGGACGACAGGCGGCTCGGCCATTGCGATGCGGATTGTATTGATGGGCGTGGCTTGCTGCGAGGTCTCGGTTGTGTATGGAGCAGAGGATGACGTATTGAATATGCAGGGCGTAGGTGATTTCGGGTTGTGTGGTGTCGAGTGGAGATATTTTGGTGTTGACATTTGAAGCTTCGCAGTTGCCCCGCGATGCGACACCAGCCTTCAGCCCTGTCACGCTTATCGATTCTTTAGCTTCAACACCGCGCGAGCATCTTGTCGATCACCGTTCAACGGTCATGGCCACACTACAGTACCGAAATTAGCTTTTACCCTGACTGAGTCGCCGTTGAGCACAGGTGGGGATTACTTCTCCGGATTTGCACTCATTTCATGAGATTGTGAGCTGTGTCACGGACATACAAGGGTTGCTGTTAGCCAGTGCGCGAGTTCCTGGGGAAAGTAACCCTTGAGTCAAATCATGGGCCTCATCTCACAACTGAATAGCGTTCTTTTTGAAAGCGAGTGTGATTGCATTCAGGTATCTCATCCTACATGATCCACTCTTCCTTGTGCATCGCCTTGTTGCGGCGGTAGCGAATGGATTTGGTCAAAAGCACAGTATCTTCCAACAAACAATGGTAACACAGAACTGAAGCCCCAAAAAGGCAGTGAGCTCCAGCCACAGGCCATTGAGCTCACGTCCATAAAGCATATCCCAAATCGCCCGCCCAAATCGCCGGGCCAAAAACCGTAGAGCGTTCCCGCCATGCTCATTAAAAGCAGTTCGCA
>Ga0265797_10011687_pt1 | contig 10943 bp, 16 predicted proteins | sample P2T30metagenome_FD_192433 | JGI IMG/M metagenome (GOLD analysis project Ga0265797, IMG submission 192433) | Plant litter microbial communities from East Loma Ridge, Irvine, California - P2 T30 | ecosystem: Environmental > Terrestrial > Plant litter > Unclassified | place: USA: California... | reverse complement strand
GATCTAGTATTTCTCTTCACTTTTCTTCGGAGCGTTTGCATAGCGACGGACGGAGTTTGGGTGGTGAAGGCGTCGCATTTCCAGCCTTTTGCTATGCCGTTGGCATTGGGCAGGCGTTGTCACACATGTTGACATTTTGATCTTTCGCTGAATACCACTTCATTTCCTTTAAAGTGTATATAATACTAGATTACAAGCCGCAGAACGTGCTTTGTGTACAACACTGTCGCCCGTTCCTGTACATGCTTTCCGAGGCTCCCATTCTGATGTTGTCTTTCCCGTTAATCATGAGCCTTCCGGACCCATAACTCCGTCCTTCGGGTATCAAGAGCGTGTTTATACCCTTGGTAGGTGAGTACTTAACGATGCAACTCTGCTACTGAACTAACAGCGCCATCCCCGGACTAGCCTGTCCCAAAGCCTGTTCCCCGTCCCATTGCGCACGCCGCCTCGTCTCTACTTCACGGGCGGCACGTCGGTCTCGAAGAGGCAGGGCATCGATTCGGTCGTCTTCGCAGCTACGACGTGTCATTTCGCAGAACTTTTCGTTTTCGGGTGAATCCATATCGATCAAAAAATCGACCTTGCGACGGGAAATATTGAGACTCATGGTGCCGTTCCTGGATATTGATCTGAACGTTGTTAGCTGCCGTCGAAGCTCCCGAGCCCGGGAACACGTCACGTACGCGGAACCTCGCAGCGAAATGTAGATGATTCAGCTCAGAGTAATGTTCGGTCTTATGTCACCCCGATTTCAGATTGTGGTTTTGGTTGAGACGATAGTGGAAGCTTCGAGGTGTTTCGGTGGCTGATTAACCTGCGCTCAGATGGTGTTATTGCAAATATGATCGTGGATAAGTTCGTTTGCTGTTCGATGCGGTGAGATAAGGACACGAAGGATTTATGTGGAGAGGCGGCTGAGGCCGCCCCTCAAAGTTGACCGGAGTCAAGGTGCATGATCTTCGCCACGTTTGTGTGACCGGCACCATAAATGCATGGGCTGAGCTCATACGAGCTTCCACTTGCTCCCCGACACATCTGTCAAATTACTTGCGATTGCCTAGGTAGATAAGGATCGCTTGGTCTGGCCTATTTACTCCGCCTTAATACATGATTGCTTTGCAAACAATCCATCGTCACCTGGGTACGGCACATGGTATCGAACCAAACCGGTCAAGGCGCAAGCTTAGCCACAACGTCATGGCCCCATCTACTTCGCCTCTTATTATCGATCTCGCAGACGTCAGAAATGGCTATCCATCGCTAGCCAAATGGATCGCTCGAGATCCTGACGATGAGCCGCTTGTGTTTCGCAAATTTGGGATGCTTGCAGCGCGCAACATATTGTCGCTGCAACGTCAGATGGTGACACTCGAAGATGAGGTCGAAGGTCTGGAACTTGAGATCAGGCAGTCCGCCGATTTGGACACCCGCCGGTCGCTCCAGCGGTGGGAAACTTTGTGCGAAAGGGCGATAGCCGGTTCCAACAGCCTCGAACTGCAGCTTCGAGCAAAACTCAAAGAACTGCAGGGGTTGTTGAAAGAATACTGTTAGTCTCTTCATCACGTCTTGTGCTTCATGCTGATTCATTGGCTAGATGAAGCGCTTACCTTGCGCGCTCAAGTCGCCCAACTCGCCAAACCAAGCCAACGAATCTTAACCACCTACTCAGACTATCTTAACGGATCAGCGATCGAAAATATGCCCATCCCCTCAAGGAAGCTTATATTTGGTAGTGCGAGCAAGTTTCTGGAAGATCCACAAGACCTGGTGGCTCTTCAGAAGCCGTCCAACCAAGATTACCTGTCTCGTTCGCTGAGGAACCACTGGCTCTTCACCAAACATTCACCACGCAAGGAACTCGATAGGTCAAACGTATATAATGACACACTCGTCGCACAGGTTGTGGCTGCGATAAGCATGGTGCTCGCTGCAGTTTTGCTGATCGGCGCGATTGTCAGCCTTTACTTTCTAAGCAACCCAAACGCAAAGCTGGGGCTCATAACCGTGTATACATTGCTATTTGCACTGAGTGTGAGGCTTTGCACGAATGCAGGGCGAGCAGAAGTCTTCGCTGCCACTGCTGCGTATGCTGCTGTATTAGTAGGTTCGTTTCGCCCTTTACGAGACCTTGCGGCCTCTGCTAAGTTTGCGCAAAGTGTTTGTGAGCGGTGATTTTGGTGGGAGTAATAATGACTGTCTTATACAGCTCGAAGGAGGACTCCGGAAGACTGTGAGCTGTCCCACATAGGTGGAGACGATTATTGGGAGCGAATCCAGCATCAGCCGGTGCTTGAGCTGATAGCAGTACTCTAGAAACCGAGTGTCCAGGCATATGTGACTTTGCATATGCTTTATTGGAATGCAAGTTGTGGCCTTCCAATGTGTTCAGCGTCCAGTAAGACCCTGGAATCCAAATTGAAATCTGACAGGCGTGCACGTGCCAAGACGCGAAAATTGTGCCACCAACATACCCAGATAAGAAGCGCGTTCGCACATCTCGCCATCCACTACTCTATGACGTTAGTTTTGGCAGCGCACAAAGTCGCGTCATTGACAGCGGGCGACGCGTGCTTGAGTGGGAAGAACACCAAGAAGAACACGATTACTGATCCCGAGGCTGTCCAAACACCATATAACAGGAGCCTGGTTGCGCATGCACGACGTGTACAGCCACCCAAATCCAAGATTTTGTCACGCTCACGTTGCACATATCTATCTTCGACAACAATCATCCAAAGCAGTGAACAATGGGGCATGAGTTCATTAATATCGAGATGCTGTTCAAGGCCGGAGACGAATCCGCGTGAAGAAGATGATCGTCGGGTATGGCATCTCGAATTCGTACAGAACCATCATTACGTTGATGATCCGGTTGGTGCAGCCCTAGTAAGTATACCTGAAGCCCTTCTGGTCGCCATCCTGTGCGTACGTTAATATACTGCCACATGAGTGGGTGCTTGGGAGGACATACATCATTGTACTCTAGTTCGAGCTCACCACGATCCGCACGCTTGTTCAAGCTCCATGATCTCAGTGTTATGAGGATGACAATGACGATTGTGAGCAGGCAGCACGCAATGCAGGCATACAGTCCTGGCTCGTACCCGGGCTTATCTTGTTCCCTACTCAACATTAGCATGGCGCGGTCGATGGAATGCAGTTTGCAGATACATACCTGAAGACGAGACCTCCAGCGATACCACCAACGCCACCCATGCCGACCAAGATGGCAGAACAGAATGCGCGCTTCCACTGGCCTCTGATGTTGTTCGCCTGGTATGACATCGTCGCGGGAATGTTGCTATTTGCGCCAGCGGTAGTCAAGAAGACGCCGAAGTACCTGACATTTGGGTTGGAATGGAAACCCATGATGGGCAGGCCGACGAGGCAGAGCACCATATTGAACAGGATGATGGGTCCGCGAAGGTGGTATTTGTCTCCAAGCCAGCCGGTGGTGTACATGACGATGGCGGCAAAAGCGTAAGGAGGAGCAACGAGGCACTGGGCAGCACCGGTGCTGAAGCCCATGTTGAGGGTCAGAATGATGGGCAGGAAGTATGCCAGTGCGTATGTGACTGTGGTGGTATTGAAAAAGATCTATACCCGTCAGCGAATGGAGAGTAAGTGGTCATCTCGGTGCTTACCATCGCGAAACCCCAGATCTTGATGTCAGCACCACCCTTGAAGAACTTGGCCATGGACCACGGCTCTGGCCTGGCATCACCACGATCCCTGTTGACGCGGTCGATGATGAACATGGCTTCACGCTCAGTCAGGAAGTTCCAGGACTTATGCGCCTTGTCGGGGAAATCAACCAGAGCCCAGTAACCGACGATACCAAGGAAGCATGTGAGCGCGCCTTCGATGATGAAGATCCCTAATTGGAAGATGCAACGTCAGCAAAGTCTCATCAAGGCGTAACCGGGCGATTACTTACAGCGCCAACCGTTCAGGCCCTGCTGTCCCTTCAATTGCATCAAGCCGTAAGCGAGAATACCGGCGCAGGCAGATGCCAGACTTCCAAGGATGTAGAAGCATGAGTATCGCTTTCCGATATCGAAGCGGGTATCTGAGAGGAGTCTTAGCACATTGTGACGATCGAAGGGCCGGGATATACTTAAACCAAGTGGACAGCAAGTAGACACAGCTCGGGAAAAAGCCAGCTTCTAGGATTCCCAGGACGACTCGTAGCGCGGACATGGTACCATAACTATCAGCAAAGCCCATGCCAATCATGACACCGCCCCACAGCACAACGATAGCCGATAGGAAATTGCGAGGTCCAAGATAACGACAGATGACTGTTGCTGGGGGTTGGAAGACGATGTAGGATGCGAAGAATACAATGGTGACGATGGAGTAGCGAGAAATCGAGCCCTCTAGGACGCCGAGTTTGAGGTCAACGGTCATACTACTTGCTGTTAGTGTTGATAACGCGCAATCTCGCACGTGTCATGCACGAACCCAGCGATGGCAGCGGCACTGAGGTTGGTGCGGTCCATCAGACTGATGCAGTAGAGCACTCCCACGGTTACGACGAGGCGTCGGTCGATGCGATGGATAATTTTCTTCTGCTCGCGCTCGCTGAACTCGCACTCGTATCCGGAGCCATCCTGGGAGCCGTCGACATTCTCCCTAAGAGAGACGGGCCTCTTCTCGAACGCGTCGTCGTCACGCATAACAGCCACTTGGTTGGCCATTGTTGGGGCGCGTAGGGTAGGTGTTGACCTCTAGGGCAGTAGGAGGTGAAGGTGGGTAGTCCGGGTAGGAGCACGGTAGTCGCACACGATAGACGCGTTATATGTCAAAAAGCACCTGCCGTTTGCCTCCCCGCCTGGACGCTGCCAAGTGAAGTGGGCGTGTTGGGAAGGCATCCCGCAGGCAAAGTACCGAGGCTCGGGGTTTCACCACTCATTCGTCACGCGTGTGGATACACTTGGAGAACGATACGATGCCATCAGCAGCAAAGCAGGCCACCCGCGGGAAGGAGCGAAAAAGCGAAGGCGATGAAAGCTGGGGAGAGGCTTGGCGTGTGGAGACCCCGCATGCTAGCGAAAACCGCCGTGGCTTCCGGATCCACTAACACGCCAAATGACCTACGAGCGAAGCCTTCGCGTGAGCCGGCCGCCTGTTCTTATCGTCCGCCATGGCAAAGCTACTTCGAGGGACGAGAGCTGGAGATTCGGCAAGGCCCGACTGGCGTGCTTTTCTTTGTCCAACCTCACGTTGTGCGACCCAGTTGTCAAGCGATCGGCGTCACCACGTTTCAACGACACGCGCGGGGTAACCGGGCACGTTCCTGACGCTGGAGGAACTCCACATGGACACATTCCACCTTTCAGACTTGTCCCAGGTGGGAGACTGCTCCGATCTGCTTTGCGGCGTGTGTGGTTTCGAGCCGCGTCGAAGCTTGGGGCATGGCACTGATATCCCGTTCCAAGCCTCCGGCGCCTTGGCAGGCTGTTGTCGGCGTCATTCTGATCATTCTCGCGATGCTTGACGCTGAGGAAGATTTCTTTGCAGACGCTTGCGTCACGCCTACCTCCGCGGGAGACCCGGGTAGCCAGTGGCTTGGACTGCGGCGCATATCCAGAAGTCTCATATTGTACCAGCTCAGCAGAACTGCTCCAGGTTTTGCAAAAACGTCAAGTTCTGGTACTGTATTACGAAGCCGCGAATGTGTGGGGCTTTGGCGAGGAAACGACGCCGCATGTAATGCTCTACAACCGAAAGCGAAACCTTCAACACATCGACTCGCTAATTGACAGTGCCTCTAGTCTAGACCAACCGGCTCCACCAATCTTGTCCCGAAATGCCATCATCACAAGCGCTCGCTTATGACTCCTTCACTATCCGTCGCTAGGCCTGACGGCAAGGGATGCTGTGCATGTGTCTACGGGTGCGCAGCATCACAGCCGTGGCATGATTACACCACTCGGTATCTACGCTCTACACGAGTTCGTTCCACTTTCGCGGGTCTAGTTAAAGTAAGGGATGTTCTTGTTATTTGTTCGACTGGATGCTTATTAAAGGTAAAAACCAAATCAATGGTTGTTGATTGAGAGGATACGCTATGCACCTCGAAACTCTAGTTCTCCTGTATCTACGATATGCGTTTCTTCCTTTCCGTATCGGTTCACCATTCATTGGGAACCAGATCTCATGCACCTAAAACCAGGAGCTCGGAACGTGGCGATCGTTGCATAGTAACCCGGTGCTTGGGAGCCTAATCGGTAACCTTCCCAAGACTCTGGCTTCCCAATAAACTCTCCAATCAGCGTTAAGGTTCTACTCAAATGGCCGAGGCTATTATGGATCCGACTTTCGAAGCCAACGACACTCAGATCTCAGCTTCGCAGATGCATCCTTCAGGCGTGCCGCGAACACAATGTTGTGTGGCTCATAAGTCCTCATCACCACCATACCTAGGTAACTTGTATGCTGTCACCAATCGCGGCGCATGCATGAAAAGAACCGAGGCATTTACGACATTATCGCGTGGCATCTCAACACTTCCGCGAGGCACCTGAACATGAAGACAATTTCAAGGACCGCATTTACACCATCGATATTGCAAGCGCGCGATTCTACCAATGAGCTGGCTTGGAACGAAACAAGTTCCGAGGCAACGTGCCGTCAGATCCAACGGCCAAGGAACGCCGTACATATCGGCATAAGCCACAAAAGTTTCCGTTGGCGGATAGATGGGCTTAGACATTGGCAAGAAAAGATTTCGGCTTCGCTTCGCATGATGAAAGTGTAAGATAGCTAATATAACATTCCTCTAGTCTCACATTACACATGACAGCTCTCGCATGTGACGAAGTTTGAAACAATGTTATGCGACCAGGACTTCGCTGTTCCTACCATTCTCGAGTCTATACGTGTCGGTACCACGGCTTCTGCGACTACCATGAATCAAAAGTCTTCCAGGCTTCTTGGGGGCTTCGGCGTCTATTCCTCCCCAGCCTTGTGGGTTCGAAGTAGACCGCGCATAATCCTTTCTGATACCGCATCTTCCAAATATCGGTCTAAATCTGATGGAACGCATACGGTAGACCTGAGTTTCGCCGGTATCCTACCCTCTGCAGCAAGAAGGCATCGGTCAACTTGATGGGATCTGATTGCCAAAGATGTGGCTTTTCTGAAATGTCATCCCCCACCCCCCATCTCTGGAGAACATGGTGCTTCAAGTGCTTCAAGTGCTTCCAATCCTCCAAGTAGGCAGAATACCAGCGTCGTCACGCGTCGGCGGGCAGGAATAGCGGAGCATCGCTTTCTGGTAAGGGCATATGATTTGTACTGACAGGGTTTAGCACCGCTGACCTGATGGCGGAGATCTCCATGCCGAGATAATAGGGTGGATTGAATAGCGATGGAAGCGACAACGACAGATACTGTGCACTGCGAACTGTAGGTGGCTCGACGTTCGAAGGTACTATATGAAAGTTCGTACGATGATGAAGCCGTGGCCACCCTGACAAAAGAAGCTGCTCGCAATTGCTACATTGTGGGTCTGCTATTCCTGTTTTGGGTGGTCCTCTGGGAACATAGTAGCTATGTTGGCTATGTGATTACTCTCACTCTCCTGGAATCTGCATGTTTCGCGTGGGAAAGCCATCGCCACGGTACGGGGCACATTCCCCACTCGCCTTGTTCCAATGTCACCTGAGCAGGCAGTAAGAGAGAATGCACATCTGCACAACCCTCAATAACGGCATGAATAGTCTAGAAAGACCTTGGTAATCGATAAATATGCATTGTAAAATTGTGGTACTTCGAGAGAACAAAGCTATACGATCCGCAATCAGTTGTCGCATTTTTGAGCGCAAGTTTCGCTGCTTAAATGCATAAAGAAACATACGGGCATCAACTATCGCATGGGGCCCTGTTAAGTCTGTTTCGGGTGGCACGACGCCTAGCCTGAGTATCTGAAAGGAAGTCAAACGACACATAAAGCGTAGGCAAAGTCTGGGAAGGTTGGTGATGGCAGCCCATATCGCATTAGGGATTGGGTCAGGCATGGCAACTTTAGCCGAAGTCGAGCCGTCCCACTATGACAACATCGTGCCGAACTCCACCTCAGCATCCCAGCTTGCGCTGCCCTACATCCTGTTTACAGCATTCCACAGCATGTCTCCCACGCGCCTTGGTCACGTCGCTCGTGCGATACCCACTCTCATGAACCGTCTACCTACTTGAACAACACCATGTACGCATTGACGCTAGCTGGCATCCCCATTTCCATTGGCGCCAATGAAGCGGTACATCAACAGCGGCTGCTAGACGAAGAAGCAGAAAGCGATGAGCGCCAAGAAGAGTTCTACCTAGATGTGTTCTGTGATGCGAAGAGTCGAAAGAGGGACGAGGTGGACGGCGCGATCGTAGTACTGAAAGATGGCAAGGTATATGCGACGAATCTACTTGTTCCTTTGAGCAGGCTGACCAGTGTGTAGATACGCCTTTGGCCCAAAGACTCGGAAACAGGATTACCAAAGCCCGGTCCGAACGATGAGCCACCACCACATCCATTTACCGGTTTCTATCTACCGTTCCCGTCATCAGAACTACCGCATCGCCCAATGCCTGCAGCGCCAGTGCTAGGTCTCGTCAGTACTGTGCCACCTTCACCACCTCCATCGCCCGCTTCATCCGCACCCTCCACACCATCCCCCACGCCCTCCAACAAAGCTCCTTCGAAACCCACGAAGCCCAAACTCAACTGGCTTTATGCCAACAAGACAACGCGCGAGCTACGCTACGGACCGCGTGTGGAAGCGAAGAAGCATATAGTTGGGCCTTGGGACTGGACGGAAGATGAGGAGGGGCTCACGTTGGATGGAGAGGAATGTCTTGTTGCTGTAGAAGAGGAGAAGGGTGGATATGGTTGGGCTGTGTACTGGGATCGGGAGGATGATTGTTTGAAGGAGCACGGGGTAGGCAAGGACAAGAGGGTGCTGAGATGTAGTCTGGAAAGGAGACTTGTGGAGGAACAGAGGGTCAAAGGGTTGGACGAGGACTGATTCCGCCCAGGTGCTGGATTGAACACAGGGCGAATAGCATTCGTTTCCCAATCTTCCAGAACAGTAAACAGTATACTTCATGCAGTGTTATCCCTTTGCAAGTTATGCGCCATATCCACCAATGCATCACCCCCAATGTGGAATTTCACTTGCATGCAGACAGGCTTGGCCACTACTTCAAGTGGATGCACTTATTCTCACCCCAGAGGATTCACAATGAATTCTTTGGGCTCGAGTGACAAAAGAACTTCTCTTCACCATTCACCCTTCACGATGCGTCGTCCTGAAACATAGGCGTTGTGTCAACGAACGCGAACCTCGCGCGCTCTGATTGGACGGGGGCGATCGACGGTGAGCGGGGAAACGCGTGCAGGGGTGTGCACGTGTCGGGGCCCTCGTTGCCGGGCAGACGCAGGGAAATCAACACAACATCAAATCCACGCTGTGCCTGCATTAGCCACGCCGTCCCACGCACCCTCCTACCCTCTCGCACACCAGCACCAAGGAAGCCGAATTCACGCCAGCCTCTTGTCTCTTTCACACTACCGGACGGTCCCGGTGCTTTGCTAATCTCTCCGCGATCAGAACACAAGTTGCCCCGCTGCAACTCGCGACTCCGTGGTAGATTCTGCAGAAGTCTCGTCTTCAACTTCGATATAGACAAAATGAGCGGTGCAAACGCCAACATCGCAGCGCGGTTCGTATCCCTCCTACTCAACATCCATGGACCTGCCACTAACACTCTCTCAGTCTGCAAAAGGAGCTTATGGACATCATGACCAAGCCCACCCCTGGCATCACCGCGTTCCCCGATGACGAGAACATGACTGTCTGGACTGCCACTATCGATGGCCCGGCCGACACTCCCTACGCCGACCTCGTCTTCAAGCTGTCCATGGACTTCTCCAACAACTACCCCTACATGCCGCCGACCGTCCTCTACAAGACCCCCATCTACCACCCCAACGTGGACTTCTCAGGCCGCATCTGTCTCGATATCCTCAAGGACAAGTGGAGCGCCATCTACAACATCACCACTGTCTTGCTGAGTCTGCAGAGCTTGTTGGGCGAGCCGAACAAGTGAGTCGAATACTTGTCTTTAAGCAAGCGTTCAGAGTGATGTACTAACAACATAACAGCTCGAGCCCACTCAACGGCCAGGCCGCAGAGCTCTGGGACAAGGACCCCGTCGAATACAAGCGCCTTGTCCTCGCCCGCCACAAGGCTCCCGAAGACCTGGACGCCTGAGCGCCTTCGCCGCATCTACTTGGATCTGACAGTGTCTCGCGGCTCGGTGCGTCTGACAATCGGCCCGGCATGCTGCTCGACGGCACAGTTTATTGCGCATCTTCAGCGGGGCGTTAGGTCTTAGTCGATTTCTTGACATCACCTGGTTTGACAAGCAGGATTAATATGCTGGGTTGACTTTTAGCTTCGGCATGGAGTTGCATTTGGCGCTTTATATTGGTTCGCATTGCGACGGCGTTGGATAGTGTCAAAGGATAGTCACAGTAAATTGACTTTGATGTCTTGTGGCGTTGCGATCTCAGGAATTACGAATACCTACGACAAATCTATGTTTCACAACATGCCTTCTTGATGCTTTTGTTCTGTTGAGTGATGTTGCAGTGCCATGCCATCGGTGGCTGCTTATCCCACCAACACCAACTTACCAAGCCATCGCCTCAATGTACGACAAAACGTACAAACCCCATTAGAGTAACAGATCCAACACGAGAATAGCACAGACACAAACCACCATCTACTGCTCGCGTGCGCAAAAACATGGCGGTGTCGCCCAACACAGGCGGCCTCAGCAGCGCGATCGCCTTGCCCCACGCCACTGCCGCTCAACGCGGGATCGAAGACCGGGGTCACGCCGCACCTTCGGAGTCTGCACTTGCGCCCACGCCCACG
>Ga0265797_10011686_pt1 | contig 10943 bp, 9 predicted proteins | sample P2T30metagenome_FD_192433 | JGI IMG/M metagenome (GOLD analysis project Ga0265797, IMG submission 192433) | Plant litter microbial communities from East Loma Ridge, Irvine, California - P2 T30 | ecosystem: Environmental > Terrestrial > Plant litter > Unclassified | place: USA: California... | reverse complement strand
CAAGGAGCTTGGTGATATTTCTTTCAAGGGAAGTGCCGGTTTTTATCCTAAGAGCTACGTGTACGAAGCAGTCGCACGCAACTCGGTAAATTCGAGCTTTGAGCCTGTGGTCGCCCAGCCTGAGAATATCGACACTGGAAGTCTGGATGGACTCTCTGGATCTGGGGAAGAGTTTGAGTCCGAGTCTGAGTTTGAGGACGAACCGGAAGATACGGCTACGAGTGCCAAACGGAAGCGTGCCAAGGCAGACGAAGATGCACGGGCAAAGAAGAGACGCAAAGGCGAAGCCCCAGATTTCCGCGATATGGAAGAGTCTGATCTGATCCTCTGGGCTAGAAAACTTCCGTCCGACGTGAAAGACTCACTGCTTGACGATATTGGGGAGAAGTTGATGTGGCCAAATCGGGCACGTTTCTACCTCGAGCGCATTTACAAGAAGACGTTTCAGACCTGGGCTGCTGAGGACCCCTTGACTACTGAGAGCTTGAAAGGAATCAATCAATGGAGGATGTTGGGTACTTTTATAGGCGTGTACACGAACAAGACGCCAGCAGGTCTGAGGAAGTTCTTGGTAGATGTACTTTTGGCGAACGAGAGGAAGGAAGGCGATGGGAAGGATAAGACGGTGGTGAAGATCAATTTGCCTGATTATAGTGATAATCAGGAGAAGTGGCCGAAAGAGTGGAAGTAGGAGATACGGGTATATTTCCAGATAGAGATAGAACGACCGTTTTGATTCTTGTTTTGGAAAGTAAAAGGAGGTTTGTGAAGTAGCGCATGTGTTGATATATCCAGGCAAAGATCAATGGATGCTGAACGTCTTCGATCCATCTCGTATTTCCTCCTTGCTCATACCAGAGAATATCTCCCCTTCCATGTGTCCATGTACGTAGCAGGCTCCGACAAGCTTCACGCGAGTGATGCGGAAGTTGGGGCTTTCGATCTTTTTGAGTATGACCGGCACCGACAACCCGTACAGGATGCAAACCGATGCATAATCTTGAGACGATATGTTTTCTGGCCCAAATCCTACAATGACGTCCATCTCGGCTCCCGTGGGGCTGGAACCGGTATCGCTGTTCTCGCAACGAAACGATCGCCGGTTTGCAGTCGCTTCTTGTACTCGTCTGAGATAGTTTACCAACGTAGCTGGTTGCGATGAATCAGCTGTCAATGCTGTGATATCGAGGTTACCGGAATGATCAAGCTTTGTGAGTGCTAACGCACATGCGCGCCGATACCAAGTAGGAGCAGCTTTAGATTCTGGGTCGCGATTCGCGACAAGGGTTCTCCAAAGTTGGTCATCGACGCCTTTCTCCAAGGTCCCCTGCCATCCAAGCGTTCGGAGCCAATCATCTTTGAGTAATCCTTCACTAGCGGCTGACGCGGAGACGGTTGTGATTCTGCCCAGTATCATACCTCTAACACGAAAAACCTGTCTCTTGTCTCGTAGCACTGGGCGCCGCTTCATCATGACGACCCCTTCGTCACCCGAAATGCTTGAGAACGATGGCGTACGAAGTGTCAAATCGCTTGTTCCTGTCACTGTCTCGCTTTGAACTGCTAAGCCACGGGATGCGTCATACACTCGGCCGCCAACCGGACCTAGAAGGCCTTCCGGCGGAATGCGTCGCGGATCAGAACCGTCTTGATCGAATAATGCTACACCAATCCAAGAAGGTAGAGTTCGGCCTTCGTAGTTCACATCACGCGCTGCAGATGGCCAGTTTGCCCAAGGCCGACAAAGGATATCCAAGCACCCAGATTCTGCTATACTATAGCGGACGAAAATCTCAAAGATCTCTGCTGGATGCTTCGAGTAATCAGACGAGAAGATCTGCCGAGCGGGCGATTTGAGCCGCGTGATGGCAGGCCGATAGCTATCGTTCGCAAGATACAACAAAGCGTAGACTACGTCTCTGATGTCCGATACTGCGAAGGCCGAGGCCGCGAGAACCAGTGATTCCAGATTCCTCAACCTTGAGACGATCAATGAATTTGACGACTTTCGGAATATGTTGCGCGAGAACGTCATCAGCGCTACAGCTTGCGAACATTCGATACCGGCCAAAGCGACGGGATCAAGTGTGAATAGCGATGATTGGCGATACAGCGCTCGCATCCGATTGATGTTATCAGAGTAAAGTTCCACGGCATCCGCAAAATCCAGCCAGCTCAAGATCTGATCCGCTGTGCGTACACATAGTTTCCTTGCACAAGCGACTTCCTGGATGACCCATCGGCGCTTGAACCACGGCCGCTGCAAAAGCCTGCCAAAAGCGACCCAAGAGCAAAGAATTTCTTCACTAGGAGTCTCTTCTCGCAGGGCAACATCGAGCGTCTTGAGGTTCAGGAGTTTTGGCACTAGGCCTACAGCCCTCCTGACATCTTTCATAGATTCTTGATCTCCACCAAGCCACGCAATGACATTCCACGCATTCGAATAGATGTCCGGCATCTTCAGAATCTGCTGGCCTTTTTCAATTTGATCATCTTGATTCAAGCACAAAGCATCTACCCAGATCCACAGATAATCGTCTGTAAGACGGATATGTTGTAAGGCTTGATAGAGATTCTCTCGGACTAGGTATGTGTAGGATTGCGTTGACGCAGCAGTGGACGAGCACTCCCCTGATTTGGGGAGGTCACCCAAGGATACTGGGTAGGAAGGAGGGTCGTTGCCCCAGGCATACGAGAGTGCCTGGAACTCGTGAAGTGTTGTTGTGAGCTTTTTCATTGGAACAATCTTCAAGGAACAAGATAAGGGGTCCCCAAATGAAGCGGGATGGAGGCAAAGGAGTCGGATTTCATCGTCCAAAAGAGGGGTATACTGGTAGCCCGACGTGTTCTCTAGAGTTTGAGATGGTCTCCAGGCCCTTGTCCTGCCAAGCCTAGCTACAGCTGGCACAACGACACTGCTGGTGGAACCTATGGAGGCTTTATCAGAGGATGCAGGCGCTTCGTCATAGATAGAAGACGGAAATTGCGCTCTGATAGGTAAAAGCGTCTGATCCGGCGAGTCGTCATGGTAGAAGCTGTGTGCCGGTGACTGCGATCGTGTGCTTGAAGTATCCCTGTAGTGAACGGGTGACGTAGCGCGGTCTCTGTTCCTGGACCTTCCTCTTGTGTCTTTCGATCGATAGTGACGCGAGTCTACAACTGCGACAGATGGCTCCATCAAGCTGGCCGCTGCGCGGATTCCAATTGATGATGATGCCCTCATCGACTTAACGTAAGTGACCTTTTTTCGCTGTTCATCTTTCCTCTGAACAGCTTCCAGAGCCTTTTTTATCCTAGCAAAGTTATCCCTTGCAGTTGCGTGGTCTCGAATTGACAACGAAGGATCAATGTGCTTGTCGAAGGTGGAACCTTCTCGCTGTTCGTCTCCACCCGTAACGTGCCGTTGAGTCACGTCCACTTTTGATCGATCTCTTTTTGTTGTGTGATGATCAGGCCAAGACAGAGGATCCGTTTGCCCGACCAACGTAACATTGTTCCACTGTTCATTCCTCGTCACAGCGATCTGCTCTACCTTCTTCAGGAGGGATGGATACCTGGCTGTTGCACGGTTCTCAGTCGATGGCGAGGGCATCATCGGTTCGGTGAAGGTGACGTTACATGTGTTATCGAATATGGGAGTGCAGACCAAAACATTCGATGAACGAAATCAGGTGGGTTATGAAGCTGCTGAATGCGGCTGGGTAAGCGCTAGGGTCGCGTCGAAGCCATAAATTACGCCATGCATGCAAGCAACTGTAGTGCATCGATGAGTCTCGTCTTCTGGCGCTATACCGTGTTGACAATCGCGGCTTTGCATAGCCTCGATAGTTCTTGTAGATTAGTCTAGACCTACAACGTGATAGCCAAGCTCTGGGGTGTCACTCGGTGACTGCTGTGGAATTCCAGATATAAGTTCCCCGTTCTACCTTGAGCATAGCGTTGCAAGACATGATCGTAGCTTATCCACTTGTGAACCAAAATTACTTCGGAAACATTCTCGTAGCAGCAAGACGTTAAGATCTTCCACGCTATCCAGGTAGGCACAATAAAGCGATGGTGTGGGAAGCAGACTGTGGGTGCGGCTGAGGAACGTCAGCTTCCGTCTCGCGATCTTCGTACATCAAAAGCTTGTTGCCCCTCACCATGTCTTCAGTGTCTCCTTTTAGGAGGGAATGTATCTTACCGAGAACAGGACGCGACTGATTAGGGCGTCCGTTTCTCGATAGTCGAAATTTTGGGTATCACGTCTTGAAGTTGCTCTCGATCTTTCTCGGTTGGAGTAAGGCCAAATTTCTCCTCAGCCTTGTCGGATATGTAGAGGCCAGCGCCCGCGTACGCCATGACGCCCACGCCAATGATCATGCGCGTCTTGGGCGGTATGTTCTTGAACCATCTACATTAATGTCAGTGATGGGAAACTACGTATACGGGGTGCGCACGTACTGCCAGACAGCCATGTCGAAGTTGAAAAGGTGCACACGCGTTGGTGTCGCAAAGTTCGCGATGACGACGCTGAGGGCTCAGCGCCAAGCCTGGAGCAACTCTCAGACTCGAGCGCGACACGACGTCAGCGCTCACATGTGTAAACTCGTCTCGTACATTCACTTATTAGCATTGAACACCGTTCTTTCATTCACCACACAATAGACATCCCGTTCGAGCCAAGCATGGTCTCATAGCTTGGAATCTTGAACATCGATCGCCGCACCTCCGCACCCACTCCGCACCCTGAGACCACCTAGGCAGATGTGCGCGCTATTACCACCCGCCTCTTGAGCGCCTCCGCCAGCACCATAAGGCCTCCACCACTCTTTAACTATGCCCGGCTTCCGCCGCTGGGGCAAGTCCAAATTCGAGCGGAATCCCGAGTCGTCGTTCAAGCTCCTCGCGGCCATCATCGTCATCACCCTGTACCTCCTCATCAAGGAGTTCCAGAACCCGACTGTTCGAGAGAGGGACATACCCAAGTTTGGCGCACAAATACAACATGCAGATTGGAATGGAACGGGCAAGGCGGATGAGGCACGGGCGAAGAGCGTGCGGGATGCCATGAAATACACCTTTTGGAAGTACAGGGAGAACGCCTGGGGCTGCGATGACATCCTACCTGTGTCGGGAGGCAACTCTTCATCTAGAAATGGATGGGGAGCTTTCATCGTAGACTCAGCGAGCACATTGGCACTCATGGGCCTATGGGACGAGTTGGCGCATTCTCTCGAACACATACTCGCTATCGACTTCACCGAAGCGAAGGACCTCGTCGATCCGTTCGAGACTACGATACGATACCTAGGCGGGCTTTTGTCTATTGTGGACATGTACGACACCGGGCTCATTCCGGAAGACGTACTGAGTGAAGAGGCACGCGATCTAATACTGGAGCATGCTGTCACCCTAGCGGGGAAGCTTGCTCCAGCATACGACACCCCCACAGGCATGCCATGGCCTCGTGTCGATTTCGAAACAGAGCAGGGCGAGCCAGATCCTTCCTTCGTCTTCAGCGACGACCCAACCAAACACGGCTACGACCAACACCCCGCTATAGGCCCTGCGCGAACTGGCTCTTCGATCCTCGAGAACCGCGTCTTGACCAGATTGACTGGCAACCTGACATACACGCAAAACTCGACGAACGCGTGGGCTCCACTTGTATGGTCGAAGTGGAAGACACCGTGGCCAGGCATGGTTGACGCACCTGTCGACATCATGACAGGAGAGCCAGTGGGCCGCCAGAGGCACTGGGATGGTGGACACGATTCATACTACGAGTACCTCGTCAAGATGACGCTCTTAGCACCGCCAACAGATCCTCACATGGGCACATACAAACATCGCTTCACAGATGCGGCGTACTCCTTACGCAAACACCTCAGTTCCCGCTCCGCACCAGCACCCGATCACTACATGCAGCACCTCTACATCGGACGATACAACAAAGAATACGAGAACCAGCAAGGACACCTCGCCTGCTTCGCACCCGGCACCATCCTTCTCGCATCCAGACTCTACGACGAACCCTACCTCCGTACCTTTGCGCTCGCGCTCCTCGAAGGCTGCCGCCACTCGTATACCTCCACACCCACCAAGATCGGTCCAGAGACATGGGCGTGGATACCCAAATTCGGATACGACGACCCGCTCTTTATCCCCGAGACCGCCCGTCAAGAGCGCGAAGCGATGGCTAGCGGTATCTGGGCGCGAGAACCAGCATACAAAGGCCGGCCCGAGTATGTGGAAAGCCTGTTCTATGCATGGCGCATAACGGGCGACAAGCGGTATCGCGAATGGGCATGGGAAGCTTTCTCGGCTATGGAAAAGCATTGCAAAGCGCCATTTGGATACGCACAACTGGCTGATGTGTACGATATAAAATCAAAGGGCGAGGACAAATGGGTCGATATGCAAGAAAACTTCTGGGTTGCAGAGACGTTGAAGTACCTTTGGCTTACATTCTCAGATGTTGAGGTTGCGAGTTTGGATAGCTGGGTGTTTAGTACTGAGGGGCATCCGTTTCGTATGATGCGGTGAGCGGGACCGTCATGGTACGGTCATACATGGAAGAAGAGAGAACAGCACGTCTTGGAGGGAAGGGCAACATAACAGCCAGAGAGACTCATAAGAGCTCATAACAGATCTCCGGCACAGCGGCAAGCTACACAGCTGGCCAAACAGCAACGGCGCAAAGATACCCAAAATCAGATTCGCTTCAATAACAGAAACAAAGAACTATCGTACTATCCCTTCGCTGCCTCAGTATCTCCATCATATTTTCACACCTGATCGTTGACAGCACTTAGCTTCCTCCGCCACTACCTCCGCCACTGTGTCCACCGCTATCACCGCCGTATCCATGACTATGCCCGCCATCATGTCCACTGCTGTGTCCATCACCATACCCATGACTACCTCCCCCTCCATCACCCCCTACATCTGTAGCATCAGACACCCTATTACTCTTATACGTACTCCCCGACGCGCCCTTATACACACCGCCACTTCCGCGGTTATAACTCAGCTTACTAGCATCTGTGTATTCCGGAGGATCGTAAATAGGGCTTCGCGATAGTCGTGTTCTGCTAGTAGGATTATAATTAATAGCATTAGGGTTGGGTATAGCTACGGGGACGGTGCGAGGTTTAGGAGTCGATGGTATGCAGCCCATAGTGTTGTATTTGTATAATCTTGGGTGCTTGAAGGTTGGAGGATATGGGAAGTGGGAAGGGGGAAGTGTTTGAGTATGGAGAAGGGTTGGTATTAGCGTTCGCTATGTGTTAAGGAGGACGACAGGTCGAGGAGAGGCGTGGCAGTTACTAACAGAGAGTGATGTCGTGTCATCTGGATGCTAGTAACAGGTGAAGTGGCTTCTTCAATACGTGCGCATCGACAGCGCGATACATACACCCTATCCTCGTCGCCATAACTTGTTCTCGTAGTACGGCATGTTGCTCGATCCAGCCTGCGTATCGTGTATCTTGGCGTTAGTCGGAACAGGGTTGTCCGGGGATACTTGTCGTATGGTCGCTCGAGGCAGCTGTGACTGTGGGTGTGGGATGTCGGAGATGATACTAGGACCTTCAGCGGTAGGTGTAGTGACATGAGTCGTGGTGTTTGTTTCGATCGGCCGAGGGACAGGGAGCGGTTCTGTGGATTTGGAAGATGTGCAACCCATGACTTTTTCGGGTTCTGGAGTGTCGAAGGTTATGATGGTGGTTGATATGGGAAGAGTAGCTATGTGTACGCGGGTTTTACGAAGTAAGAGAGAGCAAAGGTAAGGAATGAATTCGCTGCGATTAGTGAAGAGAATCCCGAGGTCGCTTCACGACGTCACATTTGCAATCAGCAAGACGACGCGTCCAGAAACTGTTACATACTTAGGTACACAAGTGAATCCATTTCTAAGGCTTATCATATCACAACACATCCAGCTCATCGTCTAGTTCATATGGCACTCATTATATTCAGTCTCTCGCATATTGCTATTCCCTTTCTCTGGTCCTACCATCACTCCATCATCTTATCCCGCGTGCTGATCCACGTGAACCCCGTATCGTAATACCCATACTTGCTCGCTAGAGGACCTTTCATCGGAACAGGGGTCGAGGGCGCTGTAATGAATGGAGGTGTGGGAGTATTGCGCTTTGCTAAATTTTCAGTCTGAGTCTTTCCTTCTGGCTTGATGGGCGTGGGGGAAGGAGTCGGCGGTTTTGCGGTGGAAGAGTTGGAAGCTGGTTTGGGGATTGGTTTGGAGGATGAACAACCCATGGTGAGATTTTGGAGGAAAGATGTGGAGCTTTGAGAGGGTGTAGAAGGTATAGACTGGCCCTCCCAAAGGTACTTTTTGGCTGGGAAAACTGGGAAGCTTGTATGAACGTGTGAGAGGAGCGAAGCTTTGGCGTAATAGAGATACAAGTAGCATTTTGTAAGTCTTATACGTGAACAATGGAAGAGAGCGCAGTGAAGCACACAATGCGAGCATGTTCCCCAGTGACCTTGAGCTTTTGAATAACAGCACAAAGATAACTCTGCCAGTACCCAGAGCCCTGACTGCGCGCATTCCACGTTCTGTCTTTTTGGAATCTCTAGCTCGTGTGCAGCCAACCATCTCTAGTTACTTCCTCCACTTCCACCTCCTTCACCAGACGCTCTGCCCTCGCTAGATATCCCCATAACACCACCGTCACCGTTACTAAACCCGCTGTCTGGTCTATCCAACCCACTGTAGTCCCTGCCGTGCATATCACCCCCATCATAAAAAGGGCTGCTCCTAGCATACCCTCCGTTGTAGCGTCCATACGGCCAGTGGTGGCCTGCGTATGCAGCAGTACTCTCGAAATACCCGCGGGCTCTTTCACCGTTTCTCCGGGCAGCATATACTGCCGATATGTTATTTACTTTGTCTTTCACGCGTTTAACTTTCCGGTTTACTTTTGATAGAAAAGATCCCATGGCTTGGTATTCTCCAGCTCGAACGAGCAGTGTGAATGTGTATGCGCTGGCTTGAGTGCTTGTAGCGAAGCGGAGATGGCCGAAGATGGCACTGGGCGACGGCAGCGATGTTTGGGAGAAGAAATTGATGAAGATGAAATGACGACGTTCGTGAATTCTGGAATGGTAAAGGACTGGGTAAAGTGATGGTTTTGAGAGATGTTCATGCTTCTCGACTGTGCCGTAGCGGATATGAGGCACAGGTAAGAAGGCGGCCATGCTAGGCGGAAGTCATTGTCGTAGTTGCGGCTGATACATTGAAAGCACGTGCATTTCGCTGCCTATAAAAGAGAACAGAACAATCATAAGACAGCAAGTAGGTCAAAAGAACATGGAATCATAGTGCCCTTCGTCGTCATCATCGTCATCCATCCTCTCTCCCATGGTACCGCGATGACCCATCAACGACGAGCCACTCACGACTCCCGCAACACACACGAGATACACAATGACTGAATCCGCTCATTAAATAAATGGAAGGGATGAGAAAGAGGTCAAACAGACATGGAAGCATCGTGCCCTTTGTTGTTGTCGTTATCAACCACCACCTCCACCTCCACCATCTCCTCCGCCACACCCTCCGCCATCGCCGCCATAGCCACCGTAGTACATTCTACCGGATGTGTTTCTCGGGTGAGTACCGTCGGAAAGTATGTAGGGAGGGCCAGGCGGCTTCCCTGGGTTGGGTCCATATCCGTCTTGATCGTGCTTTGCTCCAGCGAGTTTACTCGACATGCAGCCCATGACTGGCGTTTCGAGTCGTTTCCCCTGTATCTGATGATAACGATGATTCAGAATGTTGGTTTTGCAGTGCGAGCGGAGGAAACAGCTATAACAGCAATAGTGAGCAGTGACACGCAGACTTGAGCAGTGAGCTTACTATTGACGAGGTGAGGTGATCTGACTGAAAAGTCGCTACACAATCGTTAAGTCATAGTCGCTGAGAGCTACTCATCATATATCTTTTCAACCTTCACTGTTCAGCTGAAAGTTGTGTGGTTGCGACAAGTACGAGAGAGGTCGTCTGACAACGCCTGTGGCGTGCGCCTCTTCGCATAAACTGATGCTTTCGCTCACAGCTCGATGTAAGAAAACTTGGCTTCAACTCAGGTCCAGGCTTTCACGCGCCAAAGGCACACTTCAGAAACATCTCAAGAATCTATATTCGATGCAATAGTTGATGCTGGGTATATAAGCGACAGTAACAAGAGATGCACAGCGACAGGTAGTTCAACGCTAACAATCAGAGCCGGAAATAATCCGCGCCGTCGCAAGAACTTACGGAAGAATTGCGGAGCAGGAACAGAAGTAGAAGTTCGGAGGCGCGCAAGTGACTTTTTTAATGTGGATTCAGCCCGATGGACTGCCTTGGAAGTGCCTTGAAGGCGTGCGGCGGACTGGGCCTCGGCACGGACGGACATTGGATGGGAGGACCGACACGGAGCCACCGGTCAGTCGGTAATGCGCGATCGTCTCTCCTTGGAAAATAATGCCGCCGGAGAAAGACCGCAGAATATGCACCGGCATTTGATGCAGATGTGGAAACCTGTGGCGACCGGAATGTGGAGGTGTAATTGTGCTGTGACCGGTTTCGAGGCTGATCGCGAAAGTAATCGCGACAATATATCGAACCACTGCCACACACCCATGTGGTGGGTGCACAAGCTTCTGGCATATCTTCCTTCAAACCGTGCCCATGAGGAACTTCCAGTGGAAATCGGTGCTGGTAATATCAAGCGACGGAGTCACGTCCCGTAGACTCGGTAATTTCTCCACTCCATTGGTCGTACCACTTCCGTTGATTTTAGGCAGTGACAGATTGTGGAGGAGAGACACAGTCCGTCCCGAGCCTGTCGCTAGCTCAAATGTGTTGCCGTTCGGGCTTCCCCTGCCCATTGCATCGTGCAGCGCTAGTCTCATGACTGAAGTGATGCGTCGGAAGCGTTCAAACGCGTCTT
>Ga0265797_10011685_pt1 | contig 10944 bp, 9 predicted proteins | sample P2T30metagenome_FD_192433 | JGI IMG/M metagenome (GOLD analysis project Ga0265797, IMG submission 192433) | Plant litter microbial communities from East Loma Ridge, Irvine, California - P2 T30 | ecosystem: Environmental > Terrestrial > Plant litter > Unclassified | place: USA: California... | reverse complement strand
TTGAGCTCTTGGTCGCAGCGGAGAATGTGATGTCGTCTACTAGCGTGGAACTCGTTAGTCTTCGAGGGCTATATGGCAACAAGCTCGTAGATGACTTATGATTCAATGCCGATGACATCGCACATCAGTTGTCCCTCGTTACGCTTGTCGTCGCTCATCTGTCCGGCCCAGTTGATAGCGTTCACACCGAGCATCCATTCATCCGTGGTGAGCTGCGTCTCGATAGTGAATTCGTGCAAGTGTCTGATCAACGACGACATGATCTCTCTCAGCCGTGGAGGCGTGTTGGGACCCATTGCCTCGACGACTTTCTTGGTGAACTCTTTGCCCAAAGGGCCACTTTCGGCGATTGACCCCATAGTGAGAGACGGGGCTTGAATCAAGGGGCGAAGAGCTGTTCGCTATTGATGAGTTAAGGGGGAGTGGAATCTGAACCTATTGTGTTGGAGAAATGTTTCGCACTTGATGGTTGCCAAAGACGCTGGATGTGTTTCCACCGTCGAGAGGCTACGGGCCAAGTGATCTTTGCTTACATTCATGTTCGGAGTACTGCAACCCCTCAAACAGCTACGATCTTACGAGAGCTTACAGTACTCGAGGTGCGGTACCCGATCAGACCTTGGAGGTGTGGTGATGATGATGGCGGCTAAGGCAGCTCAAGGTTGAGGAGCAAACAGGTGGCAGGAACCCCCGAATTTCCGGCCAAGAACGGCCCTCCCTTTTCGCCTTCCGTTGTCTGACGAAGACACTTCATGACAGATAGACATCTTCGCAGAACAACCGTATTTTCCATTACATTTGTCGTCAAAGTAAGACCGCTATCAAGGCGATATCCTGTTGTAACCATGACAATAGTCACGTTGCACGACGTTATCTACGCACAACCGGTACATTACCCGCGACATGCGGATGTGGTCCTCTCAGCTTGTCGGCTACCGCACAGTACACTCAGAGCCGCCGATAACCTCACCACCGCGATCTAATCCAGACGGTTAGAGTCCCGAAAGATATTGGGCGACTGGTCAGCTGTTGAGCTGCGGATGGTGTCGCGTAATTCCTGGAATGATAACAGAGATAACTATTGATAGCAGTTCTTAAGATGTCTTCTTGTCGCTGACAACTCTTAGTATCACGCCTCATCGAAGACCATTTTCATTGATCTAACTCACAATCTCACTTCACATCCAGAGCCGCACCTGACTCGACTTGTTTAATCGAAGGACCTCATTCTCTCACATCGGATCCTTCCGTCAAACATGGCCGCTGGCTGGAGAAAACTAAATGTCGGCGTGATCGGTGGCGGTATTGGTGGCATGTCCGTCGCAATCGCCCTCAGACGCGGCGGCCACGATGTAGTCATCTACGAACGCTCAGATTTCGCCGGCGAGGTCGGAGCCTCCGTGTCATGCGCAGCGAACGGCACACGATGGCTGCACGAATGGGGCGTCGATGTTGCAAAGGGCGATCCCGTTGTCCTCAAAAGACTGATCAATCGGGACTGGAAGACCGGCGAGCCTGTTAGCGAATACAGCCTGGACGACTATGAAGAGCGATGGGGCCATGTTTACAACATGTTCCACCGGCAATACATGCATGCCATTCTCAAGGATTGTGCACTGAGCGAGGAGGGCGAAGGTCCACCGGCCAAGCTACAAGTCAACCACAAGGTACGGATGGACTCTTCCAAGCAATGCATCCTCATCATCGTAGAGCTGACTTTTAATTTTAGTGCAGCACAATCGACCTGGAAGCCAACACCATCACCTTCGACAACGGAGTCACAGCACACCACGACCTGGTCGTCGGAGCCGACGGCATCGGTTCCATCGTCCGCGGCATCATCGGCATCCACCCCAAAAGGAAAATCGCAGACCAACAATGTCTGCACTGCAACGTCATGACCGAAGACGCCGTCAAAGCCGGACTCGTCGACTACTCACAGAACGAATCCCTGGAGTACTGGGGCGGGCAAGAAGGCAAATGGGACAAAATCGTCCTCTCCCCCTGCAACGGCGGCAAACTGCTCTCATACTACTGCTTCTTCGCCCGCGAGCAGGGCGACACGGTCAGCCAAGCGTGGGGCGCCGAAGACCGGCCCGTGTCAGAGCTGCTCGACCACTACCCCGAACTCGACCGCCAGGTCTTTGGCCACCTGGGCATCGGCAGAGACATCCAGCCCTGGAGACTCTGGATCCACGACGCCTACCCGTACCTGAACAAGCAGCGCGTGTGCCTGATCGGCGACGCAGGCCACCCCATGCTGCCGCACCAGAGCCAGGGAGCCTGCATGGCCATTGAAGATGCCGCCGCTCTCGGCATCCTGTTCAGCCCGGCCTATTTTGACGGCGACGTCGAGCAAGCCCTCAACATCTACAACAAAGTGCGCCTTCCCCGGGCGACAAAAGTGCAGTCTTCCGCCGCCAAAGCGGCGTATAACATCAACGAGCGTATTGGGTTCTCAAATAACAAGGACCTTCCGTTCTACAAGGTCGAGGATCCGAAGAATGTGTTGACGATCGAAGAGATGAATGCGTAAGTCATACAGTCGTGGTGGACACCGCGTTACCTTGCGAAGCGAAACAGTTACTGACCATTTTCTTCAGTTACGACATGTACCGCGACATCGAGGAGAAGATGGCCGAAGGCAAGAACGTCAAGTACGCCGACCGCTATATCTGCGGGTTGCCTGTGGGATTGCAACTGCCTAATGGCGTCGTGATTGGTGCAAGCGCTTGATATTATTCGCATACCCATTTAATCCCAATTGATTCCATTCCATCAGGCTTTTTTTCCGTGTCTGGTCCAGTGGGTTTTGTTGTTGATGTGAGGTGAGAGATGAGGTAGGACTGCTGAGGCTCTGCTTAGATTAATGAGTGAGATTGCAAGTAGCCCGAAGTGGAAGGCTGAGGATGTCATGTTGTCTTTGTTCGGTGATATGTAGGTTCTCGAGGTGATGTAGAGATCTCGTGGGATCGCCAGAGTCAGTAGAATCGTAATTACGAGTCTTTTACTTTCGAGGAGTCCGAATCCCAGGCTCCGGCAAAGGATATTTTATGACTCCCGAAAGCCCGTGGATGGTCGTTGTGGTGTACCGAGTCGGTTAGTTTTTGTCCCGATGGATGACACAAGTCCTGACAAAGGTACATGCAATGCATTCCTCTAGGATTGTGGCGTATTGACGTGCAGCAAGTCAGCTATTCAGCCTTCGGGCAGCGGGTTGTTGGAGCCGCGTCGGATACCGATGATCATTTAGCATGTTTATCTCGTACTGGAGAAGCAGGAGGCGGAGGTCTTATAGCGTTGTCTGAATCTGACCCAGTCTGTATGTGTCCCTTAGGAGGAGATGCCAGTCCAGCTCTGTTGCTACACCATAACCGGATTAACTAACAGCATGCATGCTCACCTTGCTTCTTGTTCGCAATACAACTGCCCATGAATCCTCGCTCACACCATCAGCCTCCCATGACAGCACAAAAAGCAGGGGAAGAAACCAAGCGGATGTTGAAACATGATTAACGCCAGGCAATGTCCAGCACTTGCGGTAAACAAAAAATCCCTATCGTCTCTCGTACTCATACTCGTACTTCCTTCGTCCCTCCCCAATTATTTCGTACACACGGCGGATGGACGGTTGAAAGAACAACATCCTCCAATCCCCGCAGCAGCACTCGCTTGAACAGCTCGACAAGCGCAGCCCTTTCCTCAAAAACCAAGAAAAAAGATGGCCCATCCGTCAAGTATACACGTTTATCGTTCTGTTCGTCCCCAAGACCAACCGACTCTTCTAAACAATCATCTGCGCAACGCCCTGCCCTCCCAGCGTCTTACTGGCAGCGAACTCCTGCTTCTTGAGGCCAGCGAGGGCGTAGAACAGGGCGGCGATCAGCAGCACGACGGCGCAGGCGATCAGGCTCGTAGCATAGCGGATGAGCGAAAGCCACTGCACCAGGCTCATGACGCCGTAGATGGCGGCGCGCATGTAGTTTGTCTCGAAGCGGCGGATGAAGCGGTCGAAGTGTTCCGAGGTCGGGCAGACGCGTAGCAGCAGGGGGATTTCGATGAAGATTAGGATGAAGGAGGAGATGCTGCGGAGGTGGAGGGAGTGGGTTAGTGGGTTTGTTTCTTTCTTTGTGATACACGGGGTTTGGTGGGCAAGACGAACAAGCAGAGCACACTCCAGAGAATGATGATGTCGAAGTGGAAGATGTTTGCGATTCCTAGCGCGAAGCAGAGGATGATGCAGAGTACGCCGGTCCTGGGGGATTGTTGTGTTAGCTGTGCCCGACGGTCTTGAAGCTGCGGCGCGCATACCATTGTCCGTATATGCCTGAAGTGAGCGAGTTAGCAGGTGTTGGGTTGTAATATTACGCGACCAATGGCTGGTAAATGGGTAGCTCTCTTACTGAAGTTCCGCGACCTGAACTCCTCGGCGAGCGTCATCTTGGACGACAGGCGTGTGTGAGTGTGTGGGTGTGTTCGGGTAGGTGGAATGTAGTATGTAACAGGTTACAAAGGTGGTACGGTGGTTGCGCGGAGTATTTTGTACGCGTGGAGTGTTGAAAGACAGACACTGAGGTGGTGTTTGTTGCGGTAGGGCTGTAGCGCCGGAGCGTTGGTTTCGCTTAGAGACTCGGAGAGAGACCCTTGGAAGCGTCAAATCTGCGGAGATGTCGTGGAGTACAAGAAGCTTGGAAGGAGCAGTCTGTTGTATACCTCACTTCCTTTGTAGTAGTCAGGTGACAGTGGCGAGGATGTTACCTGGCAGTGAGGCGCAGTAGTCAATTCAAGAACTGACGTTGCTAAGGCAGGAGCAGCAAGTGAATATGGTTACCTACACAGCATCTTACGACAACTCCCAAGCCCCAAGCAAACCTCCAAGCCCAGCGGAGTGAGCTCTTTCGCCGGCTATTTCCGGACACGTGGTCGTTGCTATGCAAGTAAAGCGAGAGACAACCTCACTTACATACACATGTTGGTACTGCTATCGAATCCAGCAATCCCAAGGCACTGTACCATCGGTAGAAAGTGTTGATATGTCGATTTACACAAGAAAGATGCCGCTCAGGCTCCGCGATAAGAAGCCTCATACATAAGAAGAAAAAGGGTGGGTGTATCAAAAAAACCATGACCATCCGCTTTCCGCCCCAAAAACGCCGCGCCAGAAGATACATAAGGTATGCACACAACAACATCAGAAGAAAAAAAATAACCCATCAATCAACAACAACGAACTACTCCAACAACCTATCCCCCGCCGCCTGAATCCTCCCCGCAGCAATCTCCACCATCCGCTGCGCACCCTCCCAATCCCTCCTCCCCAACATATCCCTCACAGCCGGGAAATACGCCTCATCATACCCACTCCAAGCCTTAGGCCCGAAAACAACATGCTTGAACTGCGTGCGGCCTGGGATCCCGTACTCCCTCTTCTCCTGCTTCTCGTGCGAGCGCGGGATATCCAGAAGGTCAGCCTCGAAGTTCGTGAGCCGGTCGTTGTAGTCCAGGCGGCGGAAAGTGTAAGCGTTGGTTTCCAGGCCTCCGCGGCCCAGCACCTGGCGCGTCCAGGTATCTTCGAACTGGTGGAAAGTGTTTGTGGAGCCCTTGAGGTTGGCAATGGCGTCTTCGAGGGGTTTGAGGTCGAGGCCTCCTCCTGCGCCGGCGGTCTTGCTGCCCGAAGCCGTGAAGGTGATTTTGGCGTCCGTTCGCAGGCTCTCGAGGTATTGCGATAGGGCGTCGCTGTAGTGGTTTAGGTCGAAGGGGAGGAGGGGGCGGTCTGCTACTTCGAGGATGAGGAGGGCCCAGACTTGGGCGAGGGCGTGGTGGTAGGCGAGGCCGTTGGGGTCGCCGAAGGCTTGCATCCATTTGTAGTTTTCGTAGCAGGAGTGTGCTGGGTAGGCGTTTGCGTCGTCGCCTTCGAAGCTGAAGTCGATGCTGGAGGTGCCGGCTATGTCTTGGAAGGCGACGTAGTCGCTGCCTGTCCCAAGGCCTTCAAAGCGGCTGTTATTTTCGTCCCAGAGCTGCTTAATTGACGTGTTGGTGTTGGGGTCTGTCACGCGGTCCAGCACCCTGAGCAGCGAGCGCTCCCATAGTGGGCTTCCTGCGGCACGGAAGTTGGGACCAAAGACACCGGCTCCGACGTTCAGGTAGGCGATGGCGTTGCCGCGCAGGTATTCGACGTTCTCTTCCACGTATTCCGTGCTGCCCATCATGTTGAACTCCTCAGCATCCCAGCTGGCAAACTCGATCGTCCGTAGTGGCCTCCAGCCGAGCTTGCGCAGGTCGCCAAAGATTCGCACCAGCTCCATCATTACTGCCGATCCTGAACCAGCATCTACGGCGCCGAAACACCACGAGTCGCGGTGATTGCCGACGATGATCTTCTTCGATGGCGCTTCGATGCCTTGGATTAATCCGTGGAGGTTCCAGATCTTCTGCTGTTTCGATTCGTCGTTCAAGTTCTTCAAATGAACAACAGGCGCATCGTTTGAACCATTCCCTGAGCTCCACTTCTCAGCGAAGTCAGGAGGACCGCCAACCCATCCCTTCGGCACCTCAAGACCATGTCCCTTCAACGCCTTCAACAACGGCTCCGCATCTCTCCAAGCTATAGGCAAACTCGGGATTCCAACCAATCCAGGATTATCCTCGACATCAATGCGCTTTGCCTTTTCAGTACTCGCCCACCCAGGCGTCAGCGGATCTCCAATCACCCAGCTCATCAACCCAACAGACCCGCGCTCGACCGAATCCGCCGGCCTCCAAGGCCCCTGCGGGAAAGTAACACCCTTCGCCGCACCATCCACCGCCGGATCAGAGTACATGACCACTCCCACGCAGCCCGCATCCTCCGCAGCCTTGACCTTCAACGAACGATCCTCCTGCGACCCATGAGACCGCACAAGCGCCACAGTCCCTTTTGTCTCAATCCCGTGATCGTTCAGGTACTTGAAATCCTCCCTACTCCCCCCATTCGCAAAGACAAGAGGCCCCTCCACCTCCCCGCTCTTACTATGCCCGTGCCACGCGTACGTCTGCGTCCGGCCCGAATCGCTCGGATACGCCTCGTTCTCCTCCAGCACAGCCCTCCACGTATGCCCCTCCTCTCCTGTAATCTCCAACCCCCGCCCGTCCTTCGTAGGGTAATTGAGGTAGACATAATACGACCACAGCTTGATATCGTCAAACATGCCCTCCTTGATCCACTTCTCCTCCATCCAGCGCGCCAGGTATAGATCCCCCTCCGTCCCCGCCACGTGATCGAACGACGTGATGTGGCGCAGCGCCTGCTCGATGTTCTGCACGTCCAAGTGGTCTTGCACGTAAGACCGCACGGATTCGGGGTCGAAGTGCATCCCCATGCGGCCCATCGACGACGGGAAGATGTCCATGGCGAACAGCACCCAGATCAGCGCGAAAATCGTAAACAGCCCGAACAGGCGCGCGAAGTTCGCCGCGCCCATGTTGAAGCCTTCGGGCACAGGCGCTTGCGCGCGGGCGCGGAAGCGGCTGATCCAGGAAGAAGAAGTGGTGGTGGCTTCTGGCGCGGGTTGTGACTCGGCCGCATCCCCTCCTCCTCCTCCTCCTCCTCCTCCTCCTCCTCCGTCCGCGGCCGCGACAGGCGTATATAGAGATCTGAACGAAGGCAGCCGGATAGCCGACAGCGTCGCGCTCAGGTTCGCCAGGCCCTGTGAGACTTTATTCCGTAACCGCGCGCGGTGGTACAGCCGCGCCTGTCTGCGCTCGCCCTCCTCGCTCTCGCCCGGCTCCAGGTAGTCGAACTGGTCCACGTTCCGGCGCGCGGCTTCGCCGTCTCCTACCATCTCCGGCACGCTGAGGTCGGAGTCGAGGCTCGAGCGCGCGGATTCCACTGTTGGGGCGCGGTAGCCGCCTGGTCTGGTGCGGGTGTTGTTGTTGGCATTTTGGCTGCTTTGGCCATTGCCGCCGAGGAGGCCTTGTCGTTCGGCATCGTCGCTGATTTCTGAAGGGCCGCTGCGGCCGAACTGTTCGAGGGCTTCTTCGTACGAGGGGATCGGAGCGTTGGCGTAGCGGTTGTCTTCGATTTCGACGGGGACGCCCATGCTTGGGGTTTATTTATTGAGGGTAGATGGTGGTAGATCCAGGGTGTCCAGGCCAGGGTGGTCGTCAAATGCCGCTTGCTTGAGGGGTTGGTTGGCTGACGACGACGCTGGTGTCGGATGGGATGGGAAGGGTATGGGGGTGTTTGGTGGCGGCGTTTGTTCGTTTCAAGTCATGTTGTTTGATGGGTCTGTCAAGTGTTGATTTTGACGGATGATTAATCGTGAGAGGGTTGTGAATCTAGTTCTCTCGGGATCGTCAAGCGATCCCTCCCTGCCAATGTTTCCGTCGCCGAGGCGGGCCAAGATGCCGTCTTTCGTGACTTTTGACTTGGCTGACGGCTTTCCTTTCTTCAATACCAGCTAAATGTTGGAAACATCAACAATTATCATTGTTTGCAATGGTTTTGTACCTGGCTGTATCTGCATTAGACGCTTGACCATTCACTTCACCAACGGGAACGATTTCCAACATCGCGCTTTTCACGACCTCTTACCCGCCTAACGAAACGCTTCATTCCGATTCGGTACATGAGACGAGATGTCGAGACCGGTTATGTGTCTATGTGGAAAGACGCCATTCAGGAGGGATCTCGCCTAGGACTGTCTCCGTTGGCAACATGATGGTCACAGCATTTATTCAGTCAAACACGCTCGCCGACCGACACTCGGTTGAGACCTTTTGGGCGACATTCGGATTCCATCGCTGAATACCAATTCACTGTCCCGACTCCTGGCTCTTGTTTATTGTACACGCCTCGGGGCCCTTGATGGTGTTCCTCGCTGCTGTCTCTGGTCGGCCTGCCGTACAAAGCAAGCTTGAGTCCAGTCGCATTGGACCAAGGGACACTGGCTATACAGCGAGCGATTAGGCACGAAGCCCATCGCCAGGTTATCAAGATGCATACTCCACCCGATCCGATCCGCCTAATCCCGAATATATTGCGGCATCATGGTGTATACATGCGACTCCAGACTGAATCCCGAACAAAAAGAAAAGAGCACCAGAATTTCCCACGGAATCTCGTACCAGGCCTCCAGCAGCCTAAGAAAGCAATACGTTGCTCGAAGTCTCCGATGCACCACTCTCCCAGGCCTCCGCCAACGGCCGAGAAGATTGGACGATATCGTCTCCTCGGGCCTGGCTGAACACCGCCAGCTCCGTCACATCGCTTTCGTTGGCGAAAGGCAGAGTCGCTATCCGCGTCCCTACCGTCCTGTTGCCAAGATCGAACGCTTGCGTGGGATCGACTTTGGTGTCCCTGCCATTCCACCTCATTTGGAAAACCCTGATTGGATTGCCTTCGTCCGTTGTTTGCACCACGCTGCTCTCCGTGTCCAGCGAGATGGACGAAGCGAGATGCACGTCCGGGATGATTGCTTCTGCTGTTGGCTGGTCAGCGAACTCTGTACGTGAGCACGAAGAAGGCACTGTGGCGGGCATGCTTACACCTTTCCCCCCAACCGTTGGCCAAGTGCGGGTTGTCGGCCTTGGACCGATGGTAGATCTCGACTTGGTTCTGCAGATTCACAAATGCAACATACATGTTGTTGGGACCCCAGCTGTAGCAGCCGACGCCTGCTGCTCCGCTCATGTTCGGCCAGCTTTGTTGCCATTTCCACTCGCCTTCGTTGTCGTGGTACAGGTATTCCTCAAATGTCGTGCTGTCTGAGGCGTACCACAATCTCAAGGGGATCGACTCGTTGATGCCGGCCCAGCATACGCGCAACCCGACCAGATCTCCATCGTACGCGGTCAGGTTGGCGTCGTTGAGTGGACCGTCCGTCCACTGGGCGGTTAAATTATTGCCGGAGCGCTGACGAACCTGGTGGTCTCGGTCGATATCTGAAAGGTGTCAGCCAGTCCTCCATCCAAGACTCTCTGCCGGGACGCGGCTCTCGGGATGATTGCGACGCTTACAAAAGACGTGCCATATCTTGGTGTCGTTCTGGTTGTAGTGGACCGCACTGATCGGGGTCGCATCCTTCGCGCCGCCAGCAGCAACAACATCTTCCGAGACTTCGGGCCCTCGCAGCCACCTTGAGTTGTTCGAGCGTCGCATCCATCGGACCGCTCCCTGGTAATGCTGATAGTATAAGATGAGATTCTGCTGGCCCTGGGGCTGGCCATTCAAGTCATAAGCAAACGTCTGCCAATTGTACGCGATCCCAGATCCATTCCAGGCCCCTTTCGTGGAGTAGTAAGAATCGTTGAGGCCGCCGCCAATGCTGAACTCCTCCTGCGCAGGCGGAGAAGTGCCCGGGGAGGGCGCGGTGTCGCTTGGTTCAGATGACGGCTCGTTAGAGTCTTTTGTCGAGGACAGGCCCACCCCTAAACCTATCGCAAGACCTAGTATGAAGACAGTTGCCACGGCAAGTAGCAAGATGAGCAGTTTCATGCGCATCCCACATATCTTGCGTTGTCTGGGAGTTCCGCTCTTTGGCCCATGCGAGAGCTCGACGTTCTCGAGTGGCTCCTTGCGGTCTTCAACTCGATGCGATTCTTCCGTCGGTATTGGGAAGTCATCCTGTAGGTACGCTACTTCTTTCTCAGGCTGGACGGTTTGTTTGTCGCCTTCGGTCGGAGGCGCTACCTCCAGCCCATCGGGGATTTCTCTGGCCGGGCGGCCTTGGTCATCCATATCACGAAAGAGTTAATCCTGCGCAGCTTCGTTCGTCCTAGTCCTAAAGGTTTCTCTACCGATCCAGTGCAGCGGGTGCGACTGTTGCCAGGAAAAGAAGGTTCAAGTACACTGAGATTCCCAGGATGGGTTGGAGAAGAGGATTAACTCACCTGTGCACCTCCAAGATAGATGATCCAGCACGGAAATAAGAGGCAATCTGGGTGTCGAATCCTTCAGACATGCAC
>Ga0265797_10011684_pt1 | contig 10945 bp, 10 predicted proteins | sample P2T30metagenome_FD_192433 | JGI IMG/M metagenome (GOLD analysis project Ga0265797, IMG submission 192433) | Plant litter microbial communities from East Loma Ridge, Irvine, California - P2 T30 | ecosystem: Environmental > Terrestrial > Plant litter > Unclassified | place: USA: California... | reverse complement strand
ATCCTTGAACTCCAAAAGTACGATGCGCTGGCTCAGATCTGGTGTGTCGTCAGGTAGCGGCGTGCAAGCATCTTCTACATCGGCAGCAGACCATAGTTGAAGTGTTGTGTCGTTGGCGAACTCGGGAACGCCCATCAAGAAACCAAAGTTGGCGGTGCTGTTGGTAGTAGCGTTGGAATCCGTTGTGTAAGAACCTTGTGCTAGGAAGGTAGGAAATTGTGTATTAGAAACCGCTCCTGTGCCCGTAATACTGCTTCCTGTTGCTGGCGTGGAAGCGTAGAACATACCCTGGCCACCGTCATTACCCTCAGAAATGACGACTGGAATGCCAGAATCAACGATGCGCGAGATGATGGTAGCGCGTACGTCCTGCGACCAGCCTGAGGCGTCGCCATTCGAGTAGGAGATGATATCGGCCCCATCCTCGACGGCACGAGCAAATGCCATAAGCTCAATCTCATTGGTAGATGTTGATGCGCAACCCCACATTCGGTACGCGCCGAGCTTTGCCCCGGGTGCAGATCCAGTGAAGCCATACTTGTTGCCCTCGAGCTGAGCGGCGATAGTACCTGCGACATGTGTACCATGTCCAGCGCAGTTGTCCATGGGATCGTCATCGGGTTTCAATGGAGATGTGCCGGGGTTGTAGTCGTCGCCTGTGAAGTCATACCCAATCTCAACGAGACAGCCTGGACCAAAACAGCCGCCAAGCGCTGGATGAGTGTAATCGACTCCGCTATCAATAATAGCGACACGATATCCTTTGCCTGTGACGCCCTCTTTGTGCAGCTTGTCAACCTGAGTCATGACATGAGGAGAAAAGGTATCTTCAGATGTAGTTTGCCGCTTGACGTGTTTCTGCTGAGCGGGTGCCGCGACGTTGTCCTCACGCGAACGTGTCGTGATACGGGTCGGCCATATGTTCTCCACCTGTGGTTGTGCCCCCATCTGACGCAAGAAGTCCCACTCGCTCGAATTCGAGCTTGAGCCCTTGAGCTGGAAAGATACGCCATTGAAGAATCGAAAGCTCAAATTCATGCGATGTTCGACATTGACACCGCTGGCTGCGAGGGACGCGTAGAAACTCTCTGGTGTTTCATTTTCGTTTGCAAATTCGACGATGTAGGCACCAGGGAGAACGCCGCTTATCGCTGGCGCGTCGTTCGCCGTTCGTTGTACGATCGCACTCGGGTGGACACGAGCATGTACCGGTGTTGGAGAGACAAGCTGCGCACCCATAACAAGGGCCGCAATGGCAGAAGAGAACTTGCCCATGGCCAGAGATGTGAACGAATGTGAGATTGCGCATGAGCAATCGCGCCCATGACGCCCATTATATCTGTACGAGCACCAAGCCCGTAGCGGCGCGTGGGTGCCGTAGAAGCTTTGAGAACATGTCGGTTGTTATGCTCGCCTCGTATAGCAGAGTCACGTTGCCCAATGTGCCTCGTGTGTGCGGAGAGAATAGAAACTCCAGCATGGGGATCTTGGACAAGATCCACTTCCAATATCAATCTTCGGCCTCTTTGCCTGTCCAGGAATGCGACCGGAGAATCAATGCTACACGCGAACCAAGCCCCACCGTAATGAGATGTTATCGTACAAGCCCCAGTCTGACATTAGACCCAATCAGAGTAGCGACCGCGCATGTCGAATACGATGTCTCGTGACGCTGCTTCGTGTTCTTGATGGTGGAGGCCACGGTAAAGCTAACGAGCGGGAGGCGCCGAACGCGCCGCAAACGGGTCGTTGCTCGAGAAGCTGTGGGTCGTGATGTGCGTGAGATCAGCGAGTGTCGCGCGAAGTATCATCGGAGGTCGTAGCGACTGTTGTAGAAGATGCGCATGCTAATGGAGGGTGCCATAGGTGGCGGTGGACGCGAGGGCTGCAGTGGTGTTGCACCTTCGTAGTGCCAAGACTCTTCCACGACTCGCTGTTCGCACACACAGTTCCCCACTCGACCACCAGCCAACGCTTACGATATGTCATGGCTGGATGCTCTGACACGCATTCATTATCGCACAACGTGTGGATATGAAGCCTGCATACACATGCGATGATATCCTAATGAATTATCTGCCGGTCAGGGAATACGGCCGCAGCGTACGATTGAGAACCAGGCACCGTCTCGACCCATCCGATCATAGCGATAATCAAGACAGAGTTCAAGCCCGTTGGTAGCATGGAGGAGCTCACCATCCGACTAGGAGATAAGCTTAGCAGAAAGATGCGCACGCATCCGTCGAAGAAACCGTCATGCCATGGGCGAATCGCGCGACCTGCGTGCAGTTTTCGGGTTTCGGGTTTGCGCTCGGCCAAACCCGAAGAAAAGACTATCAACTACGTTTGATGGACTTTAGCCGAAAGAAGAGAAGTCAGACCCGAAACTCGCCAAACCCGCGACGGCATGTAGTATGGCAAACGCGCCAGACCGAGTGGAACGCCGTGTTGTGATCAGCTGAAAATCGGACTGTTTCCACTCGAAGCTGCATTGCAGAATTGCGACAATCCCGCGACCTCGGAACCTGCTCTCGGAACCTATACCCAATGTCCGGATCATCCCCGGAGCCATCGCTCCTGCACCGTTCTTTAGCGTACCAGCCCCATAGAGTTGTTTCAGCTTCAGGCCATTACCTTTTCCTAGAGGACGGAAAATCTATTCTCGATGCTTGTGGTGGCGCTGCTGTAGCCATAATAGGCCATGGAAACAAGGAAGTTATTGCAGCTACTGTAAGACAGATGAGTCTTGTCAGCTACGTGCACACGGGTGCATACACTACAGACTCTGCCGAAGATCTGGCCAAGTGCATCCTCGAGCACCAAGGCGCAGCCGAATGCAGCCCTTACAGGCATGATCTGACCAAAGCCTTCTTTGTTGGCAGTGGCAGCGAGGCGAACGACGCTGCAATGAAGTGTGCTCGTCAGTACTGGTTCGAAAAGAACGAAACACAGCGGAGGATCTTTGTTGCAAGGAAGCAAGGATACCATGGAAACACATTCGGTGCTATGTCTGTATCTTCCGTTATCGGACGCAAGGTGCCTTACGAGCAGATCCTGCTTCCTAACGTCTCTTTCGTTGGCCCGGCCGACCACTATCATGGTGCCAAAGATGCAGAAACGGAAGAAGAATACGTTACGCGACTTGTTGAGGACATCGAGCAAGAATTTCTGCGACTTGGACCTGAAAATATCATATCTTTCATGTAAGAGTTCCTGGACACCAGTCGTGCGGCTTTAAAATAAGCTAACAAGTCATCACCAGTGGCGAGACGGTAAGTGGCGCGACTCTAGGTGCCATGGCATCACCGAAGGGCTACTGGCCTTCAGTTCGTACACTTTGCGACAAGTACGGCATACTCTTGCATCTAGATGAGGTCATGTGCGGAACGGGTCGCACAGGCACCTATTTCGCTTTTGAGCAAGAAAGAATCCAGCCGGACATTGTCACTATTGGCAAAGGGCTCGGAGGCGGGTATGCTCCTATCGCAGGCATGCTTATAAATCGGAAGATTGTAGATGCTCTTAAGGAAGGATCATCGGCATTCAACCATGGACAAACTTATCAGGCGCATCCTACTTCTTGCGCTACTGCTTTGGCAGTCCAGCAGATCATCAAGCGCGACCACCTCGCAGATAGATGCGCCATTCAAGGACAAAAGCTGGGCCGACGTCTTCAAGACACGTTCAAAGAGTGCAAATATATTGGGGACATAAGAGGACGTGGGCTATTCTGGTGCCTAGAGTTCATGGAAAATGCCACAACAAAAAGGCCTTTCCCTCCGCAAATGGCTTTTGGATCTACCCTGCAGCTCGCTGCATTCGATTTGGGTGTAGCATTATACCCTGGTGTCGGTACGGTGGACGGCTTGGAAGGAGATCACATACTAATTGCGCCTCCATATACTGTAACAGATGCGGAGCTGGATACCATCGTCTCGACTCTGAAGAAAGCATACGACGATACTGTGAAACAGCTCCTTGGATGCTGATCGATACGTTCTGCTCCAATGATTTACAAACATTCTGTGTTTGGCGAAAGCCCACTGTAGACAAGATATCCACTATCTTCTTGATCCCATAGCGGCCATAATTGACTCCATCCCATATCTGATTGCCATGTCATCTCCGGCATGTCCCCATTGCAATTCGTCTCGCACAGCCCTTGCTCTTCTAGACGTGTGGAAGTGCTGTCCCGTATGAGACTCGCGTCAGGATTTAGATCACGATACTCATCAACTGACGGCCTTCGACGCCGACAGTCATGCATGGAAGCCTCTAGGGCGTCGAAATCTGTCCTTGCTCTTCCTTGGTACCTCTCCAAGTCCGCACTAGCATGATCGTACAGTTGCTTGGTACGCTGGCTCGTCAGCCACCAGCGTTCTCCAACAGGCCATATCTTGCGGAACGTATCAAGCCAAACGAGATTCTTCTCTACAAGTGATCGACCGTCTTGAAGTTTATCGGGGCTCATCCAGGGGAAAGCTGATCTGTACATATTCATCGTTACTGCTGAGAAAACACAGAAGCTTGGGAAGGGCGTGTGCAGCGAAGCACCTGCATTATCTAGGTCCTCCATGATGGTAGTTATAGAGCCTGCAGACGCGAAAAGCTCAGTTGCTCTCGCATCCCACCATCCCACAGGTGCATCTGGAGGAAGCAGTGGAGGATCGATTGGTCCAGAGGGTCGATCGCACGTAGTTGGCAGAAACGGGAGGTACTCGCGGTTTAGGAAGATCAGACTGTCACCTCGAAGTCTCAGATGAATTTTCTTGCAAGAATGTATGTGTTTACGCACCTGATGTAGTAGACTAGGTTGACGTAGGCGAAAGGCTCGGCCTGTTCGAGTGCAGCATGGCTCTCCACGGAGACTTTGGGGAAAAGCATCCGTTCTTCCAAAAGGCTTCTCCATGCCTGTAGTTCTTGATATAGTAACGCCCAGGGTGACGTCGGATTCCAGGGACAATTTGCAGGAAGACTCATATCAGGCAAGAACCTTCCTCCACTAATGACCCACTGTAGGATGCGCGCCCATATATCGAAGCCCCTAACGAGAACGTTGTAGGAGTTCGCCATGTTTCCAGGCATGTCATCGAGGAGACTTCGCCCAGCTGTGGCATGACGTGACGACACTGGGGGCAGGCCAAACACGAAGTCTTCTTCTGACGAAGGCCAAGAGGTTCGCAGGGAATTGCATGAAAGCGCATATGGCTGAGGCATCCCTGAGAAGATTAAGCGATCCATGATAAAGCAGCTCCACAAGGTACGATTGTGCACATTCAGATCTTCGGGTTGGTGTTCTGTACAAGCGGTCATGGACTGTAGAGACTGCATCATCCTGATAGCCATGCCGCTGCTCAGCCAGGCTTGCTGTCGGTTCCCGACTCCCCACTCGTACATGGAGAGTACCAACAGCGTTTGAACCGTTACCAAGCTCGGTGGCGTCAAGACCGTCACCCGGTCTCGTACTGCTGTGGAAAATTGATCTGCTGTAGATAGTCTCGCCTTATCTTTCCCTGAAACAGCATGAACAGCCATAATGGATAAAAAGAAAGTTTGCAATGCCGGTGATTCTAAGCTTTTCAAGCTCTGAAGGTTACGAAGCGACTTTGAGATGGTGGGTAAATGGAGGAATCGTAGCTCTGGAAACTTTCGTTTGAAGACCAGGCATGCGCGTATCAGTTCCGTGCCATCTCGTTGAAATAGAACATCGTTCGAATCTGATGCATGACGCTGGGCATTTGCGCGCTGTCTGACAGGAGTTGTTCCGGTCCCAACAGCGGCATGGCTATCACCGGATACGGATGGAAGATTCGTTCGCTGAGAAGTGCTGGGCGGTCTGCGAATTTCAGCATTAAAACACTAGTGTGAAGTGTTACTTTGTAGATTGCTTACGGGCAACGTGAAGGCTGCGAAAGGATTGGGCTCGTCAGAACGCACTGGCCCGGTTCGATGCGGCCTTTTTTGGAACAACTACGACAGGGTGGAAGACCCTCGTGGATACATTTGATCTTCTGCCGGCTGTACAGCGTTAGAACAACTCTCCTCGGGAGTATTCCTCCCACCTACCGGCAAGAAGCGCATGCGATGGTTTTCCGCGCCATGACGTATGAACGACGCGTCGCAAGGTGAGGCTTCGGGTTTCGGGTTTACCCAGGCGCGATCCTACGACGGGTTTCGGCTGGCGGGTGTGCGGCGCGCTCGAAAATACGAACGGCAAAGAGCTTTTCTGAATTTAGTTCTCATCTTCTACCAGCGAGGACGTCGCCACACGGGAAGAGTTCTCTTGTTGGCGATACAGGTTGCGACGAGAGGAAGCACAGTTGCTGGCGCCTGCTGCTGTCAACCGCTGTGCGTGTGGGGCACGACTGTGCTTGGCGCTGCCACCAGCATGCCGCGAGCACTCAACGCTGGCTAATCTACATACACCATACTTACTTTCAAACATTTGACTCCTCACTGTGTACAGAGGTATGTTCGATTAATGGGCGCACTCGGTATGCGCTCGACCATGTATCACTCAAAAGTCATAATAGAGGTGGAAGCTTGAACACAATCCCGCACGATCATCCTTGAGGAACAGGAAACAGCGTCACGAGGTATCGCGTCTGACATGCAAGACCGCCAGTCTGATTGGAGCTTAATGCCGATCCGGGGTTTGTACTCTCATGGCTCAAAATGGCAACTACGTTCGCCAAGGCACAATTGCGATTATCCTCAACGATGATCGACATTTTTGAATCTGGAACCCATGTCCGTGCACCCGAAGCCCTTCCATGCACGCCAGACAGGCATGATGATGGCCAAGGATGCTAACCAGTGGTTGCCGATCATCCGTCAAGTTTGGCGGACCCATGAATTGGAGGTGGTTGAAGCCTGGGAGATAGAGGCATGCGGGAAGAGAATGCAGATGGTAAAGCGAAGGAAGTTAGCGGACGAAGGCCGCCATACCGTTCGACGGCAAGCCAAATCGTATGGTTGTGAGAAACGAGCAAGTCGCAGGTAAGGACAAGGAAGGACCTGAAAACGAAATCTGGAGACGAAAGCCGAAGCCGAAAGCCGACGACAGATGGCCGTATGATTGTATGCGCACAGCGTACTAAACTTCTGTCGTCAGAAATTGCGTATCCAAGGGTTAGGGGCGATGCGAGCACAATGGCCCGAAGTAGTACCGCTAGGTAACATATTAATTGTTTTCGTGATTCTCCACACTTGACACGCAATGTCCCCCACACTGTAAAGGTTGTTGCCTAGCTATCTTTTGGGTACAAAAGATCTTCACATCCGACTTGAGGATTGATACATACAACATTTCAACCACTTATCTACGATACACAAAGATCTCTATCTCAATATGACCGTAGTCGAGATCGGCCTCATTGGCGTCAAGCCCGGCCACGACGTCTTGAACCCCAAGACCCACGAAGGCCAAGTCCTTGACTTAGCATGGAGTACCGTGACCACTGCACCGGGCGGCCCGTACTGGGCATATGGAGGCATCGAGCCTGACGACACTTTGCGACTCTGGTGCTTCTTCTGCTTCGACGATGTGAAGCATCATATGGACTTTGCCAAGACGTAAGTTAAACGCGTTTGAGGACTTTGCTATTGGAGAGCCAGAAGCTGACGATAGTTGGGTACGTGTAGAGGTGGAGCTGAAGCGGTCAAAGACCTACCCAAAATCTTGTCTCACCCGATCTTCGGCTGCCATGTGGAGCTCGATGGCGAGGCCAGGGACGTGCTGAACACGCCTGTGGTGCAGGTCACGTTGTTGTACTTCTCACCCGACATAACCGCTGCGGAGAAAGAAGGTATCAGCAAGACGTTCACGACCGGGATCGGAGGGGATCTCGATTCCAACACTGACATGCGAGCGGTGCGATCGGGCTGGAGTGTCGAGAAGGATTGGCCGATGTTGGAGGGCCGCGAGAAGGGCGAGGGAACGGGCACTGTGTTTAGCATCCTCGTGGGATGGTCTGGTGTTGAGGCGCAGAAGAAGTCTGGAGTCATTCAGGATTTGGTCGGGAAGCTTAAAACGGGTGGGAACGGACAATTGATTCATTCCGCGACCAAACTCGTCGGATGCCGAGAATTTGGCACTGCGAGAATTTGAATCGATATATCTGGCATTCGGTTGATAAGCTCAACACGTCTAACGTCAGGTGAGAAGTCACGTATCATAGTTGAGTAACATCCAACGGTGCTTCAATTCAACACATACACGTCACTGTACTGCACTGTTCTTGTTATTAGCGACCTACACTACACGCGCACTGTCATACTACAATTCGTTGTGTCAGAAGGCTACCGGGAGTGCATGCAGCGTAAGGATATGGACTGCAAGCTATGGCTCTATGGTTTCTGCAGTCAATAGCAATAAACACTAAGATCATCAGGAATCGAGGAGCATTACCGTAAAGCTATCGCGTGATGTCCGCTATCTCGTAATGCCAGGAACGTCCGAATGACGAACGTAGATACAACCACCCCTATCGCTACCACGGGAACGGATCGATGGGCTAAGCCGCAGCAGTAGCCTGAGGGGAATGACACCCAGGGCTTATTTAGTGATCGTCCTATTTTGTCTGACAAGCGTTGTAGTACGTCTGACAGCGCACAATATACGTACACGTAGTATAAAGGCATGCAACATGTGTCTGGTGATGCGTCAGAAAGAGGCTCGCCTAGCATATGGCAACCGCTTCACTCCATGTCAATACATCACGCTCTTTTATTATAAGTCAAGCATGACGGCCTGCTTGAGACCCTCACCTCCAAGAGGGGAAGACGATAAGAGGGTTGAAATGAGCGAGCTTGCTGAAGTTGACGAGCTGTACAACCAAAAGACTGCGCAAGAGAAGCGTGATGCACGTGCAAAAGAGAGGAGAGAACGCGACCGGCTACAGGCTGAGCAGGTCAAGGAAGTTGCCGAGCGCAAAGCAGAGGAAGAACGTCAAAGGCTGGCTCGCGACTATTAATAAGCTATTCAAAGGCCGTCTTCAGGCAAGTGCAGGGCTTTACACTAAGCAGCACTGAGGAAAAAGCAGAAAGCTAGTTATAGGAGTGAAGGCGATGGTGCCTCGCGCACAGCGCGTACCCTAACACCGCTACACTAACACTCGCGACCGCAAACTCCTCTGACTAAAGATGTATCAGTAAAAAAGTTGGTCGAAAAAATTCGTAGAGTACCCTGTTGAGTTGTCTTATAACAACGACCTGTGTGTGTTGCTTTACAGCCTTAATTTTATGTAGCCTGTTTTGGTGATGCGCGTCTATTAACTGACGGTGTGCATTGCTTGCACGAACACGGTATTTGTGGAGCCGCAGCGTCATTTGTTTCCGATAGGCGTCCGGCTCGTTCTGTTGGGAATAGGAGAATAAATGCTACTTCCGTCGATGTACAGGGATTACTAAAAATGAAAATATCGCTGATCGTGGTTGTTCAGCGTCTCCGGGAAGCGCGTACCACAAACTGGACCGGCCGGTTGTAGAGACGCTAAGCGCCCGTTCAGATGATCGTTTGCCTCACGATCTTAGATCGGAATTCTCCACGGATCGTAGTCGGTTCGCATCCTGTTTAATGCTAGTCATCCTTAGCCGGCCATACTGTACCGACTTCCCGCACGCGCATCCCTTACGTGGTCGCTACAATTGTAGTACTTTTACAGCGCTCTGAAGCCATGTTGTATCCAAGCCGACACTTCCAGTCCCTATACCTACTCAACAACCATGAAGCGGCGAGAATTCCAATGTAAGCGGACGCTCATCGTATGTATCGTCACTAGTCATTGTCTATAGTCATGTTCTTACTTGTAGGTCGCGGCCGTATAGAAGATTGCCTCCAAGTTGGTCTCCCTCAATATCTCCACGCCAGAACCAATCCCCTCACGGCCCTTATCATTACACGATAAGCATACCTCTAAAGACAGCACATACGATCAGTCGCCTTGGATCAACCGCCGTATTCTCGACGGACTTACCGAACGAGAATTACACCTAGCATGTCGCCACATCCTGTTAGACTCTAAGCCGTCCCATCATGGCCTGAGGAGCAAAAGCTCTGAGCTTGACTTTGGTGGGCTTGGCCGACAGAAGAAGAGCACTGTACAAGCCCCCGAGATAAGCGTACACATGCCCATCAGCGCGCTCGCAGAACTGTCGTCAAGTTCCTTGATCGGCGGACGAGGACCCAACATCAAGACACGAACTCGACCGAAAGCAAACATGAAGGCAAGAGCAAGGAGCTATAGAGGAGCCCCTGCATGCGCGGATAGTAATGGCAAGCGAGCCGCTTTCAGACGACTTGATGAACGGGGCGCTCAGAAGCAGGGGAAGTTAAGAACGCACGACAAGGTTCCCAGCTATGTACCGCAGTGGACTAACGACTGCGGCCAAGACGTTACGCTACCCGTAGTAGTCATTTCATCCCTCACGAACGCCAATATGTCGTCATCACGACCGGCTGGTCTTCTGTAAGCAACCTTGACCAAGGTCTCGACACAGGCTCTAGCAGTCGCACTCGATAATCAAATGAAGGTTGTGACCCTACCTCGCAATGCAACAGGAGCGCCGAGGCGTTTAATTCTTCTTGCAAGATGATCTTGAACACGATCGCGCACAAGATCCATCAGAACCAGTCTAAAACCTAGGCCGAAAATAGCGAGAGTTTGGGGCGAAGACGGCATTAGTGAGTTGATGTCTAAGAAAGACTAAAAAGTAACTAAACCTACAGAATAGAGAAGGAGAATGTCGAAAAGGATGTCTCAGTGCAGGAACGCAGCACAGGTGCATCACCTGTGGCACGCTATATATCTCGTTTGTTTGTTATAGTCTAGAACAGCGTCTTCCGTTCTAAGCACTTGTTTGATCTAGATTAGAATATTTATGATACAGAGTAACTTTAATGTATAATACAGAGTAAGACGACTCCACATTCTGCACTGCGAGA
>Ga0265797_10011683_pt1 | contig 10945 bp, 15 predicted proteins | sample P2T30metagenome_FD_192433 | JGI IMG/M metagenome (GOLD analysis project Ga0265797, IMG submission 192433) | Plant litter microbial communities from East Loma Ridge, Irvine, California - P2 T30 | ecosystem: Environmental > Terrestrial > Plant litter > Unclassified | place: USA: California... | reverse complement strand
CAGGTCGCGACGCGGAAGGTGACATGTTGCGAGTCTCCGCAGCTTCCGTCTGTACGTCTTCTTCGCTGATAGATAGTCGGGGCGAGCGCGTTGGTGATGCTGACTGTAGCCGATCGTGCCAGCTTCGGCTCAAGGAACGCACAACATCGCCTTTGCAGATGGGGCAAGTCCTCCGGCGCGTGACAAGCCAAGGTGTTCTACTCACGTCAGATCGGCTGTGTCGATAGGACGGAAAAGGTACTTACATGCAATCCGCATGGAACTCATGGCCACACGGTAAGCTCATGACCTGACTGACACCATCGACGTACTCTTCCAAACAAACAACGCATTCTCGTTGACGGCCACCATAGCGTCGTCTCCACGCCGCTAGCCCAGATTCTCGCTTCTCTTCTTCGCGGTCACGAGATGCATGCTGCACGGATGTCGACGTGGCTGGAGTCTCTGACACAGTAGTCGAGCGCGACCGAGATTCGGGAGATCTAGAACGAGTTGCAGAATGCTGAAGTAAGGGAGTAGTAGGTGAAGCAGCGCTAGATGTTGCTGCGGATGAAGAATCGCTTATTGTCTGATAGGTTCTGACAGGCAAACGCTCGACAACGGATTTGGGTGCCCTCCAACGGCGACGTCGTATACGAGATCTAAGAAGAAGAAGGGCGTACACCACCGTCAGAGTGACCAATGGGCTCACGACGAGCACGAGTAGAGTGTCGAAGAAAGGACTGCTTGAAACGTTCGTGGGCGTAAGCGTGACCCACAGGCCTTTGTGAGCACTAGCCGCAGGCGAGTATGTTTTGATAGATGCGGAGTTGGCATCGATGATCGAGGTAATGCTCCTAGTGCGCGCACGACTAGATGAAGCTGAAGACGCAGTGCTGTGTTTAGAGCCAGACCACCAGCTCCAAGGGCTCTTCACACCGGTCTTTGCCTTGGCTGGGGTATATTCACCACTGCCAGGCAAGGCATTGCTACCTGCTTTGGTACTCACTGGAGTTGCGCTAGCTGTTCTTGTGGATGCACTTGTAGTTGCAGTGAGTGGCAAAAGGTCAGGATCGCGCCAGTCGTGCTCGCCAATGACGAAACCGTCAGCGAGTTTGGTGGGGACTGCCGTGGGGACTGCCGATTTTGTCTTGATGGGGTTTTGGTCATTTTCCCAATCACTGACCTCGACCCATTCCAGGTCACCGCTATTGGGAAGTCGTCGGCTGCCAGCCTTGGGAGACTTGTTGCTTAAACCATGACCGAAGAATGCAGAGAGGAATGAGTGCCAAAAGCTAGAGCGCTGTCCCTCCGCAGTCTTCTTTTTGGATGGCAGCGAGTGTTGCTTCCCGTGAGCCGAAGTCTGTGCAGCTTGTGGCGCTTCTGAAAGAGTCGCATGACTTTCAGTGTCCTTGACGCTGGCATGAGAGGCTGCAGAATCTGAAAGCATGCCGTCTCCTGGGTAGAGTGAAGACAAGAGATGCGCGGTTGTGTGCGAAGTAAACAGGGACGGAATCGTGATATTAGAGGTGTCACCTTTGGCGTACATACGAACGAGGGCGCCGCCACGCACGTCGTCACCAACGATGACGGCCACTCCTCCACGCGATTGTGCCCATTGAACTTTGGCCAGGAAACCACAACCCCCTCGCTTGAGGAGTACAACCTTGCCAGCAATTTCAGCACTCTCTTGTAGTGATTGTATATCGGCGTGTTTGCTTCGTGGCAGTATGTGCGTGCTGGAAAGCCCTGGTTGCAGGTGATCGTCCGTTCCATCGTCCGCAACGGCGTCCTTGGTGTTGTCTTCGCTAAGGCCAGGCACGCCCTCTTTCGAAGGCAAATTCCTGTCCAGCGTGGTGTCCTTTGCTTTTCCTTTGGAATGGCCCGGTGGCCGTGAAGCCCGCGTGAGGTCATCGTTGCCATCTTCCCAGCCCGGAACGTCGCTGCAACCCAGCTCGCCGCCGGCGCCCATGGAGTCATCTCCAAACCCGCTACCGATCCATAGAGAGCCGCTCAAGCCTCCTTTGGGCAGCGCGGGGCCGAAGGCAGCGGGTCGGGCGAGGAAGAAGGTCGAATTATCGTCGGTCAAACTAATAATCGCGGACGGCGGGAACAATGAGCTGGGGAATGGTGAAGAAAACATGGCTTTGAAACTGCCTCGGCTCGATGCAACTGAGATGCGTTCCTGTTCTTCATTCTGCGATGTTCCCACGACCATGTATAGAAGGAGCGTGACGGCGACCAGGCTCGTAGACAGCGAAAGCAGTAGGCGGAGTGGGCGCATGCTTGCGGAAGCAGCCGGGCGGCGACAGGAGGAGGTGAAGAAGGGAAGAACAGCAAGTAGTGCTGGATTTCTAGGAGTGTAGAGGCATCGACTGAGATCAGGAGACAGACGGGATGTGGTCCTGTCTAGGGTCACGCGGGCGAGTGAAGGGCAGGAAGCGATGGATGATGCGGCAATAAACGGACGTCAAGGTCGTCACTACTCGGGTGGCGCGAGACAACGAACGGCGCACATGTGCAGGAAGAGCTGGCGCAGCGATTACAGCACGGGAAACGCGTTGGAGGCAGGCGATAAGGAAGCGCGTGCTCCAGAGTGAAAGGCTGGTGGGCGCCCGATGATGTCGTGATGCGAGACCCTGGTGCAATCGGGGCACGGGCACCACGGCCAGCTGCGCGTGCGCGCGATGAGTGCCAAGCATGCCATTCCCCGCACTCGACCATGCTAGGAACGTCAGAAACACCGAACACCACGTCCGCCTTGTCGTAATGGTCTTTGAGTCCATCCATCTTTCGCGATACAGTGGCTTATGATCAGTGATGCGGTTTCCAGATTGGCGTCCTGCCTCCTTCTGCTTTTCGTCCAGATCGCGCCAACAGGAGACAGCTAGGCTGCAAATATCCTGTAGCTCTCAGAACTCATGTACTAGATTGGCATGAGAAGACGGATCAAGCAGCAAAGCTTCATAGTGTAAGTTCTGGTGTTGCGCAAGTAGATGGACTCATACTTTCCTAAAGTTACACACGGCCGTCACCCACCTGACTTTGGCGGACATGCTCACCTCGTCACATCTGCAATGGCGAGAGCGGAGGTGAACCAGACATGGATAGACAGTGAACAAAGGAAGCCTGCCCAAAGCGATGGCAATTTCGATGTCTCCCAGGTAATATTGCTGGAGATGTTACGGTCACCTAGACTATGATCATGGGCCACTCCTTCCTCGTCAATCATCTGGGTCTGCTCGCGGCTTCTGCTTTATGACAAGATCTGTTTCGATCGGAAAGCACCCCGTCAACATCACCTTCACGACTGCCTGCGCTCTCCCCTCGCCCTTCGTGTCGTCACGCTGCTCCCATATCTTGCCTCGTTCGACTTCCCAGCCTACACGCCTCTCATACCTTCAGCTCCTCTTACACTCAGTCCTACTATCAGCTTTCATACCTCTCATCAGCCCTTTGCCTACTAACATCATTCCTACGTCTCACCTGCTTGGCTGTGAACCTCAGCTCACGAGCCCATCACCTACGACCTACCTTCACCCAAGCGCACATGTATGCAACTCCTTCGTGGCATTCACCAGTTCTTAGCTGACACTGTTGACCTCTAGCCACCCCCTCGGAAAGCGTCATGGTTCTGCCAGGCATGAAGTCGAGATACACTGAAGACCCCAACCGGCCTGGAGAGCCACGTCTCGCTAGTTTCGGATGGCTACCAAACAGAGCCCGCCATCTCTTCATCTCCTTCGCGGGTGAATTTGTCGGCACCTTCCTCTTTCTGTTCTTCGCCTTCGCTGCTACACAGGTCGCCAACAACCTTCGCGGTGACAGGTCAATGGACATTGGATCACTGCTGTACATCTCCTTGGCTTTCGGCTTTTCGCTCGCAGTCAATGTTTGGGTCTTTTTTCGCATCAGTGGAGGTCTCTTCAATCCTGCCGTAAGTGCACTCAAGCTTCTTGGTAAGAATGGACATCCTGACACGGCCTAGGTCACGATCGCCATGGGCTTCGTCGGAGCGCTTGGGTGGCTGAAAGTCATACTGCTAATCGTTGCGCAACTTCTCGGCGCCATTGCTTCCGCTGCAGTGGTATCTGGCCTTTTTCCAGGACCACTGTCCGTGAACACCACCCTCAGCAAAGAAACCTCGGTAACCCGAGGTCTTTTCATCGAGATGTTCCTCACATTCATGTTGCTGTTGGCCATTTTCATGTTGGCAACAGAGAAGCACAAGGCGACGTTCGTCGCTCCGATCGGTATCGGTCTTGCTCTCTTCATCGCGGAGCTGGCTGGTTTGTACCAACTTCGAAGTTTCCCAACACATTGATGCTAACAAACACAGGTGTATACTTCACTGGAGGCTCACTGAACCCAGCGCGCTCTTTTGGACCTGCTGTCGTGACCGGTGTGTGGCCTGGCCACCACTGGATTTACTGGATTGGACCACTCTTCGGCGCTATCCTAGCATGTATCTTCTACCGTCTGATGAAGATGCTCGAGTACGAGACTGCCAATCCCAGCGCAGACCACGATGGCCGGGAAGCGTACCACGAGCATGGAGCTGGTCGAAGCTCTACCCATTACGAGGCCACATCTGGTATGTCCCCGTGCTACTTCGGGAGACACTACTGACTTCTCTGCAGCTCGACAGGCGACCGATGGAACAGACGAGTATGACTTTGCGAAGCAGCTACGATCCGGCACCAGACAGCCTACCATGACCCAGCGTCAAACAATGCCTTCCTTCGGCACCCTCTCTACCTCCACAGGCCACACTGAGAAGCTAGCGGCACCGCTGCCGGTGCATATGCAGACGCTCGATGGCCACCGATCCGACACCGTCAACCATCCCGAAGATCGTCCTCGCGCCCACCACTACCGCGGCTCGTCGTCGTACGAGATGACATCCGACTCGAGCTACCGCAATGGACCGAGTGCGGAGTCGGGCAGCTCGGAGTCATAGACCGGCTCGCCGACGAGCTCGAGCTCAGGGTCGCGCCGTTCGCCGAGCGCATAGGATGACAAGCAGCCGAAGAGTATATTCGGCAGCGCCTTGTATTGGCCTTGCTGTTTCCTGCCACATTTCATACTCCAGGTGTGTTTCTGTCCACATACGTGAGAAGCTGTAGCTGGGTGTCGCTGCGTTGCGGGCTTGATAGAAGGGACTGGGCATGGTGATGGTTCGCTACCTAGGGGATCTCTTCTATTTCTTCGCAAAATGACACAAGCCTTGACATCACTGAGTGCGCATTGCAGCGAGCCGTGAGTTTGCATTAGTGAGAGTGGCTTACACTGATTGGGAGTGGACGCCCATCTTTGAGCTTGCTCTGGCTCGGATCCGGGCGCTCATATTGAGCCCACTTTCGCTCGGATCCGAAAGCAGTATTCGACAGTTCCTGACAAACTGCCTTATTTAGACTGCGTAGACGTCTATCTTTAACCTTGTTTTAGCCCGGATCCGAAACCAACCATCGATGGCTCTCGATACATTGCCTCGAGTGGACGCCTACCCTTAGACTTGCTTTGACTCGGATCCGAAAGCCGAATTCAACGGCTTTCGACAAACTGCCTCATTTGGAGTGCGCAGACGACTATCTCTAAGCTTGCTTTGGCTCGGATCCGAATCACATGCCGAATGTAAGCCTTGGCTTTATTGTACCGCAACTATTGTTCTCGGATCCGAGACTAGCAATCAACGGCTTTCGACAAATCGCCTCATATGGACTGAATAAAAGCCTATCTTTGAGTTTGGTTTGGCTCGGATCCGAATGTAGCAATCGACAGCTTTCAACAAATTGCCTCCTTTGAAATGCGCAAACGTCCATGTGCTTGCGTTTTCTCGGATCCGAAGATATGGCCAAGGGATTACCACCGCGAGGGTGATTCGGATCCGAAACCAACAATCGACGGCTTTCGACTATTACCTCATTCGCACTGCGCCGACCAACAAACAAATCCTTTCGGATCCGAAACATGAGTCTCAACAAGCTTCGCTACGCCACTACATAGAACTCAAACGCCCTTGATGTGTGCTCGACCGAAGGCATGCGCACATGGTCTAGGCCGTGTAAAGGTGGACGGAGTGATCAGGTACGAGCGGTCGATCGACCTCCGAACAGTCAAGAAGCAGACATTGCACGGTCCAAAGCTACGCCGACGCGCAAGGCCCCTCTACTGATGGCTTCCACCGGAATCACAATTGCACGGGTATGTCGCAAGTGTTTTACGCCCCTCTTCCCATAGAGTATTGGTGGAGGGGTAATTGACAAAGCGTTACTCTTTCGCCGACTGAGGAGAGTTGATAGAAGATGGTCTACTTCTCCACTCGCAGTAATTGCGGCGATGATGTCGTCGAGTACCTCGCGCTGGGCGCAGGTCCTCAAGAGCTCATCCTCACTTCCAACATCACGTATCCGGTACTCACATGTCATGCGCAACATGGAAACTTGATTGTATTGCTATCCACTTTAGTATATACAGCCCTTTCCACCAGGTGTGCGATTGCGCCGTTGCGCGCCTCGTTCGTAAAAGCCGTCGTCATCGCGTCGCGTGCGGGGTGCGCGGTATGTGTAGGACACCGACCAGTTTATTGAATCAGAGATGCCGTCAAAGCGTCCGTTATGTAACAAGGTGTGTGTGCCGGACGCGGAAGTCATGCAACCACATCCAAATCTACCAATGAACCACTTAAGCCCCCGAAAGGAAGAGTTCAAAGGCGGATGAGGAGAGCTGCTCAGCTGATACACGCTAGGCTTTCATCATCTGGCGGGTTTGTTAGTATTGGCGCAAGGGAACTTGCGACAGCAGGGTGACTTACGTGTTATAAACTGGAGGGATAGCGAGAGAAACTGGGTGTGGGCGCCGGAAACCTTTTGAAGCTTCTGCAGCATGGTCTGGGCGGACGCTAACCGTGGTGGGGCTAGTAGCGGGTACGGCTTGGCGTGTTTTCGAGACCTGGCTGCGCGCTCGTTGGAGATGTCATAATCGCGCTGGTACCTGCAAGAGCTCGATCGCTCGCTGCAATACACTATGAGTCTTGCACGTGTCTCACGAGGTGTGCTGAAACGGGACAACGGCTTGCGCAGCTCCTACGCAGAGATTTCGCGGTTTTGTCGAACACCCCATCACGGGACCACGCCGGGTCGTGCAGGCGTATGTCTGAGGCACGCAACGCGAGGCTTCGCGACTTCGCAGACATGCAATCAGGATGAAAATCTGCAAAAGACTCTTGACGACTTCAAGGCCACCAGTATGACTTCATCGACATATCAAACGCATTCGCTCACCAAGTCGTAGTTCGACCATCCTCATGGAAGGATCTGAATGATGAATGGAATCTTAAAATTACCCATCAGCCTCCAGGCGCGGAAGTTGAGGTCTCTGGTTATATCAGTGCACGGCGAGATGTTAGCAGCAAACTCTCTTTCACGATACTCCGCCACAAGAACCAAGGCGTATGTGTCCAACTCGTCTCTAAACCTCTAGATAATGAAGCGGATGGACCGGACGCCCATAAGACCCTGCGGTTGTTGAAAGAGTGGACTCCCGTCATAGTCCGAGGAAAGCTAGTTGAGCGCAAAGGGGCCAAGACCGACACATTCGCGGGTATGAACCTGCTCGGTACCCGGGAGATCGCTGTGGAGCACGTCCAGCCATTGAACAACATATCGGATGATATCATCATAAAAGATGACACTGTATTTGGCCCAGACCAAAGGCATCTACAGCTTCGCACAGACTCGAAATTGCGCGACGATCTCTTCCAACGGTCGAAAGCCATGGCTAGAGCAAGACTGCACTTGAACCATTACAATTGGAAGGAGATCGAAACGCCTATACTGTTCAAATCGACTCCTGAAGGCGCAAGAGAGTTTCTCGTGCCGACACGGCAAAAAGGATTGGCATACGCGCTGCCTCAAAGCCCACAGCAATACAAGCAGATACTCATGGCGTCGGGCATCACGAAATACTACCAATTTGCTAGGTGTTTCCGAGATGAGGATCTGAGGGCCGACAGGCAGCCAGAATTCACCCAGGTCAGCACTACCATTTCTCTGATGGAGACTCCGCTAACTGGAACAGCTCGATATGGAGATGTCTTTCGCTAACGAGGAAGACGTCATGCACGAGACAGAAGCTCTACTGAGAGATCTGTGGTATAAAGTCCTTGGAATAAAGAAAGAGAAGAAGTTTGCGCGAATGACCTATCAGGAAGCAATGGCTGCATATGGATCTGATAAACCAGACCTAAGATTCAAGGCAAAGGTGCGTAGCTGACGCTACCTAGCTGTCTCCTGAAGCTAATAAGTATAGATTCACACCATTACGGAACATCTGACAGCCGATTTGATCGGCAAGATCAGTTCTCTTCAAGATCCGGTCGTCGATGCCATGAAGATACGAATATCCGATGACCCTAAAACGACCCGCAAGTTCGTCGCCGACTTTCTTGACAGCCCGGACGGAAAGGTCTTCCTCGACAACCCTGACGGTCAACCGGGTATCTTCATCGGCGATGTTTCACAGCCCATGCAGGGACTCGGACCACTGGGCTACCAATACGTGATGGAGGGCCCTGAAGCGCTGGCGGTGGAAAACGGCGACCTCCTTGTCCTCCAGGCACGACCCAACGCGCCCTTCTCGGGCGGCTCAACCATGCTGGGAAACCTGCGTCTTGCTCTCCACAAAGCAGCCATAGCAAAGGGACTAATTGAAGCACCTAAGAGTACTAAATTCGTCTGGATCACAGACTTCCCATTGTTCACCCCGTCGAGCGACAGTGAACCGGGCCAAGGTGGCTCAGCTGGCTTCTCATCAACGCACCACCCTTTCACCGCTCCAAAGACACCCGAGGATGTCGACTTGCTACTCACTTCGCCTTCATCTGCGGTAGCAGCACACTACGACATTGTGGTCAACGGCGTTGAGCTCGGCGGCGGCAGTCGCCGTATCCACTCCGCCGCCATGCAAGAATTCATCTTCAAAGATATTCTCAAAATGAAGCCCGAACGCGTAGAGGACTTCAGACATCTGCTTGATGTGTTGAGGAGCGGCTGCCCGCCTCATGCGGGTATTGCACTGGGATGGGATCGGTTGATGGCTGTTATGTGCAACAGGGATAGCGTGAGGGATGTCATTGCTTTCCCGAAGAGCGGAAGAGGGGAGGATCAGTTGGTCAAGAGTCCGAATCGTATAACGGAGGAGCAGTTGGAGACATATCACTTGAGCTTGAGGGAGTAGGTTGGAAATGGTGGAAGACTGAGATGTACGATAAAGTGTTGTGTGTATAATATCGTGGTAGATACCATGAGAAGACCGCTTTGATCAGCAGTAGTAGTCGCATAAGTGGGGTGACTTTACTCGTACCTTGTCGCATGTAGGTCAGGAAGCCGCTGATGTCCAGCAATCACGACTTATCAACAGCCAGAGTACCTACATACCCTGTCAATGACCCCTCGCCTGCCCAGGAAGGCCGCAGGGTGAAGATTACTGAAATGCAGTCATACACAGAAGGAGTATGACGAGCTGACGATCATGGCGAACGACCAACGTCGAACCGTTACACGACATTACTCTTGGCGCTTATCTCGGACCAAAATCCCTTCTCTGGATCCATTGGCAGATTCCTCATGCTTTGGAGCGACGTTGCGCGCAGGATAGATGCATGTTTGCACTTTACCCTGCTTCCTATCATGCTGTGTTTGCGGTTAAATCCGTGAATGAATCACAACGCATGGATGAGCTGTGCAGCTCATTTGACCGATCGCTACCCTCAGAGCCGTATAAAAGCGTGCCTTAGCTCCCACTAGTCGCGTAACGAAGTATACAGTGTCCTTTGGCTGCATTGGATACCTAGGTGACTGCATCATCACGTGCATCATCGACCCTCTTTCCACGTGCATCATGGCGGAACCCACGTACAAGATCCCAGAAGAGTACCAGTCACAGCTGAAGTATGTGGCGTCGAAAGACAACCGTACCGATGCCGAGATTCTGGATTCCTTGACGAAGCATGCACCCATCACGTCCGAGAAGAACATTTGGACGTTCTGGCATGCCGGCGTACAGCAGATGCCAACATGGACACAGCGCAACATCATCAACTGGGTGCGACTTCACGGCTCTGAGTGGACGATTCGCGTGCTCGACACGGTGCCAAACTCGCCAAATCACGCGTTGACTTGGATGTCGATCGACCTTCTTCCGGAGACCTTCGTGAAGGGTACGATGACGGGGCCGTACGTAGGTCCTCATAGCGCCGACTTCCTGCGTGGCGCAGCACTGTACACGTATGGTGGCGTCTGGATGGACGTCGGATGCATCGTGTTCCGCAACCTCGACAAAGTCTGCTGGGACCAGCTTGGGGACGACGACAGCCCATTTACAGTCGCTGCGCCACTGGTGTATGGACAATTCATGGCGAATCATGTCGTCGCCTCCCGAAAAGGCGACGAGTTCATCAAGAACTGGCGCGTTATACCCACTCAGCCATGATTCATCAGACTGACTGTGAACAGGCACCTGATCTTCCTGGAGCTCTGGAAGGGACGTACCGACTTTACTGGCGTGGTGCAGTCGCCTCTTATCAGCTTCATCAAGCAAATGAATAGCAAGGATCTTCAGGACTCCGGATTTAAATGGGAGTGGAAAGTCGACGAGCAGACTCTCATCGGGTACATTGGGCAGTGCCTCGCCTGGATACGCTTGACGTGGCTGCAAGAACCCAACGGCGGTTTCGATGGCGTCACCTACTGGGCTGAGAAGGTCTTGCTGTGGCATGCGCTATCTGAAGACTTTCCTGCTGAGAACACTCTTGGCTTCGATATTAGCGCAGACTTTCTCAAGCTTTTGGCCATGAGCGTGGATGCTGACGAGTCCGACGCGGTATACGAGAAGGCGAAGAAGGCCACGTGGGGGATGTTGACGCAGAGTGTGATGCAGAAGATCACACATGGCAAAGGGCTGGGCG
>Ga0265797_10011682_pt1 | contig 10945 bp, 8 predicted proteins | sample P2T30metagenome_FD_192433 | JGI IMG/M metagenome (GOLD analysis project Ga0265797, IMG submission 192433) | Plant litter microbial communities from East Loma Ridge, Irvine, California - P2 T30 | ecosystem: Environmental > Terrestrial > Plant litter > Unclassified | place: USA: California... | reverse complement strand
TGGCAGCGTTGGCGACGATCTTGGAGACGGAGACCGGCTACGGAGTGTTAGTGGTACTGTTCTGCAGGCTTCGTGCGATCGATCGTCTTACGGGACGGTTGGTCTTCGACATCATGAGGCGTCGCAGAACGGTCTTGTTGAAGTTGGCATCGGTACGGCCTGTCCGCTGTTAGCACAAACAACGTGCGCATTTTCAGTTGGAGTACTTACGAGCCAGGAACTTGTACAGGCGCACCAACAGCCTGACGTAGGGGTTGGTGGACTTAGGGACCTCTGTATACTCGTCAATCTCTCTTCTCTCGAAGGCTTCATGTTGCGTCTAAAAGACAGCTGTCGCCAGCGCATTACTGCGCCGACTCGACGGGGGATCACATACTGCGGTGCCCGTCTCGAACATGGTGGCGGTCGAGGTCGATTCCCATCTTGACTGATTTTGAGCGTGTTGTGCTGTGGGTTAGTAACGACTGAGGGAGAGAGCGAAGTTCGTGAACTCGAATTTGGCAGGAAAGAGCTCCTTGGCGTGGTGTGGCCCGTGCGAAGCGAGAACTCGAAAACTCCACCCGGCAGGAGCGAAGTGGCCCAGCATGCATGCCGCTTAGTCTACAATATTTAGAACATCGCATGTGATATTTGTGGTGCATCTTCGTGTTTCCATTATTGCATGCTCGTATCCCAACAAACGACACCTGTTTCAAGCTGGGGACCCCCGTTGGTCTTCAAAGCCACATACACATCAGATACAACACCACGACACAACGAGACACAGTTGAAGAGGCTGCTCGCAAGCATTACCATTATGTAGCTAGAAGTGTTTACTTTCGCTCGCAGTTTCTGTGAATGCCTGCAAGATCTATGTGTCAAAAACGTGTTACTTAATCATTCCCTGTCATTGCTCCCTGACATGCGGTAGACACCACTGTCGCGTACCGAACCACAAAAAGTCTCAAAGAAGGCTCCGTCAGCATGAGAAGTTCCTGCTCGTCTATGCGTATAAACACCGGTCACCGTACACTCCAAATCCGCTCCAAGCTAAAGATAAAACGACAAGGGGGAAGGAAATCAAGGGCAGCCGAGCGTACTGCGAGTGCGTATGCTATGGGCTAGAAACTGGCATCGACTCGTCGTGGAAGGCCGAGTTCTTATACGGCCTTGTCGCCGATGAGCTTGCCGATACCGTTGTAGACCTGGTTGGTCGAGTCGGGAGCGTAACGGGGTCCGAGAGAGCCAAGAACGAGGAACATGCCGATGACAACAGCGGCGAAGACCATCAACTTGCGGAGAACGGGCCTGGTGTGGCCAAACTCCTGCCACTTCATGCTGCCCTGGCCGAGGTACTCCTTCAACTTCTCTCCGCCGAGCTTGTAGTACACAAGACCACCAAGCGCAATAGCGTAACCGAAAGCCTGGAGAGGGGTGACGGGGTCCTTGAAGAGGAACATGGAGGCAAAGACGAGGAGAATGTCCTTGAGTACACCGGAGAGGGTAAGGACGAGCGAGGAGGTCTTGCCAATCTGGAAACATGTAAGTAGATGCATGGCAAATGGACAATGTGCAACATACCAAGAAAACGACCGAGACGTTGAGCAGGAAAGCAACAGATGCGTTGGCCAGCAGAGTCATAAGACCGACACGGTCCACATCAGCCATGGTCATCTGGGGAAGCTCGGTGAAGAGCAAGATGAATCCGTTGATGACAGCGCAAGCAGGGGCGTAGTAGTAGAGGGAGACGAGCGGGTCCATCTTGAAATCGGCACCGCTGAGCAGGCGCTGAACCATGACCAGACGGACAGCCTCGAAAACGATACCAGCGCACTGGAAGAGGAAACCGATCATGACGAATTGGATCTCTCCCATCGAGGCAATGACGACACCAATAACGATGAAGGACACATTTCCGAGCGTCTTCAGGTTGACAGGCGCAACTCCGAGACCCCAGGTGGTGAGAAGGACGGCGACGGGCATAGTAGCCTGCAGAGGTCAGTAGCTGCCACATTGTTCATCTCCGGTCTTGACGTACCTTGAGCATTTGGATAAAGGCCACACTCAGGTAGAGGTATGCCTGGTTACCGCAGATCAAGCTCATACTGAAGAAGATACCGATGGGAACGATGGCTCGCAGGTATACGCGTCCGGTCATGGGCACCTTTTTCCTCGAGTCGAGGACGGTGGTGAAGCGGGCGAGGATCTGGGTCATGACGGTCGCAAATACCAAATGCCATGTTGTCAGGAAAATGGGAAAGTCTGGTGCTGGCGTTAGAATGCGGCGTTGCGGCGGAGCAGTAGAGTACACGTACGGAACTTGGCTGTATCTAGGATGTACTTGTTGAAGACGATTGTGCTGGAACTGAGAGTGATCCATGTTCTGCAGCATTGTCAGTACGTCGTGTCGTGCATATTGGGATTGAGCTGACCTACGCAATGTATACTGCAGGATGGAAAGATGGCGCCTCGGGCTGGGGCTTCTGCGCCTCTGGGTTGACAGTCGGGAGCACAGGCAGGGCTGTGTCGCGCGACGCCTCTACAGAGGATCTCATCTTCTCGTCTGACATGGCTGCGGGTGGTGGCTAACGAGGGACGGTAGAGGTGTTGGTGAAGGTCAAAGGAGGTGCGGCGCTGGAGAAAGCGTGGTTGCAGTTGCAGTAGCAGTGGTAGTGGGCTAGCGCTGCTGACTGATGATGTCTTGCGCGTCCAAGGACAAGCGTGGCACAGGCAACACGAACACGGTCGAGGTGACTTGGTGCACTCGAGGCAAGAGGCAATGAGGAGATAAAGAGCGACAGAAGTGTTGGGAGCACTTGTAAAAGTGACGGTAATAATACCTCGAGGCGCTAGGGAAGGGAGGGGCGGAGCGGAAATCAACCTGACGACCTTCTAGAGCCGGCGCACAGGGGGGGTTCTGGTTTAGGAGCGCTATCACTGGGCAACGGCCAACTATGTACTAGAGCTGATATGAGGCAAGATGAAGATTTGCCAGGGCCGCGCGGGATTTTGCAATGCTCGATGAGGTGAAACTGATCTGCTGTGGAGCCCTCGATGGACGCGCAATCGACGACTGCTGCGAGCCTCCCCCAGCCATGGCGCCGAAATTTTGAGCCGCCTTTTAGCAATTGCTTGTGTAGGTGTGTACGCGTACAGTTCTCCCTGCAGAGAGCGGCCGAAGCGACCGGTCCCACATGTCTCTGGAAAGGTGACAGCTTCATGCACATCGCAGCACCCATACTGCTGCCACGCGCAAATTGTTTACATTGCAGGAGCCACGCCGTGTCGCTGAAGTAGCAGGGTGAGGCGCACAATAGGGGTAATGCATGCTGCTGTCGCTGCCGTACAGAGGTACTTTCGCACACAAGGCTTGATTGCATGGTCGCACTAGCACGACACCAAGTCGATGCGTCGTTGATCTGAAGCTGTAGTCCCCCAGAGATAGAGTCGGTCAAGCTTCACTACGGTGTTGCAACAAGCCAGATTGAGGCTCCACCCGCGGGAACGTGCAGTGGAACACGGTGACACAGCGCGCAACGACAACGGGTCCTCGAAGCCATGAACATGTTGCACATATGGGGTGTGAAAAGGGAGGCTGTCATGATACGCAGAAGACAGCGGCCAATGAAGATGCCCACGAGCAGCCATGTTCTGCCAGATCGACGGTCCCCGTGGCGGCTTGCCCCTTTTCTGGCCGTGGCCTGTACAAGCGCTCCAAGCTCTCCCCCAGCCGAGCAGGCGAGTCCTTCGGCGGCTGGCCCCAGCTGTACAGTACCCTGGACCCGCTTAAAGCAGTATCGCCCTTGGCGTGCTTAGTTTATCGCCAGCTATATTCCTCCACCACGCCCCAAGAGTTTGGCCTCTGCTCCACATTCCTCTATAACTACTGTTGCACTGCTCGCGCACCGAGTACATGCTGAACTACGCCCGCCAGACTTTGAAGCGAGTTCCGAGTTTTCAGGAAATACTACAAGGCAAGATGGGATCCGCCAAGGAAGAAATGTATGTTCACCGCCTGCCCACCTTGCATCCTTCGGGAGCACGCCCTGACAATGCCACAGTTCTGTCGATGTGCTCGTTATCGGTGCTGGTCCGACCGGTCTCGGAGCAGCAAAGCGCCTGCACCAGATTGTACGTCCAACAGACACCTGCAAGTGGCGGGGCAAGTGCTAACAACCGCAGGACGGCCCCTCATGGCTGATTGTCGACTCCAACGAGACACCTGGTGGTCTAGCTTCGACCGACACCACTCCAGAGGGCTTCGTGAGTATCTCCACTGCCAATTGACTGCCATTGTCTAACACTGCCCCAGCTCTACGACGTCGGTGGCCATGTCATCTTCTCCCACTACAAGTACTTCGACGATTGCATCGATGAGGCCCTTCCCAACGACGACGACTGGTTCACCCACGAGCGTGTCTCCTACGTCCGCTGCAAGCGCCAATGGGTCCCCTACCCATTCCAGAACAACCTGTCCATGCTGGACAAGGACGACCAGGCCAAGTGTGTTGACGGCTTGATCGACGCCGCACTTGAGGCTCGCGTGGCAAACACCAAGCCCAAGGACTTTGACGAATGGATCATGCGTCAGATGGGTGTTGGTATTGCCGACCTCTTCATGAGGCCATACAACTTCAAGGTCTGGGCTGTTCCCACCACCAAGATGCAGTGCCAATGGCTCGGAGAGCGTGTCGCTGCTCCCAACGTCAAGGGCGTCATCAACAACATCATTCACAACAAGACCGCAGGAAACTGGGGTCCCAACGCTACCTTCCGCTTCCCCGCACGAGACGGTACCGGTGGTATCTGGAAGGCTGTCGCAAAGACACTGCCAGAGTCCAAGACAAAATACGGCGACCACGCCAAGGTCAACAAGGTCGACGCCGACGGCCACAAGGTACACTTGAACGACGGCACAGTCGTCAACTACAAGAAGCTCGTCAACACTATGGCTGTTGACGCGCTCGTCGAGGCCATGGGCGACAAGGAGCTCATCGACCTCAGCAAGGGTCTCTTCTACTCAAGCACACACGTCATTGGTGTTGGTCTCCGTGGCGAGCGCCCTGAGCGTATTGGCGACAAGTGCTGGCTCTACTTCCCCGAGGATGACTGCCCATTCTACCGCGCCACCATCTTCTCCAACTACTCGCCATACAACCAGCCACAAAAGGACGTCAAGCTTGCCACTCAGCAGCTCGCAGATGGCTCCAAGCCCAGCTCCACCGAACCCAAGGAGGGTCCATACTGGTCCATCATGTTGGAGGTTTCCGAGTCCAGCATGAAGCCCGTTGACGAGAAGAACATGCTCAAGGACTGCATTCAGGGCCTCATCAACACCGAGATGATCAAGTCCGACGACGAGATCGTATCCACCTACCACCGCCGCTTCGACCACGGATACCCCACACCCTCGCTCGAGCGTGAGGGCGTTCTCACCAAGCTTCTCCCTGCGCTCCAGCAAAAGGACATTCTGTCGCGTGGCCGCTTCGGCTCATGGCGATACGAGGTCGGTAACCAGGACCACTCGTTTATGTTGGGTGTAGAGGCCGTCGACCACGTTGTTAACGGCGCTGTTGAGCTGACCCTCAACCACCCCGACTTTGTCAACGGCCGCAAGAACGAGGAGCGCCGCCTCAAGGACGGTGCCCAGATCTTCGCTCAGACTCCCCTTGCTCTGAGGAACAAGGGTGTTGAGTAAGCGCATACACATTAGATGTTCAGCATGTGCAGTTTCGGAAATGTTTATGGGATACCACGTTATGTTATGAGGGACGGGAAGACATGGAGTTGGTGCATTAGTGCGGACTCTAGGTAGAGATAGGTGCATCGCTTCGCATCTTGAATAGATGTAGAACAAAAATATACTTTTAGACTTGCACATTCACACATCTTGTCCTCGTACATGAACTGTTTGAATGATCTCAGCCGCCATTGGTGACATGTATCCAATACTCAACACAACCTCTACCTCCCCGATCGATCGATCGCGAGAATACATTTTCACTTGTACATGACTAGCGATAATAACCGCGGGCATACTGATTGTCGCATCCTCATCTTGTTAGACTTGTTTTCGAGTCGTAGCAATCACACCACAGTGGGTACCCCCCACCCATGTATAATCAACGGGCCGATTCTGTATGCTTGCCAACCGCTCTAATCTTTCTTTGTTACACAGTCACCGCTGTGTTCTTAGGGACGCGTACAAGCGTTGGATTAACGGGTGTATTACGGAGACTCCGGAGATGGAAGGACATGTTGAGGGTAGCTAGACAATGCAGGGTCTGCAGGATCTTGCAGATGACAGCATGTTGTACACCGTATTGTGGCATGGGGTAGGTAGGGCGAGATGGAGGAAAACGCGGTTATGTGGCGAAAAGACGAATACCAAGTTGGAAGGTCGATGGTAACGTGGCTTTTTGAATGTTGACTTGAAGTGCATGAAGCCGAGAGTTGTTGTGCGTGTGGGCTAGTTTGTATGTAGGTCATGAAGTATGCCTTTTCTTCTACACACGAAGTCTAGACTAAGCCTTGCTTGCCCTAAACTTCCTCAACACCTCCCTCTCCTCGTCATCCCTAGCTATGCTTTCTTCATCGCCTACAGGGAGTCGCTGGTGCTTCCATTGCTTACCCCCTGCGCCATAGTCTGCGCTGACTTGTGCGTCACCAACAATGACCCATTTGTAAATTGTCAAGCCCTCCAGTCCTACAGGTCCTCTAGAATGGATCTTGTTCGTCGAGATGCCGACTTCAGTACCAAAGCCATATCGCTGTCCGTCGGCCATGCGTGTACTGGTGTTCCAGTAAACAGAAGATGAGTCGACGGCAGCGAGGAAGCTCTTTGCTGTGGCTTCTGAGGTCGTCAGGATAGCATCTGTGTGATGAGAGCCGTGTGCGTTGATGTGGTTTATGGCTTCATCGACGTTGGTCACGGTTTTGATCGCGAGTATGTAATCTAAGAACTCAGTGTCGTAGTCCTCTGGTCCGGCTTCCTGGAGCAGTGTTGCGGAGTGCGGGTCTAATTTGCCTTTGAGTGCGAGCAGAGAGGTCGGATCGCAGCGTAGCGACACTCCCTTTTGTAGCAGCGCCTCAGCGACAGTGGGAAGGGTGGAGCTGAGGGCTGCTTCCTCAACGATGAGTTGTTCAAGGGCGTTGCACCCGGCCGGGTAGCTTGCCTTTGCATCTAAGACGATCTTGGCGGCTTTCTCAGCGGGGTAGTCAGCGCAGAGGTAAGCTGAACATATTCCGTCTGCGTGGCCGAGAACTGGAATGGTGGTGGTGTCTTTGACGTAGCGAACCAGCTTATTACCACCACGAGGAATGCAAAGATCGATGTATGTGTCTTGCTTTAGTAGGTCGGCAATGACATCGTGTGTTTGGACTAGTTGCAGACAGTCGGATGGGACTGCTGTTGATGAAAGAGCTTTGGAGATGATGGATGCAATAGCCGCAAAACTGTTGCTAGACTCACGGCCACCCTTGAGGATAGCTGCATTTCCAGACTTGATGGCAAGCGCAGAGATGTTGGCGATGACTTCAGGCCGAGCCTCAAAGATGATGAGAAGCACGCCAATAGGACATGTTATCCTTGACAGTACCAGGTCATCGTCTAGGAGGGTTTTCGCGGTGGTCTTGTTGATTGGGTCTTCCAGATCCTTCACGTCCAATATTCCCTGCAGCATATCCTCATATTTCCCCGGCTTCCCCAGATCCAGTCTCTTGACTAGACTTGCACTTAGCGTGCCTCCTGCTGCAGCCTTGTTCGCAGCTTCCAGATCCTGCGCATTGGCCGCTAGAACCTCCTCTTTTCCAGTTGCTAGTGCGGCATGGATAGCTATCAATGCGGCATTCCGTTCCTCGGTAGACAAGACGGCGAGTTTCCGGGACCCGAGTCTTGCCGCCTGAGCGACTTGGAGCGGCGTGGCGTTGGTTAGAGACATTGTTAGAGATACTTGGTGAGGTGGTGAGACCTAATAACTGATGAATTCTTTGCGCACGCGTGACTCAGAATACCTAGTCTAGAGGGGGACAAAGTCTGAGGCGATTTTATCGGAAGGATCGTATGCAGGGTCTAGTTCCGCTACGAATACTATTGGTAACTAGAGGCGGATCGTACTGCAGCTGTATGTGGAGGCCGCGTTGGGTCCAAAGATAGATACAGATGCATGCTGGATGCATGCGCCACATTTTGCCCAACGCCACATGACTCGGCGCCACACGTGGGGAAGTCCGTGATGCCCTCGTGTTCCCTACAAGGTAACTTACCTACTGCGCAATTCTTGGAAAGTGTCTACACGACGACCAAAGTTGTTGAGAAGAAAGAAATTGGGTTGCGTCATACCCAAGATCTGTTCTTGCTCGGGCCTGACGTGGCTCGAGCTTTGTGGTGGCTGGGTGGCTGGGAGGTTGGGAAGCATTGTCGCCTCGCCAACCTCGTTCAAATCCACCATTAACGATCGCGAGAGAGTCTGACCCGCTCTGTTAGCTTGCTTGACACCTCATCATGTAGGTCATTGCTTAGAGATGGCTGGTACACTACAAAAGTACAATGCTGGCCGGGCCGCTGCACCTGCATCTTACCCATAACCTCTCAAGTGCTGAGCAGGTAATCAACCAACCAAACTAATCACCACGACATTCACACGTGCTACTCTTTAGTACTCGTTTGATACCACAGCACACTTAGAGCATTACATCGCATTACATCGCATCACATCGCATCACTACACCATAACCCCGACGCATCCCGTCGGCAACGCTCGCTATCTGCCATCTTCGTTGTCACATCACCACCAAGATGCGCTCCACGATGCGAGCACTCACTGCTCTGGCCTCCGTCGCCCTCTTCGCTCGCTCCAACGCCCAGACATGGTCCAACTGCAACCCAACTCTACGAAGTGACTGTCCCCCGGACTCCGCCCTCGGCAAAACCGTCAACATCGACTTCTCGTCCGAGTCGGAGAGTTTCACAGCACAAGGCAACCCTACATACGGTAACGATGGCGTGTCTTTCACCATCAGACAGTCCGGAGACGCACCCCAGCTTACTTCGCTGTGGTACATCATGTTCGGAAAGGTCGACATTGAAGTTCAAGCCGCACCGGGCGCGGGTATTGTCAGCAGTTTCGTGCTGCAATCCGACACGCTAGACGAGATCGACTGGGAATGGCTTGGTGCAGACCCTGATGAAGTACAATCCAACTACTTTGGCAAGGGACAGACAACAGATTACAACCGTGGTGCTTTCCACTCTGACCCGGGCAGTCAGTCAGGCTTCAAGAAATACACCATCGAATGGACCCCAGAACAGATTGTCTGGCAGATTGATGGTACCACTGTCCGTACGCTAGAGCCTGCGAACGCCAACAACCAATACCCTCAGACACCTATGCAGATCAAGTTCGGCGCATGGAGCGGTGGTGATTCAGCAAACCCCGCAGGTACCATCTCTTGGGCTCGCGGTCCCACCGACTACTCCCAAGGCCCCTTCAGCATGAAGGTCAAGTCTCTCAAGGTTCAGGACTACTCTACCGGTACTCAATACGTCTATGGCGACCAAACTGGCACTTCGGGATCTATCAAGTCTGTCGGAGGTACCATCTTCTCTGGTGGTAACGCTCCTGTTGCCGATGCACCGGCCATCACTGCGACTGCTACCGGACAGCCCCTGCCCTTTACACCTCACCAGACCTCCGATTACGTTCGCCCCAGCGTTTACCCCTGGATTCCCGACCCGTCGGCTACTCCCACTCCGCAACCAACGTTTGCAAACTACCCCGGGCTTCCGAGCGGGTGGACCGTTTCGGATTCCGGAAAGGTTGTTCCACCCAGCTCAGCCACTGTCAGTAAGCCTTTTGCGACCCCCTATCTTATCCTGATAACAAAATGCTAACAATCTTCTGTAGATGTCCCCTCTCGGTTCCTATACCTCATCGCCGCAAGCTTTACCTACGGGTTCCTCCGACAATGGGCCTAAGACAGTGACTGGATATGACGATCGCGGCTTTACCACTATCCGTACGATATACCCTAGCAAAACACCAGCGCCGACTATCAGTGAATTGGAGAACAATGCTGCGACCGGAGTCCCCGCAGCGCCTGCACAAGGCGCATCATGGAAGCTCATGGTCTCGTCCATATTACCATGGGCCATCGTCTTGGTTCACATCCCTGGATGTCTCAGCCTCTAGGCGCGCTGGACCGACTTATGGGATATGATGGACTTCGGTCCAGCGTTCTATATACTAGGCGTTGGCATCGTCGCGATGAGTACATGTGTTAGGAAATGTTTCACGAAAGGATATGTTGGTTTCAAAGTCTCGATCAAGCTCTGGGCTGCACCTTGGCCAGGCATGACCTGGAAATGGAGTTATCAGAACAAGGGAAGCAAAGACAGAAGACTTGAGTACCTTAATGTTTGGATATGGCTTCGACTGCTTTTTGGATTTTAGTTGCATAGCGTTGGTTTGGGTTATTGTTAAATATCATAGCATGGATGGGATTGAGGATTGAGCTATGGCTCTTTTGAACGTTAGACTAATGACGACTACGTCGCAAAGTAATGAATTACTACCCTACGAAACCTGTCCTCACTGTCTGATTCTCGACTGCCAAACTGGAAGATGCTTGGCACTTATTGAAGAGTGTCTGCTCCGAATATCAACTTTGAAGCTTAAGATATGTATCGAAGTTTGTGAACGAGGATTTAGGGCACTTTTTGACACCAGGTGCAACTCGCGGACAATAAATCTCCCTGCATTGCCATCTCTGGCTAGCTTCTTTCGTGATCAGGGTCCAGGTATAAAAGTCCCTCTCTGTCACCAGGAGATTCAGAACAATCTTTTTCTAGAACTATCAGACCATTTCCACATATAGGGACCATGTTTGTCTCACAGAAGGTGATTGCATGCGGTCGTCACACTCTATAATTATCAAGGAGATGACAAGGTTCAAAAGGTCCAAAACG
>Ga0265797_10011681_pt1 | contig 10946 bp, 8 predicted proteins | sample P2T30metagenome_FD_192433 | JGI IMG/M metagenome (GOLD analysis project Ga0265797, IMG submission 192433) | Plant litter microbial communities from East Loma Ridge, Irvine, California - P2 T30 | ecosystem: Environmental > Terrestrial > Plant litter > Unclassified | place: USA: California... | reverse complement strand
CTCGACGACCTGACCAACGGCGGCGTCACCTCGTACCTCAAGAACAAGATCGAGTGGCGCATCGTCGACTCCACCGGCTGCATCAAGGAGGGCAAGGACGTCCCCGGCTTCCACCTCGACGTGATCAGCTCCGAGGTCAAGATTCCCACGGACAACTCCTGCCTGCCCACATGGGGCAAGTTCGACGTCCTGTCAGACATCACCGAGGGCAAGAACTGCGACTGAGGAGGAGGAAATGAAACTTTCTACTTTTCGCACAAAGTGTACTGCCGGAGGACGATAATGGAAACCCCTTGTCCTCCGTTGCTTGCATGATTTGATGAGTGTTTTCATTGCGCCGGCGCCCTTCAGCTTTTTTCCCTTTTTTTCTAATGTAGTTGAATACCCCCTCCCACCCTTGCTTGTCTTGGGCGAACGGCCTCATCCGATGTGTGGTAATAATTATGTACATAGTGAATAAGCTAAAATGAACTGCATCTTTCAAATGTTTTCCTCCCATTCCATCGCCTCTTGTGTATACCTACATGATGTACAGTTAGTGTTACAGATGATCACTTCCTCTTCCAAGCCAGTATTACAGTGTCTCTACCAGCCAATCCTTCACAAGCCTAACGTGGCTTTCAGCTCTCGCGCAAGCTTCGTGAAGGCTTCTGCTTGTGGCGAATCCGGGCTGCCGACGACCGTGGGTTTGCCAGCATCTGCGTCCGAACAAATCTGCGGATGCAGCGGGATATCGCCCAGCAATGTAATACCAAGCTCTGCGCATTTCTTCTTCGCACCTGGGAAGAGTTTGTTAGTAAACATAGTCCCAAGTAGCAAGTAGCGATTAGACCTCGAAACACTTACCATCAAGCCCAAAGACATCATGATGCGTCCCACAATTCGTGCAGGTAAAAGTGCTCATATTCTGCACCATACCCAGCACCTTCGTCTTCGTCTTCTCGAAGAAATCAATGCCGCGCACCGCATCTCTCAGAGCCAGATCCTGCGGTGTAGAAACCACGACAGCTCCGTCTAGGACAACGGACTGGGTAATAGTGAGCTGCACGTCGCCAGTACCGGGTGGCAAGTCCAGCACTAGAAGGTCCATTTTGGGCCACGCGACTTCGAAGAGCAGCTGGTTCATGGCTTTCTGCACCATGAGGCCGCGCCAGGCGATGGGGGCGTCTTGCGGGACGAGGAAGCCCATGCTCATGGCTTTGAGGCCGTAGGAGGTGAGAGGCACGAGGCGGTTGTTGGGGTCGAGTTCAGGTTCCAGGCCTTCGAGCTGTTGAACAACATTAACAAATCGATCATACATAGAGTGGCATTGGGGTCACGTACGTTTAGCAGAGTCGGTATGCTTGGCCCATAGATGTCGGTGTCGAGAATGCCGGTGGAGATCCCCAGGCGGGCGCTGGCCAAGGCGATGTTGGTGGCTATTGTGCTTTTGCCCACGCCGCCTTTGGCACTGCTGACGGCGATGACTTTGGTGACATTGGCGATGGGGCGTTTTTCGGGGAGGCCTCGTTTCATGCGGGCTGCGAGGTTTGGTGGCGTGCCTGATCGAGGGAGACCCTGGTGGGTATTAGTTATAGGCCCACCAAAGAAGAAAGTCACTAGCACGAATCTTGATAGCCCTTGCTCCAAGGTCAAATAACTTTTGAGATGCCATTCGGGTAGCCACTCACCAATGGGTTCTCATGGCCGCTGACTTTGCTGCTAAATGAGAAGCCTCGTTTCGATACGCATGCTTCGAAAATTTGACTGCGAATTACCGCAGGTAGACCAATTAGCCTAACCGGCATATTGAAAACGAGTTTCAGATTGTGTTTGTAATGAAAGATTAAAGTGATGCGTTAATCGATGAACGGGGGAGATGCGTTCGACTTGCACGCGACCTCCACGAGGCGGCGAATCTCTTGGCAAAACGCCGCCACTTCACGCTCTCAAGCAACGCATTTGATGTACATTTTACCATCACCTTGCCATGTTCAAAAAAGAAAAATTATCGTCTGTGAATCGAAGCCAAAGTTTTCAAAGACTTCTGGCCTCCCTTCAAATTAACTCAACTCATGCGTGGGACTCAGACAAATCATTTCCGCTCCGAGATGCTAGCCAGGAAGGGCGCTCCAACACCTGATCAGGAGACCAGCGATCAATCTGGAAGCAGGAACTAGATTTCTGGCATTGATTGTGGCTCATGCTTATGCCATCTTTCTCTAGAAGTGCGGCAAAGCACAGCTTTCCTCAGCCGGCATCAGACTCGCGACCAGGGCTGCCTCTCTCTCTCTCGATTTCTCCTCGTCTTTGTAAGGTGGCGGAGGTGATTTGTCGCCAGTACCAGTCGAAGTCGTGGAAGGACGTCGGTAGTTTGGGCAAAGATTGTCGCAGACCATCGAGTTGCAGTGTTTGCATGGATGCCAGTCGCTCGCGTGAGACTTTCGATCAGAGATTGTTTGTGTCATGACTCCTTATTCGCGGATGCTTTTTGGATGCTTGGAAAGATTGCACAGCTGGTGACTCCTGCTCTGTTGGATCTTCCTGGATGGCTTGGGATGTCAAGCCTGGTGCGGCACGGGCTGTCGGAATGCGTTGGTGTAACCCAAGGTGGTCACAAGGTGAGTCCGATATCTAATTATACAGTCATGCATCGACGCTATTCACCGGAGAGCATCGGAAATCTCTCTCAGATTGCTACTTACTTGGTGTATGCTGCAAACCCGGCTCACTTTATATACTGCGGGCATTCCATGGCATATGACCTCTCGGACAGGTCACGCTATGTTGAAGCCGTCATGGAAGCGTGCGAACATGCTCTTCATTGCATGATGTCTTCAACTGTAAATATATTTATCAGAGTTGTAGAGTTTCGGATCAACCAAATTTATATACCAACGATTCCAGAATGGATCCGAACTGGAACGGCCAGCAATGGCAGCAGCAGTATCCGAACCCGAATCAGCAGTACGCTCAGCCGTTACAACAGCAACCGACTGGCACACCGCATTACGAATATTCATCGACAGCGCAGCAGACCCCCTATGAATCTCAATTCTCCCAGCAGGGTGGATCGCAGCCATCGTACCAAGGTCTGATGCAGCAGATGCCTACCCAGCAGCCAACCCCGAACCCGCAGCTCCAGCAGCAGCAGTCGTATCAACACTACTACCAAGGAGGTGGCAGTGTTATCCCATCTCTGTCACCTGCGCCTGGACAGTGGACGCAAACTCAGCCAAATGCCCAGTGGCAGACTGCCACGAACAATGCAACTACTACTACGACGACAACCACGACGACCACGAAGTCCACCAAAGAAACGCAGGCGAGCCAACCACAGTATGCAGCTTCATCTTCTACTACGTTGGACTTCGCTTCGTTGATACAACAGGCACCGCAACAGCCTCCGCCGCCGCAGCCAGTATTGCAACAACAGCAGGCATATAACTACTCGCAGACCATGCAAAGCGCGAATCAGCAACAGACTCTGGCGCCATCAGCACCAGACTTCTCTCAGTTCATGCAGAACAATCCGCCACCAGTGCAGAACACAGTGGATTTCTCTCACTTAATACAGACCGCACCACCTGCAGCTCCACCTCCGCAGCCCCAAGTCTCGCAGGCTCCACCGGTCATGCAAATGCCCTCTCCGCAAAAAGCAAAGTCCAGCAAGCAAGCATCAAAGTCGACAAAAGAGTCGACGACGACTACGAAGACAACAGTCGTCGGCAGTGCCTCTCGCCAACAAGCCGCAGAGAAGGGCAAAACGGAGCTGCGCCGCTTCGACCAGAACGTGTCAAACCAACTGAAGAGATCCTTCGACGGAATCTGTCCCATGGGGTTCGATTACTACGCCGCTCGCCAAGGCTACATCTGCGGCGGAGGACACCACTTTTTCTCACACGAAGAGGTCGAAGGCATGCTGAAGCACGGGCGACCCCCGATCCTTGAGCATGTCAATGCCGACTGGCCAGAGCACCGCCCTATAACGCCGCCATCCGACAAAACCGGCGACGGCTCGGGTTTGGAGCCGTTATTCTGGAACGCGAAACAGCTTTCAGAGGTGGGACTCGGTGGCTATCCTGTGTTGAAGGATCCCAGCAGTATGTGGCGATATCCGATGGATCCTTATAAACGTGATGAGTTTAATCGCAGACTGATCGCTTGGCGCATGAGGAGATGAGGATCTGGGGTTAAGGACTTGTCGTGTGGTTCTGCTTCATGGATAGTATATGGCTTTGAACAGTGTGAACATTGGGCGCGGAGTTTCTGAATAACTTTTCGAATCGAAGTGCACGCATATCCTCAAAGTTTTTCATGTTAGTACACGAGAATGCAGTAGTTTGCCGCTGAGATACCAGCCAGGAAGAGTGAGTCTTTCAATGGTACCCATAATATCACAAGTGGGTTGTCAAGCAAATCCCGGCGAGATCGCCCTCGAAAATACATTCTACCATCTACCTCCTCTCGCTATGCCCACCATAGTACCCAGTGTCATCGGTCAAGAACTGCTGCTCCGGCACAGCGTAGCCCTGCGGCTGCCTGCTCTGCTCGCCGTAGGGCGAAACGCTCGGCCTGGGAGCCTCCCAAGCCTCGCTCTCACGCGGCTCAGCGATACCGCCCGCTCCATAGCCATGTCCGTCATCAGTGAAAGGTCCGCGGGGAGCTCCAGACTGCTGCTGCTGCTTGGTGTCAATGTCGTGCAAGCGGTACATGCCGCGCTTGTTGTTCTTGCGGCGGACGTAGAAGTCGAGACAGAGAGCGGCGATGGTGGAGATTCTACAAAAGAGTGTTAGTCGCTTTTCATTTAGGATATTTTGAGTTGCAAGAGGTCTCAAGAAGAACTTACAGTCCAAGGAACGCAAACGTGAAAAGCGCCTTATAAATCCGGCACACCATGATACCAGCATCTTCCTTCCAGTGCGCGACATCGCAGTAATTCTTCAGCGTAGGACTCATATACCAGGTCAAAAGACTCCAGCTGACAGCCCAGACAAGAGTAAGGAAGCCATTAATCGCAATGTTGAAATCCGGTCTGAGGCCGACGCAGCAGTGCAAGACGATAGTCACAGCCAGCGCCGCGACGGAGAAGAAAGAAGACGCCATGAGCTACGAATCAAGATCAGTATGAGTAGTATGAGAGCCAAAGCACAGCCAGCTCTTGCATATTCTATGAGGGCAAAATTACCAGTACAAAAGTCCACGGCGTCTGCCAGTGATCGTGCGTCAAGTGCCACATGAAGAAGCTCATAATGCCACCCACGACCAGACTCGCGAGCAGCTGGAAAAACCGCAAGAGATGGAAAGGCACGCGCGGGTAATGCGACGGCGCGGTCTTTGCGCGGCGGTGGAATGGCTGGAACATGATGGGCGAGGCAAGCAAGGCTGTGTGGTATTTGCGACGGACGTGGAAGACTGTGTGGTGTGGTGGCGGCGCGCGCACTCAGAGTACAGTTCAAGCGTGAGATATATTCCCGCAACGATCTACGCTGCTGGTATGGAGATTTTTAACGAGTGTGAGGGCGCTCAGCGCAGAGAGAGTGAGGTTGGAAGACGGTGGAACGGGATGGGATGGATGTCGAGGTTCTCTGTCGACCGAAGACCGAAGATGCCTTGGGCAAGGGTGCAGCTCAGCTGAAAGCCTGGAGGCGTTTCCAGGCCTGCACCCTGCAGGACGCCAATCACTCATTAATCTGAAGGATGCACCAATCGCTTACACTTATCACGTAGCACATGATCAGGCACGAATATCTGAAGGATGAGAGTCCTGTATACACCGGTTCTCCATTTCAGCTGAGAGAGTACACTCTATACAGTAGTAAGTTTCTACGCTTGGAGAGTTCTTTCGGTTCGTTTTCGAAACATCCACAGCATCTCCAACCCCACGCCTCCAAACGCGCTAGAGACGGTTCTAATAATAAACATAATCTAGGCGAATGGCTTTCAACTCTCAGCTCCGAGCCGCTGAACGAAGCTCGTGCTCTCTGTGGAAGTGTTGTCACATCGTGCAAATATTGGCTGATCACAGCTCCTTCATTGGGTATCTCTATTTTACAGGTAATCATGCATCTCTGGTATCTCTGTTATGCTGTTCGTTTTGCGGTTTTGTTTTGGCGATCAAGAGCAGGCTCCGCTGCTTGCCTTGGTGATTTTGATCACCTTTGAAGACCGCTTCGCCGTAAAACATTTTCTTCAGCTTCTTCAGCTTCGATTATCGCTCTTTATCCTGATTATCAAGAGCGTCTCAGCTGTTCGCCCGAGGAATTTCAGTTCACCTTCGTTTCGTTTTGGCGATCGAAAGTAGCTCAGCTGTCCGTCTTAGGAGCAGTCTCGATCACCTTCGACGACCGCTTCACCGTAAACATCTTCTTCAGCTTCCTCAGCTTCGACTCTCGCTCCTTATCCTGACGCTCCACTTCTTCCCTGCTCAATTTGGGCCTCTCCACTTCCAGGCTGCCGTCAGATTCGGCATCCTCAACAACCTCTTGTTGCTCGGTGGACTTGCGCCGTTGCTCCTTGACCCAGGTCGACACCACGCGGTGGAGAATCTGAGAGGCGTTGAGGCCCACCAGACTGCCGGTCGCCTTTTGTGAGGCTGGGTTGCGCCATGGACAGTGTTCGCGATGCATTTGGACCAAATCAACTCTCAAGTCACCTTCATCTTCGGGGTCGTCTTGAGGGTTATAGTCTTTGGGCTTCCCTGGTCTGTAACCGGGTTGGTACATCCAGAGTCCGATCCGCTGGAAGCATGTCGCGCAGTTTAGGAGCTCTGTGCGATGTTCTGTTGAGCCATGCCAGCCGTGAAGCGCGAATTCCAGTGTTCTTGCCTTGAGACTTTCTTCCGTATCGTCGCTCGGGATCACATCTGCTGGGAGCTCTGAAGCCAGCCGCTCATAGGGCAGGAACGACCCGTCGGCGTTGACGTTCGATTTGATTGCGATATCCTTGAAGGAGTTGGCCACATTCAGCAGCGATGTATAGCCGTTGTGTAACTGTGGTTTCCAGACAATGGGCCGCACGAGAGACAGCCGGTAGATGTCGTCTTTGCACGCAGCCTTCCTCCACAGACACGTCTCGGTGTGCCCGTTTACGATCTCGTCCTGGTATCGCTCTGCAAGCGCTTTCTCAAGCTCTGTGTGATCCACCTCCTCATCATCTTCCGCGTTGTCTCCATCTGCTGCCGCGCCTGCCTTGCTCGCCAGCGCCTTCTTGACCACCGTGCCCATTCTGTCCAGCTTCACCACCACCCTCCTCTCGCACCCTCCCTTGCATGCGACCGTGTTCACGTCCACGCAGCTCCATCCTCGTTTCGCCCAGTGCACCTCACTGATCACTTCGGGTTTGGGGTGCCACTCGCTTACCTTGCTGAAAGTCTTCATTCGCGCCAGGAAAGTCTCCTGCGACCACGGCGCAAAGTTCGGGATGTGCTTGTCATCTTTCAATTCATCTGCCGCCAGGCTTGTACTCGACATGTTGCGCGGCAGTGATGTTGTGGACATGTTGGCGGTGCGAATGTAGCTTGGCTTGAGAGTTGCTGAGAGTGAAGTGGATGAAGGTGTGGAGCGGAGGCGCTTTCGCGCGCGTTCACTCGCGAGCTCAAGCTTCTCGCGCGCAGTGAGGGAGGGGTTGGCGCCGCCGCTAGCATTGTCTCGTTGCTGGGAGGAGGAAACGGTATTCGAGGCGGCGGTTATCGAGTCGAGTAGTTTGTGGAACTTGCGCTTCGAGGTTGCGATCGCTTCGGGCATGGTAGCGAAGGTGTCGGGTGTCGTGTGTCGTGTGTCGTGTGTTGCGTATCGTGTATCGTGTATGTTGGGTCAGAGTCGGGCCCTCGAGACCAAACGAGCGCTATGGATGATTGCAGCAATTGGAAAGGTTGTGTTTCTTTGTTTATCCACATACACAACTGAGAGGTCTCGGCAGCTTATTTAGACTTTACGACATCGTCTGCCCTAGCAAGCGCAACCTGCAAAGCGCGAAGGATGCACCTTGCACCTTGCACCGATCGCTCGGTGCTCGCTCCCCAATTTGTCACCGACGCCTCTAAGTGACGACGTGACTCCTCTTAACTGCCACCGAATGCGAGTGCGAGCCTGATTTACTACAGCGAGCGGTATAGCAGTACTTGTAGTCACTACGCCTACCGGCCATGCTAAACAGCGTCACCACAGCCACTACCGAGTGAGGCACCTTTACAGAAGCTTGCACGAGTCAAGCAAGCAAGGCCTCTGCTAGGAATACTACACGACCGCGGAGAAACTACTGGACATTTTATACCGACCAATATCAAATCTGTGAAAGTACTGCGACAGGACTATCGCCAGAGATGGACCATAGCACGGACGATAGCCATCCCACAGGGCGCCTGGCGTGTCAAGCTTGCCAGCGCAAGAAGATCAAGTGCGATCGCGCGTATCCATGCGGGCAATGCACTAGATCAGGCCTACAATGCGCCGCAAGCACACGCAAACAAAGAGCCCGACATGCTGGCAAGCGTGGCGTCGACAGCGAACTCAAGAACCGTATTGCGAAACTCGAGAGCCTCGTGGAGAGTCTCAGTGGCGACATAGGCACCTCTTCTTCATCAGCGGGGTCGGAAACACATGCTGCAGATTCAGAGCCATCGCAACAACAGCCTGCTGGGTCTGGAGCAGCGCCATCAATGCGCAAATATGTTGCCAGCCCTTTTTGGACATCATTGACCAGCGAGGTACAAGCATTGCGAGAGGCATTGGAGGAGGAAGACGGGCCCGAAGGCGAAACACCTGAGTCGGCGCCACATGTATCTACTCCACCATCCGGGTCCGAACTTTCCAACATTGAATACGATCTGATCGTATGTCCACCCGGCAAAATATACGTAATGCCTGGCGGATTCATGGAGCCCACAGAAAGGGTCGCCAGCCAAATCTTTGATGCATATCTGACCAACGTTGAGACTATTTTCCGGCTGTTCCATACACCAACTCTGATCAGATCCATGCGTGATGGTGCGCCGTATCTTGACCATCCATGGGATTCTCCAGGCAACCAGGCCCTGAAGCGCGCGGTGTGGATGGCAGGTGTGAACTCGATGTCGGAGAGTGAATGCTTTGCGATCACCGGTGAGAACAAGGCCGATGCTCTCAATCATTACAGGCGACTTGTGGGAATTTCCCTTGCACAAGCCGATCTGGTAAATACGACCGATTTCGCAACATTGCAGGCCTTCGTCACTTACCTGGTAAGAATTACAGACTCCGTGCCCTTGAGAGCGTCATTGACTAACCTACCCACAGACAGCTTCACGTTCAAGCGACCACACCAGACGTATGTGGACTCTACTAGCTATGGTGGTCCGAATCGCCACCGCAATGAATCTACACCGAGAACCATCGAAGCACTGCACATATTACTCACCATTCCAGCGCGAATTACGCCGACGGTTATGGTGGCGGATCCGCTATATTGACGTCTTCAGCTCGATAGATCGTGGGTCCGAACTGCTTATTAGCGCGGAATCGTACTCGGTTCAGATTCCAACGCTTACCAATGACGATATGTTCGACGAAAACTCGACAAGCATCCCCGTGGTAGAAGGCAGGCAATCGGACCTGAGTTTCGTCAATCTCTGTTTCGATGCCTGTCTTACCATTGAGACGCTGCTCAGATCAGAAGCCCGTCCGTCGGGCGAAACATGGGAGAAGCGGCATCAGCTTGCCCTGGACTTTTCTGCTCGTGTCGATGAACAATACATGCAGTATTTCAACAAGGGCACAGCCTTCGACAACTTCTGCCACGCTGTCTGCGAATCCATGAAGGCATCCATGATTCTCCGCGCGGTCAGGCCAATGCAAAAATACGTCTCCTCAACTCCACCTCGCGTTGACTCACCGTACGTCCTACGCATAGCCATGGAGAATCTCCGCGGCTCTGACCGGATTTACAACACCGAGTCAGCTGGACGCTGGAGATGGCAGATCTGGGTGCAATGGCACGCCCTTGCCGTCGCCCTCGCGGGTCTCTGCTCCATCCGCAATACGCCTCTCGCCGACGAGACATGGTATTACGTTGAACGGCAGTACGCACAATCCGAAAAGTTCGTCGCCGACACCAAGAACGGCATGCTCTGGCGCCCCGTCGAGAAGCTTTACAAAAAGGCTTTGGCATTCAGAGATGCAGTACCGAGTCAACTTCCAAAATTCACGCCTCAAGCACAGCAGTCAACTGCAACTGGTTCTGCGCTTCCGCAGCCGTCGTTCAGTGCGCCCACGACCACCGCGCCCACGACCACAACTCCAAGTAGCACTTTCCAGCCATTCGGCCCTCAATTTATACCACCACCATCGTTTCCCAGCACCACAATGGATATGGCGACGCCCAGCAATCTACCTATGGGAAGCATGTCCCTCAGTCCTTCAATGGGAACTGTACCCGACTTTTCGAACGGTCTGGGACACCTTGACCAGTTCGCTGCAGACCCTAGCTGGGTCGACTGGTCGCAGATCATGAACGACTACGCGGACAATGGAGACTTGATGTCTGGCATCCAGTCTTGGCCGATGATGAATTCTCAGCACCTGGATGGAAGCTTCATGTGAGAAATTGCGTTTATTTGGCTGCTCACATACGACTATGGGCGAAGCGCGGCCGATCGGTTCACGACTTCTACCTTATACGGCACGACGGTGTTACGATGATGTTTAGGGACAGCTTCTGATATATACCCCACTCTTGGTCCGTGATGACGGATCTTCTTTGGCCATTTTGTAGACTACTTCAATACAATTGTGACATTCACACAAGACTCTCAAAAATCACGTACAGTGCGCATATACCGATTATCATCCACGGCTTCACACGCGCCTCACCGAGGTTGTAATATATATGTGCTAGTCTCGCCCGCCAAGGACACTAAGTGCATCCTCATTGCCACCGAGAGTTATAAATCAAGGCCCTTCTCTATATATCTACTATAGTCTCGTTGCACA
>Ga0265797_10011680_pt1 | contig 10946 bp, 11 predicted proteins | sample P2T30metagenome_FD_192433 | JGI IMG/M metagenome (GOLD analysis project Ga0265797, IMG submission 192433) | Plant litter microbial communities from East Loma Ridge, Irvine, California - P2 T30 | ecosystem: Environmental > Terrestrial > Plant litter > Unclassified | place: USA: California... | reverse complement strand
CCTTCCGCCGAACAGATGCCCTAGCACCGCGACATTGTCTACAGCACACTGACAACACATGCAGGACTGGTACCGCAAGTCACATACTACTCAAGAGTCGGCCTCGAGCTCGGCAAGCTGCTCGTCCACCAGCGCGGCATGGCACCACCGTGAGCATCATCCACCATGCTTCCTACCCACCAATCCCATATCTAACAACCCCCAGCTCCGTCCAGACAATGCAGCAGTACATGCAGCCCGCGCTCAACGCCCTCCGCAACCCAACCAGCCTCCTCCAGCGCGTCTCAAGCGAAGCCAGCAACACCACCCCACAGAACGTCCTCGCCCAGCTGCGCGGCATGTCCAACGCACAATGGGCCTCCATTGGCATCGTCGCCGCCGAGGTGATTGGCTTCTTCTCCGTCGGCGAGATCATCGGCCGCTTCAAGCTGGTCGGGTACCGGGCGAAGGAGCACGCAGAGCACTAGACGCCTCACACGTCTGAGCACTACGACTAAGACTGTCGACCATCATTTGCAGAATCACGCGTACGAGAGAAACAAACATGGAGGTGTACGATTTGGCATGGGACTGAGATGAGCTGGGGGTGTCGCGTCCAGCAGCATACTGGGCGGCGCGCCCCGCACTGTACTATTGCACATAGCTTTTGATTTAGATTTCTGTTTCAATGTGCAATTATTGTGGGGCTGCATTGCATCTAATACACGTCTGGCTTGCTCGCTGAATGTACGGTGGTGTGTGCGTGATGTGAAAGATGATTGAGGATCGGCGTTTGGCTTGGCCGACGTGCAGGGGTCCGTGGTGAATCCATGAACTTTTTCTGCGCACCTTGAACGACCACCACGAAGCCAACTTTGGCATAAGCAAATTTGCGACGGAATCAGGGGTAATATACACACTATGGACGTCTTCAAACTACTCAACCGGTCTGCAAAGAAGGCGCCGATTGCCCACTCGTCGGCGCAAATACTTCCATCGTCTGGCGCAGTCGCGAATCCACAGCTCTTCGGACACAACGAGCCTGCGCAGTCACCACCGACGGCCAACACAAGTCGCAAAAGGAAACGGGGCCAGAATGTAGTCGACGCTTCAGAGACGAACGCAAAGGGCCCCATCAGCGACTCGAGTCTGCCTGCAGGTCTCGATTTCTTCGCCGGCGCAAGCAAGAATGACGAGGAGCGAAAGTCGAAGAAGGAAAGGCGGCTAGAGAAGCAGCAGCAGAGGGAAGCCGAGGCACAGGCGAATGGCGTAGCTGCTGTCGAGGAGGAGCCGTACGACGCAGACGAGTGCAAGCAGATACTGCGCTCGCACAAGCTGAAGGTTGCCGTGCTGGAAGACTTTGCGCCACAACAAGATGAGCCTGTCAAGGAGAAGAAGAAGAGCAAGAAGCGGAAGAAGGAAAAGGAGGAGGCGGCCAAGATCAAGAAGAAGGATGTCAAGAAGCAGCTCTACCCGCGACCACTTACGTCCTTTGCGCAACTACGCACACGTTATGGCATATCGAGACGACTCGCGGAGAATATACAGGAACAAGGATACAAGCTGCCTACGGAGGTTCAGCTTGGCTCGTTACCGCTCATGCTGGCGGCACCAGGCCGTACAGAGCAGAAGGAGGACACGTGTGGCGCCGAATACGGAGGCGACATTGACCTGTTGACGGTGGCGCCCACGGGCAGCGGCAAGACAATTGCGTTCCTAATACCCATCATCAACACGCTGCTTGCGGACAACAAGGACACAGATGGCAAGGACGGACCGCGGGCTATCGTGCTTGCGCCGACACGAGAACTTGCGTTGCAGATTACCAACGAGGCGAGGAAGCTGGCCAAAGGCACTGCCATCAAGGCCACGCTGATGCGCAAGGGCATGCAGATTGTCGCGCAGTCAGACAAACCCACGGCAGACACGTCCGATGCATCCGCAGACGAGAACAGCGCCTCAGACTCCGACTCCTCCGACAAACCGACCGCGCAAAAGTCCAAACAAGCCACCCTCGTCAAAGCCGCCATCATCGTCGCCACGCCCCAAGGCCTCCTCAACGCCCTCCCCACACCCGCCTCCCTCCCCTCCGTCCTCCGCCTCGTCCTCGACGAAGCCGACGTCCTCCTCGACCCGCTCTTCCGCGACCAAACCCTCGCCATCTGGACCGCATGCTCCAACCCCCTCCTCCGCGTGGGCCTCTGGTCCGCAACCATGGGCTCAAACATCGAGTCCCTAACCCTCGACACGCTAAATACACGCTGGTCCAACCTCGCCCCCCACACGATCCCCCGACCGCCTTTACTCCGCCTCGTCGTCGGCCTCAAAGACACAGCCATCCCAAACATCACCCACCAACTCACCTACGCCGCCACCGAACAAGGCAAACTCCTCGGCCTGCGCCAATTACTCCACCCCACACACACATCCTCGTCTGCCACCAACAAGCAGCCCTCCCTCCACCCCCCTTTCCTCGTCTTCACCCAAACCATCCCCCGCGCAATCGCCCTCCACGCCGAACTCCGCTACGACATCGCCCCTGAAGCAGGCGGCTCCTCGCGCATCGCCGTCCTGCACGCCGACCTATCCTCCTCCGCACGCGACGCCATAATGACGCGCTTCAGACAAGGCGAGATATGGGTGCTCATTACCACGGATCTACTCGCCCGCGGCGTCGACTTCCGCGGCTTAAACGGCGTTGTGAATTTTGATGCGCCGACGAGTGCGGCGGGGTATGTGCATCGCGTTGGGAGGACGGGGCGCGCGGGTAGGGAGGGTGGTGTCGCGGTTACGTTTTATACGAATGATGATGTCAAGTATATTAAGCTCATCGCCAATGTTATCCGCGCGAGCGAGAAACTGAGGGGCGTGCCAGAGGGCGAGGAGAGTATTAAGCAGTGGTTGCTCGACGCGCTGCCTGATGTCGGGCAAAGGGAGCGCAAGGAATTGAAGCAGCGCGGCGTGGAGAGCAGGCGGAAGGGTAAGGATGGGAAAGAAGGGAGGAAAAGCAGGATTAGTACCAAGAGCGGGTATGAGCGGCGGCGGGAGAATAATCTCAAGGGCGCGAGGGAGGCGAGTAAACGGCGGACGGCTGAGGAGAGTGCAGAAGACGAGGACGACGAGTCTGAGTAGAGAAAAAAAAATGTAGAGGCTGACATAGCTACCTCCTCTCTTCCCTAACCGTCGGCACCCTCTTCCCACTCTCCCCCAACCTCTTCCCCCCAATCAAATAATTCAATTTTCGTATCTCCGTCCAGCGACTCAAACTCCCCATCTCAAGCACACTCATACGCCGCATCTTGCCGCTCGGATTGCCAATCACCACAGGCTTCCAGTCCGACCCCCTGCCCATCTTCTCAAGATCCTTGAACTGCTCCCACGCCGCGGTATCGCGCCGCGTACCAAATGTATGCGTGGGAATGACCTGAACCTGCTTGAAGCGCCACAGCACCAGCGTAAGAAGCACAGTCAAGCCCAGCAGAATCGCCGCTGTGACACCCGTACTCGTCTGCGCACCAAGATGCCTCGTCATGCTCCCGCCCACCAGCGTCGCCACGCCCGCAAGCACAAACGCCAGTGTTTGACTCGCAAAGATACCCGCACACACGCGCGGGAAGGACGTGTAATTCGTGCGCCTCCTTACATCCTGCACCGCCATGCTCTCAAGCCGATGCCGCGTGTTCACACCCGGCTGCAAATCGCACGTATCAAACGTCTCCATCACAACCCCGTAACACTCCGTCACCGCCAACACACTCAGAAACCCCAGCGCGCCCGCAAAGACAATGGGAACCATGTGCGGCTTCGGCGCGCCTGCTGAGGACACCGTATAAGCGAGTCCCATCAGCGGCAGCGCGAGCGTGAAAAGCACGCGCCGCACCAGGTGACTCGACCAAGTGACCTGTTTCTGGAACGTCATGCTATCGGTGCGGAACGCGGATTTGCGTTCGCGCGAGAAGAGACCCGCTTTGGTTAACGGGACGGCGAGGAAGGAGCCGATGGCGATGGACATGACGCCGCACCCGACCCAGCGCGGCTGCCAGTGGTAGTCGCGAGATAAGAGGGCGCCGAGAAGGATAATGACGAGCACGATCTGTGCGTATATCCACGCAGCGTAGAGCGCGAGGACCGCAAAGCCCGGCTGCGCAAGCATCATGAGACTCAACTTCATCCCCGCCCAGACCTCTTCGAACGCGTACTTGGGCCCCTCGGTCGAGATGTGCAGCTTGCATTCACCACGCGCAACACGGCGCGTGATGTAATTCTCGTCGCGGTCGAAGACCTCGGTAATGGACTTGCGGTGTGCGGCGCGCCGCGTCTCAGGAGCCAGGATGTTGAGCAGTAGAGCAAAGGCGAGGATGATGACGACGATGTAAAAGCCCCAGTCGGGACTCAAGCGCTCGATGACAGCGGCACCGATTTGGAATCCAATGGCTATGGATGCGATCCAGCACCAGGACCAGAGGCCTAGCCAGAGGCCCATACCGCCGCCGTGTCTGCGCACATCGTTCGGGACTACGAATTCCTGGTGCGGGTTTTTGCTTTGGAGAGACGAACCGAAGAGATCGAGGAGCACAGTGATGTAGTTCACATTCGCGAAGCCGAGGACGAGGCCGGTGAGGGCGCGGGCGCAGAGCAGACCGGTTTTGAACCGCGCGTCAGTGGGTGAGCGTTTTTCGCTGACGACGATGGCTTGTGGGAATTGGAGCGGGAGGGCGAGTGCGAGGGCGGCTAAGAGGTAGGGCTTGCGACCGTGAAGTAGGGGCAGCGGCCATGCGATGAAGGTTGAGATGGCGAGGCCGAAGTACAGCACTGCGTTGCCGATGATGACTTGGTGCCGCTCGTCACCGAGGAAGTATTGTATACGTGGAACCATGCCCGCATATATGCCGACGATTATGCCCAGCAGCGCGGTGTTGAGGCATGCAATCAAAGCAGTCCAGCGCTTTCTCGCATAGGACCAGTTTCTGGCAATAGGCTGTCTGCGATGACGGCGTAGGAGACTGAAGATGTGATGACTCGTTTCCTGACGAGCGCTTAGAGCGTTGGCATATGCTTTGTCTGGCGAGCTCTCCTCGTCGAAAGAAGTGTCGCTTGAGCTAGATGACGATGAGGTCTCGTCCAATCCGCGCCGAGGATTTGAATGCGATCGTCGCTCGGAGCTGTCGTGTCGATGGTGGATTCTGCGACTACGCAGGCGCGTGCGACCACGCGACTGTTCCCTTGCCATGGGCCGAAGCACAAAGTCGACATGGTCACGCGAGGCAGTTTGTGCAGGCTCCGGAGGTAGCAGTCGATCGCCCTGGGTACTGAATCCGGAACGGCTGACTTCACCAGAGCTTGAGGCAGAGACCGAGGTTGGAGACTGAGAGTGTTCTCGCTTTCCGCGAGGATGAAGCGCCCAGTCATGAGATGTAGACTCGCGCTGCAAACTTGCGTCGTGTATTCTCCTCGGTAGCGGTGGTTTCGCTCTACCTGGCGAGGAGCGAGACGAAGACGAGGCTGAGTGAGAAGAGCTCGACAAGCCCAAAGGCGCAGTGTTAGCCATCAGCGGCCTGGTGCCGTCTCCTCCTGAAGCATCATGTACAGCCGATCTTGCGCCGTCAATGATCTCATGTATCTCTTCGAGGTGATGGTAATCATCAGTCTCATCGGCGATACTGACGGCTTCTTGTACCATATTCTCCAACCCCACTATCGTATTGTTGAACCGGCCCGGCGCTGGATGTGACGGCGAGATCTGCACGCGAGCAATGACTGCTGGGGATGTGCTGGACATCAGATGGTTCCGATCTGGCCTGCCAAATGAGTCGGGAGTGTCTGCTCTCTCGAGATGGTCTGGCACGGGAGCGAGACTGTCTGCGCGCAGTCGAATGTCGCCAAAGTGATCTTCTTCAGCTTCTGCATCGTGGTGGGGGACGATGGACAGTCGCTTCTGTGGTTCGTGTGATGCAGACGGGCGGCGTGTGCTTGGTGTTCTGATAGGCGATGGAAATTTGGGTGCAACGATTGATCGGCGAGTATGCGAGAGCCGGTGTCTTGTGACTGGCGATGGACTGCTTCTAGCTAGGGATGGGACTCGTCGCTCCGGAGGCGAGACGGTAGCCTTTCTTGCTAATCTAGGTGCAGAAAGGCTCTGGCGTTTGGATGAGAAGAGTGCTGAAGATGTCTTGCGACCGGCAAGCCTCATAGCAGGAGAAGGTGTCTCGGAATCACTGTCTAGGCGCTGCGTCGACGTGACAGACATGGCTCTCGCGCCTTTGCCGTCGAGCCATGGAAGCTTCTTTCCTTTACCATATGGCGCAGCCTTCTTCTGCGTGTGGTTTGGTGCGACCTTCATGTGCGCACCCGATGAGGAGCTTTCTGAGCCTGCTACTATTGCACCTGTGTGCTGCATTTCGGTACTGCCTGGCGTGGATTCGGAATGGGTCAGGAGGGTCGTATTCGGTGCCCCCATGGCGGTGCGAGGTGTTTCTATTATCTGAACAGCCACAGAGCTGGGTTGAAAAGTTTAGGGAGGGGTTTGCATGTGATGGTTGTGATGTTGGGAGAATGTGACGAGACCAACTTCGAACGAGTTGGAGGGTGAAGAAGTTCGAAGGGAGACGAAGCTGGTCATAGGAGATGTGGATATGTAAAGGATAGGCGATGAGGAGAGTATGGAGGTGGTGACGGTGAGTGAAGAACGAGGTTCGTGTTGCGCAGGTGTTTACTTCAATCAACGTTCCTGCTTCATATTCTACGCCTGCTGCCCTGGAAGTGGCAGGCATGACTGCACCTACGGCAGTGCAAACTGTAAATACTTATCTTGCACCCTTTAGCGCTTGAAGGACTGTATCAGTCATGGCGAGAACTTTCTCCTCTTGAAGCTTTTGTGCGATGAGCCTGCGGAAGTAGTCAGCATCACCGGGTCGCGTGTAGCTGGGACGAAAATACGTACTGCAAGCTTATTGGAAGTCCTTCCAGTAAATTGGCATCGTCTGCAGACTGTCAGCATGTTTCCCATATATAGCATGAAATTCTTACAGCTATCGCGGGCGGCCTTGCAGTACTCGCTCTGAGCCTCTGTGTCCTCAACTGGCTTGTCCTTCGTCTTGTCCACGACCAGTCCAGTTGGGAAGGACGTAGCAGAATAGTCAACAACATTGTAGACGCCGGTGTATCCGACGTACTTGAACTCGCCGTGTGGGACGCTACTGTAGGGTGTGGTCGGTGCTATTCCTCGTCAGCTAACCAGGCAGTCTACGGGAGGCTGTTACCACTCACCTAAGATGGCATCAAGGCCGCCATACGACGTCCATTGTTCCAAATACTGTCGCTGCAGTTCTGATCGCTCCATATGCAGCTTCCACATATCTGAGACTCCAAGCTCTTTCGCCTCCTTGTATTGTACCATTTCCGGTCGATATGGCTCGTCGGTCGGCGCAAGTAGTGCTTCCACGCTCTTTCCGCCATCTGCGACAAACATGCGTCCTAGTAGCTCCAGAGCTTTCGGGTGCAGCTTCGGATCCCACTCAACGATCTCATGGCCAGCCTTCTTCAGGCTCTCAACTGTCTCCTTTAGCGCTCGTGTGACAGGAGGCGTTGGCCGACATATCCCATCATTGTACAATACGGCAATCTTGAGCTTCGACTTCGGTGCTTCTTGTCGCCACGGTATTGGTAGCATCTTAGGATCGGTCAACCAGGGTTGCGCATCCACTATTGTCTTTGAGTACAGCGTGATGTCCTCGAGTGTTTTGCCCATGGGGCCGTTGACACTTGCAACGGCCTCCTGACCAGCCAGACCAGATCTGCATCGTTGTGTGGAGAATCGTCCGAACGAAGGGCGGAGAGTGAAGATGCCGGTGCATGCTGCTGGGATGCGTAGTGAACCTCCCTAGGGAATAAGTTAGCTTGTTGGTTCTTCGGCTTCAACACTGCTTTTGACCCACAATGTCTGTCCCAATGCCCAATGGGCTTCCGCCAAATGCAATCAGAGCAGATTCTCCACCCGATGATCCTCCAGATGTGACCTTTCGATTGAGTGGATTTACTGTTCTGCCGAAGACATTGTTCACGGATTCTGCCTGTTTCACATCAATGACCAGTCGGCTTGATGTGGTTCCTACAGTGTACGTACAATCATCATGGCTGTCGGTACGTTGGTCTTGCAGTATCGTACAGCACCAAGCTGTTCCAACATGTCCACCAAGGTAGCATTGTATGGCGCAGGGTCGTGCACGAGTGACGTGAAGCCCACGGTGCTGTCTTTGCCTTTGATGTTGAAATTGTCCTTCAATGAGATCGGAAGACCGTGAAGTGGTCCAACGACCTTCCCTGTGCGCTCCAAATGGTCATCCAGGGCTTTGGCACTTGCGATCGCTTCGTCGAAGAACGTGTCGGTGAGGCAATTCAACTAAGAATATATCAGCAGCGCTATATACACTCGAGATTTCATGCCTACCAGTTGTTGCGCGGCTGCTGCGCGCTTGCAGAATGCTCTGGTAACCTGTTCTGAGCTCCATGACTTCGACGCGACTTGCTGCAGTATGCGCGATGCAGTGCTATCGGTGATGTCCAATTCTTCTTGTGTAAACCTTCCGGAACTCTTGGGCCAAGACGTCACATCTAGTTGCGATTCTGGTGGTAATTGCTGTTGTGGGATGCGGTACTCCTGTGGAATAGAAGCCGCCAGTGCTTTGCGTTTTGCCGAGGCAACTCGCTCCCAAGACGACATTGCTGAGGATGTATAGAATGAAGAACACCACTGTACAATGATAGGAAATTATACTGACTTCAGCTCCAAGAATATGAAGCGTGCACTTGTTCTAAATGCTTCTTGAACCAATCGATAGAGCGCTCAGTTCCGACACCAATTCCCCACCTTTGGTTCGGCCTTTGTGCAGTCGCCGCGCCTTATGACGATAGCTCTCCCTACTTCCACACAGTCGCCTATCAGAGCCCCGCATGTTATGTAACTACACCCTTCCATCACGAGGCCCTGTCGTATTCAAGGAGTTACTTCGGCACTAGATAGCATCCAAGCACTCAGAGAGCAGCCGGTACCGGCAGTTCATGTCACCCAAGGCAACGCGCTTACGGATAACAGTGCCTATCACACCGTAGCCTCACGCGGTAGACGCTGCCAACGCTGCAGAGCGCGAGTCAGTCTCGACGAGGTTACTATCGCGTATCAGTCCTATCATTTGCGGGACAAAGTTTCCCGAAGCATGTTGAACCGACCGATTGCTTAGGGAGGAGAGATCGGCACCCGCCACAACGTTGACGGACAACCTACTAAAGGGTCTACTTCACCCACAGCTTACTACGATCACCAACACCAGCTCAGACGTCTAAAGCGCAAGAAGGTGTTGGACTTGTTGCTCAACATCGATCGAAATGGGCAACCGCTTCGTCCAGTACCTGCGCGGCGAGCAAAATGCGCCAGGCGAACGAAAACTGGTACAGAAGCTCGACTTCTTTATCCTGACATTCTGCTGTCTTATGTACTTCGTCAACTATCTTGATAGGACAAATCTGAACAATGTACGTCATCCTATGACGAATTACATGCGAGACGAACGGCTGACATCGCACACTTACTTTTAGGCGTATGTTTCGGGCATGAAAGAAGAGCTGAGCTTTAAAGGCAATCAACTCAACCAAATCAATACTGTCTTCACTGTTGGATACACGATTGGGCAGGTACCATGTAACGTCTTGCTGTACTATGTCAAGCCAAGAATCTTCTTTCCAGCATGCATGGTATGTGTTCTTGAGGTCAACGCGGAGCAAGTGCTGATCTCTCATAGGTAGCATGGGGCCTTCTGACGATGGTCACCGCAGCTGCTCAGAAGCCAGAGCACATCATGGCGATAAGATTCTTCCAGGCGCTGTTTGAGTCTTCGACATTCGTTGGAACTCACTATATCCTTGGATCCTGGTATACCTCGAAGGAGCTTGGAAAGCGGTCTGGTATATTCACTGCATCAGGGCTTGCCGGTACCATGATCGGCGGCTTCATACAGTCAGGTATACACAAGTCAATGAATGGACTGCAAGGCCTTTCCGGATGGAGATGGCTGTCAGTCTACACGGAAAAAAAGCTCATTACAAGGCTCATACTGACTTCCTTCAAGGTTCATCATTGACGGTATCATTACGCTGCCGGTCGCCCTCTACGGCTTTATGCTGTTTCCAGATACACCACGCAATACGAAAGCACCTTATCTGTCCGCAGACGAAAAAGCTCTCGCGATATCGCGTGTACCAGAGGTCTCAGAGCGTACACCGATATCCTGGAGGTTCTTGAAGCACTGCTTTGGAACATGGTACTGGTACATGTTTGTCGTTCTCTGGATCCTTGCGGGTGAGACCGAGTCTTTCAGTACAAACGCACTTCTCCAGCTGTACTTGAAATCGCATCCTAACAACAAATACACCGTCTCGCAAGTTAATAATTACCCCACCGGCGTACCGGCAGTCGGAATTGTGTCGACGTTGTTCTGGGCCACACTTACAGACTTTATGTGAGTGGTTTATGTATGGATTACATCTGAGACAAACACTGACTTCGTATCTACAATTCCGCAGGGGAGGCAAGCGTTACCTGGGTATGTCCGCTATTTGATTCAATTGTTGGCTGGGTTCTGACGAGTGCAGTTGGCTACTGGATAGGAATCACCGGCGTCATCACTAGTGCCCTAATCTTGGCATACCCAGGAAGTACCAGCATCCATTTCGCTATGTACTATTGGGCTGGTAGTGTGTATGCGTGCCAAGCCACCTTCTTCGCCTGGGCAAATGACGTGCTTCGTTATGAAGAAGACAGTCTCCGTGCTGTGGTCATCGCCAGCATGAACATGGGGAGTAATGCGATTAACGCCTGGTGGTGTAAGTGTACTTGTCGAAGTACATGGGAGATGAACGCTAACGTTGGACCTCCACCTCCCGCAGCTATCGTGTTCTACGGAGCTTCGTATGCA
>Ga0265797_10011678_pt1 | contig 10947 bp, 5 predicted proteins | sample P2T30metagenome_FD_192433 | JGI IMG/M metagenome (GOLD analysis project Ga0265797, IMG submission 192433) | Plant litter microbial communities from East Loma Ridge, Irvine, California - P2 T30 | ecosystem: Environmental > Terrestrial > Plant litter > Unclassified | place: USA: California... | reverse complement strand
TACTACAACAGCTTCCCGGTCGACGTCGCGGTGCCGTCGCCGCAAGCCTATGTGGTGCCGCAGCAGTGGCGCGAAGCGATCGAACGGCTGGAGTTCAATGGCGTGCGCATGGAGCGGGTCGAAGCGGATCGGGTACAGGAAGTGGCGTATTACCACGTCAATTCGGTGACCTCACGGCCGACGGCCTATGAGGGCCATATGTTCCATGACGACGTCGTGCTGGATCGCCGCATCGGGCAGGTCCTGCTGCGCGCCGGCGACTACATCGTGCCGCTGGACCAGGACCGGGCGCGTTACGCGGTCGAGATGCTCGAGCCGCTGGGCCATGACAGCTACTTCCGCTGGGGCTTCTTCAACAGCGTGCTGGAGAAGAAGGAACATTATTCGGATTATGTGTTCGAGGACGAGGCCGAGAAACTGCTGGCTGACGAACCCGAACTGGCCGCGAAATTCGCCGAATGGAAAGCTGCCAATCCAGGGCTGCTTACCAGCCAGGAAGCGGTGCTGGACTTCATCTACGCCAACTGCGCACGGTATCGCGAGCCGGAGTGGAACCGTTATCCGGTGTTCATGATCGCACGCTGAGCGCGATATCCACGTCGCCCCGCGCCGCTGAAACGTCGTCCCCGCGCAGGCGGGGACCCAAGGTTGCTCGCGTTGCCGCTTCAATTGATCGAAGCGGCGGCGCCAAGTACTGGGGTTCCCGCCTTCGCGGGAACGACGTTGATTCAGTGAGCGAGAAGATCGATAGCGCCTACTTCGACGCCGCGATCCAGCGATCGACCTTCGCCTCCAGCACCGCCAGCGGCAGGGTACCTTCATCGAGCACCACCTCATGGAATTTCGGCAGGCTGAACTTGTCGCCCAACGCCGCCTGCGCACGCTGGCGCAGTTCCATGATCTTGAGCGAACCGATCTTGTACGCCAGCGCCTGGCCCGGCATCACCATATAGCGCTCGATCTGGGCGCGCGCTTCCAGTTCCGAATAGCCCAGCGTTTCGCGGAAATAGGTGATGCCCTGTTCGCGGCTCCAGCCCTTGCTGTGCATGCCGGTGTCGACCACCAGGCGCGCGGCGCGCAGCATTTCGTCGTTCAGGTGGCCAAAATAATCCTCCGGCTGCTCGAACAGCCCCATCTCCTTGCCCAGCGTCTCGGCATACAGCGCCCAGCCTTCGGTGAACGCGGTATTGCCGCCGAATTTACGGAAGTTCGGCAAGCCCAGCTCCTGCAGCAGCGCGATGTGGAAGTGGTGGCCCGGCTGGCCCTCATGCAGGTACAGCGTCACCATGCCGGTGCGGCCGTACTTGGTCGGATCGTTCACCACCGACCAGAACACGCCCGGACGCGAACCGTCCGCCGCCGGCGCCGAATAATGGTCCGATGCGGTCTCGCGCGTCAGTTCCGGCTCCAGACGCACTTCCAGCGGCGCCTTCGGCATCAGCGTGAACAGGGCCGGCAGCTTGGTGCGCACCTGGGCGTCCAGCTTCTGGAACACCTCGATCACCTGCTGATCCGAGGTAAACGGCTTGTACTTCGGCTGCTCCGAGACCCATTTCGGCAGGCCGGCTGCCGGGCCGGTATAGCCCATCTTCGGGCCGATCTTGCCGTACTCGCCCTGGATGCGCGCCACTTCCTTCTGGCCGATCGCATGGATCTGCTCTGGCGTCATGTCGGTGGTGGTCATCGCCGCCACCTTGGCCTTGTACCACTCGGCGCCGTTCGGCAGGGCGTTCCAGCCGGCCGTTGTGCGGGTCTTTGGCAGGTAGTCCTTCTCGACATAGTCCGCCAGGCGTTTCAAGGCCGGATTGAGCTTGGCGCCGATGGTCTTGCTATATGCATCCGTCAGGCTGCGCTTGTCGGCGCTTGAAAAGTCGGCTGGCAGCTTCCTGATCGGCGAGTAGAAGATGCTGTCGTCCGCCTTGGCGGCCACCAGCTGCTTCAGTTGCGGCAGCAGCGACTGCATCGGCTCGCGCGGATGCACGATGCCGCGTTTCACACCCTCGCGCATATTCGCGATCGACTGGTCGATATACGCCACCATCTGGTCCAGGCGCTGCAGGTAGTTGCGGTAGTCCTTTGGCGTCACGAAGGGCTGCGCGCCTTCGCCGCCGGCATAGTTGGCGATGAAGGTCGGCATGCTGAACATCTGGTCCAGCGGCAGCAAATGTTCCGGGAAGGCGCCCAGGCGCAGCGCGGTCTCGAGCTCGAACTTGACGATGTCGTAGCTGGCCTGCTCGTGCGCATTGAGGCGCTCACGCGGGATCGCGCCCAGGCGCTTCAGGTAGCCGCGGTACAGTGCAAACTGCGCTTCACGATTCTTGGGCGCGATCGACAGCCCGAGCTGGTCGAAGAAGCGGCCGTCGCCGCTCTCGCTCGCCCACACCGGCTCGTAGCGCGCGTTGGCTTCGTAGTATTCATCGACCAGCTTGTTGATCGCCTTGCCGGCTTCGGTCGTGGCGACCTTCTGGGTGGCGGATGCGGTAGCGGCGGTCGCAGGTGCGGCGCCGGCAGGTACGCACGCGAGCAGGGCGGCTGTTGCCAGTGCGCCGAGTTTGAAGTTCTCTCTCATGTTCTTATCCTCGTGATGCTTTAGTAGCTGGCCAGCGGCGTCAACGCGCCGTTCTTGAAGGTGTACACCGTCACCGCGGTCTTCTTGAGGTTGCCCTTGGCGTCGTAGCCGTAGGTGCCGACCACGCCCTGGTAGTCGAGCGCGTGCATCGCGGCGCCGACCTGTTTCGCGTCGACCGATTTGGCTTGCGCGATCGCCTGGGCGATGAACCTGGTCTGGTCATAGAACGATGGTGCATACACGTCAGGATCGCGGCCGAAGCGCTTCTTGTAGCTGGCCAGGAAGGCCGGGCCGCCCGGCTGCTTGGCGACGATGGCGCCGGCCTGCGCGCAGCGCACGTTCTCGCCGACCGCGGCGCCGCCCAGCTTGGCCATCTCGGGGCTGCACAGGGTGTCGCCGCCCAGCAGCGGCACGTTCAGGCCCAGCTGCTTCATCTGGCGCGCCATCGGGGCGCCTTGCGGGGCGTAGCCGCCGAAGAAGATGGCGTCGACCTTCTTGGCGCGCAGCGAGGTCAGGATGGCGGCGAAGTCGCTCGCCTTGTCGTTGGTGAACTCGTGGCCCGCAACCTTGATGCCGGCTTTCTGCGCCTGGCGCTTGAACTCCATCGCGATGCCCTGGCCAAACGCGGTGCGGTCGTCGATCACGCCGACGTTCTTGACCTTGAGCTCCTTGGCCGCATAGCCGGCAACCGACGCGCCGACCTGGGTATCGCTGGCCACGATGCGAAACACCGTCGGGTAGCCGGCGGCGGTGATCTTGGGATTGGTGCCGACGGTTGACATCAGGATGCCGTTGTCGTTGTAGACGCGCGAGGCCGGAATCGCCACGCCCGAGTTGTATGGGCCGAGCACGAACTTGACGCCGGCATCGGCGAACTTCTGGGCCACGCTCACGCCCTGTTTCGGGTCGCCGCCGTCGTCCTCGCTTTGCAGCACGAAGCGCAGCACATTGGCGCCGAGCTGGATCTTCTGCGCGTTGAGTTCCTCGATGGCGAGGCGCACGCCGTTTTCATTGTCCTTGCCGGCGAAGGCGTTGGAGCCCGACAGCGGGCCGCTCACGCCGATCTTCACGACTTGTTCCGCAGCGTGTGCCTGCACGCCGAGCGACGCCACCAGCGCCGCCAGCGCCAGCGGCGCCATCTTTATTTTCGATCGCATTCCCTTGGTCTCCGTGGATGTCAACGGCCGCCATCATCGCACGATCGCACGCCGGGCGAAAGCGCCAGGCGTCGGCGTAAACACGCTCAGGCCGGCACGCCGTGCGAGATCAGTTCGAGCGGCAGGGCGGTGGTTGACTTGATCTGTTCCATCGAGAACGCCGACGAGACGCCGGTCAGGCGCGCGGTCTTGATCAGCTTTTTATAGAAGCGGTCGTAGCCGGCGATGTCGGTGGTGACAACCTTGAGCAGGTAGTCGATGTCGCCGCTCATGCGGTGGAACTCGAGCACTTCAGGCAGGGCGATCACGGCGGCGGCGAAGCGCGCCAGCCATTTTTCATCGTGCTCGGTGGTCCTGACGCTGACGAATACCGTGACCGGCAAGCCGACCTTCTGGCGGTTGACGATGCTGACCCGGCTTTCGATATAGCCGTCTTCTTCGAGGCGTTTCACGCGTTTCCAGCACGGTGTGCTGGACAGTCCCACCTTTTCGCTCAGGCCCGAGATGGAAAGGGTGGCATCCGCTTGCAGGGCGGCAAGGATCGCACAATCAAACTTATCGAGTGAGTTCATATTCCGCAAAGCTGGTTTATAAGAATAATTATTCTATTAACAGCCCACAAATCGAGAAATTTGGGACGTTTCGATCGAAATAACTCCGTACCATATTACTGGACAATAAGGTGTTGTGCGACACCTTTTTTTATGTTTTTAACAGCTAATCGATGACTACCGAAATCTACCTCGACGCCAACGCGACTTCACCGGTACTGCCTGCCGCCGCGGCCGCCGCCATGGCTGCCATGCAGGACTGCTTCGGCAATCCGAGCAGCAGCCATGCGAGCGGACTGCGTGCACGCGCGCTGCGCGAGGGCGTGCGTGCCTGCGCCCGGCGCGTGCTGGGCGCGCCGGCGGGGCGGCTGATGTTCAACAGCGGCGCCACCGAAGGCATCCAGACCACGGTGCTGTCGGCGCTGTGCGCGGTGCGCGAGCGGCGCACGCGCGGCGAGGCCTGCGGTGACGTGGTGCTGGTCGGCGCCACCGAGCACAAGGCGGTGTCCGAAAGCCTGGCGCACTGGAACCGCTTGCTGGGGACTGGCCTCGAACTGCGCGTGCTGCCGGTCGATGGCGACGGCAGGCATCGGCTCGAGGTGCTGCGCGCGCTGGCGCCGCGCCTGGCGTTTGTCGCCACCATGGCCGCCAACAACGAGACCGGCGTCGTGTCCGACCTCGATGGCATCGCCGCCGTGTTGCAAGAGACGGCCAGCCCGGCGTTGTGGATGGTCGATTGCGTGCAGGCGCTCGGCAAGCTGCCTCTCGCGCTGGGTGCGAGCCGCATCGACTACGCGCCATTCTCGGGCCACAAGCTGCATGCGCCGAAGGGCATCGGCATGCTATACGTGCGCGCCGGCGCGCCGTTCACGCCGCTGATGTGCGGCGGCGGGCAAGAAGACGGGCAGCGCTCGGGCACCGAGAACATGGCCGGCATCGCGGCGCTGGGCGCGGTGCTGGCGGCCCTGGAACGTGGCGACACTTTCCTTGGCCTCGAGGCGCTGCACGCTTGCCGCTTGCGCCTGGTGGATGCATTGATGCGCGCCTTCCCGGGCATCGTGTTCAATGCGCCGCTGGCGCGCACGCTGCCCACCACGCTCAATTTCGCAGTGCCCGATGTCTCCAGCGCCGAACTGCTCGACCTGTTCGACGCGGCCGGCATGCGTGTCAGCGCCGGCTCGGCCTGCGCCGCATCGAAGGCGGCGCCGAGCTACGTGCTCGATGCGATGGGCGTACCGGCCTGGCAAAGCGCATCGGCGGTACGCCTGTCGATCGGGCCGTTGCTGGACCACGCCGCGCTCGGGCTGGCGTGCGAGCGTATCGCGCGCTGCGGCGCCGCGCTGGCGCTGCCTGCAACGCCGGGCGCACCCGGATCGGCGCCGCCATGCGACGCCACGCAAGACGCCGACGCCGACGCCGACCTCGAACTCGACGCCGCCACGGCGCGCGGCTGGCTGGCCGCCCACCCCGACGCCATCGTGGTCGATGTGCGCGACCTGCGTGAACACAGCGTCGCCGGCAAGGTGGAGTTGCACGGCCGCGCCGCGCTCAATGTGCCGCTGGCGCATGTGGCCGACCATGCCGCCGCCTGGCTCGGCGCCGATGCGCGCCCGCTGCTGTTCGTGTGCCGTAGCGGAGCGCGCAGCGCCCGCGCCGCGCTTACCCTGCGCGCGCTCGGCCATCCGCGCGCCTGCTCGCTGGCCGGCGGCTTCGCGCTCGCCATGTGAGCGACCACATCGCCTGCCAGCCCGGCAGGCGCTGTGTGTACGCCAGCGCACGGTAATTTTCCGCTCCTTTCCCTAGCATGGGATCAGTCGTGCGCGCCCAGCATTTTCCTGGTCATTTGCCCTGATCCGCCCCGGGGCACCCCGTCCTTCGGCGGTCTACCGCGCACGCCTCTGTCCCGAGGTCCCCGCTTGAAAGTTGAGAACGACAAGATGCCCGCCGGGTATGCCCTGGCGGCGCTGCTGGCCACCGACGCGCAGCGCATTGCCAGCGCCTGCGAGGCGCTCGATCGCGCCGCGCGCGCAGGCATCGAGCTGCCCGCCGCCGGCGCGCGCCTGCTCGAAGGCCATCACTTGCTCGGCGCCCAACTGCGGCTGGCGCGCGCGCAAGCGCGGGACATCGGCGCCGGGCGCGCCTGGGACCTGGTGCGCGAGGCCGTAGCACGCGGCGATGGCCAGGTCGATACCGATGAACTGGCGCGCCTGGTCGGCGCCAGCCAGGAAGGCGCGCCGTGGCGCGTCGCGGAGCTCGATGCGCTGCCGGCGCTGCTGCGGCTTGCCCTGCTCGACTGGCTGGGCGACCTGGCAGTGCGCGCGGCGCAGGTCTGCGCCGGCCGCGAACGGGCATCCGCCTGGGCCGCGCGCTTCCTCGACACCGCCGACACCCGTCCCGGCGACCTGGTGCTGCTGTTCGCCGACATGGCGCGCGCCGAGGATCCGGACGACGGCGCTTTCGTGACCGAGCTGGCGCGTCGCCTGCAGGGCCGTGGTGCGCCGCTGGCCCAGGTGACGGACTGGATCGACGCGCGCCTGGCCGACCGCGAAAGCAGCAGCGCCCAACTGGCGCAGGACGAGCGCAGCGCCCAGGCGCAGGATGCCGTCTCGGCCGGCAACGCCCTGGCCAGCCTGCGCGCCCTGGGCGGGGTCGACTGGCGCGCCTTTGCCGAACGCCTGGGCGCGGTCGATGCGCTGCTGCGGGACGACCCGGACGGCAGTTATGCGCGCATGGACGGCGCCACGCGCGACCGCTACCGGCACACGGTCGGGCGCCTGGCGCGCACGCTCGGCGCGAGCGAGACCATGGTGGCGCAAGAGGCGATCGCGCTGGCAGGCATCCACCGCGCACCTGGCGAGGGTGGGTTGGACACGCGCATGCGTCACGTCGGCCACTACCTGGCCGGGCCGGGCCTGGCGGCGCTCGAAGCCAGGCTGCGCGGCCGGCGCGCCGTGCGCGAGCGCATCCCTGCCGGCCTGCGCTTCGACGCCGCAGCGGGCGCTACCGCCGTCCTGACGCTGCTGTTCACGGGTGCCGGCCTGGTCCACGCGTGGCAGGGCGGCGCGGGGCCCTTGCTGCTGGTCCTGATGGGGATCCTGGCGCTGCCGGTCGGCGCCGGACTGGCGCGCGCGCTGGCCGGCATGGCCAGGGGCTGGCTCGCCCGGCCGCAGGCTACGCCGCGCATGGATGTCGCGGCCGGCATTTCCGACGATGCGCACACGGTGGTTGCGGTGTCCGCGCTGGCCGCCGACGCCATGCAGATCGCGGCACTGTGCGAAGACCTCGAAGTGCGCTACCTCGGCAACCGCGATCCGGGCCTGCGCTTTTGCCTGCTGCTCGACCTGCCCGATGCGCAGCAAGAAACGCTGCCGTCCGACGCGGCGCTGCTGGAGCAGGCGCAAGGCGCGATCGAGGCGCTCAACCGCAAGCATGGCGGCCCCTTCATGCTGCTGGCGCGTGCCCGCACCTGGAGCGAGGACCAGCAGGCCTGGATCGGCCGCGAGCGGCGGCGCGGCCAGTTGACCGACCTGAATGCCTGGCTGTGCGGCGCGCGCGAGCGCTTCCTGCTCGCAGCCGGCAACCTCGGAGCGGCGGCTGAAATGCGCTATGTGATCGCGCTCGACGCCGATACCGGCCTGCCGCGCGACGCCGCGCGCAGCCTGGTGGCGGCCATGGCGCACCCGCTCCACCTGCCGCTGCAGGACGACGCCGGCCAGGTGAGGGAAGGGCATGCGATGCTGTTGCCGGCAAGCGCTACCCCCCTGCCGCAGCGCGGCGCCATGCGCTACGAGCGCCTGTGGCGCGACGGCAGCCATGGCTGGGCGGCGATCTACGACGTCGACGCCTGGCGCCGCGCGCTCGGTCTCGAGCTGCGCGACGAGGGCCGGGCCGAGCCGGGCGTGGTCGAAGAAGACCGCCTGCGCGCCGCCAGCATGGCCGACCTGCGCCTGGAGGCCGCCCATCCGGGCAGTTACGGCGAACAGGTGCTGCGCCGCCAGCGCGCGCTGCGCGCCGCCTGGCAAGAGGCGCGCCGGCTGCAGCCCGGCGCCGCCGGCCTGCGCGCGCCGCAGCTGCGCTGGCGCCTGTTCGACACCCTGGCCGGGAGCCTGGCCGCGCCAGCGACGGTGGCCCTGCTGGTGCTGTGCTGGAGCCTCTTGGCGGCGCCGGTGTTCTGGACCGTGGCCATCCTGACGCCGCTCTGGCTGCCGCCGCTGCTGGACATGCTGGCGGCGCTGGCCTGCCGCCGCTTCGATGCGCCGCTGCGCCAGCATCTCGACGGCTGGGCCAGAAGCGCGCGGGCCTGCCTGGTACGCGCCGCGCTGGCGCTGGCCTTCCTGCCGCACACGGCCTGGGTCGATGCCGATGCGGTCGTGCGCGGCCTGTGGCGGCGCGACGTCAGCCGCCGCAAGCTGCTCGAGCTGTACCCGCCTGCGCTGGCGCGCAGCGCCAGCGCGATGGAGAACACCTGGCGCGCGATGTGGTTCGCACCGCTGCTGGCGATCAGTGTCGCGGTGCTGCTGACGTTTGCCAACCCCTATGCCCTGTTCGCCACGGCGCCGCTGCTGCTGGTGTGGTTCCTGTCGCCGGTGCTGGCCTGGTGGACCAGCCAGCCGTCGCGGCGCGGCATGCGCCTGGCGAAGGGGCAGACCCGCTTCCTGCGCACCCTGGCGCGCCGCAGCTGGGCTTTCCTTGAACAGCATGGCGCCGGCGCGCAGGGCCTGGCGCCGCATGCCGTGTTCGGGCATGCCGAACCGTCCATCGACGATCGGGTGTCGACCGCCGGCATTGGCCTGGGCCTGCTGGCGACGTTGGGCGCGCGCGATTTCGGCTACCTGCCGCTGGGAGGCCTGCTCGCGCGTGGCGAAGCCGCGCTGGCGTCGATCGCGCTGCTCGAGCGCTGGAACGGCCATGTCTTCGCGTGGTACGACGGCGCCACCCTCGGTCCCATCGAGCCGGCCCGGGTCGATACCGCGGCCAGCGGCGGCCTGGTGCTGGCCCTGCGCACCTATGCCGCCGGCCTGGATGAATTGCCAGGCCGGCCGATTGTGGAAGCCGCCGTGCTCGATGGCATCCGCGCCACACTGTGGGTGGTGCGCGACCATGCACCGCCCGGCCTGCTGCCGGCCCTGGACGCGATGGAAGAATCGCTGGCGCCCGGCCGCAGCCGCGCCACCGATACCCTGCCGGGCCTGGCCGACTGCCTGCGCGGCATGGCGGCGCGCACATCCGAACTCGAAGCCGGCCTGGCGCCGGACGCCGACCCCGCGCTGCGCGCCTGGAGCGCGCGCCTGGCGCGCCAGTGCGAAGCGCAACTGGACGACTTGCAGGCACTGGCGCCGTGGACCCGCGCGCTGCAGGAATACGTGCTCGATGCCGCCCTGACCCGCATCCCGAGCTTGCGTGAGCTGGCCGAATTCGCGCCGCCGGCCGGCAACAACGGCCTGGCCGCGCTGGTCGAGCAGGGACGCTCCTGCGCGCGCGAACGCCTGGCCCGGATCGCGGCCCTGGCCACGCAGGCGCGCGAGGCGGCGCGCGCCGATTTTGGCGCGCTGGCCGACCCTGCCAGCGGCCAGCTGGCGGCCGGCTACCACGTGCGCGACAAGCGCCTCGACGATGACGCCTGCGACCTGCTGGCGTCCGAGGCGCGCATGGCCAGTTTCGTGGCCATCGCCCAGGACCAGCTGCCGCAACAGCACTGGTGGTCGCTCGGCCGGCCCTTGCGCATGACGGGCGCGGGCGCGCTGCTGCTGTCGCGCTCCGGGGCGCTGGCCGATGTGCTGGCGCCGTGCCTCCTGATGCCGTCGTGGCGCGACACCTTGCTCGACGATGCCGGCCGCGTGCTGGTGCGGCTGCAGGCTGCGCACGCCAAGGGCCGGAATTTGGTGTGGGGCTACACCGAATCGGGCTGCAACGCGGTCGACGCTGCGGCGAGCTATCGCGTCAGGCGCTTCGGCCTGCCGGCCGCCGCCCTGAGGCCCCGTCCTGAAGACGACCTGGTCGCTGCACCGCACGGCGCCGCGCTGGCGCTGACCGTGGCGCCGGCGCTGGCGGCGGCCAACCTGCGCCGCATGGCGGACCAGGGGCTGCTGGGCGAGACCGGCTTCCATGAGGCGCTCGACTATGCCCCAAGCCGCCTGCCGCAGGGCGAACGCCAGGCAGTGGTGCGGGCCCAGGTCGCGCCGCACCAGGCCGCGACCTTGCTGGCGCTGGCGCGCCATCTGCTGGGCGAGCCGATGCAGCGCCGCTTCGCGCGCGATCCGGAGCTACGCGCCGCGTTCGGCCTGCTGCAGGAAGCCGCGCCGGCCTCCGGCGCCGAGCCGCCGCTGCGCTATCGCGCCGGAGGGGCGTCGGACAACGCCGCCGCGACCAGCCCTTATTCGCGCGTGTTGACACCGGGTGCCTCGCCGCTGCCCGAACTCCAGCTGCTGTCGAATGGCCGCTACCATCTGGTGCTGGACAATGCCGGCGCCGCCGTCAGCCGCTGGGAAGGCGCGCTGCTGACGCGCACCGGTCCGGGGGAAGTCGGCCTGGCCTGCCATGTGCGCGACACCGCCAGCGGCGCCACCTGGGCCAATGTGCTGCTGCCCGGCGCCGCGCGGCCAGCCGAATGCGAGGCGGTGCTGGCCGAAGGACGGGCCAGCCTGCGCCGGGTGGACCACGGCATCTAGCT
>Ga0265797_10011676_pt1 | contig 10950 bp, 9 predicted proteins | sample P2T30metagenome_FD_192433 | JGI IMG/M metagenome (GOLD analysis project Ga0265797, IMG submission 192433) | Plant litter microbial communities from East Loma Ridge, Irvine, California - P2 T30 | ecosystem: Environmental > Terrestrial > Plant litter > Unclassified | place: USA: California... | reverse complement strand
ACGGGTCAGACGCTTGCTTTCCAGAGTAGCCGCGCCAAGCGATTCTGCACCGAGGGTCCCGTCCCGGTGCAGCTCAGCACGGATCGCCTGCGTCAGCAGTTCGCGCCCGTCTCGTGTCGTGTCGAGAACCAGCGTACGTGCACGCTGGTCGGGCGTTAGGGCCGCATAGTCTCGCGCGATGGCTACGCGCCGATCATTGACGTCCGTCAGTTCGGTGACGCTGCCCCCACCCCTGTGCAACGCCTCCAATGCTCGCCTGCCATCGCCTGCGATCGTCGCTTGCACCGCCTCCCGAGTTCGACCGTTTTCCTGCCGGACGATCGTGTCGAGCACAAAGGTGTTCATGCCGGCGTCCTGAAGCTGGCCAAAGGCGCGGCCCGCTTCGACGCTACCAAGCTGCTGCACGTCGCCAACCAGCACGAGCTGTGCGCCGGACCGCTCGGCCATGCTCAGCATCCGTGCCATGTCGCGCGCGCTCACCATCGATGCTTCGTCGACGACCCATGCCTCGCGACCCCGGCTTGCCTCGGTGACGAGCTGTTCACCAGTCAGCACGGCCTTGGCGACCGTCTCGCCTTTGGCGCGGATCGCATCGCCCAGCACGCCGGCCGCAGCTGCCGTGGGCGCAAAGGCACGCACGGTGTATCCGGCGTTGCGCATCCCTTCCGCATAAGTGGCAAGCACGGTAGTCGTCTTGGCGGTGCCGGCATAGCCCTGCACGCCTGCGACGCGGTCCTGGCCGGACAGAAGACCGATCGTTGCCGCACGCTGGCCCGCGGTCCATTTGTGCCCGCGCGCCTCAGCGAAGAACGCCGCGGTGGTCACGATACGCGCGGCATCCTGCTTGTCATAAGGGCTTTGTGCCGCCCCGCGGCCGGCCTGCTCGAGCGTGAGCATCCGACGCTCGGTCGCAATGGCCTCCCGGGTAGTATAGCCCCGTCCGGCAGCGCCCCGGTCCCGATCGATCAGCTCTCCTGCCCCCTTGGCCTTGTCGACGGCTGCGGCGATCTCGCCGGCACTGGCCTTGCCGGCCGCGTACTCGCCCGCGCGAGCCTCCAGTGCCGCAGCACCGAACACCGCTTCGCGTTCGGATACCTGGCGTGCGGCTGCGGCAACCGCGAGCGAAGCGGTGGCGGTGGCACGCTCTTTATCGGCCAGTGTTCGTGTCGGCATTGCTGCCGCCCTTGCCACGCTCCGGGCGATGGCCCCTGTCCGCTCTGTAGCGCCGAACCCGATCGCATCGGCCTGCCCCTGCCAGCCCGTGACGAGCGCTGCGCGCGCTATATCTTGCTTTGCCTGGCGGGTGGCGAGCGTAAGGGTCGCCTTCTCCGCGGCGGTCGCCTCGGCTCGGGTCTTGCCGCGCGCAGCAAGTGCGGCCTCCACCTGATTGCCACGGGCGCTGAACACCCGGATCGCGGAGTCTGGCACCGCGGCGAGTTCGAACATCGAGCCTTTGGCTTCGCGGATGTCGTAGCCGAGTTGCCGCGCATTCTGGGCAAGCGCCTGTCGGTATACAGCACCTGCATCCTTGTAGATCCGGAAGAAGGCGAGGCTTTCGACGCTGCGCCATACGCCGGCCTTGTCCTGGGTGGCATTGAGGATAACAGCGTGGCTGTGAAGCTGGGGGTCCTGTTCGCGGCTTGTGTTGTGCCGGAAGGTCGCGACGGCAAGCTTGCCTGTCTCGACGGTCCGGATTTCGCCTCCGGTGCGAATACGGGTCGCGGCACCATGGCGTTCGACATAGGCAAGCGCCGTCTTCACAGCTTTGTCATGGGCGGCTACGAGACGCCGGTCGCCGGCAACCTCGGCCATGATTGACACCGACTTTGGTGCAGAAAAGGTCATGTCCCAGCCTGGCCGATGCTGGCGTTCGCCGTCCCTGACTGTCCCGAGTTGCACGCCCCCCGGCAGTTCGCCGCGAAGCCCGCTCCTGAACACGGTACGGTCAACCTCGCCGTCCAGTCCCAGGGCTTCAGCCCCTTGCCCGAACCATGCGCTCGGGGCTTCGCCGCCTTCGGAATAATAGTCGTCGGACTCGTAATAGCTTGCCGCCTGGTTCGCACTCTTCAGGCTGGCAACAGAGGCAACCATTCAGAGCGCACCGCCTGCTGTCCGATCCTCGACGGATATGGCAGCTGTAGACACAGAGCGTTCCGCCAAAGGTCGTATCCCTGGTGTCACCGCAAGTGGCACCGTGGCTTCGGCGATGTCGGCACGGGCCATATGGCCGCGTGCAAGGGTGACGCGGGCGATCGGCTGGCTCGACAGACGAAGAAAACCGGTAAGGGGCGGCAGCGAGCCGATCTCGCTGTCGAGCACGATCGGCTTGGTCGACCGCAGGGTCGAGAGCGACCCCTTGTCGGTCCAGGCATCGCTCTCCAGCGACGCCGAGGAGCGATGCTCTTCCACCTCGGATTTGCCGAGCAGCTGGGTTGCCCATGTCGTCGATTCCGGATCGCCCAGCCGCATGATAAGCTGGGTGCTGGTCTGACCGACGATCGTGCTGGCCTGATGCTGGCCATAAGCTTCCCGCAGCTGACCGATAGCCTGGAAGGCGATAACGCAGGCAGCGCCAAACTTGCGGCCCTCGGGGAGCAGGGTGAGAAGCCCGGATGCGCGCGGCAACGCGGGCAGTTCGTCCAGGACCAGCCACACGCGCGGCGCGTCCTTGATCGGCCGGTCGAGGATGGCGGCGACCGCGCAATCGAGCCAGCAGCCGAGCAGCGGTTTTGCTGCTGCAAAATTGCGTTTACGCGAGGCCAGGAAGATCCACGGCTTGGCGCCTTGGCGGTCGGGCAGGGCCTGATAAAAGTCATCAAAGCTGATGCTTGGGGCGTCGCCGGGTACGGCCTTCAACGTGCCGGCGATCTTGGCTGCTTCGGCAAGACAGAATAAGACGCTGGCGGTCGCCTTCTCGGCGTCTTTCTGGAACACCCGCGCCGCCTCGGTGCCCCGCGTTAGAATGGCCAGTTCGTCCGGTGTCATGTCACGCAACGCGTGGGTCAGTTCGGGGACATTGCCCCTGCCTTGTTCCCATAGGCGCCGGATGACGGCTGCGACGACAATGCGGGCCTGATCATACCAGACGTCGTCCCCGCCTGCGTTACCGCCCGGCTTGGCGACGATGAAGCCTGCCATCCGGTCCGCATCGGAGGCGGAACGTACGTCGCTGAACGGGTTCCAATAGGCGCACCGTGCATCGAAGGGGTTGAGGATAAGGTCGCCGCGTTCGGGCCGGTAATAACGCGCGACGTATCCGCCATCGACGTCATGGACGAAAGCATGCTGTCCGCGCGCCTCCACGCGGTCGAGCAGTGCCCAGATCGCGGTCGTCTTGCCAGTGCCTGTCGCACCCGCGAACAGGAAATGGCGCGCTTCCTCGTCTTCGCGGACCGGCACACCGCCAATCGTGACGGACCGTTCGTCGGTACCAGCCCGCACCCTGGTCGCAAGAGTCCGGGCATCGACCAGCGCATCGCCCCGCACCGTCCGGTCCTCGTCGGCGCGCTTGCCTTCCCTCAGCCATGTGCGCCGCTGCAGTTTGTAGAGGACCGTGCCGACAAGCGTGCCGAACACGAGCGCGAGAAACGCCATCCACCAGCCAAGCCGCCTGGCAGCTCGCGCCGGTTCGTTGTTCGGATCCATGATGACATCGCGCGACGCCACACGGTACCGGGCAGACGGGGTTTGCAGGTTTCGGTCGAACGGATTTGCCAGTTCGCGAAGCTGCGCCCGGCCGTAGAACCATGCCAGATTACGGGTTCGCGCTTCTGCTGTGTGCCAGCCGAGGACAGCACCGCCGGCCGCGCAGATCAGAAACAGGATCGCCGCAACCTGAGCACGAGCATTGACGCCGGCCCAGTGGCGATTGCGGCTCGCCTGACCGCGCGAGAGAATTTCGGACTGGCTAGCCATCGTATTGGTTAAAAGCGGCCATGTGAGCGCTCCTAGTCAACCGGAAGCGCACGCGGCCGGCATGTCGTCGGGCACAGTCTCACACCGGTTCTGCAGTCTGGCAATCCATACCGTTACCGGTTTCGACAATGATATCGCGTTTCGACCAGCTATGGCGGGAGACCTGTCTCCATATCGGGACAGCCGTCTCAGACGGGCCTGGGTGCGGTGCAATGCACCCGTTATTCTTGGTCCATTTCCGTACTGCCGGGCTCCATCACTCCTGCGCCTTGGCGAGCTGTCGTTCGAAGATTCGGTTCGCATCAGTCAGAATCTCGGCCTTGTGCGCATCGCTGGTGCCGGGTCCTGCGAGCGCGGCCGCATAGGCGGCACCTGCGGCATAGAGGCCGCGCTGCGCCACCTTACCCGTCAGTTCAATGTGCGTGGTCAGCCGCGTGTTGGTGTCACACAGTCCCTCGACCGTCAGGCGCAAGCTCTCGATCGTATCGCGTAGGTCCTGCACCGCCTGTGCAGATAGCCCGTCAGGTACGACCGCTTCGGGCGTATTGTCGGCTGCAGCGGTCAACGCGGCAATACCCACTTCGACCGCACGGATGGTTGCCTGATAGAAGGTCAGGCCGGTTTGCGTGGCATAGACGCGCAGCGCTTCGGCCTCGGCATCCGTCACGCGTGCACCCAGAACGACACGACCCATCGATCCCTCCCAGCGTTAGCGCAAAGCTAACGCCCAATTGCGCGCGCGTGAAGACCGTTGACGCTCCGCGCAGGACGTGATCGCATGAGCCGGAAGCCAGGTGCCGGCAGAGCGCTAACGCAATCGCTAACGAAATGGGGGCTGCACGCGTGCGTAGGGTGTGGACAAAAACTGAGCGAGGCATAGCCTCGCCCCTTCTGACTTCTGACCGTCTTTTGAGGCGGGTGTCATGGCGCTGAGCGGCTTTGCCTCGGGTGCGCTGGTAGCGACCCCCGTGGCGGCCGCGCTGACATGGCTGGCGGTGTCGTGGCAGCAACATGTCGACATACGGGTCGAACGCGACACCGCCGTCATCCGGGCCGATCACGCGGCGTTCAACGCCGGCTTCGATCGCGACTGGTCGGCTGCATCAGGTCGCCCCCGCATCGTCTGCGATCCGGACGCTGCGGCCGAGATCGCCCGGTTGCGCAAACGTGCAAGCGATCTGGAAAACAGGCTTATCGGGTCGACAGCCGATCTGGAGCGGGAGGCAGCAGATCTACGCAACCTCATGGTGGAGAAAGAGCGATGATCCGATATCGTCTTGTTGCCCCCTTCATGCTCGGCCTGATGCTTGCCGCCTGCGGGAAGGGCGGGGCGTCGGTCTCGGGATCAGCCTCGGAGACCGCAGGCTCGAGTTCAGGCCTGTCGAGCATCTGGGAGCAGATGAAGAGCCTCGGGATCGAGACCGGCAAGACCTATGAGATGCCCGCGCTCGGCATCATGGCGGACGCTTTTCTCGGCGATGCGGACGCCCGGGGCATACGCCTCGACGCGATACCATCGCTCGTCATGCGCGATGACGGTAACGGCATCGCGCGGTTCGATACCGCGTTGCTGGCGCTGATCGAACCGACCGCGAGAGACGTGGCGGCCATTGCGCCTGCAGAGCTTGCCCGGGCCACGCCGCTCGATGCCGAGCACATGATCTATGCCGGGCCGATCATCGTGGCGATGCAGCCCCGCAAGGGCTGGGGGGTGCAGGCCATCGACGATACGGCCATCGACCCGCGGTTCGACACGCCGTTCTTCCGCCAGCATCGGCGACAGTCGTCCTATAATAGGGACACCCATCTTCGATATATGGAGATGCTGGCGGCCTCGGCGATTTACGCCAATACCGTGTTCGGCCTGATCGACACGGCCTTGGGCACTGTCCGTCTGGCAGCCCCCGACGTGGCGAGACAGAAGGTCCTCGCTGCGTTTCAGGCCATCCCCGCTGCCACGCTCAAGAGCATCCTTGTCGACGCGTGCGAGCATGTGACGCACGGCAGTTTCAGCACGGATCTGACAGGCTCGGGCAATATCCACTTTACGCACAGTCCTGCCGGTGACTTCGTCGCCGATCCGCGCGGGACGACCTGGACGAAGGCGGGGGGAATCTGGTTCGGTGACGGGCGGCTCAACGGGCAGACGGTGACGATCCGGCTTGCCTCCACCTCAACCTTGTCGCAGCGTCAGGCCCAGTCCGGCACGCAAGGGGCCACGGCCGATGCCAAGGTTGGAGGATCCGGGACGGTGAAGCCCGGGCAATGACCTGGCTCAACCCCTGGATCGTCCGGCAGGGCGCGGTATCGTCGATCGAGCGCGGCAAGCCCTGGCATGCCCTGACCGATATGCACGCGACGACATTCCAGATCGGCCGGGACTGGATGCGCTATCGGGGATCGACACTGCCGATCATCCCCGGTGATGTTGCGATCATCATCGGCTGGAAGACGGATACCGGCATCGAGGCGTGTTTCGTCGTGCTGCCCGACGAGGCAAAGCTGTTTCGGCCGTATCGTGGCTGGTCAGGTCTTGTGTTCGGGGTGGCGGCGATCGCCGTCGCGGCAGTGTATGTGACCGGCGGTTTCGTCTTGAGCGCGCTGACAATGATGGCGATCGGTACGCCGCTTGTCTTCCAGTTCGTCGCATGGCGCGAAGGCTATCGTCTCGCACGATCCCATCTGCGGCGAAGCCGCCCCGCCGGGCACGCCTCAAGAAAATGGCCGTGATGGGTCAGCCGTCCGACGGGTGTCGGGGCAGGGCGGGGCGGGGGGGTGTCACCCCTCGCAAGCGGCTATCGCCGCCCCGGCGCGACACGCGTCGGGTGTCGCACTGCTCGGAACAGATCGGCACCGGCCGACTTATGTCGGGCGGTGCCGATCGTTTCAGCCAAGCCATCGGTGTAGCCGCGCCTGCCACCAGCGTTGCCACCGCGTGCGCTCGTCGCCTCGGCCGTAGCGGTGGATATACCGGATGGCGGTTATCATGTGCCGCTCGACCCGGTACTGGCTGAGCCCGGTCGCCTCGGCAATGCAGGCATAGTTCAGGCCATCGACCCGGTGCGCGAGGAAGATGCTGCGCGTCCGACGCGGCATGGCGCGCAGTGCGCGTTCCATGCGTGCCAGTCTGTCTGGATGAACCGGTCCGTGAAATTCGCCTGTTCCCTGCACGGTCGACCGGGTGACGGCGCGCTTTGCGCAGGCGTTTGCCGTCTCGGGATCGTCGGTCATGCCGGCACCTCCTCAACAGCGTTTCCGTCCGCCTCGCCGCGGAACGCGAGCAGATAGTCGGCTGCCTTGCTGGCCTGGCTTGCAGCGCGGAAGATCGCGCGCGCGTCCTCGCGCAACACCCCGAGCCATGCGCCGATATAATCGGCATGCCGGACGGTCGGCACGATACCGAGCTCGGCACAGGCAAACGCGCTGCACATCTCGGCGACCAGTTCCTCGCGGGCATAAGATGGGCTGCGCGGATGGCCGGTCTGATCACGGTCGAGGCGGCTCGCATGTCCCGTCCAATGACCCAGCTCATGCAGGGCCGTGCGGTAAAAATTGATCTGCTCGGGGAATATCTGCTGAGGGGGCAACTGGATGCGGTCGGCCGACGGCATGTAGAACGCCTTGTCACCGCCGATACCGATCTGCGCGCCCGTGGCCGCCATCAGTGCCTCGGCACAGGCTATAGTCTCGCGCTCGCCGACAAACGCTCCGCCCCCGATCGAAAGCGCGTCGGGCAGCCCGTCGCACTGGTCGACATTGAAGACCGTGAACCGCTTCAGGAACGCGACCTGCCGGCGATGCTCGTCGCTTGCCTGGGTAACGGGTTTGTCGCGTTCGTCCTTGGGCGTGAAGCGATCGGCGTAACAGATGGTCGTGCCGGTCTCGCCTTTGCGGACACTACCGCCAAGAGCCTGCGCCTGCTTGTAGGTGAGCCACCCCTGTCCGCCGAACCCGCGCTCGAACATCGCGGCCCACAGGATCAGGACGTTGATGCCCGAATAGCGCCGCCCGGTGCCAGCGTTGCGTGGCAACCCGCTTTCCAGCCTGGACCCGTCCCACGGGCAGACCCAGGGTACCCGCCCCGCCTCCAGCTGCGCGATGATCCGGTCGGTCACTTCGGTATACAGAGTGCCGGCCTGTTTGGTCGCAATGCTCTTTGCCATGCTGCTTACTCCTTCAGAACCGCAACCGGCGCCGGAATGGCGGGGGTGGGCGGCAGGAGCGCCCGTCAGTCCCGCTGGAGCGGCGGGCTGCATCCGACAGGACCGGAACGCAGAGGAGGACATCGGCCCTGCCGATGTTGCGCCCGCCGCGGCGGGACTAAAGGGTAGCGACGCCCACCTCCGCCTGTCCGATGCGCGGTAGCGCCACGCCGACCGTGCGCAGCACGATCGTCCACATGTCGACAGGTCGACCCTAGCGTCAGCTGATCGTCACGGCGTCAGCCGACGAGACGGGGAACCACGGCTCGGCGCAGCGCAAGCGGAGTAGAGCACGGCCGTGCAGCGCACGGGACGCACGCGCCTCACCGGTGAAACATTTGACCCATAAAGCCTATGGATTCCCGCTGTTACGGTCCCAGCCACTTTGATCCTAAAATCGAGAGGCAGGAAAATGACCTTAATCGTTCAGGACCGATAGACCCGGTACTGTCTCGTTGTGATGCCTGAGCGGCCGCTGCCGCCAGGGCGATGGGCGCGGCAAACGGGTGTCACGGAAGGCAACAGGCGTGACATCCGTTAAGCGACATGGACTGGGCCTGTATGCCAGTGTCGAAAAGTCCAGGCTTTGGACCTCACGTGCGATACGCTCGCCCCTGTTATGCGCGGCGCCCTCGATCATCTGCCACCTGGAAGACAGCACGAACGCGAGCGCGTGAAGCGTGTTCGCCGGCACGCCGGTCACCGGTGCGGGTGCAGTGCATTCGGTGGAGAAACGCAGTTCCTTGCGATCGGGCGGGTCAGTAGCGGCCATCACGAGTTTTTGGCGTTCACGTGACGCGCTTCGGATGGCGACAATCATAGGCGGTGGACTACCGGATGTTTTCCGGCAGGGCCTATACCGATCGGATGAGACAAGTCGCAGCCCAGCGTGCCGGCCTGTAGGGTGTTGATGACAAGGGGATGCGGCAGCTTGCGGTCGAACAGCGAGCGTGCCGGACGGATGCGCGGTCGGGACGATCGAGACACAGGCGGGGCCTGCCTTGGGCCTGCGCTCTGCACCGCGCCGCTTACGCGCCGCGCAACCCTGGGTTCCGCCAATGCGGGTGACGATCAACTAGGCTGGTGCGGACCACCCTGGCAATCGGGCAACATGCAGCGCATGCCTGCGAGTGCCACAGTGCACGCCCATCAGCAGCGCCAAGTTCGAGCGCCGGCCAGCCATGACCAGACAGCAAATCCTTTATCAACTGTTGATAAGCGTTTATTATGAGCGTGGAGGAGATCGTTGATGATTAGCGCAGATTTGGGCCAGCAGCTCGAGGGCTTCGTTGCCAGGCTCGTCGAAGCAGGCCGCTACAATTCCAAGAGCGAAGTTTTGCGTGAGGGCGTGCGGCTCGTCCAGGACCGCGAATCTCGCCTGGCCGCACTGGATGCCTCGATCGCTCGTGGTCTGGCAGATGCCGATGCCGGACGCACCATGCCTGCGGCGACAGCGTTCGATCGCCTCGAAGCCAAATATCGTGGTCTGGCGAAAAACGCCGAATGATCGTCGAACTGACCGCCGAGGCCGAACGCGACCTTGAGGCGATCGGCGACTATATCGCCCGTGACAATCCCGCGCGTGCGCTGAGCTTCATCCAGGAATTGCGCGGCAAATGTCTCGCGCTGGCCGATATGCCGGAGCGCTTCCCGCTCGTGCCGCGCTACGAGGCCTTAAGGGTCCGCCGGCGCGGCCACGGCAGGTACCTGATCTTCTACCGTGTCGACCCCGACGTGGTGGTCATCGTCCACATCCTCCACGGCGCACAGGATTATGCAGAGATCCTGTTCTCCACCTGAACGGCAACGTCGACGCGCTCAGGGCGCGACGTGAACCGTTGGCACCGATGCCTTCCCTCGGGGGCCGATCGGCACGGGAGAAACCAAGGCCGGCCGCCCTGTCGTTCCCCATCGCGGCATCAACGTCATGTTCCTGTGGGTCACGGCAATGACGAAGGCTATGCGTTTTCGCATGGCTGACCTTCAAACAGGCGCTCGCGCTCAAGGGGTGTGTCCGCAAGGGCGAGAAGGCCTCACCCCCGCCTGTCCGAGGCGCGGTAGCGCCACACCGATCATGCACAGCACGATCGTCCACATGTCGACAGGTCGACCTTAATGTCAGCGGATCGTCACGGCGTCAGCCAACGAGACGGGGAACCACGACTCGGCGCAGCCCAAGCGGAGTAGAGCACGGCCGTGCAGCACACGGGACGCATGTGCCTCACAGGTGAGACATCTGCCCCGATAAGACCTGCGATTTCCCGCTGCTACGGCCTCAGCCATTCGATCGGGAATCGAGAAACAGGAAAAGGACAATAATCGTTCAGGGCCAATAGGCCCCGTACCGGTCCATATTATAATGCGCAGCGACCGTTGCTTCTAGCGATGTTCGCGGGAACCAAGCGTCACGGAAGAAAACAGGCGTGAAGTCCGTTACGCGCCACCGCCGGCGCCTGAATGCCAGGTGTCAGAAAATCTAGGCTTCGGACTCGACGTGCGATACGCTCGACCCTGTCATGCGCCGCGTCCTCGATCATCTGCCATCTGGAAAACAGCGCGAGCTCGAGCGCGTGGTGCAGATCGTCTTCGAGGAATTCGCTGATGCGCTGGCGCTGTCGACACAACAGTGGAAACGCCAGGGGCGCATCCAGAAGGTCATCCTGTACGGCAGCTACGCCCGGGGTGGCTGGGTGGACGAGCCGCACACCGCCAAGGGGTACCAGTCCGACTATGACCTGCTCATAATTGTCAACGACAAGAGGCTGACCGACCGGGTCGACTACTGGGGAAAGCTTGAAGACCGGCTAAACCGCGAACTCGTGGTTACGAAGAC
>Ga0265797_10011675_pt1 | contig 10950 bp, 9 predicted proteins | sample P2T30metagenome_FD_192433 | JGI IMG/M metagenome (GOLD analysis project Ga0265797, IMG submission 192433) | Plant litter microbial communities from East Loma Ridge, Irvine, California - P2 T30 | ecosystem: Environmental > Terrestrial > Plant litter > Unclassified | place: USA: California... | reverse complement strand
TCGTCGGACGTCTCGCCGCCGAGGCCCGCAAGGCGGCCTCGCACGTCCTGCGGATGTGCATCCGCGCTCTCGACTACTGCCCGCCCGTGGACATCACCTTCGGCGAGTACCTGCGCGCGATCATCACCGCTGACTCCGACCTCGTGCCCGACGACGACATCGGTTATCGCACCGCCTTCCTGGAGGCTTTTCGCGCCCGCGGGATCTACCCCGACGACCTGCGCACGATCTCCACCGAGTCGCTTCGCTGGCAGGAGCCCACCTTCGAGATCGACGGACTCCCCGAACTCATCGCGTCGCTTGACCTCGGCTGGGACCTCGCGTCCGATCGCCGGCAGGCCCATGAGCACTCGCTCGGCAACAATATGAAGGTCCACGAGTTCCTGAGCTCGCGGATGACCGAGACCCTGTCGAGGCAGCTTGGCCTCGACAGTACCCTCGGCCCAGGAGGTACCGATCGCGGGCACGCGCTGTGCGAGGTCTTCGCTCCCGAAGTTCCCGATCCCCGCTTCCGCTTCGAAGTGCATTCCGTAAGACCCGCCCGGCGCGTGGCGCCGGACGGCTCGTTCGTGACGGATCTCGTGGTCGTCGTGGCGCAGCGGCGCTGCACCCGCTTCTCAGAAGCATCGCGGGACGGCTTCTTCATGCGTGGAGGCAGCACTCTCCTCATTGACACGCGGAAAGGCCGCGAGCGGGTGCGCTACTGCATATCGAAATCCGTCACGAGCTCGCGACGACGCGAGCGGCAGTCCGCCTTCATGGGTGGCGAGAACAGCCAATCCCTCGCCAGTCTCTACTTCGGCGATGGTGGCGGTGAGCCGTTCGCCCTGCTGCACCGGGGGTTCTGATGGGTGGTCACGAGGATGTCGTCGTCCGGATCCGCATGTATCGGCAGGGGCTTGGCGACTGTCACCTCGTCACCGTCATCGACGGCGGCGCCCCCGTCTTCCGGATGCTGATCGACTGCGGCGTCTACCAGACGGCCGGCGGCGGCGCGGACACGATGCGGCGCATCGTACAGAACGTCATCGACGAGACGGGCGGGCATGTCGACGTCCTTGCCGTCACGCACGAGCATTGGGATCACGTCTCCGGCTTCAACCAGGCGAAGGCCCTCTTCGCGGCCCATGACGAAGCGGACAAGACCGGCAAACTGTCGGTCGGCGCCGTCTGGATGGGATGGACCGAGGATCCTGCGGATACCACTGCCCGCCGGATCGTCGCCAATCGCGGCGCGATGGTGAAGCGGGTCGCCCTTGCCCTCAATGCCGCATCAGGCTTCGCCGCCGCCGGTTCGGAGGCCGCCGGCCAACTCGCCAGCGGGCTCGAAAGTGTGCTCGGCTTCTTCGGCGGCGCACGGCGGACGACGGCCGACGCGATCGACTTCGCAAGGTCGCTCGTGGCTACCCCCCGCTACTGCCGTCCCTCGGACGAGCCGATCGCCCTGACGCCGGGGATCCGGGCATATGTTCTCGGTCCGCCGCTCGATCCCGCGAGGCTCTACCAGCTGGCGGACGACGATCAGACGTACGGAATGGGGGCCTCGAGTGCGCAGCTCGCCCTCCTCGACGCGCTTGGCGGGACCGATCCAACCCAGTGCGACAGGAGCCAGCCGTTCGAGGAAGGGTTCCGCATTGGCGCTCCCTATTTTCGGTTACCTTCTTCCGGCGAGGCGACGCCGCCTGCCACGGGCGACTTCTTCAAGGACGCCTACTGGGGTCCGGCCGCAGATGGAGGCGACCAGTCCTGGCGGCGGATCGACGGCGACTGGCTCACCGGCTCCCGCGAGTTCGCCCTCAAGCTCGACAACGCCACGAACAACACAAGCCTCGTCCTGGCGCTAGAGTTCGAACGGAGTGGAAGAACGCTGCTGTTCGCCGCCGACGCGCAGGTGGGCAGCTGGCTGTCCTGGCAAGAACTCGCCTGGACCGTGGATGGCGAGGAAGTCACGGCCAGGCACCTCCTCGCAAGTACCGCGTTCCTGAAGGTGGGGCATCACGGCAGCCACAATGCGACCCTGCGCGAGAAGGGCCTGGAGACCATGTCTGACGACCTGGTGGCCTTCATCCCGACGGACGAGGTGCTCGCACAGAAGGTCGGCTGGGGAAGCATGCCTCTTCCGTCGCTCGTCAAGGCTCTTGATCGCCATACCGGCGGGCGAGTCCTGCGTGCGGATAGGCCTTTCGATCCGGTCATGAACGGCGGCGCGGCGGTAGCGAGGTTCGCGCGCGAGCTTACGCAGACGGAACTGTACTACGAGATCGATATCCGACCCTGACCGGAGATCGCCAGGGATGAGCCGGTCGTATACTGTGGCGTGGCTTTCGGCGTCGATCGTCAAACCTGGACAGCATGCCGTGCGAGAGTCCATCGACCGTCGGTCAGCTCCAGCCGCACGTCACCGACCTCGCCTACCGTCCCCTGCGGAGGCATGACACTGCACCTAAAGGCGGCGACCTTCGTCGGCTGGGGCGTGGACGTGAACACAACGAAGGGATCGCCTTCTGGCATCGCGACGTGCTCCACGAAGTCGGCGAACTGATCGTTAGGACGGTGCCGATCCCGTTTCGCATGTGATACGAGCATGACTGGAGGCGGCGCGGCGCGGCTACGCCATGCCTCTATCAGGACACCGTAGAACCACTGGTTGTTGCCCGCGTGATGCGCGACCTGGACGACGTCGAGCCCCGTCAACTCGGCGAGCAGCAGCGGCTCCGCCACAGTGCGCGAGGCCATGAAGTCGCTGAAGCCGGTATCTCCGCAGATCAGGATCCGCTGCTCGGCATGATCGACCCTCACCACGTAGCTCAGCTGGTTGCTGGGCGAGATCGACTTCACCGGGATGCGCGAGATCAGTCCGAGAACGAGGCGGTCGTCGATCGGCAGCCGATGTGCATGTTTGCGGATCAGATGATCGGAAGGGCCGAGCAGCATCAGGCCGGTCGCACCCGCGTGCGACGCCCGGCCGCGAAGAAACCTCCTTCTCGAGGGATGCCAGCGGAAGGGCGCGGGGCGTCCCTTCGGGATGTGATGGTAGCGGATCTCGATCCCGCGACGGACGGCGGCCTGGACCAGCTCGTCGAGCGCGGTCGCGTTGATGGCGTCCTTCGCTGCGGCTCTCCTGATCCGTGCGACGGAATAGGCTGCCGGCGAACTCTCTCCCGCCGACCTGAGCATCTCCGCATAGTCAAGAAGCCCGAACGACGGGTCAACGAACCCCATTCCCGAGAAGTACGACCAGCGCCCGTAGAAGAGATAGTCGTGGTCGATACCTACGTTCGGCTCGGTCACCGCGTCCGCAACGTCGACGTGCTCGCACCCGTCCTCATGACAGGCATCCGTTCCCTCGACGCCGAGTTCGAGGCGCAGTGCGGCGACGGGATCATCTTGCGCATCGGCGAACCCGACGTCTCGAACGGGGGAATGGCTCGACCATCCGACCCGACGCTCGGCTCCAAGAGCATGCTCCAGTTCACGGCATCTCTCGATCACCGCGCGCTTCGCGGCGACGTACTTACCTACATACTCTGGATCAGCAGCGAATTTCGCTCCGAGCATATCGTAGCGACGTGGCCGCACGTCACCGATCCCGTCCGCCACGTCGTCCGCGACCGGCGGAAGCCAGAGTTCGCCGACCTCGATGCCGCTGGCGACGATCGGCACGAGGCCGCGCAGGTGATCTTCGTCATAGTGGGTGCCGACGATCAGATCGATCCGTTCCGCGCCTTCCTCGCGCAACAGCGAATCCAGCTTTATCTGCACGTGATCGTGAGCATATCCGCGATCGACCCCGCCATCGGCGAGGATGCGCACGTCGCCGTCGGAGCGTTTCAGACGAACATAGATCGAGCTGCCGAGACCAACCTCGAACATCTCGAGCTCGATGGATGTCGCGGTCATCGTATTTCCCCTTGCTTCGGCGTCCCGCCGCTGGTGCCGTGCGAGGCACCTTCGCCCTCGTCGTCGCCGCCGCCCGGCACCTCGAGAAGCGCATGGCAGCCGACCGTCTCCAGCATCAGCCGAACGCCGTCCTCGCCGCCGATCACCATCACCGGCGGCACGTCGGAATAGGCGACCGCATCGCCAATCCAGCGCATCAGCAGCCGGTCGTCCTCGCTCGGGCTGCTGCTGTGGCCCCTCGGATGAGTGTGCCACTCGCCTACGTACGTCAGGTTCACCGCGGTCGTCGTCTCGATGTGTTCCAGCGTCCGATGGACGCCGACGAGGCCACGCACGAAGCCGGTCGGCGAATGCTCGCTGTCGGGCGGCGGATCGAGGAGAGCCACTACCCAGGCCTTGCGCTGCTGCCGATCCCAGCCGCCGACGAGGATTCCGCCCGTTTCCAGGCCGCCCGCCGATGCCCGTGCGCTACGTATGCCGGCGACGACCGATGCACGTACCGCCACCGTCCAGCCGCCGATGACGACTTCCACGAAGCGCTCGCCGGGCACCTCGACCCGCAGATCGCCAGCCTTGGTCTCGTGCCATATCACCATGCTGCCGGCCGGGGCGGCGGGAGCGTCGAACAGTTCGCGGACGGCATGAGCGGCATGCGCGCCGACGACCGACTGCGCCAGCTGCACGCTCGGATTCCGACATCCGCCTGAGGGCATGATTGTACCGCCGCCGCGCAGGTGTCCATGGAGAGCCGGCTCCGTGACCAGCAGCCAGTAGAAGAGCATCTCGAGGTGATCGAGTCTGATCGCACGGCCTTCCGCCTCGCGCAGGACGACGAGATCGCCGCCCGATGGGCTGAGGAAAACGGACGAGGTCGGGCTGCCATGCGTGGACGTGCAGGCGAGCCAGCGCGCGCAGGGGACCGACGCCGACGCGTCGATCACCATGTCCGCTTCGCCGACTCCGGTGCCGGCGGCGCCGTCCCGCACGTCGGCCACCGACGACGTGGCTGCGGCCGTGCCGAGCAGATCGACCAGCACCTCGGCGAGAGCCTCGGCCTTGGGCCTTCCGACGTGCTCTGCGGTGAGAGCGTGCCGCGCGAGGTTATGAGGAAGAAGATGGTCCGGATCGATGATCGTCCATTGGCCGATGCCGCCACGCGCAGCGTTCAGAGCGACCTGCGAGCCAAGCGCGCCGGCGCCGACTAGGGCGATCTTCGTCACGTTGCCGAGTTCGGCATAGCCCGAAGCGGCCCGCGCCAGCGCCCGGTCGAAGCCGTGCCGGATATCGACGGCGTTCACCGGCATCGTGCGCAGCGCGCCTTCGTCATGCTGCCGGCCGACCAGCACCATGCCGAACTTGCCCTCCGGGCTACGGGCTACGGCACCCAGGCTCTCTCCGAGCTGGCCGGCCTTCGCCTCCAGGAAGAAGCCTTTCGTGGCCAGCGCCTCGACCTGACCGGACGTCCGCTCGATCGGCGTCGTCACCAGCAGCAGGCACTGCCGTTCGAGCAGCGGAGCGAGCGCAGAATCCTTGACCCAGGCCGTGAGCCCTTCGCGCAGAAGGTCGCGCAGATCGACGCCCAGTGCCTCGTACACCCCCATCAAGTCGGCGACGGTCCGCGGAAGGGCGCGGATCCGTCCGTGCGCAAGCGGCGGCGTGACGATGCTGAGGCAGGCGAACGTCGCCGTACCGACACGGCTGCTTGCGGAGCCCGAACGTGCCCGCTCGAGCAGGATCGGACAGCCGTCGTCGTCGCTGCGGCGGAAGCCGACGAGGATCCCGCCCTCCCGTACTCCGTCCGGCGGCAGGACGACGGTGTGGCTGCTGCCGGCGAACAGCGGATCGAGCGGCTGATCCTCGCCGTGCAGACGTCCGTGCGCCGTCTCCCGCAGCCAGTGGCGCACACGCTCGAGCAGCACGTACGGTGTCGCGATGCGCAGCGCCTCGTCGGCCGGCATCTCGAACAGGCAGAGGGACCTTGGCTCGCCTTCGTGGGCGATGTTGAGGTGCGGCACGTCGGGAAAGTCGTCGCGCAGCACGTAGGCCATCGGCAGCCTGCCGTCGCCCGGGTAGAGGACGGCAATGCGTTCGGTGGTGCGGATGTCGTTGACCGGTCTGCGCTGCCCAAGCGGAACGTCGACGTCGAGGAACAGCAGCTCCGCGCCATCCTGTCGCCGCGCGCAGCGGACGAGGCGGGCACCGTCGTACCGCGCGGACGCCAAGAGAGACGCAAGCGCGGCAGCGCCGCGCCGGACGAGCGCGCTCGCGCTGACCGTCTCGGGAAACAGCTCGTCGAGGAACCGCTCGAACATGCTTACCGGCCGGCGCGAGGTGCGATCACGCTGACCGCCGCACGGGTGCCGCCGCCGCCCGACGTGTCCTTAACCGCACCGTCGCGCGTGATCATCACGACGATGGGCTTCGGACCGGTCGACGAGGGTTCCGACATCGTGACCAGCAGGTTCCTGCCGTCCTCGAGCACGTCCTCCTTGTAGTATGCCGCGGCCTGACGATGCGGCGGCTGGACGTCGAGGTCCTCGGCCGACCCCTTGAAGGGGATCGGCTTGCTTGGCGAGACGATGTAGCCGCGCGCCTCACCCTGCGTCTCGCAGAGCCACTTCACCTGGTCGATCGGCTTGGTCTTGTCGACGCCCTTGTCCGGGCCGATCGACTTGTACGAACAGTGGTGCGGCAGATGGTAGACGTTCCAGTGCAGCCGATCGCCGTTGCCGTGCTTACGCGTGATGTCGACGATCTCGGCGATCACAGCATGATCGATGTCGCCGGTGAAGATCACGTCGGTATCCGCGCCCTCCACGCGAAAGCGCGCCTGGAAGACGATGGAGTCGCCGTTGCGGTCCTCCAGACCCCGATCGTTCGTCCGGACGGCGTGCGGCGAGTGGGCGAAGAACTCGACGCCGTCGCCTTCGAGATTGTATCCGTCGACGAGCTTGCCTGCATCGACGAAGCAGCCCCTGCGGGACTCGACGGTCAGTCCTTCGGACTTCAGCCAGTCGGTGAGCCGTTCGGGCCGCGAGAAGACCTTGATCCCGCTGCCCTGCTTCAACCGATGGCGCGCTTCCTGCCGGATGACGCGGGCGCTGTCCTCGAGCCCTTCCTCGGTGATGGCGCAGGCCGGCACCCAGATCTCGTCGACCTTGTGCCGACCTGCGCCCTGATACTTGGAGGCATGCCGAAGCCAGAAGAAGTCGCCCGCCCCGCAGCAGTGGTCGTTGTCCAGGTGCGTAAACGCCACGATCGCATAGCTGTCGAGGCCCGCGGCCTTGAGGTCAGACTTGAGTTCCGCCGGCAGATCGCAGCGCTTGTCGTCCGCATTCTTTGAGGCGACGTTCGCGTAATCGACGAGCATCCGTCGGCCGTCTTTGAACTCCACGAGGGTCGTGTCGGCGCAGCCAAGGGGATAGAAGGTGAGCTGGGTCACAGTGGTCTCCATAGGGGCGCCGCCTGTCAGGCCCCGGCTATTCCATCGAACTTCATCACATGGCCTGGAACGATGGCTTCGACAGACCTGCTTCCAAAATGGCGCGAGCCGAGACTATTCGAAGTACCGGATGTCGTACCGGATGTTCGCTCGACCACCCGCAAGATCGATCACCACGTTCCAGTGCCCCGTCGAGGGAACCTCGACGGAAGCGGGAAGCCGCTCGTAGAAGCCGCCGTGATAGCGGTACGAGGCGTTGTGGCGGTACAGGCTGTAGTTGTGGTCGTCCATGACAAGGACGTTGCACTGATGATCGCAGTCGATGCGTACGGCTGCGCCGCCGCGAAGATATTGGCGGGCATGGATGTGCTGCATTTCGGCCTCCCTGGCTTTGTCCCCCCTGAACGATCTGGAGAGTGGGAAGCCATCCACAAAACGTCAAGCAAAATATCTAAAAAATTTCATGTGTGACTGTGGTGCACAAATCCTGTGACCGAGGTTGACATTGGTGATTGACTGCAACCCACGAGTCGGATCCAAGGGAAGAATGGAAATGCAGGATCTCTACGCGGCGCTCGGCCGCCGTGTCGCTGAGCGGCGAAAGGCGATCGGCATAACCCAGGGGACCCTGGCAGCCCGGAGCGACTTCACGCGCGCGACGGTCGCCAGCATCGAGGCAGGTCGGCAGAGGGTGACGCTCGAACAGCTCTACGCGCTAGGGTCCGCGCTCGACCTCGGGGATCTCTCCGAACTGATCCCACTGGAGTTCCCGCAGAGGAAGGCGTCCAGCGTCCCACTTGGATCCGATCTCAATTCCATCCAGGCCGCCCAGGTCCGCGACGCGGTCCGGATAGCGCTTGAGAGCGCACGTGGCGCCCGGCGGCGGGCCTGATGGCGAACACCCGGGCCGCGAGGGCGGACGCTCTCGGCCTCATCGCGCAGTTCAAGATCGTCGCGGCACCCGTGCCGGTGGAGAAAATAGCCCGCCGCCTCGGCATACAGGTGACCTATACGCCTTTCGATGGCGACCTTTCGGGAATGGCGTTCATCTCGGAAGGCGTGAGGATGATCGGCGTGAACTCGCTCCACTCGACCGTGCGGCAGCGCTTCACCCTGGCCCACGAGCTCGCGCATCATCGCCTTCACCACGAGGAACTAGAGCACGCCGTGCATCTTGATCGTGGCTCGCTCCGACGGGACTGGATGTCCTCGCAGGGCGTAGACGAACGCGAGGTCGAGGCGAACGCCTTCGCATCCGAGCTGCTCATACCGACGGACCTCCTGCGTCAGGCTCTAGCGGGACGAACCATAGACTTCGAGGACGAGGACGAGATCGGCATCCTTGCCAGGCGCTTCAGGGTGAGCGCGGCGGCCATGCGCTATCGGCTTTTAAGAGCCGCCACGGGATACCCAGCCGATTAGATAATGTTTTCTGCCGCGGAAGTGGAGGCTGGCCCACCTAAGCCTCCCGCGAAACGCTTGGCTACGTTTCCGCAAGTCTGACAGATGATTGATGCTGCGCCGCTCTGTGGCAAGTGCATTGCATCTATTAAACCGTTGGCAGAGGCGGTTCGCCTTCCGAGCGCTTGAACGAGAGGCGAATTAGCTCATCCCAGCACTGAAAAGGGGCCATTCCATTTTCCACGCATCCGCGGACGTTTGAGGCTCCCTCCTTGCCGACTGAACGAGCGTCGGCGTTTTCCGGTCGGCACCCGAAAGCGGACGGGCCGCTTCCCACCATTATTACGCAACCGAACCTCCCGCCTTCGCCTTGAATGGACGCCGTCCTGCAATAGTAATAATAATGGTACTAACAACTACCTTATAGCCGTGTTGGAACTGCATGTAAGCGTGTCGGTGATCGGGATTATCTTACGAATGTTTCACGTCTCCATGCTTCTGATACCAAGATGGGAAAGTACTGACCAAACGTGTGCGTGTCCGAAACTCCAAAAAGTTTTTTGAATTTCGGACAAATCAAAATTCTCGCGCTTACGAGGTCGCGGTGTCTGTCAATAGCCGTCAATAGATTGAGAGAGCTTGACGGAACTCTTCAATTATGATTCGAATCGCATACAAGTCGTGAGGGCAAAAACGGCTTTGCGACTTAGCGCAAATGACTTCCCGGTGAGGCAGGCAATGGGCGGCGAAAATTGGCACGGACACATCAAATGGGTGCTGGAACGCCGTGGCACGTCGCTCTCACAGATCGCTCGTGATCTAAGCGTCAGTCCCAGCACCGTCACCAGAGTTTCCAAAGGCCTCGTGCGCTCGCGCCGAGTCGAAGAGGCCATAGCGGCGGCGGCAGCCTTTACGCCTGCCCAGCTCTGGCCCGCGCATTATCCGCAACCAGCGGGAGGAGAACAATGATGTCGTAGCAAATGGTCGCGCTGACGCGCGGAAACATTCCCAAGCTACGGAAGTGAAAAGGCCCCGCCGGTTGCACCCAGCGAGGCCCATAAAAGATCAGAGACCTTACGACCCCTGATCTCCTTCATTCCGTGAAATCTGTCAAGGTTCGGGGCCGTCCCGGATCATGCCCCCTCACGTCCATCGCATCCGATTGCGAGATGGAAGGAACGATCGATGAAATTCGATGCCGCAGATGACGATCAGGTGCCCGAGCCAGTGCTCAGCCAAAATGGCAGCCCACCTCCCAGGTTCACTCGCGACAGACACAGCGATGCGCATTACGTGCAGATGATCCGAGCCGAAGACGGCGGCGCACTGCGCACCTTCAACGGCGGGCTTGCCCACGAGAATGGCTGGTACACTAGCCGTAAGGCACGGCGCGTCCTCCACTGGCAAGGCGCGGCACAGTACGATTTCCTAACACGCGCCGAGGTCGAGTTCCCCGTGGTACGGGTGGCATCGGAGTCGGTACGCTTCGAATTCACGCGGCACGGTAAAAAGCAGATCTACACCGTCGATGTCGAACTGCTTGCATCCGATGGCACGGTCACACTCATCGAAATCAAACGCGACGAGCGAGACTTTACCGACCCGGAATACCGCGCGAAATTAGCGGCTGTCCGCGAAGTCTGCGAAGAGCATGGCATCCGGTTCAGGATCGTCTTCCGTCATCAAATCTGGAACAGCCTCGTCCACCGTCGCAACGTCACGCTGTTTTGCTCGCGTAGGTTCGTGACGGTCCTCCCGGAGCATGTTGAGCGCCTGGAGGCTCACGCAAGGCAGGTAGGCATGGATGCGACGTTCGGCAGCACAGCCAACGCGATTGCCCCCCAGTGCCTTCGCACCGGCGAAGCAGTGCTTCAGGCGCTAACAGTGGCCCGTCGGATTGAACTCGACCTCACCCGTCCGCTGATGGATTCGACGCCGGTGACCATTCACTGAGCTGTAGCAGTTGCCCAGGACCTGATGTCCACAGCAGGCCCGGCAACAATCCATTTTTGATCCCACCCGCGCTTGTTGCCGGCATCATCTCGATGCCGGCCACCCTCCGGCGCGGCCAGAACGGATAAAATCTCATGGCGTATATCCGCTTTTCACCCGGCGCGGTCGTCGATGTCCGCGGAGCTGAATATTATCCTGCCTATGCTCACGGCCGGATCCAGCTCACCCACCTGATCACGGGCGAGATCTTCAAG
>Ga0265797_10011674_pt1 | contig 10951 bp, 16 predicted proteins | sample P2T30metagenome_FD_192433 | JGI IMG/M metagenome (GOLD analysis project Ga0265797, IMG submission 192433) | Plant litter microbial communities from East Loma Ridge, Irvine, California - P2 T30 | ecosystem: Environmental > Terrestrial > Plant litter > Unclassified | place: USA: California... | reverse complement strand
CCTGCCACCACTTCATCGACCACGAGTGTTTCTCGCGCTACATTTTCGCCGGCTACCACAACTGCCCTTTCTGCCGCATGAACTGGTTCGATCCCCCAGATGGCACAACGACTACTTTAGCAACCGTTAGCCCTGGACTGAACGGCCGTGATTTCGTAATGGCTGTTGCTCCGTTGATGAATCGCTCGACAGATGGTGAAGGCGAGATCACGTGGCTCAGCATGCTGATGAGGACGCATGATGCTAATATCCCGTCGTCGGGTCCAGTTGGTAGCGGTCCTTTGTTTCAGGAGTGGCCAGATTGGGTGGAGCAGCAACTTGACGATACTGTTGTTGAGTCGCCTTTTGGACGACTTCCACTCAGGTTGCGTAGAGAGAATGCGAATATTGGGGGCGCACATGATTACCGACGGGCGCGGAGCCGCCGACCTCTTCCAGAGTTTGGAGGGGAACTCACGGAAGCTGAAGCAGCCGAGGAAATCGCATTTGCGGAAGAGAACCTGAGTGGCACCGAGACATTGGAGAATCCTGCAAGCGATTCAACACAATATCCCGAAGGTACGCCAGTGAGAAGGGTGTGGGATCACTATTGGAGAGGGTGGGTGGATGAGGAGGGAGACGTTGATGGAGTATAGTTGGACTGATCTAGGTTTCCTGTTCATAGCACTCATGAGCCATTACCGAACTTAAGCATAATTCTGAAACTGATGCTGAGATGCTAGGCGATGGACGAGATGCATCTTAACCTGATTCAATTGGGTCGAGCTGGCGGAGGTCACGCCCACGGAATATCGTGATGTATTTCGCAAGCTTACAGGCAACACATGTGATGCGCCGCGTCATCATGTCTGATATCTCTACCCTGGTGTCTCAACATGTTGCTTGTGTGCTCTGAAACTAGTTGCTGACTTCAATACAATGCTTCAAAGTCTCAGATCTTAACGCTCGCTAATCTTCACAATCCTTTTTCGCCAGGATTCACCGTGCGCGTGTGTCACCACACTTTGACAATCTCACGTATAACGAATCATACCTGCTCACAACATGTCTTACAGCTATATAACATACGTTTCCTCAACACTGAAGCAAAATTATCGGTACCATGACGGCCTCCTGTTCTCCCCAAACAGTGCTTCCAAAGGCTCCAGCTGCAGACGCAGCAATATTCGAAGCCACACACTGCACACAAATACTCACCACTGACCTCACTGACGAAGAGCGCTCCTGCCCCCTTTGCTCAGAGACCTACTCTGATCTCGCCACCGAGCCCACCACCAACGCCCCTTCTGACCCCAACGCCATCGACGCCGAGCATCCAATACGGGTCGACTTTGACAACTGCCACCACATCTTCGGTCACCTCTGTCTCCGCAAACTTATCTTCCTGGATCAAGCATGGAGTAAGCGCTGTCCTCTTTGCCGAGCCCACTGGTTCAAGAAGGATCTAGACTCATTGTACGCACAACACGTTCCGCAACTGGCACTGCCGAATGACTGGGATATGGATGACGACGATTGGGTGCTGTCAGATCAGCACTTGAGTCGTAGTGACACGCATTTATTGTTGGAGCGCGGGTCTTCAGCAATACCACCCGAGGGCGGAGCTATCGCTTCAGAATTCTCCCGCACCATCGAACGACTACCCAGAATGCATCATAATCTGGATCGCTTCGAGAGTGGTATTGGTCCTGCCTTACCACCTCCATCACTTCACAACGTCTCTCTTCATGACGGCACTTGGGAAATCAACCTACGCCGTCAAAACAGTCCAGTAATCCATGCCAACGACGAGCGCATTCCCATTCTTCAAGCCGTTCTCAGCACCACGCATGAGCGCGAAACAGGTCTTCGTGGACACATTGCCCGTGTCATCGAGACGTGGAGCAACGGGGAGCTTACAGCCATTTGGGAGAGAAGTTCAGGCGTACCTGTGGGCAGGAAGTTTCGCATCGTGCGGAATCACAGATCTCAAAGGTATAATAGAACTATACTGAATGTCATTCGCGAGTATATTCGAGGCCGGAGACAAAACGTTGAAGATGGGGGGAATGCAGATACTCAGCTTGTTGCGGAAGAGGATCAGGGTCCTGGTGGGGTTAGGTGGGAGAGATGGGTGGGGATCAAGTTGACATACAGCGAGCCGCCTGGTACTACGATGGCTTGGGTTAATGGTGATTTGTGCCTAATCAGGGATTTGGGTGCGTACCTGGGGAGACAGTGGTAGTATTTCGTGACGCTATATGTTTGTTTTAGCCAACATTTTCAATGTTCAGTCCTCGAGCTATTGGCAAATAACTTTCTTGTCACCTTTGACCTACTTCTCCGTTAGTCACATTAACTCAGTGTCTTGTAATAGCCACGGTACTGTCTGGGCGGAGTTGATGTACTTGAACTTCTAAAAGAGGGGTGGAGTAAATGGCACGTACATGACTTACGGAAGATGGACTTCAATCATTGCCATTCCTTCACGACCCAAAGCCAGTCCCCCTTCATATCCCCTGCTTTGAAAAGAGCTGGTCACTTAACACTCGGTATAAAAACCACTATTGCAGCGTCCCTTCATCTCTTCCGCTGCAGTCCAGCCACCACATTCGCACATACCCAGCATGCCGTACACCAACCAGGAGATCCAGGACTTCATCTGCCATCTCCGTTGCCCTTCCACGAGCGATCAATCATGCCCCATATGCCACGAACCATACCCAGAAGGCGAAGCCTTCGATCCGGACGCCGACTTCCCTTCCGCTCCCTTTAATCGCTCACAGCATTCAGGCTGTCAGCACGTATTCGGTAATATCTGCACAATAAATCATTGCCGCAGTGGTCGAGAGTATAGCAATACATGCCCGATGTGCCGCGAAGTTTGGTTTGGATCTTCCAACGACGATAACGACGATAACGACGATAGCAACGAAGGCGACGTAAACGACGCTGTAGGCAATCTCGTGAGATACTTTGTGGAAACTCGCGCGGAAGCCATTGCAGATCTGGCGCGGGCCCGTGCTCGATTAGAAGCATACCACAGTAACATAGCAAGAATACAGGCCCAAACAGCAGAAAGACTAGCAGCACGGAATGGACGTACAAATGATGTATGGTATAATGAGAAAGTTTGGAAGGCGCAAAGTCAAAGAAAAGAGCATGAAGCGACTGTAGTGGAGGAATTGACCCGATTAGATGCGAGCGTCGAACGAACGTTACGGATGTATTCTGAGAACGGGAGCAAGAATCGCGGACTCGCCTGTGCGCAATGCAATCAACAATGACCTGGTCCGAATTGTACATAGAGAGCTTCCCAGAGTCCAGTCTGCCTCGATCGCGAGACTGAGACAGCGGAAGTTCAAGCTTCTCCTAGTGCTGAAGAAGCGTCCTCCAACGAAGATGGCGATGATGGTATTGCGCTCGAGCGCGCCCTTGAAAGTTATGCTACAGCCGGAGACAGCCTACGAGCGGCACGAATGAACCTCTTAAACATCCAGGATATAACATCCGAGGCGCGAGCGAGAGTCGTTGGTGACGTCTCGGAAGTCGCTTATCCGACTATTGACGAAATTATCACAGAAGGGCATGCAAGGCGGAGTTTTGCAAATGTGCCAAGAGCACCAGAATATGATGGCACCGCAGACATCCCTACTCAGCGAGCATCCGCAATATCCGAATCTCGCGATCGTTCCGATCATACTTGACTTTAGCTCATCATCACGCTCGTGGGAAGTGCTGGCATAAGGGACTCACAGCCGTTGCGTATCGAGGAGTCTACAAATCTATCAGTTGCCAAGCAGGCTGTAAACAGATTTTTGGCAAAGCTTTCGAATTGCGAAAAGTGAGGTGAAGGAGTCGAGTTGATTTGTGGCGAGATCTTGGGACCAGTATGGCTGGGAAGAGTTAGCTTATCCATGTCGTACTTGCGATGCTGGCAACGAATTTGAATTACAGTGTCGAATTAATGCGTCAAATGTGTGAGCTTCACATCCACTCCGCGTGTCCGCGTGCGCTGTCGGAACCATCTCCAAGTCAGTCGTGGCAAGCGCACACAAGCGAACAGCAACCGCAACCAACACCTCCCCTTCACCCCACGCCACATCTTCACATCACGCAGCAAGCGCAACCCCTGCTTTTCCGTTCCGCCTTTCACTTCGCGCTTGCGCTATTCTAAAACATGACTCTTTCTAATGTGAAGCGGCGTGGCATTCATGTCTTGGCAAACACAATAGGAACCGCTATTCACGTCTTCGCTAGCTGCGAAAACGTCGCGCTGCTATTATATCATGATTCGGCGTTGAGTTCCCTTCTTGCTGCTTCTTAAGCTGTTGTTCGCGCACTGCACACTTCTTTCGACTTTCAGCTCTTTCAAACTCCACGGCTTGATCATCACACCACAGCTTCCTACAGCTATCTCCAACAGCGACCGCACATTGCGAAACAACTTAATCTTCCAATATCGGAACTCCTCAACGTCACACAAGACTACACGATCACACTCGCAAATCGAACGACACTGAGAGGCTCCCAACACGATGTCTTCGGTCACATCAACAGCGACCAGATTGTCTGCATCGACCGCATCAACCACATCAACCACCTCAACCTCGCCCACGCCATCCAACCCACCAACCCCCAGACGCCCCTCCACGCAAGGCGCCCTCTTCATCACACCCATCTCCCTCTCCGCCCTCGACCCAGCCGACCACACCTGCCCCATCTGCCAAGAACCCTACATCGACTGCCCATCGCCCGGCTCCTTCCCCGCCTTCAAAGCGTCCTCAGACGCCGGCGAGTGGCCCGTCAGCATCGACATGGTCGCAGAATGGTTCGGCCCGAAGAAATGCTGCGGACACGTCATGGGCAAGAACTGTCTGCAGATCCACGTCACGAGCAAGGGGCCCTGGAAGAATAAGTGTCCGTTGTGTCGCGATGTGTGGTATCATTATGTTGCGCCGAGGAGGGCGAGGATGGAGGTGGAGGTGGATGTGGATGTGAATGTAGATGTGCCGGCACCGCGGAGGAGTGCAAGAATTGCGCGTATGGTGGCGGAGAGAGAGGGTGCTGGTGGTGCGCAGGCGAGCATGAGCCAGCGACATGGTGTCGGGCGACGCGAGCGCATGAGACCGGGTAGAGCTGGGTTTTCGAGTCGGTTAATGGCTGCATTGCAGGTGGAAGAGGGGGCGAGTGAGATTTACGGGTCGTTGGAGGAGGTCAAGGAGAGATTGGGTCTGCTGTATGGTGAGCTGGAGGCTTGAAAGCGATAATGGACAAGGGCTGGAAGGTGGTTTATTTTGAGTTGCTTCCTCTGAGATTTTTGATCAACGCGAGCAGGCTCGGCGTAGACTGCTTTGTATGATCTGTTTCTTTGATCGCGACTACTCAGGCTTGAGTCTTTGCTTTCTTCACAGCTCGTTCTCCATTCCCTTCGTTATCAGCGCTTGTCGGTCCTTGCATCAACTCAATAGCTTCTTTCAACAACATCTTCTCGCCCAGTCGTACTTCAATAGCCATGCGATGCCTCTTACCAAGACCCGCCTTCTTCAACAACGCCTCATCCTCTCCTGCGGTCGTGGGATACTGCGCCAATTTCACAACTAGAGCTTGCGCAATTGCCGTGCCGCGCTTTCGCTTGTCGGCGAATGCATCAGGCTTTGCTTTCTTCAACGCTTTCAAGTAAACCTTCATTTGCTCGTCGAGCTCGGGCGATATTTCGCGCAGCTTTGGGGTGTAAGTCAGGCGTCCTTCGCTGTCAGGCTCGCCGGAGTCGCGCTCGATGATGAAGTAGTCTTCGAGTTCTTCTTCGTTGAGTGTCGCGTTCTGTGACAGTATCAGTATGGCGCTACAGGCTAGATGCCCATGTAGACTTACCACTTTGTCGAATACAGCTTCAGTGAGGCTGAGCTGTTCTGCTAGTGCTGATCGAGCAAGATCCCACGGCAGCTCGACTACGTCGTATCGGCGGTGCTCAGGCGTCACGTAGCCGTACCGTCGGAGAAGCTCTGATGATGGTAAAGGCCCATAGTAGTTCAAGATCTCGGTGCCGACTTTGAGCTCGGTGCGGAGAGCGGTTACTTGTAGATTGTCGCCGTGGTTGACGTGGGCCTGGAAGCTGTCAGCACGTATTCATGTGGAACAAATATATCGGAACTAACATTGAACTCAGCGTTCGCGTTCAGGATATCAGCCATGGGCACCATACCCAGCATCGACCGACCCTCGTGATCCTCGACCCAGCCATCTTCCTCGTCATCGGACTCTTCGTTTCCATTGTCCAGGTCAAAGGCATAAGCCATGATCGTGCTACCCATACGGTGGGCCAGGACGAGTAGCTCATCTTGGCTGAGCTGAGTCGCACCCTCGGGATAGAACACGGTCGGATTCTGAAGCACGATGGGAAGTATGCGAGTCCGGAGCATGTGATCGCTCTCTTCTTTACCAATCTTCTCGGTCGTTAAACACGTCCCTTGAAGCTCTTTCTGTTCATCTTCGGTCCAGAAGATCGGCGTGTCGAATGTCGATGGCAACACATCGAAGTAGGGCTTCCATTTCGATGCATCGCCTTGAAGATACTCGTACAACATGACCAATATGAGCGATCCCCATGAGTCTAGAGGCTCGGCATCTTCGTCATCCTCTGGCACGTCAAATGCGCTTGGCAACTTCTCGGCGAGCTTTGATGTCTCGGTGTTGATGATGGCTTCTCGCGGTATGGTGAAAAGCGTGGTATCCTGCGGTACATCCTTTATCGCGACTGCGATGATTCAGTTCCAAGGTTCAAGATGGAAAGAATACTCATGGCGCACCAATGCCTCTGCCAGCATCTCTGGACCTGAAGTCCTTGATCTCAAGCAGGTCATCTCGAAACTCGCCACCGACAGATTTGAACCACGCTAAGAAGCGATCTGTCGCGGCCTGAAAGTCATCCATATTAGATTGACAACTCGATGCCGAAAGGCTAAATAAAGTGGTGAGAAAAGGGTAGACGCTACGGGTGATGCGTTGCAGACTTTTCGTACCTAGCGGATGGCGTCGGTTCCAACACTACAGACGGTAACACGACGATATGCTGTATCTTCTACCGATGCTGTGTAGGCCGCAATGGTATGCGTATGTCTGAGGAGCGCGTCGCAGACTTTGAAGAAGATGTTGCTCGGAAGTGACGCGTGCTCATTGGCCGAAACTTTAGTGCTCCCCAAAGAGGAAAGGTGCAGCATCGCACTTTCCGTCTCGATCTCAAAGTGCACATGTCAATCTTGATACATATCCACTACGTTCGGATCAGTTGAGATTTCATGGCTCTCATGCTCCAAATGCAACTCACAACTTTACCATGTATCATGGTTGGTGTACTGCTAAGATCAATCCAAAAGTAACAACTTTGGAAGCTTGAGATATACGAATGCACATGTGCACTCTCTCCCCTCTATTACTTGATACCTCATGCTACCTAAAGGATAACAGCAAGAGTTCTCAAAATTAACCCGCGTTCATGTTCGCATCGTGATGCTTCCATGTAGCAACGACGTCAGACACGCTAAGCGAAGCCGCATCTCGCATTAACGACATGCATCCTTCTTCCCCACCACCAACCACATTGCGCCCTTCAAAGCCACGCCGCTATCGTGCAGCTCTCATCGAGCAAGCATGTTTTCAAAAGACTTCCCGCAGCGTCGTGGATGCCCCGCGCGAGATACACCAAGCCCCTGACATCGCGAACCTAAACGTCCTCACACCTACACGATGCGCGTCCGCCTCCCTCCAACCCACCAACCTTCTTCCAAAGTCATCCACTCCAACGATGAACCCACCCACCGCCACATCGTCCTCGGCGGCCACGGCCACGCCTTCTCCATATCGCAAGGCTCACGCTTTCGCATAACCGACCTCCACGGCGAACAGGTCGTCGACCTCTTCGCATGGGTGCCCCAAACATCTCCCTATATCTTCCTTCCGCTCGAACACATGTCAATGGCGTACACACGTTACCACCTGCGCGGCGTTCAGCCCGTTGTCGGGGAGCATACATACAGCAACGCGGATCAAAAGGTCTTGCGCGTGGTGAAGGATACGGTCAAGGTGCACGATATGACGTATATGGCGTGCTATCCTGGCATGATTGAGGATAAGCCTGGGCACAGGAGTTGCAAACAGAATGTGTACGAGGCGATGCAACGTTTTGGTATGAGGGATATATTGCAGGTTCCGGAGCCGTTCAATTGCTTTCAGAACACGCCGAATTACTCGCTGAAAGCAATGGGAAATAGTAAGCCGGGTGATTTCATTGAATTTGAAGCAGAGGAGAACCTGATCGTAGCTATGAGCGCCTGCCCATACACCGTAGATGGGTTCAACGGTGGAACTGCGACAGACGTGGAGGTGGCGGTGTGGGAAGATGCCGTGCATCCGTAGATCTCGGTCGAAAGACTGTCTTACACGAACCACCCCTTCTTCCCAGCAACCGGCAACTTCGTCTTCCTCCACTGCCACGCCTCCCTCATAGCACTCAACCTCCCCTCAGCACCCGCTCTCTCATCCACGTCCTCTTTCACGAACCACTCTGTCCTGCAAATCGGACACCTCGTGTGCCCCTTCAATAACCAAAACGACAAACATCTCGATCCCACAACATGACCGCATCCAGGCTTCGTGATCTTGACTGCGACTTCGCACATAGAGTCATTTGGACATGGGTCCAGTGGCGGCGGCATGCTAGGCCCGTTGAAGTGTCTTTTTGCGGGCGCTCGTTTCAGTATGAATTGTATGCGTCCTGTGTTCTGCGGCGGTGCTGGCGGACATGCGGGGAGTGGCGACGGCACATGGAGGGTATCGCACATGCGCTGCATGCAACCGCTACATTCTTGCCGTACGATATCGAGACGCGACGCGAGTGCGGGCGTGACGTGTGTGTTGAGGAAGTATACGAATGTTGGTGGCTGGTGGATCATGTCGTGAACGCATCGGGCGCGTGGGCCGAACGTGCGTGGGTGTGTGGGTCGTGGTGAGCGTGATGGGCGTGTAGAGGCTACGCTGCGCTCGGGACGGCGATGGATTGGTATTTCGCGGGTCATGATTGTGAGTACTATGTAATGATGGTATTTGCTGTGATGCGCAATGTCTGGAGTAAGTAGTGATTGACTGACGTCGTGGTATGTGTAAAAGGCAGAAAAGTAAGACGAGGCAGCTGATCAGAGTTCTCACCATACTAGGAGCAAGAGCAGTGTAGAGACAGCAAGGAAGTCACGACTGCTGTCTCATGCCAGGTACGATCCCAACTCATCTCCTCAAGTCAGTCTCACGCAACTACTTTTCACTACACCATCCTTCCTACTACCTCTCCGACTCCCTCTCCCCAACGCTACCCACATCCATCTCCCCTATCCCTAAATCCCTTTCCGCAAAGATCGCTCTCCGCCCAGCCTCTCTCTCCCGAAATCTACTTATCTCCCTCTCCTCCATCTCCAAAAGCATTTCCGCCATCACCGCTCTCCACCCCACCATGCAAATCGGACACTTACCCCACTTATCAAGGTGTCTCAACAAACACTCCTGCCCGTAGATATGCTTACATTCAATCATCTGGCACGCCATCTCGCACTCCAGCTCATCGTCGCATACATGCGGTGTGCGTGTGAAGTGGTAGTCGCACATGTGCCCTTTACAGCCTGGGCAGTGTGTCTTTTCGGGAGTGAGGTTTGCGACGAGGATGAGGCAGGTGAGGTAGGAGTGGGTGCTGATTAGGTCGGAGAGGGTTTTTGGCGGGATTGAGGGGGGATAGGGGGTGAAGTGGGGCGGCATCGTTTCGTTGGAAGATTGGCTAGATGGGGTGTATGGGGTTGACATTTTGGGTTTTGATGGAATGGGGTGTGGAGTGTGTTGAAGGGAGTGAGAGTTTGTGATGGGTATCCAAGCCCTGGCTTGGTCTGTTGATGCGGTGTTCAGGTCATCGTAGACGTGACAATCGACGTGGCAGACGATACAACGACCATGTCACCTTGTCTACAGTACTTCAACGGCCACTAACCACGCTATCACCAACACCACTCCAACACACATCATTCATCTACATATCCCATCAATCAGCACGTCAAGTTTGCCACGCACCAAACTCCCTCCGCCTCTTTATCTCGCCCCCCAAAACGCCCTTCCTCCCTCGCCCACCATCCACAACAACAACAATGCCCAACCCCATCCCAGAATTCCAAATCCAGAACTTCCTCGCTCGCTCCACCACCGCACTCCCCCTCTCGTCCCACCCCACTACCCACCCTCAAGACACACAATGCCCCATCTGCCACACCCCTTACGCCCCTCCACCAATCTCCTACGTGCACCCGCTCTGCCCTCCCGACACGCCCGAATACGCATGCGAAGTGCAGATCTGCACGCACATTTTCGGGCGCCGCTGTCTGGAGCGGCATATTCGCGGGGGCATGCCGTGGAGCCACACGTGTCCGATGTGTAGGGTTGCGCTGTTTAATGCGCCAAGTGGGGGCAGGAGGGAAATTGTGGATCTGATTGATAGGGCGTTGGAGAGGTTGGCTGGGATTCAGGGGGTGAGTGAGGAGGTTAGAAGGGAGGTTGAGGGGGTAGAGGAGGGGCTGAGAAGGGTTAGGAGTCTGTTGGGGAGGGATAGGTGGATTTAGGAGGGGTGGGGTGTTTGTGATGTGGATGTGAAGTTAGTGCTGTTTGAAGATTTTGCGTCTGAGTGTTTCTTTGCTGATTGTTAGGGTGCCGATGGGGCCGATTATATTTGTCCTAAATGCTTGTGTGCGCGTAGCTATTCCACGTTTCCTACCATCCATGATGTTCCCCTACCCATTGATCACAGTAAACTTTCCTCACCCACCTTTACTAATCTTTCTCTTCATCCTATCAAATTCCTACCAATCTCCCTTCTGCCCCCTCCTCCCACCATCCTCATTCTCTTTAGTCCACCCCCTAAACAATCAATGACCCATTACCGCCC
>Ga0265797_10011672_pt1 | contig 10952 bp, 7 predicted proteins | sample P2T30metagenome_FD_192433 | JGI IMG/M metagenome (GOLD analysis project Ga0265797, IMG submission 192433) | Plant litter microbial communities from East Loma Ridge, Irvine, California - P2 T30 | ecosystem: Environmental > Terrestrial > Plant litter > Unclassified | place: USA: California... | reverse complement strand
CGAAGCCGCACCAGGAGATCGACCGTTTCCTGCGCCAGCACAGCGGGGTGCAGTGGGTCGGCGTATTCCGCGCCGAAACGCTGGCGGCGCCCGCCTGCCGCGACCTGGTGGCCGACTACCTGTGCGACTACCACACGGTCCCGGTCGATCTGCAGCGCCTGGCCTACACGCTCGGCCACGTGCACGGGCATGCCCAGCTGCGCCGCCCGCGCGCGCGCCCTGCCGGCTCGGCATCGAGCCTGATCGGCAGTTGCGAGGCCATGCAGCGCCTGCGCGGCCAGGTCGAGCGGGTGGCCAAGGTCGACGCGCCGGTGCTGATCTGGGGCGAAAGCGGCAGCGGCAAGGAGCTCACGGCGCAGGCCATCCACCGCCAGTCGCTGCGCGCGACCGGTCCCCTGGTGCCGATCAACTGCGGGGCGATTGCGCCCAACCTGATCCACTCGGAACTGTTCGGCTACGAGCGCGGCGCGTTTACCGGCGCGGCGCGCGACAAGGTCGGCCTGATCGAATCGGCCAACGGCGGCACCCTGTTCCTGGACGAGATCGGCGATTTGCCGAAGGATTTGCAGGCCAATTTCCTGCGCTTTTTGCAGGAGAAAACGATCATCCGGCTCGGCGCCACGCGCGCCATTCCGGTGGACGTGCGCGTGATCTCGGCCTCGCACGTGAACCTGCAGCAGGCGGTGCTGCGCGGCGACTTCCGCGAAGATTTGTATTACCGGCTCTCGGTGCTGCCGGTCACGGTGCCGCCGCTGCGCGAACGGCGCGACGACCTGGTCGAGCTGGCCGAGCACTTCTTCCACCAGCATGCGGCCGACAAGGCGCCCGGCCTGAAGGGCTTCAGCAGCCACGCCCTGAGCGCGATCGCGGCCCACAACTGGCCGGGCAACGTGCGCGAACTGATCAACCGCGTGCGGCGCGCGATGGTGATGGCCGACGGCAAATGGATCGAGCCGGACGACCTCGACCTGGCGATGCCGTCGCCGCCGATCGAGGCCGTGCTCGACGATGCACGCTGCAGCTCGGAGCGCCTGGCGATCCGCGCCTGCCTCGACCGCAGCGGCCAGAACGTGAGCCGCGCCGCGCGCGACCTCGGCATCTCGCGCACCACGATGTACCGGCTGCTGGCCAAGCACAATATGCGGCCCTGAACCCATCCATACGCCCCGCTTCGGGCGCTCAACCGTTCTTACTTCCCAGAATGCCGGCACATGCCGGCATTGTTTTTTTCGTCCTACCTGACACCAGTACCCGCTTTCCCTCGGCACCGCATCGGTGCGTGCCCAGCCGTATCTTCTTGGCTTGCCAGCCAGCTCCTACTCTGCGCGTAGGAATGCTCCCAAGGTCATCGTCAGAGCGAACTGTCACAGTTTCTATGCAGCATGGGTGAACACTCTGTCGCAGGAGTGTCCACCGCTAACTCGACAAAAAGGCACACAACTGTGCCATTTCCGATACACCCATGCTGCATTAAATTCCTAACAACAATGCTTATGCGCAATTTTGTCGTTTCCTAGTGGACTTATGCTGCAATTTCAATAACTTGAGCATGATTTAACCGAGCTGGCATTGGTCTTGCATAAGCGAGGGTACTGGTACGACTGCCAGTCGGAACTCAACCACACACCCTAGGGGAATTTAAGCATGAACAAGACCTTGCTCGTTACCGCCCTGTCGCTCGCTTTCGGCCTGAATGCTCAAGCCCAGACGACGGACCCATCCACCAACTCCTCGACCAACGTTTCGCAGGACGGTAGCGGACTGAACGCCAACGACGGCGGCACCTCGACCTGGACCGATAGCTCGAGCCGCGACAACTCGAACCAGGGCAACAACTCGTCGACCAACACTTCCGACAGCTCGAACCAGGGCAACAACTCGTCGACCAACACCGCGACGAACACCACGACCAACACGTCGACCAACACCTCGGACAGCTCGAACCAGGGTAACAACTCGTCGACCAACACCGCGACGAACACGACCACCAACACGGCCGACAACTCGAACCAGGGCAACGACAACTCGACCGCGTCGAACACCCAGACCACCAACACCTCGACCACGACCGACCGTTCGAACCAGGGTAACGACAACTCGACCGCGTCGAACACCCAGACCACGAACAACAGCGCCGACAATTCGAACCAGGGCAACGACAACTCGTCGCGCGACAATTCGAACCAGGGCAACAACTCGTCGACCAACACCAACACGGCCGACAGCTCGGGCTCGAACAACGATTCCTCGACCCGCAACAGCTCGGGCCAGAACCGCAGCAGCGGTTCCTCGACCGCCAGCGGCCTGGGCGCTGCATCGGCCAACAACGGCGGCATGGCAACCTCGAGCGTCGACAACTCGTTCAACACCTCGAGCGCCACCGCTACCAGCTCGCTGAGCGGCACGGTCTCGGGCAACAACATCCAGAACATCGGTAACGTCGCCACCAACGCAGGCAGCGCCAACGGCGCCACCGCCAGCGGCGGCGCAGGCGCCGCTGCATGGGGCGGCAACGCCAGCGGCGACGGCGGCAACGGCGCCACCGGCTCGGGCGGCCAGGCTGCTTCGGGCTCGACCGGCGGCAACGCCGTCACCGGCAGCGCCGGCAATGCCGACGCGATGGCTGGCGGCGCCACCGGCGGCGCAGGCGGCAACGGCGGCACCACCGGCTCGGCAACGAGCGGCTCGGGTGCAGCCGGCGGCATGGGCGGCCTCGGCGGCGCAGGCGGCAACAACGGTAACGTCGCTGGCGGCAACGGCGGCGCAGCTGGCGCCAGCGGCGCCGGCACCGGCGGCGCAGGCGGCTCGGGCACGACCGGCAACGGCGGCAACGGCGGCGGCGTGGGCAGCGCACTGGCAGGCGCCGGCGGCGCAGGCGGCGAAGCCGGCGCGGCAACGGGCGGTGCAGGCGGCAACGGCGCCGAAGGCGCAATGGGCGGCAGCGGCGCAGCCGGCGGCTCGGTCATGATCGGCGATGCATCGGCCAACGGCGACACCTCGGGCGCCGGCGCTTCGAACGGCGGCAACATGGCTTCGAGCGGTTCGGGCGCAGGTACCCCTGACAGCACCGGCGGCGCCAGCGGCGCGGCCGACGGCGGCTCGTCGACCGGCACCGGCGGCACCAACACCGGCGCTTCGAACACCGCATCGGCCGGCACCGGCACGGGCGGCGCAGGCGGCGCGGGCGCGGCCGGCGGCAATGGCGGCACCGCAGGTTCGGGCGCTACCGCTTCGACCTCGAGCGGCTCGGGCGCAGCTGGCGGCGCAGCCACCGGCGGCACCGGCGGCGCAGGCGCAGCCCTGTCGAGCACCGGCGGCGCAGCAGGCACCGGCACCAGCGGCGCCGGCGGTTCGGGCGGTGCAGGTTCGGGCGGCTCGTCGACCGCAGGCAGCGGCGCTGCTGGCGGCGCGGGCGGCTCGGGCGGCAGCACCGGCCTGGCCTCGAACACCGCGGGTTCCGGCGAAGCCGGCGGCTCGGCCACCACCGGTTCGGCTACCGGCGGCTCCTCGACCTCGGGCGCGGCAACTGCCGGTAACGGCGGCGCAGGCGGCACCGGCGGTGCAGGCACCGGCGGCATGGGCGGCGCCAGCGGCGCCAACACCGCAGGCACCGCTACCGGCGGCGCAGGCGGCTCGGCAACGGCCGGCAACGGCGGCACCGTCGCCGTCAACGCAGGCAGCTTCGACATGTCGAACGCCATGTCGAGCGTCGGCCAGTCGGCTGCAGGCGTGATGGTGATCAGCCAGAACAACGGCTTCTCCTCGCTGATCCAGCAAAGCGTCAACGTCCAGTCGAACCTGGCAGTTGGCCCATAAGCTGAAAACGGGCTGACACCGGAAACCATCCCGGTGTCTTCGCGACAGACTGCCGCGCCCCTCCCCGGCGCGGCAGTTTTCAAGGATCAGGAGAAACGATGAAAACGATTTTTGCAATTGGCGGCATGCGCCACATCTGCGCCCTTGCTTTGGCAAGCTCGCTGGCCGCCCCGGCGCTGGCCGCCGAACCGGCCCTGCTCGCGCCCCAGGACCTGGGAAGCCTGCCAGCCCTGGAGCAGCTGTCGCAGTCCCTGGCCAGCGTGCCGGCCGACCTGCGCGAAACGCCGACCATCGGCGGCGAAACCGTGGCCACCGTCGACCTCGAACGCCTCGACCACGAGCGCGGCAAGGCCGATCTCGTTTTGAACGACACCAAACTCAACGGCGACGTCGCCAACAACAACGCCGTCAACGTGAATACCGGATCGAACACCATCGATGCCGGCTCCTTTGCCAACATGTCGGGCATCCCCGTCGTGATCCAGAACAGCGGCGCCAACGTCCTGATCCAGAACGCCACCGTCATCAACCTGCAGTTCCAATGAATGCTCGTACCATCCTTTCCGGCCTGGCCCTGGGCCTGATGCTCGGTTCGACGGCCGCCGGCGCGGCCGAGATGTCCCTGCCGAGCGGCATGCGCGTCGGCATGCCCGTGAAAAGCATGAAGGACCTGCGCTTCCAGGCCACCCTGCGCCAGCAGTACGACTTCAGCTGCGGCTCGGCCGCGCTGGCCACGCTGCTGACCCACCATTACGGCGTCCCGACCTCCGAGCAGGACGCCTTCAAATTCATGTTCCTGAGCGGCGACCAGGACAAGATCCGCCGCGAAGGCTTCTCGCTGCTCGACATGCAGCGCTTCCTGAAAAGCCGCGGCTACACCGCCGACGGTTTCCAGCTGCCGCTCGATAAACTCATCGAAGCAAAACTGCCCGCCATCGTGCTCATTTCCGACAAGGGCTACCACCATTTCGTCGTGGTCAAGGGCGCCGAAGACGGCCGCATCCTGCTGGGCGACCCCTCGCGCGGCACGCGCACGATCCCGCGCGAGCGCTTCGAGGAGATGTGGGCGAACCGCATCCTGTTCGTGATCCACCAGGGCCCCAACAAGCCATCGTTCAACCAGGCCGCCGACTGGCGGGTCGCGCCGCGCGCGCCGCTGGGCAACGGCATTGCCCCGGTCATCGACACCACCTACAGCCTGCCGAAATTCGGCCCCGGCGATTTTTGAGGAACAACACCATGCGGCTTCCCTTCGTCCTGTCTCTCCTGCTGCTGCCTGCGGCGGCGCCGGCGCTGGCCGATCCGATGGATCTGTTCACCGCCGAAAACGCGGTCGACAGCAGCCGCCTGGAAGACGCACGCGGCGGCTTCCTGGTGGCCGACGGCCTGCTGGTCACGCTCGGCATCGAGCGCATGGTCAGCATCAACGGCAACGTGGTCGAACGCAGCGAAATCCAGCTGGGCGACATCGGCAAGCTGGCCGGCGGGAATGGCCTGGTGTCGACCGAAGCGCTCGGCCAATTGCGCCTGATTCAGAACGGCGCGGTCAGCGCCGTACGCGGCGACGCCTATGCCTCGCTGCTGGGCGGAACCATCATCCAGAACTCGCTGAACGACCAAACCATCAATGCCCAGACCACGCTGAACGCGACCGCGAACACAGCTGGAATGTTACGTGCGCTCAATTTTGCCGAAGGATTGAATAATGCTTTGTCAACAGCCATCGCACCCCGCTGATGGTGTTTCAAACATGGAGCAATTAATGCACAAATTTCCGGCACTTTGTGTCGGCGCGCTCGTCGTGAGCGCAGCCTTCGGTGCTTCTTCGGCACTGGCGCAGTCCACCTTGCAGCCGTCCGTCCAGCCCACCGCCCAATCCGGCGCGCAGACGGGCGCGCAGTCGGTCGATCTGCTGGTTGAACAACTCAAGGCGATGCGCCAGCAACTCGACGCCCAGCGTGCGCGCATCGACGAACTCGAACGCGGCGCGCGTACCGCACGCCAGGCCGAGTCCCCTGTCGACCTGGCGCCGGGTGCGCTGGCGGCCGGGCTGCCGGCCACGGCCTCGGAGCTCGACATGCTGCGCGGCACCGGCGGCGACCAGACCGCCGCCCAGCAGAATGCCCAGGCGCAGCTGGCCCAGCCGCCGCAACAGCAGCCCCAGCAACAGCAAGGGCTGCAGCAGCAGCAACAGCAGCAACAGCAGCAGGCGCAACAGGCACAGCAGCGCCAACAGCAGCAGCAACAGCGCACTGCCCAGCAAAACGCACCGCTGAACCCGCAGAACGTGCCCGCGAATCAACAGCCGACCACTCCGCAGCCGGCAGCCCCGGCAGCGCCGGTGGGCGGCCCGGCCAGCGCCCCGGCGGCCGGCATCAACACCGCCGCCGTCGGCCGCGCGCCATCGACGCCCGCCCGCACCGCCGAGGTGGCGCCGATCTTCGAGCAGCCCGGCGTGCTGACCCCGCGCGGCAAGTACGTGTTCGAGCCGGCCGTCCAGTACGGTTACTCGTCGAGCAGCCGCGTGGCCCTGGTTGGCTACACCGTGATCCCGGCACTGCTGATCGGCCTGATCGACGTGCGAGAAGTGAAACGCAACACCACCACCGCCAGCGTCACCCTGCGCCGCGGCATCACCAACCGCTTCGAGGTCGAGGCCAAGCTGCCCTATGTCTACCGCTCGGACGCCACCGTCAGCCGCGAAGTGTTCACCGGCACCTCGGTCGAGCGCGCCTTCCAGACCAGCGGCAAGGACCTGGGCGACATCGAACTGGCGGCGCGCTACCAGCTCAACGATGGCGGCGTCGACAAGCCCTTCTTCATCGGCGGCCTGCGCTTCAAGTCGCGCACCGGCAAGGACCCGTTCGAAGTCATCACCGATTGCGCCACGCGCTGCATCGGCGAAAACGTCACCGGCAGCGGCCTGCCGCTGGAACTGCCGACCGGCTCCGGCTTCTATTCGCTGCAGCCGAGCCTGACCTGGCTGTTCCCGTCGGACCCGGCCGTGTTCTTCGGCAGCTTCAGCTACCTGCACAACTTCAAGCGCGACAACATCGAGCGCACCGTGCTGAACGGCGTCAAGGAACCGCTGGGCGAAGTGGCCCCGGGCGGCGTGTTCGGCTTCAACTTCGGCATGGGCCTGGCGCTGAACGACAAGGCCTCGTTCAGCCTCGGCTACGACCACAATTCGGTTGGCCGCACCAAGCAGAACGGCCGCGCCGTGCCGGGTTCGGTGCGCATGCAGCTCGGCACCCTGCTGGTCGGCTATTCCTACCGCCTGACCGACAAGAAAACCCTGAGCGTGGCGGTCGGCGCGGGCGTGACGCGCGATACGCCGGACGTGACCTTGATGGTGCGCGTGCCGATGTCGTTCTGATCGTTTCCTGATCATCGCAATCATGTTCTGACCCGGCCGTGTGTGGCGGTGTACGGGTGTCAGCAAACGGCGTAGGCGCAATGCCTGCGCCGTTTTTTTTGGCGCTGTCACCGTTAGCTATGGATGAGGGTTGAACTGCTGAGCTCATCCACTGTCCAATCCGTATCGCCCTCGATATGGATCGGCCATGAAACTGCCCCGCTTTATTAAGTGGTTTGCCGCCCTACCCGCACTCAACCAGCCCCAGCGACTGCAAGTCCTCGACGCCCTGCGCCCGGCAGCCGGACTGCACCAGGTGCGCGCACTGATCGAGCAATGCCGGTCCGCCAACCGCCGCTGTCCCCATTGCCAGTGCGAACGCTGGCATCGGCACGGTTACGCCAACGACCTGCAGCGCTACCGCTGCCGCGCATGCCGGCGCACCTTCAACGATCTGACCGGGACGCCACTGGCAAGGCTGCGCCTGCGTGGAAAGTGGCTCGATTATCTCCAGGGGCTGCGCGCGTCAACCCCGGTGCGCGCGGCGGCGGACGGGGTCAAGGTGCACCGCAATACCGCTTTCCGCTGGCGCCACCGCTTCCTCGACCGGGTGAAGGAAGACCGGCCAGCGGCGTTGCACGGCATCGTCGAGGCCGACGAGATGTTCATCCTGGAATCCCAGAAAGGATCGCGCAAGCTCGACCGGCCGGCGCGCAAGCGGGGCGGTGCAGCTGGCAGGCGAGGCATATCACGCGAGCTCGACTGCATTCTCGTGGCGCGCGACCGCAGCAGGCAGACCGTCGATGCCGTCACCGGCCGCGGCACCGTCAGCAAGGTCCAGCTTGAGCGCCACCTGCGGCCCTTCCTGGACCGGGACGTCTTGCTCGTGACGGACGCGAACCCAGCCTATCGTGCCTTTGCCCGTGCACACGGCATTGCGCACCAGGCAGTCAATGTCAGCGCCGGCGAGCGTCACCGCCTGGGGCCACACGGCGCCATCCATGTACAGAACGTGAATGCCTACCACGGACGCTTGCGCGAGTGGCTAGCGCCATTCCATGGCGTCGCGTCGCGCTACCTGCCAAATTACCTGGGCTGGCGCCGGATGCTCGATGGCGGGAAAATCACATTTGCCGATCAATTGTTTCGCTTGGCAATCGGGCCCATCCACAGCAAACGGTGACAGCGCCTTTTCTTTGGCTTTGTTGCCGTCAGCCATGGATGCGTACGGCACTGCCGGGCGCATCCGCAGTTCCAGCTGTCTCGAAAATAACGCACCCGTACTGTATTTACACGGTTTTACATGGCGCACCTGACCTGGCCCAGGCGTGCGCCATCCGGCGGCGCTAGACTCGACAGCATCCTTCCTGCATCGATGGTCGAGAGCCGCCCATGCAAACGCCCTCAACAGTCGTCAAGCTGATCGAACACGCGAGCCTGGCCGTCGAGCTGGCCTGCCTGCCGCTGGCGCAGCTGTGCTTCGAGCGCCACCTGAACCCGCCCGCGATCCTGGCGGCCTACGCCAACTTCACCCGCCCCCATCCGCGCTATAAAGTGTTTCGCAACAAGGCGATGGGGATTGCCCTGGTCGACATCGCCGGCTTCGGGAATGCCGCTTCCTACCTCGACACCGTGCGCCAGCGCGGCCACGCCGGCCCGCAAAGCCGCAAGGCGCTGGCGCGCGGCTACCGGCTGCGCCGCATCGACCGCAATGCCCACCTCGACGAGCTCCATGCCATCCACACTTCCTGCGCCGAGCGCCAGGGCCATCCGATCGACGACGCCTACCTGCGCATGCGCCACTATCCCAAGCAGCCGCACTGCGCCTGCTACGGCGCATTCGACGCCGGCGGCCGGCTGGCGGCGTATTGCAACGTGGCCCGTTTCGGTAACTTCGTCGCCACCGACCAATTGATGGGCTACAAGAATGGCGACGGCGCCATGTACCTGCTGCTGGCGCACATCATCTGCGCGCTGATCGAGGAGCGCCAGGTGGCCTGGTTCATGTACGACAGCTACCTCGGTGTACAGCCCGGCCTGCGCGACTTCAAGCGCCGGCTCGGCTTCCACCCCTACCGCGTCCGCTATTCGCTTGTCTAGACAGCCGCCTGTCTTTACAGCATCATTCATTAACAGCCAGACATCGAGTGTCGCGCCACATCCTCGTTTCCGAACAATTAACAGGCAGAGGGCTGTTTCCCTGGTGCATGTACTGCTAGACTGCACGTCTATAGCGCAGCCATACAAAAGTGTTACCGAAACACAGGCCGCGGACGCCGGTGCCCTGCACTGCGCGCAATAAGATTCGATCCAAAAACTAGGGGAATGCATGTCCAACCGTCAGGTTCGTTCGAACCTTACGCTGCTGGCTGCCGCCGTATCGGGTTTGCTCCCGTTCGGCGCGGCTGCGCAGGAAACCGCCGCCATCTCCGATGGCCAGATCCAGGAAGTCCTCGTTACCGCGCAGCGCCTTGTCGCGCCGGAATCGAAGACGCCTGTCGCCATGTCCGTCATCAGCGGCGCCCAGCTGGCTAAAGCCGGCCTCGACCGCCCGTCCGACCTCGCCGCGCGCCTGCCCGGCGTGTACCTGAACGGCGCGGCCGACGGCCTGCGCATCACCATCCGCGGCGTCAGCAATGCCGACGCCACCGACAAGGGCGAGCCCTCGGCCGCCTTCATGCTCGACGGCGTGTATATCGCCCGTCCGCACAGCCAGAACGGCGACTTCCTCGACGTCGACCGCGTCGAAGTCCTGCGCGGCCCGCAGGGCACCCTGTATGGCCGCAACACCACCGCCGGCGTGGTCAACGTGATCTCGAACGCACCCGGCAAGACGCTCGAAGGCGCAGTCGGTCTTGAGGCCGGCACCTACGGCGCGCGCAAGGCCGACGGCATGCTCAACGTGCCGGTGAACGATGCGCTGGCGCTGCGCGCGGCGGTGTCCGTGAAGCGCCGCGACAGCCTGCTGCGCAATGCCCAGGGCACCTCGCACGAACTCGGCCTGGACCGCGACGACCGCTCGGCGCGCCTGTCGGCAAAGCTCGACTTCAACGCCGACGCTTCGCTGCTGCTGCGCTACGACCGCACGGTCCAGCATGACAACAACGACGTCATCGTCCCCGACACGAATTTTTATACGGGCATCGAGACCGGCAACCCGGCCTGGCGCGGTACGTCGACGAAGGAAAGCCTGACGAATGCCTTCGTGCCGCCGAACGCCGTGCCCGAACAGGGCCACAGCCGGCGCGATGCGCAGGGCCTGGCGGCGGAGCTGTCCTGGAACCTGGGCCCGGCCACCCTGCACTACCTGGGTTCGCGGCGCCAGTTCGACCACGATTTCCTGGTCAACTATTACTACCGCATCGTGCCCGGCTTCGCGCTCGGCGTGCGCCAATACTTCGACGGCGCCTACGACCAGGATTCGCACGAACTGCGCATCGCCACCAAAGACACTGGCCGCGTCTCGGCCCAGGCCGGCGTGTATTGGTTCCGCGAAGACATGACCCAGCTCGCCACTTTCCGCGACCTGGAGCCGATCGGCCTGCCGCCCTACTACGTGTTCCCGACCGGCCCGGTCGTCTCGAAGAGCCGCGCCGTGTTCGGGCAAGCCACCTGGCGCGTGCTGGACACGCTGCGCCTGACGGCCGGCGCCCGCTACACGCAAGACGACAAGTCGCGCGTCGGCGCCACCAACCTGCAGTTCGGCCCGGTCTTCAACCCCGCCACCGACCTGGCGCTGCCGAACGCGGCCCGCCTGGAAACGAGCAAGACCACCTGGCGC
>Ga0265797_10011671_pt1 | contig 10953 bp, 8 predicted proteins | sample P2T30metagenome_FD_192433 | JGI IMG/M metagenome (GOLD analysis project Ga0265797, IMG submission 192433) | Plant litter microbial communities from East Loma Ridge, Irvine, California - P2 T30 | ecosystem: Environmental > Terrestrial > Plant litter > Unclassified | place: USA: California... | reverse complement strand
CTGGTGGCGGTATTCCGCCTGTTTTATCCTCCTCCACTGCGCAAAGAAAGCGGGAGAATGCCGGGTTACTCTGTTCCAGCCACAGCGCGATTTAGTCTAAAATGCCCCCTTTTATGCGCTAAAAAAATCCATGTGGCGGCACTACCTGTGCCGCTAGTTTTGTCCAGATTATCGGGCTGGTGCATCTTCAAAAAGTTATGCGTTGAGCCGGCATACTACCGCCCAGGCTACCGGCCTAGCGGCTACTTGCTCGCCCAACGCCTCCCCCTAATTTATGCGGCGGCCCCACGCCACAGCAGCTTGTCGCCGCTGGCTCCGGGTTCGCTTTGCCAGGCTTGTTCCATCTCCTTATCCCACTCTCTGTTTGAAAAAATGAGTACCAACCGCAAACGCAGCCCCGCGCCGCGCAACAAAATACTGAGCCTGCTGCTAGCGGGCGCGCTCACCACGCCGGTAGCGGCGGCCCCGGCCCATGCGGCCCGGCGGCTGAGCGCCCCGGCCCAGGAAGCCCCCGTGACGGGGCAGGTGACCGACCAAAAAGGCGCCCCCCTGCCCGGCGTGACCGTGCGGGTGAAGGACCAGGCCGCCGGCACCACCACTGATGCTTCGGGCAATTATAGCCTAAGCCTGCCTACCGGTAGCACCACGCTGGTGTTCTCCTTCGTGGGCTTCGTGGCCCAGGAAGTGGCCGTGCGCGACGGCAGTAAAGTCAACATTAAGCTGCTGGAGCAGGCCAACTCACTCGAAGAAGTAGTGGTGGTGGGTTTCGGCACGCAGAAGAAAACCTCGACCACGGCCGCCGTTTCGACGCTGCCCGCCGCCGACATTGCCCAAAAACCCGTCGTGAACCTCACCAACTCGCTAGTAGGGCGGGTGGCTGGCGTGGTGGCCGTGCAAGGCTCGGGTGAGCCCGGCTACGACGGGGCCAGCATCCAGATTCGGGGCATCGGCACCACGGGGGGCACGCAGCCGCTGTACATCGTGGACAACGTGCCGCGCGATTTTAGCCGCCTCGACCCCAATACTATTGAGACTATTACGGTACTCAAGGATGCCGCCGCAGTGGCGCCCTATGGCGTGGCCGGCGCCAATGGTGTGATTTTGGTAACGACCAAGCGCGGCAGCCAGGGCGCGCCGCAATTGTCGTACAACGGCTACGTGGGTTTTCAAAACCCCACCCGCGTACCTAAAATGGTGAACTCGTATCAGTACGCCCAAATGCGTAATGCGACGGTGGCCAACGACTTCCCCAACGACCCGACGCGGGCGCTGCCGTATTCGGCCGATGACTTGCAGAAGTTTCAGGATGGCTCGGACCCCGATGGCCACCCCAACGGCGACGCGCTGCGCGACATCATCGAGAAGAATCGTGTGCTGACGTATCACAACTTGTCGCTGTCGGGCGGGGGCGAAAAAGTGCAGTATTTTGCCTCGCTCGGCTACACCCACCAGCAGGGCATGTGGGGCTCCACGTACCTCAACAAGTACAATGGTTCGCTGAGCGTGACGGCCCAGCCCACCACCACCACCCGCGTAGGCCTCACGGTGAATAGCTGGATTGAGGAGCAGAATTTCCCGTCTTTTGGGGCTGGCACTATTCTTCAACAGGCTTATCGCCAGGCACCTACCACGCCGGTGCGCTACAGCAACGGCTACCCCTCGGGCTACATTGGGCAGTCGCTAATCGGCGAAATCTACGGCAGCGGCTACCAGATAAACCAAAACCCGACCACCCAGGCCCAGTTGCTAATCGAGCAGCAATTGCCCTTCATCAAAGGTTTGAGCATCAAGGGTACGGCGAGCTTTGACCCGGGCAGCACGTTTCAGCGCACCTACACCACGCCGATTGTTTTTTACAACGTAAACACCAATACCACCCCCTATACCTACAACCAGGGTATTCAGGGCAGCACCAAGGCTACGTTTAGCCAGTTTTATGGCCAGGACCGGGCGCTTACCTTTCAGGGCTACCTCAACTACGCCAATACCTTTGGTAAGCACGCCTTTACGGGGCTGGCCGTGGTCGAGTCGCGCAGCCTCAAGCACCAGCAGTTTCAGGCCCGCAAAATCAACTACAACACGTCGATTGACGAGTTGGACTTTGGCGGGCCAGCCGCTTCGGATGCCACCAATGGCGGCTCATCCTACGAAACCAAGCAGATTGGCTACATCTACCGCGCCAGCTACGCCTACGATGGTAAGTACCTGTTTGAGGCCTCGGGGCGTTACGACGGTAGCTATTTGTTTGCCCCTGGCAACCGTTTCGGCTTTTTCCCGGCCTTTTCAGCTGGCTGGCGCCTGAGCGAAGAGTCGTTCATTAAGGACCGCTTTACCTGGCTCGACAACCTGAAAGTGCGGGCCTCGTGGGGGCAGTCGGGTGCTTACCCGTATATCAACGGCAATATCGCAGCCTTCGAATACTTAAGCCCGTACTCGCCCGGCTCTGGTGCCGTGCTTGATGGCGCTCCCACGCAGGGCCTGTACGAAGTACGCCAAGGCAACCCCAGCATTACCTGGGAGCGGGCCAACAAGACCGATATCGGCCTGGAAGCCACGCTGTGGAAGGGTTTGCTAAATGTAGAAATTGATTTTTTTCACGAGAAGCGTGCTAACGTGCTGACTTCGCGCAGTAACGTACTGCCCGGCGAATACGGCATCGGCGTGGGCTTGGTAAATGCTGGCGTGATTACCAACCGCGGCATCGACCTGACTATCCGCTCGTCGCGTCACTTCGCTAAGAACTGGAACCTCGACGTGACGGGCACGCTGACCTACGCCCGCAACAACCAGGAGCAGATTTACGAAAACAGCTCGACTTACGATAACCCCAATCGCCGGATTTCGGGCCGGGCCATCGGCACGCAGTTTGGCTTGCAGGCGCTGGGCTACTTCACCGCCGACGACTTCCAGGCCGACGGCTCTACGCTGAAATCGGGTATTCCGACGCCTTCCTTCGGTCCCGTGCGGGCCGGCGATATCCGCTACGCTGACCAGAATGGCGACGGCAAAATCAACGCCGACGACCAGGTTGTAATTGGCCGGCCGCGTACGCCACAGCTCGTCTACGGCTTGGCCCCACGCCTGACTTTCAAGAACTTCGATTTTGACGTATTGGTGCAGGGCGCGGCCTTGAGCAGCTTTTACATGACCGGCCCCATTGTGTGGCCTTTCGACGCGGCTAGCTCAGCTACTGAGCTGCAATACAACGAGTACTGGCGCCCCGACCGCACTAATACATTGTATCCGCGCCTCACCGGCAGCCCCACCAGCAACAATACCCAGGGCTCGTCGTGGTGGATTCGCAACGGGGCCTACGTGCGCCTCAAGAGCTTCGAATTTGGCTACACCTTCAGCAGCGCTACGCTGCATAATACGCTCAAGTCGGTGCGCATCTACGCCTCGGGCCAGAACCTGTTTACCTGGACGCCTAACATCCGCGAAACCGTGGACCCCGACCAGAACGGTACCAACCGCAACTACTTCCAGCAGCAGGTATTCTCGCTGGGGGCCAATGTCAACTTCTAATCCTTCCCAGCCATGAATTCTTTTAAGCTACGGCCCTGGACTACCGGCCTGGCGCTCAGCGCCCTGGTGCTGGTGAGCGGGTGCAAAAACGATGACTTTCTGAACGTGACGCCCAAAAACGCGCTCAACGAGGCCAACGCCTACGCCAGCGAGTCGAACGCCGACCTGATTGTCAACGATATTTATAACAACGTTCCCGACGTTTACAACCAGTACCAGATAACGGAGCAATACACCGACAACGGCTTTTGCGGGGCCTCCTGGCTCGACGGCCAGAGCCTGGTGAAGGCGGGCGCTATCTCGGCCAATAACCTGCCCACCGGCCCCGCTGGCTGGTGGAACTGGGGCGGCGTCTACGGCAATATCCGTAAGTGCAACCTGTTCTTGCAAAACGCCGACAAGTACTCGGCCAACTTCTCGGCCAGTTGGAAAAAGCAGCGCGTGGCCGAAGTGCGCTTTATGCGGGCTTTTTTCTACACCGCGCTGGCTACTAACTACGGCGGCGTGCCGCTCATCGATAAACCTCTGAATGACAGCGACGGTAGCGACCTGCTGGTAGCCCGCAGCACCATGGATGCCACGGTGGCCTTCATCGCGGCCGACTGCGACGCCGCCGCCGCCGACCTGCCGCAAACCTCGCTAAAGAAAGGCGACGGCCGCGCCACCAAGGGCGCTGCCCTCACGCTCAAGGGCTGGGTGCAGCTCTACGCCGCCAGCCCGCTCCACAACACCAGCAATGATGCCAGCAAGTGGGCCGCCGCCGCCGCTACCAACAAGCAGGTGCTAGACCTGGGTGCTTACTCCCTGTTTTCGGACTATGCGGCAATGTTCCTTATCGAAAACAACGACAACAGCGAGGTTATTTTCAACAAGGAATACATCCCGGTTACCAAGGGCCACGCCCGCGAGGGCATGCTCGGGCCAGTGTACGTGAAGGGTGTGCAGCAGAGCTGGGGCAGCATCGCGCCGACCCAAAACCTGGTCGATGACTACCTGATGAGCAACGGATTGCCTATCACCGACCCCGCCTCGGGCTACGACCCTACCAAGCCGTATGTGAACCGTGAAAAGCGCTTCTACCAGTCCATCATCTACGATGGTGCTTCGTGGCAGGGCGACGTAATTACGACCCGCGTGGGCGGCAACAACGCCATTGACGTCAACTCGACCAGCGACATCTCGAACACGGGCTACTACTTCCGTAAGACGCTGGATGAGCGCATTTTGGCCCAAACCAGCCGCGCCCAAAACTCGGGTGGCTCCAACTACATCATCTTCCGCCTCGGCGAGGTGCTGCTCAGCTACGCCGAAGCCCAAAACGAGGCCGTCGGCCCCGACGCCACCGTGTACACCGCCCTCAACCGCCTGCGCACCCGCTCAACCCTGCCCAACCTGGCCGCTGGCATGAGCCAGAGCCAGATGCGCGATTACATCCGCCGGGAGCGCCGCATCGAGCTGGCCTTTGAAGAAAAGCGCTGGTTTGATGTGCGCCGCTGGCAGATTGCGGCCGGTACCACTGGGGTGATGAATACGCCCTCGTACGGCATGCTCATCAATGCTGCGGGCACTACCTACACCAAGGTGAAAATTCTGGAAAACAAGTATTTCAGCTACCAGTACCTGATGCCCATCTGGCAGGGTGACCTCGCCAAGAATACCAAGCTGACCCAAAACCCCGGCTACTAGCCCCCGGTTAGCCGCCAGTGCAACAGCGCCCACCGAGCTTTCCTTTAACTAGGAAAGGCCCGGTGGGCGCTGTTTTTGGGTGTTCGGCCCGTGAGACGGGCAGCAGCACGCTTATACGATATCGGCCGAAATACCCCGGTCGTGGATAGCCGAGCAACGCGGGGCCAACTCCTCAAAAGTGCCGTTTTTGACGGCGCACTTACCTTTATAATGGATAAGTAGCGTGCACTGCTCGGCTTGCTCAGGCTCGTGCTCGCACACCTCAATGAGCGTTTGAATGACGTGGTCAAAGGTGTTTACATCGTCGTTGTATACCACAAGGGTACGTAGCTCCTGCTCTTCTTCGAGCGTGAGAACATCGTCCTGGTAGTCAATCTGTGGGCGGGTAGCAGGGAAAGCCATGACACAAAAATACGGCTGCCGAGGCCGACGGGATAAATACAACAGCGAATAATAACCCCCGCGCCGGCCGTTTCGTTTCGTGGCAGGGCAGATAGTGGCAGGGGAAACAGTATCCAGCTAACATTGTCATTGCGAGGAGGAACGACGAAGAAATCGCACCGGAAAGGAGCCCAAACGGCTCGCCCTGATGCGATTGCTTCGTCGTTCCTCCTCGCAATGGCAAACGACTACTCCACCTTGCGGTCGCCGCTCGTAAATTCCAGCATCCAGTCGGGGTATTCCGAGGCCAGCTTGCTGACCTCATCGAGCTGCTGCAACTCTTCGGGCGTAAACTTCACATCGACGGCCGTGAGGTTGTCTTCGAGCTGCTCCATTTTCTTAGCCCCGATGATGACGCTGCTCACCACTTGCTGGTGTAGCAGCCACGCCAGCGCCAGCGAAGCCACGGTGCTGCCTTTGGCCTCGGCCATTGGGCGCAGCTTATCGATTATATTGAAGGCCAGGTCTTTGTTGACAGGCGGGAAGTCGAAGCCACTGCCGCGCCGGCCTTCGGCCTGCTGATTTTCGCGGGTGTACTTGCCGCTGAGGAAGCCGCCGGCCAGCGGGCTCCACACCATGAGGCCCACCTTTTGGTCGAGCAGCAGGGGCACGATTTCGCGCTCCAGTTCGCGCCCCGCGATAGTGTAGTAGGCTTGCAGCGATACGTATTTTTCGAGGTGCTGGTACTGCGACACGCCAAGCGCCTTCATCAGCTGCCAGGCGGCCACGTTGCTGGCCCCAATGTAGCGCACTTTGCCCTGGCGCACGAGGTCGTCGAGGGCACGCAACGTTTCCTCCCACGGCGTGAGCGGGTCGAAGCTATGCGTCTGGTACAGGTCGATGTAGTCGGTATTCAGGCGCTTGAGGCTGGCCTCGGCTTGCGCCATTATGTGCTTGCGGGTGAGGCCGGTATCGTTGGGGCCGTCGCCCATTTTGCCGCGCACTTTGGTAGCCAGCACCACGTCGTAGCGGTTAATGCCGAGGTTGCGCAGCGCTTGGCCGGTCATTTCTTCCGAGTGGCCTTCGCTGTACACGTTGGCCGTATCGATGAAGTTGATGCCCGCGTCGAGCGAGCGCTTGGTGAGCGCGTCGGCCCCGGCCTGGTCCACGCCGCTGATGGCCCCAAAACGGCCGCCCGTGGTGCCAAAGGTCATGGTGCCCAGGCACAACTCCGATACTTTCAGGCCAGTATTACCTAATAGGTTGTATTTCATGTGATTTTAGTGGTTATAAGTACTGAAAAAAGGTTGTCATGCTGAGCAGAGCGCTGCGCTCTGCTCAGCATGACGGACAAAAAAGGCTACTTCCCGACCTTATCCAGCGTCGCCATATCCTCGGCCGACAGTGTGATGGCGGCCGTTTTCACGTTCTCCTCCAAGTGCTTCACCTTCGAGGTACCGGGGATGAGCAGAATATTGGGCGAGTGGTGTAGCAGCCAGCTTAGGGCAATTTGCTGCGGGGTGGCGCCGTGCTTTTGGGCAATTTGGTCGAGTGCTTTTAGGGCCTCGGCATTGCCGCCAGCCAGCGGGTACCACGGAATGAAGGCCATGTCCTGCTCGCGGGTGTAGTCGAGCACGGGCTCCCACTTACGGTTATCGACCGAGTACATGTTCTGCACCGATACTACCGGGAAAAACTCTTGGGCTTGCTTAATCTGGTCCACATTCACCTCCGACAAGCCAATGTGCTTTACCAGGCCATCCTGCTGCGCTTTTTGCAGAAATTTAAACGTGTCCTCTATCGGTACTTTGTCATCAATGCGGTGCAATTGGTAGAGGTCGATTCGCTCGACTTTTAGGCGCTTTAGGCTGCCGTGCAGCGCCTCTTGGAGGTGTTTGGGGCTGGCATCGACTGGCCATTGGTTGGGGCCGGTGCGCAGCAGGCCGCCTTTGGTGGCTACCACCAGGCCGGCGGGGTAGGGGTACAGGGCCTCCGCAATTAGCTCTTCCGATACGTTGGGGCCGTAGCTATCGGCAGTGTCGATAAAATTGATACCCAATTCTACGGCGCGCTTGAGCACCCGCAGGCTCTCGTCGTGGTCTTGGGGCGGGCCCCAAATACCGGGGCCGGTGATGCGCATGGCCCCGTAGCCGAAGCGATTAACGGTGAGGTCGCCGCCAAAAGTGAAGGTCTTGGCGTAGCTGGGCGTGGAGTCGCTCATGAAGATAAGATTAAGGAAAAAGAAACTAGGAAAAGTACCACCAAGTGACGGGCTATAAACCAGCCTGCGGCCTGCGTGTTCGGCAAGCTGCACCGTGGGCCGTGCGGGTTCGCCCGTGAGCTGAGCACTGGGTGGACTCGCAGTGCCCACGGCACGTTAACGGTAACTTAGCGGCCCCACGTTTTTGCTTATGCCCGTTCCTTCTTCCGATTTTAAAAAAGCCCTCACCCGCCTTTCCGATAAGGAAAAGGAGGCGCTGGTGCTGCGCGCCGTGCGCCGCGACGCCGAGCTCTACGATACCTTTAGCTTTGAGCTGCTGCCCGATAGCACGGTCGAAGGCGTGTACGAAACCAGCGCCGACCGCATTCACGAGCTATTCAACGTGGCCGTAACGGGCCGCCTGCTCAATCGCAGTTTGGTGAAGGCCCTGCGGGCTGCCTTGCAGGAGGCAGCCCGCGCCCGCCGCGTCACCAAAAGCAAGCAACTCGAAATCGACTTGAGCATGTACACGCTTCGGCTGATTTTTGAGCATTACACCGGGCAGTTTGATAGCGTGTACCAGGGGTTTTTCGTGGGCACATCGCGGTTGGCCACGCGCCTCACCCAGCTCATTCCAAAAAACCTGCATGAGGATTTGTGGCTGGAGTATAAGCCCGAATTAGATGGCTTTTTGGCCCAGCTGCACGGCCGCAGCAAGAGCCGCGAGCTGAAGTTTGAGCTGCCGCGGGAACTGGTGATACCGGAGTAATTACTTGCGTTTGTAGAATAAGTATTGTCATGTTGAGCGCAGCGCAACGGAGTCGAAGCATTTCTATCGGTTAACTAACCCCATCCATGCGTTAGCAACGAAGCGGTAGAGATGCTTCGGCTGCGCTCAGCATGACAGTCGTTTTTGCCAGTATAGCTATGTCCGACCAAGCCCAAACTACCGCCCCCAAAACCTGGCCACAGGTGCCCCGCTGGCTCACGCTAAGCCAGTCGCTGAAAAAGGCTCGCGACCCGGTGGGCAACCTCAACAAGGTGCTCGCCGCCTACGGCGATACCGTGCGCCTGTATTTGGGCGGCGTGAAGCCATCGGTGGTGACGCGCGACCCGTCGCTGGTGCAGCACATTTTGCAGAAAAACCACCGCCGCTATCACAAGTCCGACCTCACGCACGGGCTGCTGCGCTACCTCGGCAAGGGCCTGCTCACCAACGAAGGGGCCGACTGGCTGCGGCAGCGTCGGCTTATTCAGCCCGGCTTTCACCGCCAGAAGCTGGCCGGCCTCACGCGCCTCATGCGGGCGGCGGCCGATGAATGGGTAGCCGAGCTGGATGCCCAAAATACCGGCCCAAAAGGCCTCGTGGAGCTAGATGCCCACGCCGCCATGACGCGGGTGGCCTTCCGCATCGTGGCGCGGTCGGTGTTTGGCAACGGTCTGAGCGATGTGGAGTTGACCCAGCTCAGCGACTGGCTCACGGCCATTCAGTGGTTTTACGTCACTACCATCCGGCAGCCGTATTTGCGGCCGGTGCACTGGCTGCGCCGGTCGTACCAGCAGCACGATGCCCTGGCCCTGCGCCTGCGCGGACTGGTGCGCCAGGGCATAGCTCGGCACCGCGAAACCACGGCCGCCCTGCCGCCCGGCACGCCGCTGCCCGACGACCTGCTGCAAATGCTGCTCGACGCCCGCTACGAAGACAACGGCGAGCCCATGTCGGAAGACCAGCTTGTGGACGAGCTGAATATCCTGCTCGTGGCCGGCCACGAAACCTCGGCCAACGCCCTGGCCTGGGCCTTTTACCTGCTGGCCCGCCACCCCGAAGCGCAGGAAAAGCTGGTGGCCGAAGCCGAGCGCGAGCTGCCCAATGGTCAGGCACCCGAGTTTGAGGACTTGCCCCGCGTGCCCTACGCCTTACAGGTGGTGCAGGAAGCCATGCGCCTTTACCCGCCCGCCTGGATTATCGACCGCGTGGCCACCGAAGACGACGCGTTTCAGGGCGTGCAGATTCCGAAAGGCAGTATGTTTTCGCTCTACGTGTATGGTATGCACCACCACGCCGCGCTGTGGCCCGATGCCGAAGTATTTCGCCCCGAACGCTTTGCAACCGCCGCCCAGCCGCCGCTGCCCACCTACGGCTACCTGCCCTTTGGGGGCGGGCCGCGCCTGTGTGTGGGCAGCCATTTCGCCCTTACCGAGCTGCAATTAGTGCTTATTCAGACGCTGCGCCGCTACCGCGTGCTGCCCACCGCCGCCACGCCGCCCGGCATGAACCCACTCGTAACGCTGCGGCCCGACGGGGAAATGCGGCTGCGGTTCGAGCGACGGGCGTAACTCTACCGCAAAACCCCACCCCCGGCCCCTCTCCCGGAGGGGAGGGGCCGGGGGTGGGGTTTTGCGGTAGAGTTACGCCAGAATATCCTCGTATTCTTTCTTGTGGCGCTGCACGAATGCCGCCATAAACTCGCAACTGGTGCGCACTTTGAGGTGATGCTGGCGGGCGTAGGAAAGAGCGGCGCGGGCCAGCTCGTTGGCGGTGCCTTGGCCGCGCTGGTCTTCGGGCACGAAGGTGTGGGTGAAGTCGATAACGCCCGTATCGGGCAAGGAATAAGCGAGTTCGGCGGGCTGCTCGGGCGAGCCGGCGGTAAACTCCTGGTTGGCGGGGTCGTGGTGAATCTGCATGGCTGTGTCTAACGAAACAAAAAGCCGGGCGTTGGGGCCAGGGCCGCTGGGAGCACCTCACGGAAGCCAGCGGAAACCAGAAAGCCCAAATCAGAGTAAGCAGAGAGCCCGGCACGGCCGGCCCACTTTCCCACCGTCTATTCTCTTTCTTATGGCTACCGATTCCACCAACACCGCCAACTCCGCTGAGCTTGATAGCGATGGCACCCTGCCAAACTACCAGCAGCACCGTGCCGACCAAGCCCAACCCAATGTAGACGAGCCCGCCCGCAACGCGGAGGCTGGCTCGCCGCAGTACGGCGATTTTGGCAAGCCTGAAAATGTGGCCCCTACAAGCAGTTCTTCCAGTAATGATGGCAGCAACGACAACCCTGACGAGTTCAGCGAGTTTCGTGACAAAGACGCGCCAAAAACCGAGGACTACAGTACTAATGCTGAAAATGCCAACCCCGAGCAACAGCGTGGACACGTAGTGC
>Ga0265797_10011670_pt1 | contig 10954 bp, 7 predicted proteins | sample P2T30metagenome_FD_192433 | JGI IMG/M metagenome (GOLD analysis project Ga0265797, IMG submission 192433) | Plant litter microbial communities from East Loma Ridge, Irvine, California - P2 T30 | ecosystem: Environmental > Terrestrial > Plant litter > Unclassified | place: USA: California... | reverse complement strand
GATGGCCCTTACAACATCACAGTCCAGGCGTATTGCAGCGTTCTCTCCATGGCTATGACGCAGAATAGAGGCAAAAACCTACCAGACTTGCCCAACTTCCGCGATATTCAGGCCGTCTTCCGTTCGCAATCGATTCGCTGGCATGGAATAGCCAGGACTCACGTTGAGTCTTGCTTCGACGATACTTTGACCTTCATGAGTGAGGCGATTCCGCATGTTGCAGGCCCATACACGAGTTCTCGGTTGCTTGAAGAGTATATCCAACCCTCATTGGAGAAGCGTCGCGCCGTGCTCGTGGAAAAATTGGATGAGTTGCTCTGGCCTTTCGCACAATGTCATCCAATTACGGCGCGGCCAAAGTATACGACTATGCCACGCCTGCTTCTCGACTCTACCGACCGACGTCAGACCGAGAAAAATGATTCAGCAACCATGTGGTCACGACATGCACAGAGGTACCGCTTTACCGTCGACCATATGCATGCCGCTCATGTGCTTGATCGTGCTGAGGCTTACTATGAGGTATGTTCAGAGCATTGGATGTTCAATTCCGAAGCAGTACTGACTTGGCTCCAGATTGCTCTGGATACGTTCATCGATAATGTTGCTACATTGGCAATCGAGCGTGTGCTGTTACGAGATTTGCCTGATCTCATCTTGTCGAGCTGCGACCCGTCCAGCTTGACTGACGAGCAGCTCGAAGCTGTCGCGGGTGAGTCTGAGGAAGTCAAGGAGCAACGAACCAAGGCTGTGCACAGAGTGGCCGCTCTAGAAGCAGTGATTCAGACCTGTCGACAGTACAAAGGCATCAGCAGGTCTACATCTCAGAAAGCTACAATGAGCCGGACAGTTGCCACCCCACACGACGCTACCCATGCCTCCAAGGCGCCCACTTACTACATCGACGGCACGCTACAGGAGTCTTCTGCGGACGCATCCAACGATGAAGATCCAGTCTCTAAATTTGAGTCACCTGCTACTCCACAGGCTGTGCGTTCCGAACGTCATGCTGAACACTTTCCATCTTCCCCTAGTTCGAGCCTCAGTTCTGGGTTTCGCAGCGCCAAGTCGAGCGGAAGTACCAGCACTCCACTCTCCAGTCCAGCTGGCTCTAGCTCTGAGCAGTACTATAACACCCCAAGGTCGGTCGCTCACAGACCCGTGTCACGTTCGGACAAGAACAAAACCAGCTCAGCGCGATCGTAGTCCTGGGCTTGATCTGCGGTACTTTACGTCATTGCTAGTGATGACTGATCGCATTCCACTCTACAGTTTCTAGAGGAGGATATATAGTCTTCTGAGTCGCGTTGTTACAGGCTCGGGAAGACGATGACTTGATATGTTCCCCAACTACTGTCTCACAGGCAGCAATCTCAACGGCGACAAGGCTAGGACAACTATTTAACTAGTCAGAGCACACGAGCATGACGACGAGCCGCGTGAGTGATCCAGTCGGCTCGCATAACGGTACGATTTCATGCGCAGACGCAAGCTTCCCTGGTCGGACATCATCTTCTCAATCAACTTGTCATCAACTCATCTCGGCCGCTTTCCTGCCAAATTCAAGAAGAATACACCTGATCTCTTCATCGTGTAATGACAGCACCTTGAAATTTTCAATCATATGACTGCGGTCCGTGGTATCTACCCTGTAACGCCTAACACCATGCTCAAAACGCGTTTCAAAAAAGTACCATCTCTTCAGTCCCTTGAGTATGTGATCTTGCCACGCTTCGGTGCCTTTTCATCATCGTCATCTTTGTCTGTCGCTCTCTTCTTCTTGTTTCCTGTCTTTCCAGTGGCACCAGAAGTGCTTTCTGCACGCGACAAGGAAGCGGGCACGGAACCCGTAGGCGTGGCTGCATGCGATGGTGTGTTTGAATCAGTACCTTCTTGCGCCTGTAATGAATTGTCAGCATGTACTGTTCTGATCGCAACGCAACATTCTAGGAGCTGCGATATGCTCACCTTCATCCAACCGACAGAACTGTGACTGAACACCCTATCCTCATCTCTTACTCTTCCGCGACGCCTGTCATCCGCGCTGCGCCCGCCCACGCTCACACCTTTAACCCAGCCATCAAACCCGCGCACGATATTGCCAGAGTTGCTTGTCTCTTCCAGATATGCGCCTTCGAGCTTGAAGATCTGGTCTTCCAGCGCGGCCAATTGTTCGTCGAGCTTGCGCTTCTTGTCGAGTGTACCGCGGAGAGTTGTGCGTAATTGTTCGTAGTATGGACGGCCAGGCTGATCGGCGCCTGAAGCGGCACTTGCCTGCGCCTCTGCAGGAGGTTTGTTTTCTGTCATGGCGATGGGGTTTTTTTTGGCTTGTTCTTCGAGTGACGCAGGTGGTTTGTTGCGCGGCTCTAGCGACAACGCGTAAGGTGGTAGACGGGTTTAAGCGGGGAAGGTTGGAGTCTCACTGCGATCAAGTAATAATTCACGTCGTAGCGTTCGTTGTAAACAAGGGCAGCATCCTTCTTAATATAGCGTATCGCTTCAGACACACATTTCATGGAAATCGATAGACTTTGGGAAGTTGCCTACGCGTATTTGACTTGCCTAATTCATGTCATGGAGTGTCGACAACTTCGGCCATTCCTGGACATACCACTACAGGCAGCCATAAGTCTAGATGCACCTTGCTCGGTGAACCGAAATGCTGGCATCGTGCATGCAGCTCTGACCGCCCTACCGAGCTATGCCAGTGTCACTATGAGATTTTCAGTCAAGGCCTGAACTAGACATGTACATGCGGCACCGTCGTGCTCTCAAACTTGGATGACAGGGTTCGTCGTTGGTGGAAGGACGCCAATGCCTTGATGGCTGACAGCTGGACAACAGATACCAGGATCGCAAAAAGAGGCAGTGATCTTCAAACGCAGCCCGAACGTACCTTAGCTGAGGCTGGTCTGCGTCGCACGACCTGGTTATTGCTCATGCAGCCACCACACTCCGAGTCCGAGGCTGTAATAAGACTGCGGGCTGACAGAGCCCACCTGAATCCAGGAGCACGCCACACGCTTCCAATCGGCAATCGGACTCGTCAGACAAACACTCTCGACACTGTGGTCTCAGTGTGAACGCATTCACGTCGTGCATGATACACGATAGACAGGCAATGCGTACCTCGCGAGTCTCCGTGTGATACATGGCTTGCCGGGCGAAGCGACGCAGCATGGCTTTGCACTGGAAACTCTCAGTTCCAACGCTCCCAGCTTCTATATCTGCACCAGCTGTCAAGCCTTCTCACTGAAGTATCTATGGTCTCCATAATGTGTATCTTGTACACGTGGCAGTTGCTCTGTCACCAGTTTTCCCGGTTCTCCAGTCTCCGAGCGCGCGCAGGCCGACCGCTGGTGCAGCTCAGCCTTGCATGCCAAACTTGGAGTGCTCACTGCTTGCAGATGAGTTTGCCTCTGATCCTGCAACAGCCGAAGGTAAGGTCGACAACTGACTATCTCCTGCCTGAGGTCACGACCAATCCCGACAAGCGTACTTTGACCCATGGGACATTAAAGGTAAAGCTCGATTCACCGGCGGGTACAGTATTGTCTTCTTCCCTGCCTGGCTCTTCATAACACACCTGCTGTGTTTGCCCACCATCCCCACTTCTGCCTACTTCGCCATCAACAACTCGCATGTGATCGATCCTCCCCTCAACTTAATGATCATGACGAAGTTCCACGAAGAGACTGAGGCAATAGCTCTAAATCGCGCTTCAGATTGCGACTCACCCAACAAGGATCGATTCAATATGAATCTGGAGACCAACTATGGCTGGCGGTATCGACAATTCTTTGGTCTGCCATACTACGCTTCGCCACAGGTGCAGTTGGTCCTCGTCGCGTTTGTATGCTTCCTGTGTCCAGGTATGTGGCTTTGGCTCGGACGCAGCACGAACAGATCCTCGAGGAGTTGAAGGTGACCATCGAGAAGTTGCTAACCTTTGGAAGGAATGTTCAACGCGGTCAATGGCTTGGGAGCCGGAGGCCAATTTTCGTCAAAAGCGAGTGACAACGCCAACAGCGCGCTGTACTCTGCTTTTGCCATCGTTGGCTTCTGTAGCGGCAGCATCACAAACAAGCTCGGTATCAAGACTGCTCTTTCCTTTGGCGGTCTGGGTTACTCTGTCTACATTTCGGCATACTTGTGTTACAATCACACACAGAACGAAGGTTATGTCATTTTCTCTGGCTTCCTTCTTGGTTGCTGCGCTGGAGTGCTCTGGAGCGCCCAAGGTCAAATCATGATGAGCTATCCGCCAGAGGAGTCGAAAGGTCGCTACATCTTCACTTTCTGGGCAATCTTCAACCTTGGTGGAGTGATTGGAGGATTGGTAGGATTTCCTTTCCATTTGTCAAATGCATTGGTCCGCTAACGCTGAGTATCAAGCTGCCCCTCGGACAGAACATCCACAGGACCGACGATGCTAACGTGACAGATGGCACTTACATTGGGTTCCTTATCCTCACCTTCGCCGGTGCTTGTCTGGCCTGGACAATGGTAGATGCGAAACACGTCGTACGAACGGACGGCTCCCGCATTATCCTGCAACGAAACCCAACCTGGAAGTCGGAGGTCTTAGGGCTCTGGGAGACGCTTTTCACAGATCCTTACATCATGTTCTTATTCCCGATGTTCTTTGCATCTAACTGGTTCTACACCTACCAGTTCAATGTGGTCAACCTTGCCAGGTTCAACCTACGCACGAGGGCGCTCAACAACGTGCTATACTGGATCGCACAAATCATAGGCGCATCAGTCTTTGGCTTTGCGTTGGACTACGCCGGTCTTCGCCGGACCACGCGTGCTGTCATTGCATGGATCGTGCTGTTCATGCTCACATTTGCAATATGGGGTGGCGGGTACAGCTTCCAGGTTACATACACTCGCGATGAGATGCCTGACGACACTTCCAACGAGAAAGAGAAGATGGACTGGACGACTCCTGGGTTTGTTGGGCCGATGTTCCTGTACATCTTCTATGGCTTCTACGACGCAGCATGGCAGACGTGTGTCTACTGGCAAGTGATAGCGTCGCACTAGCAGGTGTATAAGATACTAATCCGGCACAGGTTCATGGGCGCCATGACGAACAACGGACGCAAGCTTGCAAACTTTGCCGGATTTTACAAGTAATTATCCGCCAGCACAACCCTAAGCTGAAACAATCACTTACCATTGTTACAGAGGGATACAGTCTGCAGGAGCAGCGGTCGCCTGGCGTCTCGACGGCGTGAAAGTGGCGTACATGAGCTTGTTCGTCTCGAATTGGGTACTGCTCGCCGCAAGCCTTTTCATTGCCGCACCAGTAATGCTTTGGAAGATCAAGGACACTGTCTCGCTCGAGGAAGATTTGAAGTTCTCGGACGAGACGGTTGAAGATGTAATTCCGCAATACCAGATGCCGAGCGTTGGCCAGCCACAACATCGCGACGTGGTTTAATCTGATGAGTCTGCCGTTGCAAGGACAGCAAAAGGATATTTTCATGCGAGTTTGTTTGTGGTAGTATTATGAATAGCGGCGCTGCCAAAGAATTGAACCATGCACATCTATTATCTCGGAGACATCTATGTACGCCGAGCAGCACGTGGTGCTTGTAGACTTCCAATCATTCGGCATTGCAATATGACAGGCGGTTGTCCGCTGTCGCGAGACACCAGCACGTGGCCTTCACGTGTCGATATACATTTGGCATGTCTCTCCGAGGCATACATCTGAAGGAGTGGTCCATGTGTGGACGTAGCTGTGACCGCTTTGCAGGGCTGCCTTGCTTGCATACGTACTCACGCCACCACCATCCCTGCTTGTCCGGCTGATAACAAAGGATCGCTTTGCATGTCCGATGCGATTCGCTGGGTCCGTCCAGTCAGCGATAGCCATGTCGCCTCAGCCTTGCGTCCGCGTCGCAGCCAACTCAGCTTGCGCGGCCGCTGTTCTGGACCCGATACATTGACAAATTTAGTTGGGTAGACGTGTAGCACAAGTGTAGTACACGACAGGTTCTGAGTTCTATTGGTGTCTCCAGCGACTGCTCGATCCGCTTGAGGCGACAGAAACATGCAACGCTATGACTTTCAATATTCTGAGAGACACCGAATAATGCCAGCGCCGACTTGGGCATGCGATTTGCAAAGCGTGCGAGCGTTGGCTCACAGACTCTACTGCGCTTGTAAGTCTTCCGCGTACTATGCGTGCTCTGAATATCGCTTCTGACATCGCTTAGGCCAGGAGCCTTCAAGCATCCACAAACCACTAGCGAGAAGCATCCGGACACTGCGAAACAAACTCGAGGAAGCCGATGACGCTCTCGATGAAGCGTCAGTCCGAACAGAGGATATTGACGTCTTGCGAGCCGTTGGTGAGAGCAAGATTGTGCTCGATAGGCTAGAGCGAGCGATCCAACGTCAACAACATCCTTCCACCAGGAAAGCGTTTGCGGAAGAGGACGCAACCACCGACCTTCTCAACGACATCGATGAGGTGACGCGCAAACTTTCTGCCGCACTTGAGATTCTCGAATACATGAATGGGAGCATCGGTCTGCCGCATAACAATGCTACTCACAGCGACCGGTCCAGCATCCAGACACCTATGTCGCCATCTTCTATGACCACTAACAGCGACGACGGTAACATCATGAACACAGCATCGAGCTCATGGTCATTCAATTCCAAGCGCGGGAGTCTTTCTCAGAGACTAAGCGTCAACAGCGAGTCCGTACAGAGTCATGACTGCAAGCCAGAAGAGAAACAGGTTGTCTCAAGCGGCCCAATGGCAGGCCCTCCTTCGGGCCCGGCGGGCAACGCAAGAGTTTCCTCGTCTCTGAGCACAGATCGCTGGTCAAGTCAATTTGCATACTTTGATCCAATGTCTGTGGACATCGATAGCGCTTCTTCCTTAATCATGGGCAGACGGCCAAGCCCACATCCCCCAGCTTTGATGCCACGCTCTCCCGCGAGGATGGGATCCCCTCCGATGACTTGTACTTCAACACCGTCTGATACAGCAACAAGGCTTCCTCGCGATGCCCCCGTTGGGGACACCGACAGCTACATTGCAAGATCGGCATCGGTCCGCGGAGCATCACTTCCAGCGAGAGCGGAAAGAAGTAGCAGACTCTCCTCTAGTGCCAGTCTGCGCTCCTCTCCAAGAACTCCAGCTATCTCGCAGGCGGACCGGCAGACAAGAGCTGGAGCCACACATTATGTCGTTACTTCCTCGAGAAGCGCCGGCGCCGGCACGGAGCTGGAAGCGCCAATACAGGAGCAGATCCGCACTTCAACGTATCGTGCGGCAGATGCCATCCTCGATGATCTGAACCCTCTGCAGCCTCCTTCGAATCCGCTAGTAAGACATACTACCCGGATTCGCGATCGAATACTGTCTCGGTCGGCGCAGGCGACGAAGTCAAGATACCGAATCGTCAATCCCGAAAAGGACGATTTGAGCAGGACGGATTCGGCTCGCTTCACAGATAGTCCTGCGTCCCTGTCGCTGCCATCGTCACCATCATCTCCAACAGACTCAGCGCGTCGAGCATTTGCAGGCTTCACCCCGTCACTCTATAGAATTGAGTCGCTACCTGCATCTCGCGATACAGATGAGGTTTACGACGAGAACTACACAGCCGATTCTGAGTTAGACACCGAGATCGTCAATGCAATCATCTCATCCTGGAATGCCGGCCAATGGGACCAAGCGAAGCACAACATTGAGATACTCTCAAGTCGACATAGTGAGCATCGTAACAGCAAACTGACCCGACGGCTGGAACACTTGCTAGGTGTGCTCGCTAGCATCAATGGTGAGATGGATGTTGCGTTGGCTCATTTTCTAGCGGTTTTCCCGGTCGTGGTCAGGAACGTCGACCAGCTGGATGACGGCCACTGCGCTGCGGCATGCTGGATGGGTGATATCTACGCACTTCTCAACCGAAAGACCGAAGCCATACTGGCATATTCTGTTGCAGCCAGAACACCTCTCACGGAGGACCCGGTTTGGCTGCCGCTGCAGCAGCAGATTGTCATAGAGAGGGATGCGTGCCGCAGTGGCGATGTGAAGACCGGAATCAACATCTCGGTGGATCACGAATCTCAATATGAACACAAGGTCGCCGATACCATCCTAGACTCGAGGATCATCGCCAGTGACGTCGCGAGAACGATGGTGCAAGCAGACAACCAGGCCGCCGGTCGCGAGATCCGAAAGCTGGACCCCAACCAAAGCAGAGCAATGGCCCTCCACGATCTGGGCATGCAGTCTGGACTGTGGCAGGAGAAAATCAAGCTAGAGGTCGATGTTACTGCGTTCGAAGCGTCTCGGCCCTGGCCCTTGCCCTTTGATCCGTTCTTCGTGTTGGAGAACGTGAGGCGGCATCGTATGTCCCGGCCCGAGAGCGACCTGTTGCGAAGTGGTTTGTCAGCAGCTAAGATACCAAAGAAGGGTCGACTAGCCTTCAGCTGTCAGGACTTACGATGGCTCATCGTGACTTTGAGATCGAGTCTGGCGAAACTGGAGATGGAGTGGTCAGAGGTCATCATCGAGTATGGTCCAAGATTCCTCGCTCGCTACAAGGTGGCTGGGACAGAGATCGCAAGCAGTTACTTCTTCTCCATCCCGATATACAGGCTGTCTTTCAGACCTGGTTATGGCGTCGAGATCTGCTCTGATGGTATCTTCAGCTCCAGGATCCAGAACATGGAGCCAAAGGCTGATAAGGGAGTGCCTGTCGAAGAGGCGAAGAGAGTCAAGAAAAAGATCAGGGAGGCGCTGGAAACAGCAGCCAAAAGGCAAGAGGCGACAGAGTCTAAGACCGTGTCTTTACCAGTGATGAGCATCAATGGTGTGACGAGTCTTCACAGAAGATGACCGGGTTGGTGTAATGTATAATGGACTTGTGTGGGAGTGATCAAAGATAGACAGAAGTTCTTCTATAGTATGCGTAGTAAGTACATGTTACTCATACAGCGATTGCCTCCTCGGTATTGGTGCAGCACAAGTGATGGTTCCTGCATGGTCGCGTGTGTCGCGAGTTTCACTTCGTGATGATGACGCAGGGACGGGTGGGCCGAGCCTTCCTTGAAACCTTCCTAGAATCGATAACGCTACCGATGAGCAACAGACAACGGTCACCGATCCACCAAACGGTACACACCCACCCCGTTCACCACAACCCCCGCCGCTCACGACTCCGCCATTAATTGCAACCTCGTGCCCAGCACAAATGCAAGCTTCGGCCACAAGCTTGCACCACACTTTCCTTGAGATGCCGAATCCTTGAGCGCAGCGCCCCTCTATCAACCCCTCCACTCGCGCCAACCCGCGCGCCCGAGGAATCTACGACTGCCATGGAACGGCAGAGAAAGCGTATGGCACATGCGCGTAGGAGTAGTCACAAGACAGAGCTAATACTGTTTTAAGGCGAGCTCAAAGAGTTGAACGCTAGAGCTTGGAACGGCGAACAAGGTATGCGCCATGGACACGGGACAGTACACGAATAAGCTCAAGGAGAACTACTGACAGCCTCGTAGATGTCTTTTCCACCCAGGGATCCCTCGACTCCAACCTAAAGAAAAACACTGCATTTATCAAACGCGCCCGCACTGCCATCAACGCCGCGGGCGTCTCAACATTCCTCCAGGAGATTCGCACCTTATCTCTACACAAATATCTTACGGAAATCGTCTCGGCATGCTTCGAGGGTCTCTGCAGGCTCAAGGCGCCTGGTGAAGTCGCCGCTGGCGTTGAAGTCATCAGCGCGCTTCACCAACGGTTTGGACCAGAGGAATTCACATGCTACCTAGGATGGCTGATTGGACGTGGTCTGAGCACACCGGACAAGTCACAACTGAAGGCGCTTGCACCCGAAGTTCGCGAGCGCGAGGAAAAAGAGCGCATCGCAAGACAGCGAATTTTATTGCGTGTTGCTACTGAGCTGTGGCTAGTCGGCGTGCTAAGGAGCCTGGAGGACATTGTGAAGCCAGAGGAGGCTGGCAAGACCGCGAAAGGCACTGAAATCGCACCGCAAAAGGCCAAGATCAACGGACAACGACCAGATGGCGCAGAAGCCGAACCATTCCCACTGGAGGTGCTCAAGGATATGCTCAGCCACGACCGCGAACATGTCAACCTGCCGCTTGTCGTGCTGTTCGTGAAAACATTTGCCTGGGATGTTCTTGGATCTGCCAACACAAAGAAAGAGAGTAGACAAGTCGTTGGAGAAGACGGTGCTACAACAGCAGTGAATGGTACCACGGACACGCCCGCGTCGACTGACGAGGACGAGACGATTACGCATGACGCCCCATTGGCTTCTCCGGATCTTCAGCAACGCTTCCGCAATATTCTTACCAGATATTTCGAAGATGTAAAAGCACACATGCTTCGGGACCAGAAGCAATTGTCCGCACAGAACAAGCGCAACGCAGAAGCGTACGTCAAGTCTGGTGAGGTTTTCGAAGACCGTCAAGCGACCCACGAGAAGGCTATCAAGTCTCAGGAAAAGCTGGTGTCCAATGCACAGGTTCTCGCGGAAGCCCTCGGCGCTGAGATGCCAGACCTTGTCGAGAAGGACTCCTCTGGTAGCAACCTGGACAGTGGTATCGGTCTTGTAAAGACAGGCGAATACCTGCGGGCTTCAAGCGAAGGTGCTGGCATCTGGGAAGACGAAGACGAGCGCCGTTTCTACGAAAACCTTGTTGACTTGAAAGACCGTGTGCCTTTGATTCTCCTCGAGGATGCCAAGAAGAAGAAGCCAGACGGTGATGAGCAAGTCGGCAAGAAGAGCGAAGAAGGTGCCGAAGCGAAGGACGTGAACGCCGCAGATAACGACGATAGCTCTACTGCGATCGCCAACAAGACCGTCGGTGCACAGGTGGACGCCCTGTTGGCTCGCCTCCACGAGCTCACCAACAAAGACCAGGTCGATCAATTCGCGTACGACTTTGG
>Ga0265797_10011669_pt1 | contig 10956 bp, 16 predicted proteins | sample P2T30metagenome_FD_192433 | JGI IMG/M metagenome (GOLD analysis project Ga0265797, IMG submission 192433) | Plant litter microbial communities from East Loma Ridge, Irvine, California - P2 T30 | ecosystem: Environmental > Terrestrial > Plant litter > Unclassified | place: USA: California... | reverse complement strand
AGCACCTCATGGCGGCATATTTCGAAAAACAAGATAAGGCTCGTGGGATGCAGTATGACGATGAGCTGGTTGAAGAAGTGTGTACCGAAGGCTGTGGTAGAGTGCTGTTTGAACGCGCGAGATACCTGGCGCACGGCAATGAGGCTGGCGTCGGAGTCGAACTGTGAGAAGATGTGGGAGACGATTTCTGGGGGGAGGTCGAGGATCCTGAAGGGTGCTTTTGCTTTTGCTACTCTCATGGATCGTGTGCGTGCCATGACTGGAGGCTGCTGGTGTGGTGTTGTACGCGGCGGGAAGTTGACTTCAGTCTCGAGCAGGTATTAAGTAGACGAAGTGTCGCAAGTGAGGGAACATGTGAGGTGAGAGTGACGTGTACAATGTTGACGATGTTTGGGCGCCCCTGCTCCTGCTCTTCGCGCTAGTGCCGGACACTCAGTCACTCGGTGTCGCTCTTGCCCTCACTACAATTACGGTGCACGTGAGTGAAAACGCATGCATGACCCGGCACAGATCGGATGAAAATGACATGATGTTGAAAGAGTTATAGAGAACGTGCATTGATACCAAGAACCGCGCCGACAACCTGTTCACCCCAATGTGACCATACTACCAAAGAAGCCGTCTCTCACGATACGACCATCGTACAACGGTGAGGCATATGTGTAGCAGAATGAGTGCCAGTCCAGGCATAGTGACAGCACACAACAAAACCCCTCCTGCAACTTCCACATCGTACCACACCACTCAATTTTCCGCAACCAGCTGCGCACACCTTCCTAAGGTCCAAGATGTTTCTGCCGTCCATCGCCATTCATAGGTCTGCGATGAGGGCATCGAGTGAAACTTGCATGTCTGCTTCGCGGAAACTCGTCGTACCCTAGCATCGTCATCATCGTTCACGTGGTAGACGTTGAAGTCGGTGGTGGGTGAGACAACAAGGAATTCGGCACAAAGCCTACTCATGTGTAGTCCCATCATCTGTGGCATTTGGTTTCGGTATCGCAAAATTCAATGTCAACAATCGTGCTACGATGTAAAGTGAATAAGGTCACAAAGTCATCCTACGACAGCTTTACGCTGTGTAGAGTAGGTTGCTGCAGCAAAGGCCGGCGGTATGCTTCACCGCTCCGGTGATAAAGTCCCAGATGTTTAGATAGTGTCGGTGACTGAACGATGTTTAGGCGCTCCTGCTCTTCACTCCTTCTACTCCAGCTTCCAAGCCCCGCCATCCCATTCCAATCTACCATCAACCGCACCTTCAACCTCACTAGCACCATAACCCTCCCGCCCTCGATCATGCGTCCAATGAGACTTCGCGCCAGGAGCAATAACACGCAGCGACTCAACAACAACATCCAACGCGACACGCAGCGCTGCTCCTCACTCCAACAACCTCTCCCAGCACCCTAAAACGATAATCGAGCCGTGCAGGTCTTTGTCCATTTCAGGCGGAAGCACGTTCCAATATGTCCACAGCTTGTTCATGCGCAGGACCTTCAGCTTCGGCATCTGACGGATGACTTCCAACGGCGCGATCCAGGTCTCGTCTTCGATGCCCACTGTATCGAGATCAATGTGAGACATAGTGTTGCAATGGAGTCAGAGAAAGGCTGTGAAGTCGCCGTGTTGGAAATGCGCCTCTCGTAAAGTAAGGTGGGATAGCTGGGGCCAGTGATATAAGTCCTTGTCCTGTCGACGGAGATGGAAAGATTTGAAGGGGAAGTTGATGAGCAGATGTTCTAGAGTAGTGGCAGATTCGAGGACTGTCGGGTACCAGGCTGCGTCCATGTTGTAAGCGAATTCGAGCCTCCGGACCTGTCGAGACAGGCCATTGATCCATGATTCGTCGTGCATGTCGAACTGTGCAGGTTTGGTATCTCCATTTCCACCAAAATCTGGTCCTAGATGAATACGGTGCTGCTCATCCGTGAATTGCAGCGTGGAGAAAACCAAAACGTAGACCCAAGAATAGCCCTCTCCTCCCAAGAAGGGTCCATATTCTGATTCGTCACATTCCGGATTGATCAAGGTACGCCCACACCGTAGACCGTCGTCTGGAGCCTGTGGCGGAAGATCTAGGTAGGATATCGTGTCGATCATGACGCTGCGCAGATCCTGGAAGTTCTGAAATGCCTCGTCGAGAATGAGGGTGTCTTGTCCGGACTTCTCCATACTGGCCTGCATGTCATAGAGCATTTTGTCATGATCTGTTATGCGCCTCTTGATGTGCTCGCCGCTGACGCTGACTCGCTTGACGAACTTTGACAGCTCTGCATGGCGCGATATCTCGAGCACAATGTCTAGGCTGAACGGGTGCAGGACGACTATCAAGTGGTTAAAGATTCGTGTACCGAACGAGGTTATCGAGTGCGGCTTGAGCGCCATGCAAGCCAAGCGCATCTCTGAGAGGTCGGACTGCTCGACGTAGTCGCAGATAGTGCCGATGAGTTCTGCAGGCAAGTCTAGAATTCGGAAAGTCGAAGGACGTACCGCGGCGTAACTAGGCCTGTGCGGTTGTAACATGGCTGATAGTGTGTGACTGGCTCAGGCAATGCAGTTGAGTTGCTGAGAGTGATATGTTGATAGCAGACTTGCGTCCCGTTGTGGTATGGTGTGGTGAGGTGAGGTGAGGTGAAGTGAGGTGAGGAAAAGGCCGGCAAACGAGTCAGTCCAGGGGGGCAGGGTCGGGTCGAAGAACTCGACATAATGCAAGAGTGCAGGTCGAACGGTCGCATCCAATTTGATGGTGATTCCTTCCTTCGCCAGCTCAGCACGTTCGGCACAGCGCAGAACTACACCAAATGATCGGTTGTAGCCCATTTCCCGACTGTGGCCATCTACCCAAGCGTCTTCCTTGTCGAAGATGAACTTGCTTCCGCAGCGTATGGCATCCATGACCTCGGCTTGCGCTTGGGAAGAGCCATTATCGATCTGCAGTACCTTGACGCTACAAAGCCGGCGGAAAATCTCGGTCAACATGAAGACATCCATACCTGACTGCTCCATGCTCGTCTAAAGATCTTTCAGCATCCCCTCATCAGCCTCATCAGAGACTTCGATAATGCCACCAATGCGCTCGCCGCTGATAACGATCTTCATCGCGAATCTGGACAGGTTCGGATGACTGGCGATTTCTAGGAGAATTATCAAGCTGATCGGATGGAGTATTGCGACCAAGCAAGTGAAGAACTGTGTCCCGAACGCGACGAGAGAGTGGTCGCGGAAGGCTCGACAGGCGAAGCGCGCGGCCAGTAGGCTGTCCGGGCTTGATGCTAGCTGATCGAAGACGTTTTCGAGGAGCTCGGGCGGTAGGTCCAGGATCTTGAAGTTTGGCTGGCTCTGAGTGGGATTCATTACGAAGGTTGACAGGCTCTGTTGTGAGAGTACGTCAGACTCGCGGCGGCCGTAGCACAGCGGAGCTTGTCAAGGGCGTGAAGCGGCTCTCCGTCGGCCGAAGGTAGACAGGCTCAGATTTGAGGGTGACGGGCGGTGAAGACGGTGTCGGTCTGATGCGTGTTTTGGGTGTGAGGTGTACGTTGACGTTCCTTGACGTTCTTTCTCTTGCTGACGCCAAGACCTCACTATAGCTCTTTCCTCTGCTAAACGCAGCTGTGCGCCCGGGCGACGACAGTACACATAACCGAAGACAAACATGTCAATCCAGCACGTAGAAGGAACAAGGTTCGCGTGCCCTTACGAACAAAGTTTTGATATGAGGCGACAGATGGGGAAGGTGAGATTCGGCACGCCAGCGCTCAGCGTGAAGGTAAGATAAGAATAACATTGCGAAACATGCCCCACCAAGGTAACCTCATATCCGCCTCTGCTTCGACTTGTGGAACAGCTGACTCTGCGGCGCCTTACGCTTCCTCAGCGCAGATGATTCGACCTCCTCAGTCTTCGGCTTCGGCCTCGGCGGATGGAACTGCTGGCTCGCTGGCAACGATGATCGAGGACTACCAGCACTCTGCTGCGGTACAGGTCGATGCGTGATATGCGGTGCCTTCGTCTCAGGCAGCGGAACCTTCCTCTGCGCCACAGACGCAGCAGCCTGTTTCGACAGCAACATTCGCTGCGGCGCCTCGTTCTCTGCCACCCTGACCATCGACGCTGGTGCCGCCTGGAGCTTCGATTTTCTCTCGGCCAGGAGATGTGACGGCATCTGAGCTCCCCTGGGACGCTCCCTCTTGTAGTCAAACATGCCTCGCTTCAGCTTATCCATGGCCACTTTACCCGTCTTCGCCGGCGCGCCCGACCCACCCCAACCACTCCCTCCTCCTAACCCAAACACCCTACTACTCCGCGCCCCATACCCAACCCTACTATCCACAATCGTCGTCTTATTCTGCGCGCGATCCTGCTGCAACGAGCGCATCTGCTCCTTCAGCTTATCCGCCTGCTCCAGCACCTCCTTCTCCGCATCCTTCTTAAGCTTGCGATACACCTTGCTCCAATTGCGCGGGTCGCGCGGCTGGTGTGGTTTCGCCTCCCAGCCTGGTATGTCTCGGCGGATGAACTTCATCCATATCTCGCCTGTCTCGCCGCGGATGTGTGGACAGTTTTGCTCGAGGGCGAGGAGCTGGTCCGGGTTCTGTATGCAGCGGAGTATGGGCGCGAGGAAGACGAAGGAGATGTCGCCGATGTCGTAAAGCATGTCGATGTTTTTGATGAGGCGCTGCTTGACGAGGTCGACTAGCTTGGGGACGCCTAGCTTTTGGTCTGGCATGGTGGTGGTTTGAATTACAGTAATCAGATAGAGGAGAGATGGCGAGAAAAGGGAGGTAGATGTGTTGATCTGCAAGAGAATATAAAGACAATTATACGGTTGTCTTCAATGCCGTTTGCTTTTGTTGTACAAGTCAATTACGAAGTGACTGTTGAAGCACGAACACGCGGTGTGTAGGCGGTACAGGTGACTAGTGGGATGTGGCCCGCACAATCACGTGGGACGAGACATCTTATATGGGGGATAAGAGCCTGGTGCCGTGGCTGCCTTGGTAGCCTACCAGTGTTGAGAAGACAAAGAATCGTAGGAGAGATGGTGTCCCGACGTTTGAAGCTGATCCCCGGGCGCTACCGGTATCTACCGTACTGATCCCTGCTGCATGAGCTAACTTGGCCGATCTTCAACTTCACGACTGCGCGAACGCGACCAGCACCAAAGACACTCACATAGTAGTCTATCACCCCGCGCACACGTAGGACAGTTAGCAGAAGATGGCCATCAACAACTGGGCCCTCTTACCGCAGGCCGACGAAGGTAAAGCTGCCACCTCCGCAACAGTAAAGCTCCAGCTAACAACATCAGATGCGCTACACAACGTCTCCCGACTCCTCGCCGTCGAAGCGCGCCCTTACACACTTCTCGCCGCCCACCTCCTAAAGCCCGACCTCTTCGAAGCCGCGCGACCGCGACAACTACTTTCACCCCCACCAGACGCGACCGCCGCGGAGGAAGAAGCAGCCGCCGTGACCGTCCAGCGCGAACAACAAACCCACCAAATCGAATCATGGCGCAAGAACCTCCTCAACGAGCTATCCGGGCTCGACTTCTCCATCCTCCGCGCTGAATTCACCACAGCCAGCAACCACACGGAGCGCAAACGGTACGCGGTGGAGAAAGACGGCATCATAGCGAAGCAGCAACACGTCCGAGACACCATCGAAGAACTGCGCGTGCAGCTCGTACAATCAAAGAAAACACTCGCCGTGCGCAAGACATACGACGAACTCACCGAGAAGATCAGCAGCAGCAAGATGCTCAAGCCGCGCGACGAACAAGCAATCGCACACGCAAAGCTCGACGAAGAAATCGCAGAGCTGGAGCACGAGGTTCAATCTGCGCGGGACACATGGAGTGAGCGGCGCACGCAGTTTGGGCGCATCGAGGACGCGACGCGCGAAATGCTGCGGTTGATCAAGGATGAAAAGGAGGAGGCGGAGCGTAAGGAGGGCATGATGAAGGAAGGTGATGAGGAGGGTGAGGGCGAGGGCAGCGTCTCTAGGGGAGAAGCGAGCCGTGTTGGTACGCCTAGGCCGGATGGTGGAGTTACGCCGATACATGCGGGTCAGAGTCAAGGCGTGGAGGGCTCGTCGTCGTCGTCGCTCAAGGTTCCGCCTCAGGATAGGCTGCGGCCGCTGTCGAGGGAGGCTAGTGTCGCGGCGTCGCCTGCTAGATCTGGTGCGGTGGAGGACACCGAGATGGCAGATTCTGGTGCGCATTCTGGTGAGGTGAAGGACGATGATTCGTCTGGGTTGGAGGAGGGTGAGGATCTGGAAGAGGGTGAGGACGAGGGGGATGAGAAATCGGCGATCAAGATGGATGAGTCATGAGGGTGTTTCGAAGTCACATGTTTGCATAGCGCGGTGTTCAGGTCATGGTCATTTGTTGGGTCTTCTCGCTGTCTACAGAGACATCAGCATATCATGAGGTCTCGCTGATAGCCTTCTTCCCTGCTGCAATGGCCGCCTCTCCTTTCGTGACATCCTCTGCCGAAGCCGTAGCACCACCTTCCTTGCTCGCTTCCTACCGCAAAGTCAGTACGCTGCATGTCTGTCCACGAACGTGTCACGTACCAAAGCCTCCTCCAGCTTCTCAAGCGCAGCACTGATCTTGGTCTGCATGCTAGGCAGCACGTTTCGTGTTTCTGCGAGTGCTTGCTTCTAAACCTCATGTGAGCAACGGAATCAATGATAAAGCGAGGTGAACCATACCTCTTGCCTCAATGTGTACTCCTTGTTCTCGTCGCCCTCGCTTGCTTCGAGTTTCTTGATGCGCTCTTTTTGCTGCGCGATCTCCTTGTGGTAGCTTGCTTCTTCCTTGACTAAACGGTCAACTGAGCCTGTTGCGATAGCGACTTTGGAAGGAGGAGCCATATTCTGATATGTGTACTGCTTTGATTGACGTGAAGAATTCGACAATGAGCAGAATGATGCTGTTGCCGTAGTGCTGGTATTTGTTGTCTGACGAAAGTCATTGGCTGGCGGGGTCCAGTTTATCGTCCGCACTAGGCCAACCCTGGCGATAAATTGACATCGCGTCGCGTTCAAGTCGCGTCTAGCAACCCCTCGACTGTCCTTCACCGCCCTCAGTTACTCTTGCGCACAGCACACCACCGCAACCATGTCGTCGCCAGCGAAGCGCCGCTCGCAGCGCACTTCGGCTTCTGCGACACCACGACGAAGCGCTCGCGGGGCCGTCCCCTCAAGCAGCCCCGGACCAGACGAGCAGATACAGTCTGAAGCTTCACAGGCGTCGGCACGAGGGTCGCAAGCTACGCCGAGGAATTCGAGACTGCAGTCTGCGTCTACGCAGTCGCCGCTGTTCTTTCGCTCTTCGCCTGTCAATCCTTCTGTTTCAGGGGCGGGGAATGGGGCACCAGAGAGCGACGATGGAGGGGCTACGCCAAAGGCGAGTGGCATGACCATTGGAGGTAGGAACAACTTCTTATATATGTTGAGATGCATGTTTGACACCTGCAGACTCCTCGCCCATTCACTACGCCTCCAGCTCCAGCCCAGGCCGCGCCCGCAACGCTCCACACACCGACATCCCGAGCAGCAGCAGCGCCCTCTTCGTAGGCGGCTCAGAGTCCGCAGCCCGCAACCGACGCAGCGACATCCAATCCGACGTCTTTGGCGCCAACTCTTCGACCCGGCGTCGCAGGCTATTCGTCGACGAGAACGGCAACCCGGTCCCCGAAGCCTCTGATGCGGCTACCTTCTCCAACCTCAATCCCGACACGTCAGACGCTGATGTACTGGGTGGTAACTCCTCGCGAGTCATCTGGGGAACCAATGTCTCGCTCGTGGATGCCAGACACGCGATGAAGGACTTCTTGATGAACTTTCAGCGCAAGTACCGCATGACCATGGACGGCGAGCTGGATGATGGCATGACGCTGCCTTCAGACCACCCTGCTATGGCTCGCGAGTATGTCGAGATCATGAAGATGATGCTGGAGCTCAGTATTACGCCGCTCAACCTGGACGCGCGCAACTTGAAGGCTTACCCACCGACGAGGAAGCTGTGGCACCAACTCCAGGCGTACCCGAATGAAATCATTCCGATCATGGATGTGGCTATCAAAGACACTATGCTTGAACTTGCGGAGAAGAAGATGGCGGAGATGCGAGTACAGCTTTCTCAGCAGCAGCGTGGTGCGGCGCCGAGAGATCGTGATTCGAGTTCGCTCCCTCCTATGCTGAGTTCTGATGCGCCTACGCCTGGCGCACCGTCTCCGGCTGCGTTCGCTGACATCCCGAATCTGGTCAGCGAGGTTGATCAGCTAACGTACAACGTTCGACCGTTCGGGCTTGACAAGACGATTAACCTGCGAGAGCTGAATCCTGGTGACATGGACAAGCTGGTTAGCGTCAAGGGTCTGGTCATCCGAACAACGCCAATTATCCCTGACATGAAGGATGGTGAGTAATTCGATGTGTTGGTCGAAGTTGTTTTACTAACATCTTTAGCTTTCTTCAAGTGCTCCGTCTGTCAACATACAGTGCGAGTGGATATCGACCGTGGCAAGATCACCGAGCCGACCAAGTGCCCACGCGCGGTGTGCGAGTCGCCCAACTCCATGCAGATCATTCACAACCGCTCCGGCTTCGCCAACAAGCAAGTCATCAAGCTACAAGAGACGCCAGACAATGTACCGGATGGCCAGACACCTCATTCGGTCTCGCTTTGCGCTTATGACGAGCTTGTTGATGTCTGCAAAGCCGGTGACCGTGTAGAGATCACCGGTATTTTCAAGTGCAATCAGGTTCGCATCAACCCGCGTCAACGATCGGTCAAGAACATCTTCAAGACGTATGTCGATGCACTACACATCCAGAAGGTCGACAAGAAGCGCATGGGCATCGATGTCTCGACTGTCGAGCAAGAGATGGCTGAGCACGCGGCTGGAGAGATCCAAGAGGCTCGCAAGGTCAGCGAGGAGGAAGAGCAGAAGATCAAGTTTACCGCAGCTCGTGCGGACGTCTACGATCTTTTGTCGAGATCTCTCGCTCCTAGCATTTACGAGTCGGATGACATCAAGAAGGGTATATTGCTGCAGCTATTTGGTGGTACGAACAAGTCATTCGACAAAGGTGGTAGTCCGAAGTACCGAGGAGATATCAATATCCTCCTTTGTGGTGACCCGTCGACGGCAAAGTCCCAGATCTTGCAATACGTCCACCGCATTGCGCCTCGTGGAGTCTACACTTCGGGAAAGGGCTCTTCGGCTGTCGGTCTGACTGCCTATGTCACTCGCGACCCCGAGACTCGCCAGCTGGTACTTGAGTCTGGTGCTCTGGTCCTGTCTGATGGAGGTGTGTGCTGTATCGACGAATTTGACAAGATGTCAGACGCGACCCGATCAGTACTTCACGAAGTTATGGAACAGCAGACCGTCTCTATCGCCAAAGCAGGTATCATCACCACGCTCAACGCCCGCACCTCCATCCTAGCCTCCGCCAACCCCATCGGCTCAAAGTACAACGTCAACCTGCCCGTCCCCCAGAACATCGACCTCCCACCCACCCTCCTCTCGCGTTTCGATCTCGTCTACCTCGTCCTCGACCGCATCGACGAACAAGCCGACCGCCGCCTCGCCCGCCACCTCGTCGGCATGTACCTCGAAGACACGCCCGAAAACGCCAACAAGAACGAAGTCCTCCCCATCGAATTCCTAACCGCCTACATCTCCTACGCGCGCTCCAACATCCACCCCAAAATCACCGACGCGGCGCAAAAAGCCCTTGTAGAAGCCTACGTCGCCATGCGCGCTCTCGGCGCAGACATACGCTCCCAGGAACGCCGCATCACCGCTACCACCCGACAACTCGAGTCCATGATCCGGCTCGCGGAAGCGCACGCGAAAATGCGCCTCTCGGAACAAGTCACTGCCGACGACGTCGCCGAGGCCGTGCGCCTCATTCAATCCGCGCTCAAACAAGCCGCTACCGACGCGCGCACCGGCCTCATCGACATGTCGCTGCTCACCGAGGGCACGTCGACGAGCGACCGCCGGCGCAAAGAGGACTTGAAGCGCGCTGTTCTTGCGGCTGTTGATGAGCTGGGTTCTGCGGGTCAGAGCGTGCGTATGAGCGAGGTGATCAAGAGAGTTAGGGAGGGGAGTAGTGAGCAGATTGATAATAGTGAGTTTTTGGAGGTGTTGAGGGGTGCGGAGGCGGAGGGGCAGGTGCAAGTTAGTGGGGAGGGGATGAGGAAGATGGTTAAGAGGGTTGTTGGGGCTTTTTAGGAGGGTTGGACGTGAGGCGGGAATAGTGTTGAAAGATTTGAATGAATGATGATGGTTGCTACTGATATGATAACAATACATAAATTCTTTTCATGTCTGGTATGCGGTATGAATTGGGTTTGAAAATCTTCTGTGGTTTGTAGTGTGCTTCTTGACATAGGCCTAGGCTGATGCTAGTGTACACTGAAATACTAAACCTGCTATTGTGTTATGTATTAACTACTTTGACAAGTGCGCATAAAGTTACAGCCAAGCCTGATAATAGGGCGTTACAGAGAGTATTGTACTGAAACGGCAGACTAGATTTCTGGCCGTACTTGCTCACCGGAATGGCAAGCTGACGCTGCCTGCAGCTGCCTGCTCCTAGAAGTTGGAGGCGAGCGAAGCCCTGCCTCTCTCACTCAACAACATCACATGAAGTACTAATCGACATGACGAAGAACTCGCGCCTACCACCCGCACGGGTCTGGGTGTGCTGTCAGTGCGGCAATGCATGGGGAAGCTGGCAAGCAAGTTGTGCATCCTGCCTCGCACCTTGGTGTTCTGGCTGTCGACTGGAGGGTACCGGTACCGATACAGGGGGAACTACCTCTGCTACGCTTCTGGTAGCGACGCGACCTGCGCCGCTACACATAGGACCAGCACCAAATACTGTCACAGCACATGCATACGACACTGCCACTACGATATTGCGCCAGATTCC
>Ga0265797_10011668_pt1 | contig 10956 bp, 7 predicted proteins | sample P2T30metagenome_FD_192433 | JGI IMG/M metagenome (GOLD analysis project Ga0265797, IMG submission 192433) | Plant litter microbial communities from East Loma Ridge, Irvine, California - P2 T30 | ecosystem: Environmental > Terrestrial > Plant litter > Unclassified | place: USA: California... | reverse complement strand
CGAGGAAACCCTGAAGCACTACCGCCAGGCCGAGTGGCATATGCATGTCTTCGAAGAGGATCCACGGATAACGCTCGCCAACCAGTACAACGAAACCGACTACAACCACCTGCACCGCCGCTGGGAAGCGCTCGGCATGCATTACTGGTACGAGCACCGCTTCGACGGCCACAAGCTCATGCTTTCGGACAAGAGCCTGCTCGCGGAACCGGTCGACGCCATCCGCATGGATGCCCCGGACGTGATTCCGTTCTGCGACGAGAACGGCTCGCAGGAAGACGACGGGATCCGTGAGTGGACGGCGGTGCGGCGGCTCGGGTCGGGCAAGACCACCCTGGCGAGCTTCGACTACAAGAACCCGGGCGCCCAGCGCGCTAGCTCCGACTCAAGCAACAGCCAGGGCGACGTCTTTCCCTACGAGGTCTACGAGGACGCTGGAATGTATGGCTTTCGAATGCGCAGCAATGGCGAGCAACTGGCGGCGCAGCGCATGGTCGAGCAGGATAAGGACACTCAGTACTTCGAGGCGAAAGGGAATGATAGGTGCGTACTGCCGGGCCGCACCTTCAAGCTCGGCGGCCACTTCAGCGCCGAGCCACGTTCACGCGAATACGATCCCGAACCGCGCCGCGGCATTGGCGATCGCGACTACCTCATCCTGACCGTCCGTCACGAGGCCGCCAACAACTACCAAGCCGGCCCGGGCGCGCCCTCGCATTACGAGAACCGCTTCACCTGCATCCGCAAGGACATCCGCTGGCGCCCGGGGCGCAACTACAACAGCGAGCCCGGCACTTACTCGGGCATGCACACCGCTTCCGTGGTCGGCCCCGCCGGCGCCGAGATCCACACGGACGGCTACGGGCGGGTGAAAGTGCAGTTCCACTGGAACCGGCTGGACACCTACGACGAAAACAGCTCGCCCTGGATCCGGGTGATGACCCCGGCCGCCGGCAACGAGTTTGGGCAGATCCGGCTGCCGCGCGTGGGCGAGGAAGTGGGCGTCGTCTACCCCAACGGGAATGTCGATCATCCGTTGATCCTTGGGGCGCTCTACAACGGGACGCATATGCCACCGTGGAAGCTGCCCGAGCAAGCTGCCTTGGCCGGCCTACGCAGCCGGGAACTCTCGGGCGGCGGCAAGCGGGGCAATCACCTGATACTCGACGACACCGCGGGAAAAATCCAGGCGCAAATCAAAAGCGATCACCAGTGCAGCCAGCTATCGGTTGGGCATATCACTCGAATCGAGGACACATCAGGAAGGAAAGACGTTCGCGGCGAAGGGTGGGAATTAGCGACAAACGCTTGGGGCGTAGCGCGTGCCGGCCATGGCATGCTCATCACAACTGAAGCACGTCCAAATGCCGCCTCTCATATCAAAGATATGAGCGAAACGACTCAGCGTCTAGAAATGGCTGAACAGATCCAGGAGCAGCTAGTCGGGATGGCACAGCACTATGGCGCCCAGGAAGAATCTCAACAGGCCGACGCAGTCGCCGATGTCAAGGCTCAAAACGAGGCCATACGAGGCGCGAGTAAAGGCGAGTTCCCTGAGTTGGCCGAGCCTCACCTGGTCCTTTCGAGCCCGGTTGGGCTTGAGCTAAGCACCGCCAAATCGACACATATCGCAAGCAGCCGTCACACAGCGATCACTAGCGGAAAGAGTCTTTCGATCGCCAGTGCTGACAGCTTGTTTGCGAGCATAGGCAAGACACTAAGAATATTTGTACATAAAGCCGGAATGAAATTGATCGCCGCGAGCGGCAAGGTGTCAGTCCAGGCGCAAAGTGACGACGTGGAGATCATTGCCGACAAAGTACTTGCGCTTCTCAGCGAATCCGACTGGATTAACATCAGAGGCAAGAAAGGAGTGAGGCTACACGGCGCCAACCACATGCTCGAGATTAGCGATCAGACCCAGTTTTTTACTTCGTCGCCTGTTCTCTTTCACGGCAACCTCGAAACCCTGCCCCCGAAGAGTGTTTCGCAATCACTGAACGAAAAAGTTTCTGGGTATAACTTCGATCAAGAGGTCAATTTCCTTGAGGTTGACGGTAAACCAGCACAGAACATTGCTTACGAACTCGTCCGAGACGATGGTGCCATTAGGGAAGCCAGGACAGGGGCCAGTGGCAGTACCGAGATACAAAAAGGGACCGGCATGGACAGCTATACGATTCGATGGAAAGGTGAACTTCCATGAGCGGTAAAGACAATCTCAATCAACGCGGCAATCATCAAACACATTTAACGCAAAGCGTAGGTGGCTGGGCAGAATATACAGTTCACATGACAGAGGTCGGAGACACCATCCGGCATGACGTTATTGTACCGCCCGGAAAAGTAATACCGGTCATCTTCTTACCAGGCGTCATGGGAAGCAATCTTCGCATGAGTAGGAGACGCCAAGCCAATGAAGAATTGGCTCGCACAGATAACCGTGCGTGGCGTCCCGACGACCTTCTTACCGCCTCTGGCCAACTGGATGTTTTGGGCGGAAATGGCATGGGTAACTGGTTTAAGAATGCAACACCAGCACAGCGTCAACTTGTCTTCGACCCCAATGAAACCGAAGTCGAGTACTACCATTACACAGAGAGCAATAATCGTTTCGATCCGGACGGGCAAGAAACGCTCGCTGCTGACACCCGACATCAGAATGTACCAAATTCGCTATCACCGATTCCACCGCTAATTGGAACATTATCGCCCTTAAGTAAAAAGAAAAATGAAAAACCCCCAAGAGCAACGCCTGCTCAAATCGCGCGTTGGAGAGGTTGGAGCGAAGTGCTATTCGCTGGATCATATGGAGAAATGCTGCAAACGACCGAATATTTTCTTAACAACATGATTATGCCCGAGCAGATTAATCCATGCTGGCAAAACAAACCAACAAACCCATCCACCAAGAAACCGTTAGAAAGATCAGACTGGGTATACGGCAATATATCCAGCCTGCTCTTGGGTGACCCAAAACACCTAGGCGCGGATTCGGGTGTCGCCATTAATGAAAGCGATGTAAAAAAATTATCCAAATGCTGGTATCCGGTCCATGCAATGGGCTACAACTTCTTGCAAAGCAATGGCAAATCTGCGGTTGTCATTGCCAAGCGCATTCGTGGTTTAGTGAAGGGTTACCAAGCACGCGGCTTTAAGTGCGACGAAGTAATCATCATTACGCACAGTATGGGCGGACTCGTTGCCCGCGCCCTGCTTCACTCTGACTACGGCAATATGCTGAACGACCAGACGATCAAGGTGTTAGGCATATATCACAACGTCATGCCTACAATGGGGGCCGGCAGCGCATACAAGAGAATGCGATTTGGTTTTAAAGATAAAGTAGGAAAATTGGCAGATATTGCAGCTAAGGTCATAGCCATCAACGGTGAGCACGCAACTGCTATTCTTGCCAATACACCTGCCCCCCTGGAATTATTGCCAGGTGCTGCGTATGGAAAAGACTGGCTGAAGGTTATAGATGAGTCGGGCAAGACGCTGTGGAGCTGGCCAAAAAATAATCAGACTGCTCTTGACAGTATTTATCTGCAATCTGAAGAGGCGTGGTGGCGTCTTATTAATCCTAGATGGGTTAATCCTGCAGATGTAGAAGACAAGGATGGCGGTGGCCTACAAAAGGTACGGACTCGCTTGAAAAACGCAGCTGACTTTCTTCAATCTATCGAAAAGACGTTTCATCCAAATTGCTACGCGAGCTTCTGCTCCTCTCGCGAGCGCGTTACATATGGCGAAGTTGTTTTCAAGACGCAGGATTTTTTGTGGCAACCAGGAAAAATGCGCAAAGCACTGCCGCCGCCCGAAACTTGGAAATTATTGGCTGACGATGCTAAACGCAAACTTACCGTCCAAGCCGGAGAGCAAAAATTATTCCTGCTATTACAGCATCCCGATGCCCCCGGTGATGAGACCGTTCCTTCAGAACGTTCGGCGCGACTAATCAAAGGCAATCTTTTCGTGCATGGTGAAATAAAAGGCGAAAGCTACGAGCATCAAGCGAGCTATTCCGATCCGAAAGTACTGGCCTCTATGCTTTATTCGGTTGTCCAAATAGCTAAAACGGCAAAATGGAATTGAGGTAAATCAATGCCATCGAGATACATAATGCATTGCGCAGCTCTGCTACTATTGGCTTCATTACAAGCCTGCTTGCCCAACTATTCTTACAAGGAGAAAGCTGTGCCTGAATCCGTACTCAGTCCCCGTTTAAGCAAACTGTTCTCCAAGACAAAACTGGTTTGCTTTGGTCGGTATGCTTTGGAAGTCCCACAAGAAGCACGACTCATATGGGGAAGTGCTTCTTTTCCATCTCAGGTCGACGTATTTAACGGCGGGTTAAATGCGACTAAGGAACGTATCGAGTATGATATTGAAAAATTGAAAGAAGACGATAGAACCGTAGAGTTTACGTACAACCAAGCAGGCCCAATCGAAAATAGCTGGCAAATCCGATATTACCCCGGGAAAAATGCAAAATCGGAAGGATTGTATTTCTTTGATACCTATATCAGAAAAGGAGATCTAACATTCGTTCTCGGTGGCTCTCTCAAAGATGAAACGGAAGAAGCCGCTGCATTTAGGGAGGCTATGCGAGCAAAGAGTTTACGCGTTCGAGCTCCAGATGAAATTCCCACTGAACCAGGGTATTGCATCGAACATGGTTTTATGACCGGCATTTACTACAAAGACCAAGAAATGGTCAACGCAGGAATAACAATCCCCAGCCTGCCTGATGTGACTTTTTCGATAAGTTCGAATAAGAACGCATACGGCGACTACACCCCTGAGGAATTCGAAAAAACCCAACGCCCGAAACTTTCTCTGCTTGCTCGTATCAAGGAAGCGCAAGATGATCAGGGAATTCACTATCCGAGTCGCACAGTCCTGCGAGAAGGAAAGCGCGATGTGCAACATTGGCACGGCGAGGAATCACTGATCAGACGAAAAGATGGCACTCACGATTTCGAATGGGCCCTCGTCGGGACACCACGGGACGTTGCCAACCCCTCTGAGTTCAGAGCGCAGATGTTCACAAAGGTCAAACATAACACTGTCGGTGCCGCAAAGTCATCATCACTCAGCGATGATGAAGCTGTCGCGTTATGGGACAAACTGCTTTCCGGACTAAAATTCCGGGTTAGGGTACCGAACGCACCTGAAGGCTCATATTTTCTACCTCAAAGCAGAATCGATACGAACAATGTCGACAACGAACAGAACAAGCGATGAAACATCAGGGCCGCGGAGTGATTCGCCTTAACGACAAAACCGACCACGGCGGACAGGTCGTCAGCGCAACGTCGGGCACAACCGTAATGGGCAAGGTCGCGGCACTGCAAGACGACATGACCTTCTGTCCGAAATGCAAAGGCAACTTTGCGATCAAGCCGGATGGCTCGGGTGCACGACATCAGGGCAAGCCGTACGCGTACGACGGTGACTCAACAGCATGCGGCGCGCGGTTGATCACCTCGCTGGAGTGGTGAGACAACAAGGCGCTCGATCTGCGCCTTCGTTGCGAGGGCCGTCACAAACAGGCCCTCTTCCGCTCAGCCGGACACTAGCTCTTTATCTTGTCCAGCCGACATCACGCATGCTTTTCCACATACCCGTCAGTAGCCTTCACCAAATCCTTGATAAACCGTATGGCCTTCTCCAGGTCCTCGCGCTTGACAAGGTGTGGTATGGGAACGCCATTGCCAATCGGCCTGGACCGGTGGACGGCGTCTCCTCTTTTCGCGATCCAAGAGTTCAGCGCCGCGCGCGCCTTCTCGGGATCGTAGTTGGCCCAGGCCCATCCGAGAGTCACGTCCAGACCCACGTACTCGACAAAAATCCGCTTCGTCTTGTCGGAGCTCGGATTATGGAACTGCTTGAGATCCTGCTGAAGTCTTCTCATGACGAAATCGCCAACATAACTGCCTGTGACTGCGCCCAGCTTTCGCTGCATAATCTCAAGCAACAGATCCTCGACATAGGTCTCCCAAGCCGTCAAGGCCATTACCAATCCTGCCCTCTTCAGCACCTCGGCACCGTCGGGTGGCGGCTTACGGTTCACTGCATCGAAATGTCCAAGCAGCTCGTCTGCATCCCTGATAGCGTATTCAAATCCCTGAAATGCCTTTGACACTGATTCCCATCTCCTCTGTTGAGTTGATGAGCCATCATCTCATTGATCTGGACAGGCGACAACTACGGAATCCTGCGATTCAGCCATCGCTTTTTTGGAAGCCACCTGATGCGCGCCTCCCCTCCAAAGTACCGGAGCCTGGTTTGCGCGGCGCCGGCGGGCGACGCCCTGATTAGCAGCCCGACTGCGAACCGCGAGGCCTCTTGTCCCTCCACGCGATTACTTCGCTCTCCTTCCATCCGGATGAGCGGACGGAGAGCTTGAGCTGCGCAGGAAACGTGCCCTCCGCGATAGCGGCGTAGATGCCTGACCGGGAAAGGCCAGTCATGGCCATTACTTCGGTAATACGGATGATCCGGTTCTGGTTCCGAAAGCTTGAGGATTGCATTGCCGTTCCAAGTAGTTATCCTGGCCCAAGAATATCCGTCCAGGTCACCCAAGTATAGCAACTAACAGGCCCATTTTCGCCCTGATAAGTGGCCAGGAAACGGCGCCGTATGCCCAGCGTAAGCGCCGGGGTACAGATGAGCGGTCCTGGCCACATTACGGCAGCGCCTGACCCGGCCGATACGGTAGCCGCACATGTCTGCTAAATCCCTGTCTCACCCCGGTCGTCCCTGCGTCAACGAGGCCGCAGCCAACTCATCGATATGGTCGGCCCAGCGCTGCATCATGGTCCGTCGCTCCTCAAGGTATTTGGCGCGGTCATATGCGCTTTCCAGCTTGTCCTTCTGGGCATGCGCGAGCTGCCGGTCGACCACCTCATGCCGGTAGCCCAGCCGTTCCTTCAGGGTGCTCATCGCCAGCGAACGGAAACCGTGACCGGTCATATCTCCCTTGTAGCCCATCCGCTCTAGCGCCTTGAGCAGCGTGTTGTTGCTCATCGGACGCCTAGGGTCGCGCATGTTTGGAAATGCCCAGGTCCCGCCGCCGGTAAGCCCATGCAGCTCGCGCAGCAGCACCAAGCCCTGGCGCGGCAGGCATACGTGATGGTCCGTTCTGTCCGGATTGATGCGGCGCTTGCCACGCTTCATGCGGCGCCACGGGATCACCCACTCGCCATTGTCGAGGTCGATTTCCGCCCACGGCGTCTCGATTAGCTCGGAGGTCCGGACGAACACCAGCAGCATCAACCGCATCGCCACCCGCACCGGCATTCCCATGCAGGCTTCGTTGGCATACAGCGCACGCAGCAAGGCCGGCAACCCGTCTGGCCCGATCGCGGCGAAGTGGCCCTTCTCCCTTGGCGCCAGCACCTCTCTCAGGTGCTCGGCTGGATTACGATCGGCGTGGCCGCACCGTATCGCATACCTGAATACTCGCGAGCAGTTCGCGGCCAGGCGGCTCGCGATCTCGAGCGCACCACGACGCTCAACCGCCCGGATCGCCTCGACGACGTCACGCGCCTGCACTTCGGTAACGGGCAGCTTTCCGATCAACGGAAAAATGTCCAGCTCGAAGCGGTGGAGGATGTCACGGGCCGTCTGAGGCTGCCACTGGCCTAGCATCGTGTGGTGCCACTCGCGCGCCATCTGCTCGAAGGTGTTTGCTGCCGCCATCCGTGCCTGGCGCGCCTGCTCGTCGCGAGCGCGCGCTGGGTCGACGTCGGCGGCAAGGAGCTGGCGCGCGCTGGCGCGCTTCTCGCGCGCGTCAAGAAGCGACACTGCCGGGAAGGCGCCGAAGTGAAGCTTGTTTTCCTTGCCGTTGGCCTGGCGGTATTTCATGCGCCAGTGCTTGCCGCCGGACGGGGTGACCTCGAGGTACAGGCCACCGCCGTCGGCGAGCTTGTAGGGCCTCTCCCTGGGCTTGGCGTTCTTGATCTGCAGTTGGGTCAGCGGCGGTACGCGCTTGGGCATTTTGGGGGCCTCCTGTCCACGGGAGCCCCAAAGAGACCCCCAAACGAGCCCCCAAGGATGCTGGCACCCTGGGGACTATCCTGGACAGTATTAGGCAACAAAAAACCCGCTGTCTCGATGAGAACAGCGGGTTCTTTGATGTCCCTAAACATCTAGGGACGACATTCTGGCGGAGACGGTGGGATTCGAACCCACGATACGGGTATAAGCCGTATGCATCCTTAGCAGGGATGTGCCTTCGGCCACTCGGCCACGTCTCCAATCAGCTCTTAACAATGTTGCTCGTTGTCGCTGAGTGCAGGCATATTAATGGCCACGCCCCGTTTGGTCAAGGAAGCACGGCCAAAAATATGAAAAAAGTTAAGCTTTCTCCAGATCAAAAGCTTTATGCAGGGCGCGTACAGCCAGCTCCATGTATTTCTCGTCGATCAGCACCGAAATCTTGATCTCGGAAGTCGAGATCATCATGATGTTGATGTTCTCGTCGGCCAGGGTGCGGAACATCTGCGAGGCGACGCCGACGTGGCTGCGCATGCCCACGCCGACAGCCGAGACCTTCGAAACCTTGGCGTCGCCGACGATGCGGGTGTAGCCGAGCTCTTCGCGCTGGCTTTCCAGCACCGCCATGGCGCGCTGGTAGTCGCCGCGCGAGACGGTGAAGGTGAAGTCGGTCTTGCCGTCCACCGACTGGTTCTGGATGATCATGTCCACTTCGATGTTGGCGTCCGACACGGGACCCAGGATGTGGAAGGCAACGCCCGGCTTGTCCGGCACGCCGATGACGGTAATCTTGGCTTCATCACGGGTGAATGCGATACCGGAGATGACGGCTTGTTCCATGTTGGTTTCTTCCTCAAACGAAATCAGGGTGCCCGACTTGGCTTCCTCGGCCAATGGCATCAGGGGGTCGGTCAGCGACGACAGCACGCGCGTCGGGACCTGGTAGTTACCGGCGAACTCGACCGAGCGCGTCTGCAGCACTTTCGATCCGAGCGAGGCCAGTTCCAGCATTTCTTCAAACGTGATCTTTTCCAGGCGGCGCGCTTCATCCACCACGCGCGGATCGGTGGTGTAGACGCCGTCGACGTCGGTGTAGATCAGGCATTCGTCGGCCTTCAGCGCGGCGGCGATCGCCACGGCCGAGGTGTCGGAACCGCCGCGGCCCAGGGTCGAGATGTTGCCCTGCTCGTCCACGCCCTGGAAGCCGGTGATGATGACGATCTTACCCGCGTCGAGGTCGCTGCGCACGCGCGAGTCGTCGATCGACTGGATGCGCGCCTTGGTGAACGAGGAATCGGTGCGGATGCCGACTTGCCAGCCGGTGTAGGACACGGCGTCCTTGCCGATGGCCAGCAGCGCCATTGCGAGGAGGCCGACCGACACCTGCTCGCCGGTCGAGGCGATCATGTCCAGTTCGCGCGGGTCGGGCTGGGCCATGAGTTCCTTGGCCAGGCCGATCAGGCGGTTGGTTTCGCCCGACATCGCCGACGGCACCACGACGATCTGGTGCCCCGCGTCATGCCACTTGGCGACGCGGGCCGCAACGTTCTTGATACGGTCCGTCGAACCCATCGACGTACCACCGTATTTGTGGACAATTAAAGCCATAAAAGGAGCTTCCCAGCTTGAAAATGATAAAAGGGGATAATCACTCTAGCATGCTGCAGCGCAAAATCACAAGAGAGGGAAGTCCGAAAAGCTATACGGAATCAAAATAAAGTAATACGTTTTACGTATTACAACTTTTCGATGTTTGACTCCCAGCGCAAGGCAATGCGGGCATCCGCGCCGCTACCGAAGTGATGGCAATCCATGCCCAAACCGGCCGCGTACAGCAAGTCCGAACCGCTGCTGACGATGGGCAGCCGCGCCCGCTCCCAGGCCGGCACGTCGGCCGCCTGGTAGTGAGCCTTCAAGCCGCGCGTTGGGCGGTTCGGGGCCAGTTTCAGGCGTTCCCCGCCCTTGCGGAAGTCGATCACCAGCGCCCGGCTGCGCAGCCAGGCGGCGTCGAAGCCGACCTCGGCACGCTCGAAATGCAGCACGCCGCCATAGGCCGGGAAGGCCAGCGCGGCCTCGCCCTTCCAGGTAAAAGGTTCGCCGAGCTTCTCGATCACGCCTTCGTCGTCCGGGTCGCGCATGCCGGCCAGATCGGCCAGCTTCGGCGTGATGTACAGGCGGTCGCGGTGACGGCGGATGTGGCAGGCCGGGTGGGTCACCAGCAATTGCGCGTCGTGCCGTGCTTCCACCAGTTGCGCCACCATCTCCACCAGCCAGGCCGTCGACGGCATCGCGAGCCCCTGCTGGCGGAACCAGTGACGCAGCATGTTATAGGCGCGGTCGAGCGACATCGATCGCAGGCGCGCGACATCGATGGCGCCATCGACCATGCTGGCGGCCAGGTCCTGCGCCGCCAGCTCGTCGAGCAGGCGCTGGGCCGATTGCGCATGCGCGGCGCTACGGGCGAAGCGGGCCTGGAAGCCGGGAAAGGCCTGGGCCAGGGCCGGCATCACCGTGTGGCGCAAGGCATTCCGGGCATAGCGCGGATCCAGGTTCGATTCGTCCTCGACCCAGGCGAGATTGTGTTCGCCCGCATAGGCTTCCAGCTCGGCGCGCGCCAGCGGCAAGAGCGGGCGCGCCATCACCAAGTCCGGGTTGCCCAGCAGTTCAGGCGCACTGTTGGCCGCATCCATGCCCGACAAGCCGGCAGGGCCCGAGCCGCGCAGCAGCTGCAGCAGTACGGTCTCGGCCTGGTCGTCGAGGTGGTGGGCGGTCAGCAGCAGGCCGGCGCCATGCGTGCGGCACATGTCGCCCAGCGCGCGGTAACGCAGCTTGCGCGCAGCCGCCTCGATGCCGGAAGCACCCTTCTCCACCGCCACGCGGCGATGGTCAGCCACGGCGCCGAGCGCGGCGGCGGACGCCTCGACGTGCGCCAGCCAGGCATCGGCATGC
>Ga0265797_10011666_pt1 | contig 10957 bp, 7 predicted proteins | sample P2T30metagenome_FD_192433 | JGI IMG/M metagenome (GOLD analysis project Ga0265797, IMG submission 192433) | Plant litter microbial communities from East Loma Ridge, Irvine, California - P2 T30 | ecosystem: Environmental > Terrestrial > Plant litter > Unclassified | place: USA: California... | reverse complement strand
TAGCATCGCGTTGCGCTGTTGTAGCGCGGCGAGTAGACAGCGTTTGTTTTGCTTGAGTGTGAACCTTGTGCAGGACACTCAGAGGGACACGAATCCCGATCGTCTTGTTCTTATCTACAACAATGTATAATTTCCGGCCCTTTTCATGAGTAAGCTTGCGGCAGTGGAGCGTCTTGTACCGGTCGCCCTTTGGAAGATAGCCATATTCCTTTGGCATCGGTGTTTTTGGTGTCACCTCAATCTCTTGACGCATGGCTACATAGAGCGAGTTCAATACTTGTGTGACTTGCTGGCGCCTGGGTTGTCAAGTAATGCAAGCCTGATTCTATTGCCTACTCTTTGTCGTCTAGTGCGCTCAAGCGAAACAAGTGCAAACAAAGGGGGCTCTGAAGCATTGTTGATGAGGAAGCGCGTCGAGACGCGTCGACTCGTAGATCGACAAAGGATCTGCGTCATCGACATCAGGCGCTAGGCTAGAACAAGCGCACACATGTGACAGCGTGCCCAGGTGTCTAGTAAACGTCCAACGACATTCTCACGCCTGGGACCTCATAATTCCATCTATCTCAATCCCGTCGTGCGAAGGTATTCCTCTGTTTCACTTCCCGCGCGTCAAGACGTAGTTGAAGATGATGATCGCTCCTCCCCCGCGGTCCGGATCAATCGGCACCCAAGTGCTAAGTTTGGCACTCAGGAGCGTTGGTCCCACCTGCGGTCGCCAATGCGCGGCACAGCTGAAGCTTACCCGACTCCACAACAGCCACGAACAGGCACCATGACGACGCTTCAGTGGCACCTATAAAACCTCCAGCCACACTTATGGACCCCTACTTTTCGCAGTCTCGACCTCCATCCTTGCTTTTGGATTGTTCTAATCCGTTCTGGTCATGCAAATCAAACCCTTGAAGAGATCGGATACGACACTCAGCGACGATACTGAGCTTGCGAACATTACATACAACGACAAGTATGTTGTCGTGTATGACTTTGGGAGCGTCGGTATGTTCTGTGTGATCACGCCAATGAGGCGGCTGGCTGACAACCGCTAGATGCCGATGTCGCCATTGCGGAGTGCAAGACGTTGTTGCATGATCTAGAGGCTGCAGGCCTCAATACTGAGGTGCGCCCGGGCTATGACCAAACATTGCTGGTATTTGTGCAAGCGCCTAGAGACCTGCTTGGCAATACCGTTTACAAGTCCCGGTACGTGGAGCTGTCCATGGACTATTTGCCCCAGCACAAAGCTTACTGGTAATCTTTACAGAGTCAAAGACTGGCTGTATGCTATCACCAAGAATCATCCTGGCGGTACTGCAAAGACTGTAGTCAGCGCAGCTTTCGAAGCCGAGGACCTGCTGTCAATGTATCACCTCGTCAACTGGCGCAAGGAGCTTGGAGGAGCAGGTATCACTCCAGGATTTCCTCCATGGGAAAATGTGACTTCCATCTTCCCATTACACAACCAAGGTGCGAACCGCGCATTGCTGGCGCATCTGAGCACACGTGTGTTTTTGGAACCAGCAGACCTAGATCGTATCCGTGATCTGTGGGGCGCCAAAGTTGCCTTCTACTTCGCCTTCATTCAGACTTACTTCCGTTCTTTGGCATTTCCGTGTGCTGCTGGCATATTTGCTTGGGCATTCCTACCAAAATACTCTCTCCTCTTTGCACTGCTCATTGGTGTCTGGTGCACAGTGTTCCTGGAGTATTGGAAGATTAAGCAAACCGACCTTGCTATTCGATGGAACACACGGGGAGTAGGTGATCTCAAGGTGAACCGCCCGCAATTCCGTTACGAGCAAGAGATTATCGATTCAGCCGGAAGGGTACGACATGTATTTCCGAGGTGGAAGAGGATTGTGCGGCAGCTCGTCGTCGTACCATTCGTCCTTATCAGTGCTTTGTTCCTTGGAATTCTTATCGCTTTTGTCTTCACTATTGAGACATTTATCGGCGAGGCATACGAAGGTCCCTACAAGTTCTATTTGGTAAGTACACTGCGGAACGTTGCTGAATAAACCTAATAGCGATCTAGGAATACTTGCCTACTGTTCTTCTCGCCGTTTTCCTACCATATGCGACGAACTTCCTTGAAGACATTGCTACTGCATTGACAGAATACGAGAACCATCGAACAGCTGATCATTACGAGATGTCGCTGACACAGAAGATTTTTGTGCTCAACTCGATCACAAATTACCTGCCAATACTTCTCACAGCATTCGTCTACGTACCTTTCAGCGGAAAAGTTGTACCGTTATTGCAGAACGTTATCGATGCGACACTAGGCGCGCAAAACAGGTCGAAGACAGTATTCAAAGCTGATCCTGACCGGCTGCGCAATGAAGTCATAGCACTCACCGTTACTGGACAGGTGTCAGGCGCAATAGAGGAACTTGCGCTGCCCTGGTTGAAGACGCAATTAAAGCAATGGTGGCGCGACCGACAAGCTAAAAGAGCGCATAATCGGAGCAGCGACTCATACGTAGGACCAATGGAAGAAGATCCTGCGGAGTCTCGTTTTCTGCGCCGCACAAGGAGGCAAGCGTTGAGGCCACCGTACAACGTCCAGGAAGACATTGCAGAAATGGTCATTCAATTCGGTTACCTTGCACTCTTTAGCCCCGTGTGGCCTCTGGTACCAATCGGCTTTTTTATCAACAACTGGATCGAATTACGCTCCGACTTTCTGAAGATCTGCGTTGAACATCAGCGTCCTCATGCGACACGTAGCGACGGCATCGGACCATGGGTAGCTAGTCTAGAGTCGTTGACATGGCTGGGCAGTATTAGCAGCGCTGCCATTGTTCACATGTTCGGTACCCAGCGATTCCTTGGCGAGTATCTTGGCTTGAGTACATGGGCTAGTCTACCAGTCACCATCCTTATCTCAGAGCATATCTTTATGGGTTTTAGAGCTGCTGTACGATTCGCGTTATCCAGGATTGGCTCTGAGCAAACACGGAAGGAGAGAGCTGAACGGTATGCGAGGAGAAAGAAGCACTTGGATGAGCTTGAGGCAACCGCAGAGAAGAAGTCACATCTTGATGTGACTGAGCGGGAGAGGCGAAAGAGTGTTCGCATCAACGCAGCCGACATCTTCTGGACCAAGCAGGCGGACACGGGTGCAAGCGCGGACGCCGGCGTTAGTATCATCAAGGCGTTGAAGACCGCGCAGCAGGAGAGCATCCTCACTGGGCGAGAAAACAAGATGGACTGAAGTGCAGCGTCAGGATAGGTAGACAAAGAGCTTTTTCATTCTCTCCGTGTATGTACAAATTTCCCAACCACCAACCAAAAAGATATATACAGAATTTCACACCATCGATGGCACGCGACAGGCTTACTTGAGAGCAGCAAGAACGGTGTTGTAAGCAGTCTTGGCGTTGTAGTTGGAGTCGAACAGAAGCGGGTTGCCCTGAGGCCTCCAGGAGTCGGAGTCGCGGACACCCCAGACGGTGATACCAACACAGTTGCTCTGGTTCAAGCAAGCCTTGACAACGTTGGTCCAGTCGGATTGCTGGGCGTTCTGGATGTCGACCTCGGTGAGCGCACACTCGGGAGCTGCTCCGCAAAGCGCGGCCATGGCAGCTGGGGCGTTGGCACCCTGGCCAGATTGCAAGTGACCTTGGGAACCGATACCGTCGATAGGGATGCCGGCAGCGATCCACTTCTTGACGTTCCTGACCATGGCCTGGGTCTTCGCGTAGGAAGCTTGGTCCAGGCTGAGCATTTGTTAGTATGATAATATTCCGCATGAGAAGTTGTGCTTACTTGTAGTCGTTGATGTAACGCTTCGCGGACGGGTCCGCAGCCTTGGCTGCCTCAAAGGCAATACGAACAAAGTCCTCGCCGAGGACGTTGTAGAAGACACTGGCACGGAAGTTGCCGTTCTCCTCGAACTGATGGATAGTCAGTACCTGTGCTGCGTGTATCCTCCCCGCAAGTATGTACGTACCATCTCGTTGATGACATCCCAGGCGTAGACCTGACCCTTGTAGCGGCCCATCAAAGAGCTGATGTGGTTCTGCATGACAGTGGTCAAGGTGGCCTTGTCCCTGATGGACGAAACCCAGCTGGGCAGCTGCGAGTGCCACACGGTGGTGTGACCGCGGAGGAGCTTGCCGTTGTCCTTTGCGAACTTGGCGGTCTGGTCGGCAGTGCCGAAGTTGAACGAACCACGCGAGGGCTCAGTGGCATCCCACTTCATGCTACCCAACAGTCAGCTCTGCATAATTCTTGCTTCGAGGCTTCACGAGACTCACGAGTTCTCGGGTGTGATTTGACCAAAGTTCGCCTTGATGATGGCACCGTTCTTTCCACTGTTGAAGCGGCCTGGGTCGGAGCAGGTACCGAAGTACTTCCTGCCCTTTGCCTTCATCGCAGCATCGATGCTCTGAGCAGCCTGGCGCTCATCGAGGAAGGCTTCGGGCTCAGCGAAAGGCGCAGCCGAAACCAGCGCGGTGGCGGACAAGATGGTGATGAGAGAAAGCTTCATGGTGAATTCGAGTTATCGAGACTGTTACTTGACTTGGAGACTGTAGAGAACGTTGGTGGCCGGATACCTCAATATTTTGTCAAGCCTCAGCCTACTTATACCAAATTCCCAATTCCCTCGGCCCTATCCAGATATTACAGACAAGATTAGCGATGTCTCCACCCTCCCTCTCATTACGAACAATATCCATATACCATACCGACCTCGGTTCCTCCTGCGCATCCACCGCCACCAGTATGGGGAAGAGTGCATTAGCTCCAGGACAATTACCCACACGCAGCAAGCTGCGGAAGATTAATCTAATGCGCCACGGTGTATGCAGGTGGTCGATCAGCCTTTACCCAAAGCGCACCCTTTGCCTCCCCAATGCAGTATAAACGACGAAACAAAGCTGTTTCACATTAATCTAAATGAAGCTTCCGGCGCCGGTTCTTGTCATCCTTAGCACCGTCCTAATGTTCTTTACAGCCAGCTTGGCACCTTTAATCGCGGTTAAATGCAATGTGCCACAACAACCGATCCCTGCATACACGCTAGGGAGTTGCGTCACGGGAACGTGGTTCTAATCCTTTGGGATCTGATATGAGTCTTGGGCGTATTGCCGGTGCCAAAAGGTGTTCACTGAGGATTTGGGTGCCTCTATTCGTGGAGAATACAGATTGAAGAACGTGGGGCGGTAAGCGATTACGCGCCGTTAGGGGCATTTCATCCGCTGTGGAGTCAGATATGGGGAGCATATCCGGGGAAGGACTAGATTGGGTTGTGCCTTCTATCCGGGGAAGACAGGCTCTCCAGGGCTTGGTGTTGCGCTGACCTGGTACGTTCGTCGTCGTTCATCACATGCAATCACGTTCATAACAGCCTCGAGTAGCATACCATGTCAGTCATCTGCATGCTTTTGTTGTGAGGTGTGGTCTAAAGGTGGCAAGATATTTGTTCTTACATGTGTAATGAGCCTCGGTCATTTGAGGAAAAAAGCATCTTCATATTACACTACATCACGGCCAACAGCTTAAAGATGAATAGCCTCTCCGAGCTATAACTTCGAGAAAGATATGGGCCGGCTGATTAGAAGGCAAACAATACTCCCGGATGTGTTCGTCCCATGTTGCTCCTATTCTCCCTGTCCCTTTATCACCTTGCATACAACCGTGGACGCTTCCTCGACATTCGAATTCTTTTTTTTTTCTTTTCACAGAGCGACAGCCCTGTATGTCGTAGGAAATCATGTTTCTGCAAGACCCAATTCTACGAGGGCGCACCGTGTAGAAATTGCAATACGAAATATGGTTGCTGAACAACTCACGTTCTCCACGTAAGGATGTGTCTGCTTATCCGATCTCATCGGTTTAAGCAGAGGCACTCTTTACCGCCAAGCGTCGGGAACCTCTCATAGCGACGGAAAATCTAATCTGCGCTTTGGGACTACAATCCCAGGATAATTAGATGGCCTTTGCACCCACTCGCTTCTCTCGCATAGACCGATTGACCAACCTGTGACTAAAAGGTTTTGAAAAAGCGGGTGATGATCGTTATATGCATAGCTAGTAGGCACCTTATTCTACTCATGTCCGTTTTCGAGCTCGAATTCTCGATGAAATCTAATAGGCGCAACGTCATCGAGTAGCTGTGGATGTGGGTCATTTCGAAGGTCACTTAACTCTCGAGGTCATCTCGGAATCAGTGGGCGACTCGAAATGGATGTATGCGTGATCTACGGTGGATTCGAAGAGAACACGAAACATATACACCATGATTCCGAATTCTTAGAGTGAGAATGGCTGTCTAGGGTATTGTGAAAACCTACTTGGAGCTTGACTCGGCGTAGGTGAGCGAAAGAGCTACACTGACCAGTTGGCACTTGTTCTGGTTCAAGATAGCGATTATGCCACCCACTCATTATTCTCGATTTTACCGTAGATTTGTTCTCGATATCGTAAGGTAGGTTGAGTAATAGCCTCGGTCTGCACGGCAACCATTTTGCGCTGGACATTCTTGATGAAGGGTCTTGGTCGTCGACGGTAGATGTTAGTGAATCTGTGATGTTCTTAGGTTAGATGTCTGTTGTGTTATGACGATCTAGAATGTAGTACATGAGTATCAGTACGAAGGGGGACGGCGGATGTATTGTCGCAACGGCGCAATACAACTAAGCCTAATGCAGCATTTCACAATCAACTTCGTAGTGAGTCCAAGATAGAGATCATCAGTCTGTGCACAATTACCAAAATCCTTATTTACTCATTGACGGTGCCAGGACAACAGCAAGACAAGGTTTTTGAAAGATTTCGAATTCGTTATTTATTCATGATACACCTATCCAAACAGAAACCAGTAGATAGTCTAGTCACCCCATTATTAACTTATCTGCTGACTATTAGCCTTGTCCTCATTGCGATAATGTTGTACGTACACACATTTATTTGTCACTCGAGATCTAAATCCAAACGCCTAACCACGGCTGCAAGTGCATCCTTTCCTCTTGGCAGGATCCACGCTTGGCCACCCCACACAGATAGCGCCTCCTGAGCATACCTGGCCGCTAACACCACAGTTGTCTTTGGCGCAGGGTCCAGAGTAGCCCTGGGGAAGAGGATCGGGCATAGCGACAGCGACGCTAGCGAGGAAGGTAGCCATGATGATAGAGAAGCGCATGTTGGCGATGCGAGATTGAAGAGGAAATCGTTTGAAGAAGTAGTTGTGATGTCGTTGGTGTCGTTGGTGTCGTGGTGGAGTTGGGCAGCTTTATAGGAGGGAGGACGGCAGAATCTGGAAAACTCGGTGTCCGTAGTGCAGTAATCGCGCAGGTGTCGTATGCTGCTCCTGAATGGGCAATCGGAGGGCGTTCGATTAGAGGTGCGGTTGAATTGTGAAGTAAGACTTTGATGTGTTGTAAGCTGAGTTCGGGATGGGGCGTTTGCCCTCCCTTCTTATACACTCATGTCAAACCTCAAGTGACGTGTTTAGTCTTTTGACACAATACTCAAAACATATTCACAAGACCAGAAACAGGAAATGTGGGTATTCGATCGCTGGTCGATAAGACCCTAGTAGGAAAGGTCCAAGAATGAAAAGAGATACAGGCGGGGATTGCCCTCCGCGACTCCGCTTGGGATGACGCACATCGCGTCGCTGGAGCGTGGAGTCGTATCATGGGTCACCGGAAACAGGCGTTTTGTTTGGCTGCATCGACAGGGCAGCCCTAGATTTTGACAGTGCGGCTCTAATCCGGGACGATCTAAGGCCTTGAAGTCAATTGTCTTTGCGTGCCACGGACTTGGCTCCTTGGCTGGCAGTGGGCGGTAAGCCGATAACGTGTAGATCGTAGGCAGTGCTTGAGTAATCTGGCTATGAATATATCCACTGCGGTATTTTTCGTAACAGCCTTACGCGTTTGTCTCACGCAAAGAATGGCGATGCTCTTGGTGGGGTTCAAGGTACTGTTGATGATCTTTCCTATGGTGTTGAAGCCAGACTCGTGTGTAGATTGCCGAGAGGATCCCGGAGTCACGCAGATCCCAAGAAAGCCAAGATTATGCCTTAATTGCGATGCAACACTCAAATGTTCTTGTAATACGTAGGTGGATTTAGGGGGTGCATATGGAGAGTTGGTAAATAGATGAAACTCGGTTGTGTATACAGAATGTACATGCGAATGTACATGCTGAGAGGCCTGGCACATCTTGGAGCATCGTCATAGCCGGCTCAGCATATGTGGGGTAGATGGCAGTGCATGCTTGGGGAGAGTAAGAATAGATGAAGAGAGGCCGACTGAATAACGAGAAGCAAGACACTGACTAGGGGGAGATGAGTGCATCCTCACGATGCTCGGTTTCGCAGGTGTAGAGTGACAGAGAGATGGTTGGTTGTCGACAATAGAGCATGTGCTTTACGCGTCGGGTAACGCGTGCCTGCCTTATCTCCGAGCTCCAGGCATCACTCGACCCCATCTTCCCCACCATCAGCCAACACCATCACGAACACCTACATGTCCACTCCACAAGTGCAAGTACAGTATGACGAACAACAACGACAACAATCGACGCGATCACACCCGACCCGAAGACAACCCCTTCATCGCCTTCCGCCGCTTCGCCGATTCCCAGGTCTCGTCGCTCCTCAACACCGTCTTCACGCTTCCCGCCACCATCGCGAACTACAACAACGCGCATCACGCACGCGAGCAATGTCTTTTTGGCAAGGCCGACGAACGGCAGTGTGCCAAGCTTCGCGACATTGAAGCTGACATTGCCGAGCTGCGAAATGAAGGCCGAGAGTTGTTCAGGGTTGGCGATGTCCAGGCTGTGTTGCGCAATAGTGAAACCCTCATGAAGCTCGATCGCAAAGCTGATGACATAAGAAGAGAGATACTTGGCGATGCAACAAAGAGCGAGGAGCTGCAGATCACGCGACAGAACGATGCTGGCCTCGTCGAAAGGGTGGCCAACGAGAAGGGTCAGGAGTGGGGATGGTCGTGGGACTGGGGCTTTCCTCGACCTTTCGACAACGAAAACAGGGGCTCATCGGCAACCTCTGAAGAAGATGGGGCCAGGGAGTGGATGCAATTAGAAACATTGCTGCGGATGCAGGCAGAAGCGAGAAGACTGGCCGAGGAGTTTAAGGACAAGGCTTGGGACGATCCTGTAACGGACGTCGCAAAGTTCGACAACTACAACGAACCTCGCTCAGAAGACGGAAAGCCCCACGTGTGGACATGGTCCAAATCCTGGCAATGGCCGCCGCCAGCAGATGCATCGCAGATCGATGACGCTGCCTATTCTCCGCGCGCACTCGAGCAGAACCGCGAGATGGACAAGGCCGGCGTGCCTTGGCAAGCGGCCTACGAAGATCTCCTACGAGCCGAACAGGCCGAATCTCCACACTGTATGAGGGGAAGCGAACGGAGAGCCTGGGGAAGAAGGAGGACACCACTGTTACAGGAGCGCAGTGAGACGCTCCAGGATAAACCAGAGACCAGTCATCCTAGCGGTGTGGATGACGATACATCAGACAACTACTGGGTTCATGGTAAGATCCCCATCACGCAACGCCAGCTGGAAGAAACCATGGATCGCGATGAGGAGCCAAGCTGCCCTCACCTTGCGACGAGCGACGAGCCGAGCTACGAATACAGCCACGATCATGAAGACCAGCACGATGATCCTCCCACGCCGAAGCAGGACCGGTTCCCCTACGCCGACACTGTCAGGCGTGACACATACAATACTGTTTTGGACGCAGCACATGAAAGAGATGAGGAAGCAGAGACTGAGATGGATGTGTACGAGCGTATGGACGCTGTGTCGCGAGGCCCAGCCTCAGCACCCGGGCCCACCTCGGTAGCATCTGCGATCGCTGAGCAGATGAACGAGGCGAAGCCTTCAATTCTTTCCACGCTTACGACGACCGAGCGAACTGTCGCGTCTGATGGCTCCATAACAACCAAAGTGGTACTAAAGAAGCGGTTCGCCGATGGACGAGAAGAAAGCTCGGAGACTGTACACACCCAGCGCGGCCAAGGAAATGATCAACCGCCGCGCGATCCTTGGAAGGCGTTCCAAGATACGCAATCGGTACAGGCCGAGTCAAAGAATGGAGAAAAGAAGAAGGGCAGCGGCTGGTTCTGGTCCAGCTAGCTTGGCCATGCTGATAAATGATCTCTGCAGGTATATCTGAAGCTAGAATGCATTTCAAGGTGATGGCGACACTATTTTTCTGGCTTGAGCACGTTGCTCACAAGCTTCGCTCGTTCTTTTTGTTGATCTTCAAGGCCATGTTTGCATGTTTGGAAATTTTTGGATATATAGCTGCGCATACCCCTCTCAATCAAATACAGCCTTGCTTTCTCGTAAAGACGACACCTTATTCATGTGCACTGACTCCAACCTGACAACAGGACGTTTAACAGATCTCGCTTGTCACGGCTCTCAATCTCGATCTCCATAGCTGGAACAAGTTTACACGAACAGGGTTTCATAGAATTCATTATCAAAGTCAAGAAACAATTATCAAGGCGAGATGGCTACCGTCACTGGATCAGACACCATCCTACTATGTTGCGATACCGCAACGCTCTTACTCCTCTCCTTTACACTCATCGTATCGGGAATAATAGTGTTTGCCCTAGAGATTCCGTCATCCCATCCATCCCCGCCTTGCTCCGCCTTCTCTAGGCCCCATACACCATCCGCAATCGCCCTTGCTTTGTACTTGATGATTAAGCCTACGGTGACAGGTCCAAAGATCGTGTTGAGCACAATGGCCCATACGGCGGTGATGAAGGCTTCCTTCGACAAGTAGGGCGTGTTATTGAGGCCGATCTGCACAACAAGGAGGCCGATTTCGCCGCGCGCTACCATTGCAGAACCAAGGAGCATGGCTGGCCAGAAGGTGGACGTGAAACATTCTCGGATTGACATACCAGGTGGTCTGCGCAGGATAGTAGCGAAAGGTATCACG
>Ga0265797_10011665_pt1 | contig 10958 bp, 9 predicted proteins | sample P2T30metagenome_FD_192433 | JGI IMG/M metagenome (GOLD analysis project Ga0265797, IMG submission 192433) | Plant litter microbial communities from East Loma Ridge, Irvine, California - P2 T30 | ecosystem: Environmental > Terrestrial > Plant litter > Unclassified | place: USA: California... | reverse complement strand
TGATCATGGGCATGCAGAGTGTGTGGATCATGGGTGAGTGGGAGGATATTGCAGGTATTCCGTACAGCGGAGCCCAGGGCTACCTTGATTACGGAGGTAGTGCGTATGGTGGGGATGGAGAGGCGGACTCGGGGCCCGTGGCGTGGCATAATTGGGATGACAGCAAGAAGGCGTAGGCGAGGAGGTGATGGTACACTACCTATCGGGAAGAAGAAGGGAGTGTTGTGGAGTCGAATGAACGAGAGTATTTGTTGAGATCATGTTGATAATAGAGTTTTTTTTTTTTACAAGTACGATTTCGATTATGGGTCTTGAGGTTTGTTTGCTGTAATGTATGATGGATGTCTGGATATGTTAATTTATATCGCTGTCTTGAAACGCACAGCTACTCAAGTAGAGCTGTCTCGTGGCTTCAGCTTGTATTGGTGCCTGCTTCTGGTTGATCGGCTGCAGCGTGAAGTGCTGCTCCTGATAACATAACGCTCGGGAGAGGGACTTTGATCATCAGTGAGCTGTCACAATTCATCTCTTACGGTGGTACGGCAAGGGCGGCCTCTTTGAGGGCGGCCTCTTTCGCGAGCCGCACACTGTTGCACAGTAGCGACACGTCTGACGTCTGCCCTGATCTCCAGCTGTCTCGCTTGCCCACTTCCGGACCCGGAGCCACGAGACTGTTCACAGCTTACGTTGCCGGTTGATTTGTTCGTAACACGGAAAGGTGGAGTGCCTTTTGCTAGGCCCGGCACTTTGTTAGCAAAACCGGGGTAATTGGCTACCCATCGATGCCTCGCACCGCATGGCTAATGCAGTAGTGGGGTCATGGCGGGTGAGCGTGGACCACTAGGAACAGCTCGAGCATGGCAAGATGCAACAAGTCCATAAGCCATCATACTTTTCAAGGTACAATGATACTAGATACAGTAACAACAACTATTGTCCATGATAAACATATGCGGAATCAAATCCCCACTCTCTATTATAGCATAGTGATCTTTACTCCATTATTAGCTTGTGCGCAAGATGCAGCGCTGCAAATCTGCAGAGTTTGCAAAGAGCGTCTATTTACCTATTCTTGCTGATGTGGGTGGCTCTCAAACAAGACTGTTTGAACCCCTGTGCCATGGCCGCTGAAAGTGCAGGAAGGACTTCTAGTCCATATAATCCCGGTCGCGGTAAACATCATCTTGTCTGCTTACGGAGTGGAGCCTGCATGTAATTATGAAGGTCAACAAACGCCATGCCAGCCACAAAGCGCCCGTGACAGGACTGCCTGCATGCTGCACTTTAAGACCTGCCATGAGATTCCACCTGGAATGGACGTTGTTGTTGTTGTAGTAGTAGTAGTAGTAGTAGCATTCCACCAGCCAAGATGATTTCGCCGTTTGACTTGAGCAGCTGCACGTACGTGAGAGGCTCATTAGCGGCAGCTCACTTACAGCCGTTGCGCAAACCAGACTGCGAGGCAAAATGAGTCCTTAACAAAACAACTCAGCCTCATCCTATCTGGACAGGGATCCCGTACGTATGCACCGCCTTTTTCGCTACCGACAAGTCCGCATTTGTTTGACCTTCAACCAATGAAAAGGTAAGGGGGAAGCCATCGACGGGGCTTAATCACTGCACGCCAACGATGTTTCTTCCCGACGAACCGGTATTTGTAGAAAATCCTCCCCGTCCGCGACAACCACTACGACTACTACTACTTTCGACTGCGACCACCACCACCACAGTCTCTTGTTATAAAGACCTGCCCACCCTCTCATAAGATGCCCACTCATCGTCCCAAAGACTCCGCATTCAAGAAAATTCCAGCCGAGTGCCTATCCTCATCATGACTTTTGCCCCAGATACGCCGGTTCAACAGGCGACTCATACCCAAGTGCCATCCCCAGCGGTTACCAATACCACTGGCGTCGGTAATACTCATGCTCAATCGTAAGCACACCGTCATCTTCCTTCTTTCAGTACTCTGATCCCCATAAAGGATTGTAGCCAACTGCTCTTGCTCTCCCACTACCGCCGGTCAAGCCGGCCATACCTGTAGCACCGCATCCTACGTCGGAGAGCCTGCCGAACCACCCCATCGCGATGCTGCCACGGAGACTCTAGACGTGGCATTTGCTGGCTCTCAATTCGATGAACACTGAGGCTGGAGGAGGATGGTGATAAATATCATGTGGTTGATATATATGGGGTGACTCTTTTCTAGAGCATACCTTGGGTGGGTCGCAGTGATGGGTAACACGAAACTCCAGGTGTTCAAGGTGTCTGCATAGGGTACAAGAGGTCTGGATATCATGCCACTCAACGCTGTATATGATGTCTTTCTGATGAATACAAACTCCAACGATGCTCTCCGTCACTACTTCAGGTGCACTGATGCTGTCCTTTGTCCAAGTCTTATAGATTCGCAGGACCTGCGCCATCGGTAGCGTCGACAGGTTCCACATAGACGTTGGCGGTTTTCGCATAAGTGATGTGTGGTGGCGGCGAGTTTCGAGATGCCTCTTCGTCTGGCCCGGATGTATCCTGGTCCTGCGACAGTGGCTCAAAGCGCGCATTGCTGACTCTTTTCTTGTCGACCCGTCGTCTCCATGGCTTGTACAAAACAACACTTAGACCGCCAAAGAGGATAAAGGTACCGCATATAGCACCGCCTGCACATTATAAGTAGCCCACTATGCACCCTAGAAGAGTCTATACTTACCAACAATATCCCAGGCATCACCCAGCTTCTCAACACCATCCCAGAACTTGCCATGAGGTTCCGCGACATTCAGGACGAGGTTGAGGAACTGCACTGTCCCGATAATCGTAGCCACAATGACTGTGATGACTGTAAGCACGATGCTATAGTAGCAGATTGCAATGGGATCGCGCGCCAGTTGCGTGCTCGTATACAGGCTCATCATCAGTGCGCCATCTGTAGTGTCGAGAAGACACATGCCCGCTGTGAAGAGGAGCGGAAATATCAAGATTAGCCATATCGAGGTTCCCTTGGTCGCCTGAATGGAGCTAATACCAAGAATAGCAATTTCCGAAGAGGTGTCAAAGCCCAGGCCGAATAGTACACCGAGAGGGTACATTTTCCACGGTCGATCAACTAGCTTGAAAAGCTTCTGCAAGATTGGGAACAAGCAGCCACCACCCTGGATCTTGAACTCTTCGTGTTCGCTTCCTGGCTCACTTGCAATCATCTTCCTCATTTGTACAATGAGCTTGTACAGAATGTACAGGTTCATCATTCCGAGGAGCAAGAGAAAGGCCGCAGAGACGGAGGTTCCGATGATGCCGCCGATACGCTCAAAATTGTCAAACTTGTCCGAGACGGCGGCCGCAGTTCCAGCAACTACAAGAGACGTAGCGATGACGACCGTGGAATGGCCGAGAGAGAAGAACATTCCTACAGTGACTGGTCTTTGGCCTGCGGCGATGAGGCGGCGAGTCATGAGATCGATAGCCGAGATGTGATCTGCGTCAAGGGCATGCCGTAATCCCAGGGTGTAAGACAGGATTGCTGTCGAAATGAGGGGCGTGTGCCAGTGCTGTCAAGAGTCAGGAAGCGCTCCCGCCAACCTCCCCAGCATCTTCCCTCTACGCACCAGAACGATGCCGACTGCCGCCCAGACGAGCAAATTAGCAGCAACGAGCGTGACAATGATTGCTATTGCTGCAAAAGGTAGTTTTCGGAGATATGGTATTTGCGAATGGTATGCTGATGCCTTGGCTGATGCATTTCGAAAGAAAGACGGCTTGTTGCCCGCATGGCTGCCCACAATCGACGGCGGGCGTGAATCCACCATCCCAACCCAGTTCGCTGTAGTAAGTAACACAAACCACTCCGGTTACCGACTCACAAATGGAGGGAAGAGAAATGGGTTTTAAGGAGGCATGGATGAAAAAAAAATATAAGGATGTACGGCCTCTGACAAGCCAGGGTAGGATAATGACGGAAGGTGGGGGTCCAGATATGTTATCGCATGTTCAGGCGGGGTAATTTGTACGATGTGCTAATATTGACGCTGAATCTATTCCGAAATTTACACTACTCTTCCATATACTACCACACGACACCAAGAACTAGGAAACCGAGATCATCCGCCGTTTGATAGCAACACCTACATCTACTTCGCGGCAGGATGTGCTTTTAGCCAGGCGGCAGCATGTTCTTTCAGGAATTTCCGCACTTGATCATGGTCCTTGCACTGCTCGACCAGCGCCATCTCTGCGTTATCGTTGTAGACGCTTGTATCCACATTTTTGAGCGCTGCGGTGATGGGCCACTCAGGGATCCACACCTTGTCGTCTTTCTTGTGCTGCCACCCGTACACGCCGTTTTTCTTGTCGTATTCGAACGCCGCCAGGGGCTTGGACTTGTATAGGTGATCGTCTTTGGCCTTCTCAGACATGTCTACCCGCCACTTGACAGACGGGTGCATCCATTCGTTGGTCCGGCCAAGTAGCCGCAACGGCGTGTGCGCTTCTGTCGATCTGTCGTCGCAGTCGCCGGGTGTACGATCTTGCGGGCTCGAGATGGCTTGGTACATGAGGCCGTAGCTGTCCTGGGCGCGGAAGAGGGTCCAATGGGCGGGTTGGTAGGTTGGGACCTTGTCGGCACTAAAGCAGTATGACCGGACCATCTTCTCCTGGGGCGCTTTCTCACTGGAGGAAGAGAAGAAGGACCCTAGCCATTTGCCAGTCTCACTAATGGTGGTAACCGCTTTGCCCACCATACCGGGCGTTTCCTTCTTACGCGCCTTTTGTATGATGTCATATTCTCTCATCCGTGATAGGTAGTTGGCGAGTGTAGCATTGGTGAAGTCATCGAAAGCGAGGTACGGTCGGCATTGCTCCACCATCCATGCAAAGGTTAGGTTTGCCAGTCCTGTTATTCGGTTGTCAGAAAGTGTCTGGTACCACAATGGGAGGTTTGAATCGACCGGGAAAGGGAACAAAATGGACGTGTGTGCTGTTCAGAATGCAACTGGACTCACCTTCGAAATCTGTCTGTGCTTCCTCTGTACCTTCTTCCTCTGTACCTTCTTCATCTGTACCTCCACCGACGTTGATATGGACGCCTTTGCAAGAAGTCAGCTGAGGGCATCATATACTTGCTTGCTTGCTTACCGGTGAACCAGACTTGTACTAAATCTTGCTTTTCTGCCATTGCCTGTCTTAAATCCTCATCGACTTGTCTCCGGTGTTCAGCTAGCTCGGGCCAATCGAGCTCGTCCTTTTCCAGTATCTTGTTTTCGGCTGTGATGACATCGTCGTTTGGAATGTAGTACAGTGTTGGCAAGAATGGCTGTCGACGGTCGTCCAGCGCCAAAGCATGAAAGGCATGCTTGATATCTGAACACAGTCAGTCAATACGTCATGATGCACGCTCAGAGACTGGCAACTTACATGGATTCCACTTGACGTTGAGCCACTCGTATTGCCGACGATTGCCTGCATGGCTACGAAGATACGTGTCTGCAAGGCCGAGACTCCCCACGGTATCAAAAACCCCAACGAGCTCAACTGATCGTGAGTTGTCATACTCAATTTGACCGGCACCCATGTCGTACCAGGGTATCTTGGGGTAAAAGGTCTCCTTCTGGCTTTCGGGGACCAAAGGAGCCTTGCCAGCATACCACTCAAAATACTCTTTGGTCTTTCGGAAGTTGTATTTGTTCGTGTTCTTCTGGTAGGCGGCAAACAAAGACGCAAAATGTTTCATGTTATCTGGCTTGATGACACCAAAGTCGGTGATCATACCAGCAATGGCTCGAGCAGTGAAAGCGCCGCGCGAGAAACCGAAGCAGTAGATCTTGTCGCCAGGCGAGTAGTTGTTGACCACAAAGTTGTAGGCTTCGAGAACATTGACAACCAAGCCATCGCCGGTGGCTCCTTGACGACTGGATTCGATCTTTGACAAGGCGCCGGTCCCCACCCCAGCATCATAGTAGACCAGCTGCTGCCAAACTTGGTCGCCGTCACGGCCGGCTTTTGCAATAGTCCTGGCAATGCGTGTAATGTTGGATGGTAGACTGACCTCTCCGCTTACGGAGGATTGCCAGGTGCCATCACAACACAAGATGATCTTTTTGGGGGCTGCCTCAACTGCTTCCGGCATGTTTTGTATTGATGATGGTGCTGTAGAGATTGTCTGGTAGTAGGGGGAAACGATGTAGGTACTCGACAGCAGAGGCTGCAAGCCTTTTAAGTACTATGCTATGACAGCAGTGATCAAGTTCGCCTACGGATGGCACGTAGAGTCAAATCACTTCTCAGCTGCGATAAGGTGTATTGTGGCTGACATGGCCGTGTATGTGCACCCTCATGGTTGTGGTATTCAGCGCATCTAGAATTGGCATAGAGCATGTGGGAACGCGCATCGAGAGATTAGACGTGGCTGATATCTTCCAAAGCGCGGCGCGTCGTGAGGCCACGGCTTCTTGTTCACGCGTCCATTTGCTGACACCTTCCTCCGTTGAGCTGAAAGGTATTCAGTTTGAGCCCGCGGAAGCGAGCATGCGTTGTTGTTCTCAGCTGGAACCACAATCTTAGCACGAAAAGAAAAACAGTCTGTCAGTGCGTTGCTATGAAACGAAGTGGCCAGATGCGGGCGAGAAACATCTGGTCAATCACTTTTGTACATTCAAGCCATTTTCAGATCGCTAGGGTGCTGTGAGGCTGGCTGAACGCCGAATTCAGACGGCCTAGGCCTTACACACGGGTACGGGAGCGGCTAGAGTACAGCCATGCGGAATATTGCATGCGCCTTACAGTCGGAGTGTCCGTCGCCCGTAAATGTGCAGTGGTTCGGCCGAGTCTAAGGCTGGAGTCCTGGGGTAGTTGGAGCAGAAGTTCGGTTTCCCGTTGGGGGTCCCGCTGCACATGACAGTTAGTTGGCGTATACGTGCGCGCAACGATGATTTTCTGATGCTATAGGGGATATCACAAGTTCAAAAATGTCCAAACGGGTAACAAAGCCTCTACCCGGCAAACACAAAAGTCGTAAAAATAATGTTCACACGTGATCGCACGTGATTGTGCCAAGCGGTCGGCTCAACTCGGCTCCGTGCGGTACAGGGTCTCAGAATGCTGCCTACAACACATCAATGGCATTTACACAATCATCATGCGCTGTGTTGTATTCATAGTCTAGCAGTGGCATTGCACAAGGCCTGGCATGTAGTGATGCGGAACGGACGAGATGACTCTAAGCGCGATACATTTGCGGCATCCCACCGCTCTAGCTGTCACACTCGTGTTCAGCCTGTTTCTCAATCTATCGTTTGGATTCACTCAGGCCTCATTGTTGATTCGTCATTTCACGACCTTCACTACCAACTACCACATGACTAGCGCTAGCAGTCATACCACTTTTCTCCTGACAATACTCTTGCCCGAGAACCAACCCGAACCCCTAACGGAGCAGCAACCCGCTTGGAGCTTGACATGGTGTTGGTCTAGGATGCCTAGAGATCCGTCTTCATAGGAATATAACATACTGCACGTGCGTATATATCGGTGGAGGCTCTCTTACGCGACAACCAATAAATTGTACACATGTGCGAACTTCATGTGCGTTCGCAGATCAATAAACCTAGACATGGGTAGTTCTGAAACGACCCCGCACGGAACCCGTCGGCTCGCATTCTACTGGAGATTTTTCTCAGTAACCGGATGAGCTAGTGAGAAGCGAGCTGTTTCAGAAAATCTACGGCATGTGCCTTAGATTATTGACGAAACCTGCCCAGTAGTTCAACCGATAACTGAAAAGCTCTACGGCATACATAGTTACAATGCCCTAAGTACCCCTAACAACAAGCCCTTTCCCCGGCAGCCCTAGACCTTAATAGCATTGCGTATACGTAGCCTACACAAGGTTGTGTACCCTTCTTACTCAATATCACGCGCAGCGATCGAGCAAGGTTTAGCCTAGGTATTTCACCCATGTCCATAGTAAGTACAGGTGAACTTTCCGGTCAACTGCATGTTCCGGGCCGATACTGACGTGGCAAATAGGGGGAGATGTAACGGCGCTGTGGCACTTTCCATATTGAAGGTTTGGTTAGGGGGGAGGTTGCTGTCAAGGTCGGCAAGGAAAAATGCAAGAGCCGATGGGAAGCACATGTGATGGCGCTATATAATAAAGGTTGCTCGAAGTAACTGCAAAAGCGTAGCTGATTTCGCATCTTGCCCTCCAACAATCTATTATCAACTGGCCTATTCTGCGATACTGACGGCGGTGCACGAAAAAAACTATGAAGCTCGCTGCGCCTATCGTAGCCGCCACGGCAGCTCTGCCCCTCGCGTCGTCCACCATCATCACAGCGTACCAAAACATCACGCTCCCGACAACCAACACCACCCTCCTCGGCAACATTTACAACCACTGGATCTACCTCGGAAATGATACATATGATCTAACGCGGTCCATGGTCGCACCCACGACCAAGCCCGTCACCATTCCCATGACAGGATCCCGGAAACGCGCCATTATCGAACCCTCGCGTTCCGCGCTCGTCATAATCGACATGCAGAACTTTTTCCTCCATCCTGAGCTCACGCCTAGCGCGGAAGGCGGCCGGAAAGCCGTGGAGCCCACTCTTCAAATGATTGACGCTTTTCGTAGAAACGGTATGCCCGTGCTCTGGACGTTCTGGGGCATCGATGCAAAGGATCTCCGAGACTTGCCTCCTGCGGACATCGCGGGCTTTTCCAACACCAAGGACAGTCCTACAAGTAAGTGTTCCAGAGCCGTGGGTATTTTATGGTAGTACTAAGTCGTGCAGATTCGTTTGGCAGCGATATGGGGAAACTGCAAGACGGCACCGAGCTGGGCGGAATGTTGATGCGCGGCTCGTGGAATGCGAGACCGTATGGGCAATTGTACGATGCGCAGATCCAAGGTGTCAAGAACGGGACGGACCAGTATTTCAACAAAAGTGAGCTTTCTTGCAGAGTGTGATGATGGAAATCGCTAATGGAGGGCCAGACCGTGTGAGCGGCATGTGGGGTGCGCAGACACCGCTTGGTCTCTGGTTGGAAGAGAACCAGATCACCACTCTTTTCTTCGGAGGTGTAAACTCTGATCAATGCGTGGTATGCAGTTTCGCTTGAAAATCTGCAGACAAAGCTGACTTGAGCCGTAGTACGGTACGCTCCTAGATGCCTATTTCAAGGTTAGCAGATGATATCGAGACGTTCTCGGTTGATAGAAGACTGACCATGTAGGGGTACGACACCGTCTTCGTTGATGACATTTCAGCGACAATAAGCCCGGAATAGTGAGTGTTTTGCGCCTTCTATCAAAGCAACATGCTGACGTTGTACCAGTGCCGCTCAAATGGTCAGGTATAATTCAGACCGTAAGTAGAGTTCACAAATGTCTACGTACACACATCTACTGACATTCACAAGTCAACGGTTTTGTATCCAATTCATCTTTGATCATACCCGCACTCTCCTAGGGTCCAATCCGCGATCCTGTGGCGTGGCTGCGGGCGCTTGATGAATCCGACTTGGTAGTCGAGTAACACGGTGGATTAATTAGTTTCGAACACTATGTAAATCACTTAGACTGCCTGAAATTGTACCCTTTATCAAACTTATCCTCCACGGCTGCGCGCGTGCGACTGTTTGGCCCTTTGGATGCACCAAGCTGTGGTGAATCTACTGCTTCCGAACCCAGCGGGATTGATCTCTTATCGGATACGTCCTTACTGCCTATACAAAGCAATTTTTCGCGTTCTAGTTTTTATGAGGCGCGAAGATAGTATGGACAATCGTTTTCATTCTCCGTTTCTATCACGAGCGAAAGCACCTGATATTTGACGTGATTGTATCGCCAATTCTATCCTAAGGCGCTCCCGCTTAATTTATATAGAATTGCTACCCTCGATAGTAGCGTAGATTGTTCTATAATAGATAGCTAATAGATCTCTAAAACGTAGTATGCGCATAGTATACTAGTCTCTGTTATGGATACGTTGTAACAACCTTAATCGTAGAGTATATTGAATCGCACGCTCAACACGGCTGTTAAGGAATAAACACGAGAGGTATCGTAAGAATCATTTCATCGTAAGTCTACATAGTCACGAGAGCAAGGTTACAGTTTTGACTGTCCAGAAGCATCCGCATCGGAATGCCCCAGAAAGATGGCCTTATCCATCTGCACCGTCGTCTTCCAATCGTGTGGACTCTGCACTGCTTGTAGATTCAATGCCTTTGAGCGCACCCATCGCACCGCGACCATGTGCGCAATTGGTTCAGGATTAATCCAAGCGTCGTACATAACGACCGCGCTACTAACAATAGCCTCCAGGTGATTCAAAATGTCCCGTCCATTGTAAAGCAATTGCTGTTTGTCTGCACCTTGTACGAGATTGAGAAGTACCTCCAGCCTTTGGTTGATGATCTTGACTTCAAAATCGAAGGCCTTCGAGTATCGTGCTAGAACATTACGCACCCATGGAACAAAGACGTTCGACAAAATGTTGCCATTGCCGAGCCGCTTGTCTATGAGAACACGCACAACATCCTCGGCCATAACACTGACTGTTCCTTCCCAGATCGGATTAACGAGGTTGTCTCGATAGATTTTTGCAATGTTCAAGAGTCCCCCATCTTCGTTGTTTTCACAATAGCCGACTCCACCTAGGCACTCCATACACTGTCGTAGTCCTTGAACAGATGCAACGCTGATCTGGGCCTTCATAACTGGGAGAAGGAGTCGTAAGAGCGCGGCAACGGCCATCCTATCCTTAGGTATGAGCGTGGCAGCCTTTGTGTTCGCAGTCATTTGGTCCCAATCTTGTTCTAAAGCACCCTGCATGGCAACCCCAAGGAAAGCAAAGTGTGCGCTTGCCCAGTACTTGACCGTCTCCTCGGCCATCCAAGTCAAATGTGCAGGGTTGTCTTGTAGGAGCCCACCGCGAACCTTGCGAACCTTGCTGTAAGCA
>Ga0265797_10011664_pt1 | contig 10958 bp, 12 predicted proteins | sample P2T30metagenome_FD_192433 | JGI IMG/M metagenome (GOLD analysis project Ga0265797, IMG submission 192433) | Plant litter microbial communities from East Loma Ridge, Irvine, California - P2 T30 | ecosystem: Environmental > Terrestrial > Plant litter > Unclassified | place: USA: California... | reverse complement strand
GCTCACGTCGTATCTACAAGGGCCGAGCCATGGAAAACAGTGGTCGAGCGTGGGCCCGACTCAGGCCCCATGGCCATGGATGACCGAAGCAGAGCGACATTGAAGTCACTCGGGGGAGGGGAGGGGAGGGGAGGGGGGGGGAGGTTCCACCCATGGCGCAAGACGACCATCGCGATACGGTACGCCATTCCGACAGAACGCGCCAGGGCTACCGTTCACTACCTACATGTGGAGCGCATCAGGTGCAGCGCGCGAGCAGGCTAGCGCGTCCTGTCGCTGCTTTTGCGACCGCCCTCGCCCGTTGTCTGACTCGTCCGCTCTCTTCACCCATCCGTGGTCGTCGGTGTAGGCTAACCGCTGAGCTTGCATGGGCTGGGGAAGAGGCGCTACCAGTTTTAATGTCCGCGACATGGACGGGGTACAGCAGAGACGCCGTCATGGTACCAGAGGCCTTCCAAGGAGTCCGGAACGACGTGCCTGAAGATGAGTAAGGGGCCTGCAGGTGGCATGCAACTGCCAGTCATCCCGGCTGAATACCGGCTGGTTCGACAGGAACATTTTCGCCCAACTTCCACCACCGCACACGCACACACACCCAATACCCCACAGGATTTGTAAAGAGCCGAGGACAAGGAGGGAGCGAGATGAGAGGTGGGTAGCCTCTGCTAGACCATCAGCCTTGCACAACGAGGTTGCTGCAGCGGTCCGAGAGCTCCGCCGCAGGTGCCGTTGCTAGACTCTGGTTTGAGCGCGGACTCGAGGCTCGTGCTACTAGCGATTGGTGGAAGCGGGCGGCATCACGTGCAGGCTGCTGGCCTGCATTGCACATTGCCAACATGGCTGACGCCGGCGAGCAGGGGAGAGGCGGTGGCTTGTGGTAGCGCTGTGCTGCCCATGATGGTGCAAGAGTAAGTACGTACCGGTACGAAGTCGTCGGCGCCGTGAAGCGAGCAGGAATGCGGCCTTGGAAAGACGCCTCGCCCTCATGCATCACCAACGTGCACCGCTAGACACCCATGCTTCGCCATAGCTGCTGGTATGGGCAAGTTTGGTGTTGATGATGTCGGGCGGATTCTCGCGCCTCGAGCATGACCATGGCCGCCAGAACCAGCAAAACAGCGGGACGGGATAACGCAAGCTGCGTGTCCAGCAAGCACCGGAAGCACAACCTTCCACATCTCATCTTCCACCTGCATTGCCTTCTCCACCCACACCCACACCCACTTTCTCAGCACCCGCCACGGCCGGTACTTGTACTGTAACTGTACATGGAGCAAACAAGCAAACAAGCAAAACACCGCCACCGATTCTACAGCATACCTCGAGCGCCAGAGGATTGAGAGGCGCCCTTAGTGCCCGGACATCGTTCCTCGCCCGTTGACATGCGTTGACACGGTGCAGGACGATCATCGAGATGATACGAGAGTCCAGCGCCAGCCCAGCCAACGATCGGGCCACGGCAGCCTTGCGCCATCGACAAACCTTATGACTCGCCTCAACCGCATGATACGGCATGTGGAAGGAGGTGCACGTCGTAAACGCTGGGGTCTGCCCCAAGATGCAGGCTTGCGTTCAAAGGGGAGAGGCTGCCACACACTTCCGGCGGCTCTTGCATACGACGAGCACTTCGCCGAGGTACGTCAGGGTGTGACTGGACCCATGAGAGGTGGAACTTTCTGAACCCGCTGAGCGTCAACACTGTCCTCGGAAATTCGACCACCAAGCCAGTGACGTTCTCTTCCTCCTCTACCCTTTTCCCCCCCACACCCTCAGAATCGACGACTCGCACACTCCAGTCTAAGCGAAGGGAAATCTGGGCATACGCCATCTGCACAGAAAAAAAATATTCTCCCCCCCATGGAACTGCCATGCGCGAAGCCAGAGCCACGACTGTCCTCATTTGTCACAGTAAAGCATCACGCCAGTGCGGAGCTCAAGTCTGAGGCCAGCCCCAGGTACAAAGGTCGCACCAACGTTGCCTACAACGCCTTCTAGCATGCTTCCGTACCTGACATTAAGGCTCGCTGCGTCGTACCCGCAACAGGGTTTCAGATAAGTTGTGTTCGGAACTGTCTGATACCACGACATTTCTTCTGCTGTGTTGCCGGCGCATACAAAACCTGCGCTTTGAGCGGAATGAATGCGACGCCTCCAGAGCTCACTTAGCCGTCCTTCCCGTATCACCTGAATGTGTGGAGTTACGATGGGATTTGAACAATGACCAAGTGTCACCATGACTGCAAGATGACCGTGACTGCATTGGGTATTGGCGAGCGGTCGGTATTATGTTGACACCTGAGTTTCGATGCACAGTCGAGCAACCCGAGCAGTGACAGTCCATCTCAGTAGCTTTGCAGTGCTAGTAGTTCTATGATATGTAGGTTAGGATTCAGAATGTAGTTTCACACAAAGTCGCGTACATGGCTCACGCCAACGGACATCGAGACCGTGGCACCTGTCAATAGCTTTGGCCGAGCCTGTCAGTTGCAACCAAAATCAAAGATATCATGGCCAATGCAGAATGGGCATACTGCCACAGAATAATGTTTGGAGAGGACGTAGCAAAAGCGACCTGATCTGACATGACGTGACCAGCCTTGTTGACGGTGGCGAAGATACAAGAGAGGGGTTCTCACATGACAGTGGAGTTAAGGCGGAGATGTCTGGCATGTGAATGGTCCGCCCGGAGACCACGGCGTCATTATGCAGGACGACGTCAATCGGTTTACACTTTTTCTCTTCATGATGCAATGGTTCTGACGACAAACGCTTTGTATTTCTCTCTTCTTACGAGTCCAAAGCCGCAGCCTGCACATGTGTCTTTGAAATATGGCCAAGGGGTTTCCGGGCACGTCAGCGAAAGCAGTAGAGGACACATGCCCTAGACTGTGTTTGCCTTGAAATATGCTGAGCTGGCACAGTACACCAATTGCAGACAATAGGTATGATGCGTGGTGCTCTCCAGAATGGTGTTTGTCAGAAGCACAGCCTCTTTGCTGTCGCCACACAGCGCACAATAGTCGATATAGTCTAGGCATCCGTACCCCTCCCGGCAGTCATTCGAAATGGGGTTTTTTTTGCCGGACTATACGTAGAGATGCTGGGCTCTGATGAGTCAAGAGGGTGCATATACCATCGGGTCTCAAAACTGGATTCTGCTTATGTGATGCACCTTGCTTTGGTGATGCAGTCTTTGTGGGTGCTTTTTTGGTGGTGCTTTGCTCTTGCCTTGTATAACCGGAGGACAACGATCACGCACGATCCCAAAGCCAACGACAATGTAAAATTCTATACTGCAATAAACGTGCCGTGAATCTACCGTCGATAACACGATGGAAGAAGAAAGAAAAAAAGTCTCAATTGGTGTGGGCATACCACTGTCAAATGTTGGGCTTCCTACGGCTCGGCTAGGCCAGCATCCTCGTTGTGGCTTAGCCTGGCACTCAAACAATTTTCGAAAGAGCCCAACCATCTCCCCTCCACACACCCGTCTCTCCATCGCGAGAACATTCATCACCTACACTCGCAGCGGTCTCCGTGATATTCACAAGACCCGCTCGCTGATTTCACGAATTCATTCGTCGAAATCCATTCTCCGGACAAGGAAACCTGCCGAGACTCCTTCATTGAAGCGCTCGGACAGCCCTCCAACGCCCTTCCCAAAAGGAGTTGACCTCTTCTCTTCGTAGCCGACGACGCTCTTTTCTACATCCCGAGTTTGCCGCCCTGGTAACTCATTAATACTGCAGAATCCTCTCGCTCGAATCTGGGATTCCAGCGACAACGTCATCCCACCGCACCTAGGTAGCGATTGCGCAAGCCACAGACCGCACTCTCATATCCACCTCACCCACCACCGAGTCCATGAGTAATTCCATCTCGAACTCGCAAACCCCGCCGATTGCCGCTTCCTCGTCTACGACCGCGAACAGCTCCTCTACAGGATCGTCCGCCACCGTGGCCGCTGGATCGGCTCAACCCACTGCCAGGAGCTCTTACGCCAACGCGACCAAACCCACGATCGTGTCCAGCGCAGCGCCCCCCGTGGCAGTGGGAGGACCGCAGAACGCTCAGCATGGCAAGAGCTCGTCTGTATCCCCGGTGAATGGCAACAGCGCCATCAAGCCTGCTATTCCGGCCATGCCTACCATTGTCAGTGGCGGCCCCAACGGCAACAGCAGCCACGAACACAGCCGCAAATCTTCGGTTCAGATCAAACAGACACCTCCTGTTGCCACTGCAGGCGGCCCGCCCTCTGGTATCAAGTTCGGATCGCTTGCCGGCTCACCAGCCCCCGCGCACGCCTCGCCCGTGGTACAGGGAAATTTGAACCCACAGGCGCAGAACCCGCGCGTCGCCTCACCTGCGCATTCACCCTCGCCTATTCCCACGCCCGTTTCTGGCGGCCCCAAGCCCGACGGGTTGCCCACCCGACCAAATTTGGTCTTTGGCGGTCAGGGCGGTGAAAGCACTGAGCCTAACGTGAGTCCGCGTCCTACCTCTCAGCCTCACATTCTGACTCAGCCACAGACTCGTCCTTCTATGCCCCCACAGCCCAACTCGCACGCGCTCCCCCAAGCTCAACATTTGCGCCGTGAATCCTCGCAGTCTGCACATAGCGATATGAGCAACGCCAACATGGGTCGAGGCTATGCCCCCAATCGAGGCGGCCGCGGCGGATACCCCCAAGGCCATTACAACCCACAAATGGCGAACCAGTCGCCACAGCCATACCGCACTCTGCCTCATGGTATGGGGCGGGGTCATGCCCCACCATTCCAGCCCCCGGGCCCGATGCAGCAGCGCTCTCCGTACACTCAGAACCGTAGCCCGGCTATTACGCCAGCTACAATGCATCATCAGCAGCAGCTAGCCAATCCTCAGGGTATGCCATACTACCCAGGACAGCAGTATCCACAGCAGGTTCGTAATCGCTCTATTAGCTTGACCGTTTTTTTGTTTTTTGTCTTCAATTCACCTACCCTGGTTCTGTGAACTCAACAATTCCCTCAACCCAGCGATTGCCCACTTATTTTTACGCAAACCTGTTGAACCACACCTAACCTTGATGCCAACGCAGAACATGTACGGCATGCCTCAGCCTGCGCTAGATCCATACAACAACTTCTACCAGCAAGGCTATGGGTTGCAACAGTCAATTCATTACCCAGGTGTTCCCGCCAGCCCTGGACGTGGTTATCCCCCGCAGATGCAACCCACTCCCTACGGAGTTGCCCCATACGGCCACCAGCCACAGGCTCAGACCATGTCTCGCACTCCTTCCAACATGTCGGAGCGCCCGCCATCTGCTGTTCCGCAGCCCTCTACCCCCGCGATGACCAATGTGAACCACATCTCGCACACGCATACTCCTAGTATCACTGCTGCGAGTCCAGTGCCCAACTCAAGCTTCGAGCGCCCGAAGACGAAGAGTAAGGCTATTGTGATCAAGAACGGTAAGTTTCCACACAAACCACTACATCGAGAGAAAAAAAGACCCCCTCCCCATACTAACAACTTGTAGCTGATGGTGAAGTCGTCGATTTTGGCAAGAAGGGTGCTTCCCCCGCGCCACCTGCTGTGGTCTCCGCGCCACCTGCTGCCCCTCGATCGCCAGCTATTGCTGCCACGCCTACCCCGCCGTTGCGCGCACCTAGCGCTTCTGATTCCACCCGCGCTGAAGATACCGCCGCTAAGAAGGCAGACTTCGTTAAGCAATTCCAAGAGAAGCTGCGTCTCCAAGAAGAAGCGGAGAAGAAGGCTAAGGAGGCTACCGAGGAGGAGGCTAAGGCTGAAGCCAATGCTAAGCTTGCTGCTAAGGAGGAAGAGGAGGCCAAGGCTGCTCTTGAAGCCAAGGAGAAGGAAGAGGCTGAAGCAGCTAAGAAGGCTGAGACAGACGCTGCTGAGAAGAAGCGCCTTGAGGACGAAGAGATGGAGCGTATGATTGCTGAGATGGAGGAGGAGGAACGTAAGCGCGAGGAAGACGAGGCGCGCTACGCTGAAGAGAGGAAGAAGAAGGCCGAAGCTGAGAAGGCCAACGCTGCTGAGAAGGTCAAACAAGAAGAAGAGCGTCTTCGGAAACTCGAGCGTGAGGCCGAAGAGGCCGAGGCAGCTCGTGCAGCAGAGACCCCCGAGCAAAAGGCTGAACGTGAGGCCAAGGACAAGGCTCTCTTTGCCGGTCTGAAGAAGAACACCATGTTCGGCCCGGGTGCTTCTCAGACTGAAACTAGTGAGGAATCGGCACCAGCCGAGCCTGCCGTTGTTGCCCCTCCGCCATCAAAGACTCCTACCGGTGGATCAAAGCCGAAGCCAGCTGCGCTCAAGCTCGAGACGAACAAGTCTGTTGAGCCTGCACAACCGACCGCTGGTATGCAGGCGCTCAAGACTGCACGTTTCCTCGAAGTTCGTGCTGAGGTCATGTACCCCCAGGGAGTGGCCAGCCCTAACCCAGCCCTGAACAACAGCAACAGGAGTAAGGGGCGTCAATACGACAAAGACTTCTTGTTGCAGTTCCAGGATGTCTTCAAGGAGAAGCCTTCTGTTGACTGGGACATGAAGCTGAAGGAGACAGTCGGCGACGAGCCTGCTTCAGCTCGTGGACCTCCATCCGCTCGTCCCGGCTCCATGATGGGCGGCCGACAACCCTCTCGCTCCGGACCTGGGGCTGGCAATGTCATGGGTCAGTTCCAAGGCGGTGGATTCTCGGGAGGTCGCACTCTCCCGGCAGGTACGACATCCGAACAGCGTTTCCAGCAATCCCAAAGCGGACGTGGTGGCTCTATGACAAACCCTCTTGCTCATGTCGTTCTAGGTGGAAATCGCGGTGGTGCTTTCCCTATGGCTCCCCCCATGGCACGTACCAGCTCGTATCAGAGCATGCCTCACGGTGGACCCAACTCGCCTCGTGTTGGTAGTTCGCGTGGTAAGGGAGGAGGTGGTAGCCGTCGCGGAGGTAACAACAACGCGCAGGAAGCCAAACAGATGCCTTTGACTGCTGGCCAGGAGGTCGCAGCGTTGTCCCGCTCGAAGACTGGTTGGCAACCTACATCACTCACACAGCCCGCCGCCGTTCAAGCACAGATGGGCGCTGGTCACATGGCTCCCGACCTAGTGCAGCGTAAGGTCAAGGCTGCTCTCAACAAGATGACGCCCGAGAAATTCGACAAGATCTCTGACCAGATCCTCGAGATTGCTGCTCAGTCCAAGGACGAGACTGACGGTCGCACCCTTCGCCAGGTCATTCAGCTCACGTTTGAGAAAGCTTGCGACGAGAGTCATTGGTCTTCCATGTACGCCAAGTTCTGTAGCCGCATGCTGCAAACCATGAGCACCGAGATCAAGGATGAGAATGTCCGCGATAAGCACGGCCAGCCGGTCGTTGGTGGTGCCCTTTTCCGAAAGTATCTCCTCAACCGCTGTCAGGAGGAGTTTGAGCGTGGTTGGGAAGTCAACCTGCCGGATGCTCCGGAGGACGGCAAGGAAGCCAAGCTGTTGTCAGACGAGTACTATATTGCTGCCGCCGCCAAGCGAAAGGGTCTTGGTCTGATTCAGTTCATTGGTGAGCTTTACAAGCTTGGCATGTTGACACTACGCATCATGCACGAGTGTGTGCTCAAGCTTCTGGATTTCGAGGGTCTTCCTGACGAGGCTGCTATTGAGAGCTTGGTCAAGTTGTTGCGCACAGTTGGCCAGACCATGGAGGGTGCCGAGGCTGGTCCCAAGATGATCAACATGTACTTTGAGCGCATCGAGAAGGTCATGAACATGGACGGACTTCCGTCGCGTATGCGCTTCATGTTACTCGACACTGTGGACATGCGCAAGGCTGGCTGGAAGTCGAAGGATATCCTCAAGGGTCCCAAGACCATCGCCGAGATTCATCAAGAGGCTCTCCAGGCTCAACAAAATGCCGAGATGGAGCGTACGCGTTCAAACCAGCGCGGTGGTGGTGGCCGTCTACCCATGGGTCGTGGCGATGCTCGCTCATTCTCTGGAGGTGGCATGCAGCCTCCTCCAGACACTGGTAGCCGTGTACAGATGGACGACCTCCGTAAGCTCTCCAAGGGTGCGTCTGGACGCAACCTCAACAATGCTGGAGCACTCGGCCCGTCCATGCTTGGCAGCCGTAGCGGCAGTGGTCGCCGTGGTCTCGGCCCTGGCATGATGGGCGGTCGTGGTGAGGACTCTGGTGCTTCCTCGCGCACTGGCACTCCACCTGTGCAGAAGGAGAAGGAGACAACGGCCCACGCAAATGCTTTCAGGTAAGCTACATGGTGACGTTACTCGAGAATGACACTGACATTTCACTAGTGCGTTAGCAGCCCTTGGCAACGAAGACGCTGGTGAAGCCGCGACATCAAACGCTGCAGAAGAGTCTGCCGCCGACCCGGAGGCAAAGCCTTCGGAGTGATGACCTTTCTTCGTTCGAGCGCGTGACGGTTATACCCATAGACCACGCCGCACGCGGTAATCTAATCGCTTGTTTCGTTGCATAGACGGGGGCATCTCAGCGCGCATTGTTTTGCATTTCACGGGGTTTCTTTCCTGTGACTTCAAGACTGGTGGGTTTCAAAAGTTTCCTTGTTGTCGAGTGGTGGGTTTTCATGGATGGGCGTCCGAGCCTTCATGGTGGCATGCCCGACCCTCGACTGTTTTCATGCGCATGTTTCTTACGGAAATGTACAAATCATGACGGCGTTCCGGATATGAAGAGAGAGACGGCCATACCACACGCATTCACGAGCGTTATGGGTGGTACCTTGGGGCCTTTTGTCTTTTTTCTCTGTCTTCCTTTTTATCTTTTCTACGCTATGACATGTACCAGGGTTGGGTAGGACAGAGAGGTAAAAGGAGTACCGTGTTCTCTGTCGAGATTTACATAATCTCCCCACCTTTGTTCATGCTATCCCTCTTCTTCTTCTTCTTCTTCTTCTTCTTCTCTTGCTGCGCTTACACTGAGCGGTGGTTTGGTGATGCAGCGCCGCCGACGATAGCAAGTATGCTTAGGCTTGCGCTTGCAACGGAGATTTTGCGGCACAAGAGCAAGATTCATGAAAGCGATACTTTGATGATGCACCTCTTTGTGTTTGTAGTTCCATCTAGTTAGAATACACTGGAAACCTGAAGACTTGTGCCCTGATGTTTGAAACGGATTGCGGCTGCTTATTCACGTTTTTTTTTGTTTTCACTTCGACGTGGCGCACCTTCCTTTGCCAGTGATGTGATGCAAAGGTTGATCTTACCGTGGGACGGCAGGCGGCAGGAGCGTTGCGTGGCTCAGATGAGGGGGCCTCGCAGGGGTAGGCAGTTACGTCATAAGTACAACAGGGAGCTCCTTATATCAGGGCAAACTCAACTTAACCAGTTACACATCACTGCAACCCTCACAGTCGCATCTTCTCAGTTTGTAAAGCAAACGTCACAATACATAACACACACATACCTACCTCGATATATTAAGTAACATGTCTGATCAGAACGAGCAGCAGCAGAAGGGTATGTGCATGCTTGCTCTGGCTTGGACCCCCCTTTCATTTACAACAGAGGCAAAGCGATTGTTAGACTAATACGTTCGTTAGGCTTCTTCAGCACCGCGGCAAGTGGACTCGGTATGTAGCTTTTCGCGTCCCATCCCATCTCCCCTGTCGAGATTCCTGTTGAAAGCATGTTTCTGACCATGCAGGTAACACGCTAGGCGCGGCAACAAATACAGTGGGCAAGGGCGTCCAAGGCGTGACTGACACCACGGGCAATGTTGTCACGGCTGGTGGGAAAGGCCTTGGAGATGCCGTGACGGGCATTACTAGCGGACTTGGGAACACTACAAAGGGTATGTTATTTGACAGAAATGAGCAATCAAAGAGAGTGGCTAATGAAACCCTAGCGGCTGGGAATGCTGTTGGTGACACGACAAAGGCTGGAACCAACAGTGTGGGTGGTGAGCAGAAGCAGTAGAGTGTGATTGCCCTGGGCCACATGTATTATATCTAATCTAACTGACCCCTTAATGCTTGTTCTGTCACTCGCGGCTGACTTCTACTTGGTGGCTCACAATGATCCCACTCTTATCCCTAGATTGCTTCTGGCTTTCACTGTCGCTCCCCAGGCTGGTCCGGCCACCATGGATTTGGTTCGACAATTGACTTTCGAATATGTTGTCCGTGGTTGTGCCCAATTCCAAGTCCATATAAAAGGGCCTGTAGGTATGAGATTGTCTTTTACTACTGGCGAGTCCAGGCGTTTCCCCTCTCGTGTTCGCTTGTTCCGAGCCATTCGCCCCAAGACGCAAGACACGATGAAACAGTGGGCGTAGCGTTGCCACGTTCCCAACGAGCATACCAAGCGCTGGTTCGGCATAGCCCCAAATGAGTATATTTGCGAGACTGTCTTTGAAAAGTCAGATTAAACAAGAGTGGTGCAAGTATAGGAAGCGGGCTTACATAAAAAGTCGTGTTTGCTGGTTAGGCTTGGAGTATACTTTAGACGAACTAAACCTGAGATGGATGTACTGATGAGTTTGTTAGCGACCAATGGTCGAAAGGGTGTGGTTGGAAGGGGCTAGTGTACAGAATGCCAAGACCGAGGATGCCAGCGACGGAGACTTTGGTCGTGATACTCATTTGCACATTCCACAGTAATGGGATTGGCATGAGTGCCGTAGCCCAGTCTGTGAAGATGTTGACTGACGTGCAGAAGAAGTACACGTTTTGCAAATGTAACGGAGTATCACAATACCCTTTTCCCCTGAGACCAGACTTCCAAGCCGCGCTGCGAGATGGTTGGTTCTATGCTTGGGAACTTCTGAAACAGAGAATTTTACCTAACGGGATCACACTGGAAGATGACATATAGCGCTGCGCCCAGATTGGTGCTTGCGCAAAGACCCATGATAGCGTAGTTGATGTAGATGAAAACTGCTCTTCGGCCAGCTATCCGATTCAGCATAAATGCAATGCTTA
>Ga0265797_10011663_pt1 | contig 10959 bp, 14 predicted proteins | sample P2T30metagenome_FD_192433 | JGI IMG/M metagenome (GOLD analysis project Ga0265797, IMG submission 192433) | Plant litter microbial communities from East Loma Ridge, Irvine, California - P2 T30 | ecosystem: Environmental > Terrestrial > Plant litter > Unclassified | place: USA: California... | reverse complement strand
GACTCGAGTTGAAGCGTTACATTGGGACATGGATATGTAGTTGTGGAGTACCCAGGAGTCTTTTTCTTTTCTTTTAAATGCATGATTCGCTCATGTGTAGAGGCAATTGTAGAAGGAAAGAGGAGGAAAAGAGAGACATACTCTGCGTAACTACCTCCCCAACAACACCCATCTTCCCCAACTCCCCACAAGCCACATGCGCCCTATTCGGCCGCGCCCGCTCCAACGTCGTCCAGCCTAGGAAACTCCTCGCCCAGTACCGCTTCCGCGCCTCATGGCTGTCGCAGAACTCGTGAAAGTACACGGGCTTATACCCTTTGTTCAGCGTATACGTCCCGTTTGTGCCCCGGTAGTCTGCTAGCCCAGATGCCACGGATATACCAGCACCGGTAAGCAGCAATGTCTTGCCTCGTCCTCCAAGTCCGCGATCAAGTTTGCCCGCAAGCGAGGAACGCGGCGCAGTCGTGGTGGTTGTTGTTGCGGCGAACAAAGACGGTGCCAAGAAATCTACTAGAGCCGCAGCTGCACCACTGGCCGTTGTCGCGTGAGCGGGAATTATCCGAGGCGCGGGGAAGGGGTCGGTATAAGGGACTCGGAGGAGGGTCGCTCGTGCCATTGCTCAATCCGACGCATCGTAAAGGCAGAATAGGGCGAGTTGAGCGAAGAGCTTGCGAGTGCAGTGCCTGGCGCGCAACCCAAATGAGGTGGTTATGTCATGATGCTCCTTTAGCGCGGACTAGGTGGGCATCCCTGGCAACGGCTATCTATCGCGACCCGCTGCAGGAAGTTATATTTTTAGGCCTGAGATGCAGGGGTAGTAAGGGCTGTTGTGTGTGTGCATGTGTGTGCTTATGTTGGAGCCGTTCGTGGGGTTGTCTAGTGGTGTGGTGGGAATATGTGCATTTAGGATGGGCTGTGTGCGGCATAGGGGCTGTGCTGGGCTAACGGTGACAAGGGAGCCAAGGGTTGTGGTTACTAAGAGGGATGCAATCACATACTGGGCATTACGGAATCAAATCATGGATTATACTTTTTTTGCTTGGCACGTGAGGATACATGGTAGAGGTAATAGACTAAAATTGACAAAGAAGCGTATGGCTACAGAAAATCTAAAAACACAAAAAGCGCAGTCCCATGGACAGGATGTGTCAATGCAAATGCACTAAAATATGCGTAAAATACAATCTACGTCACCAAGCACCACAGTGCCCCAGATCAGGTGGAAGCGAGTGTCCTGTCCTTTTCCTATCCCAATTACAGTCCTCCGCTGTCTTGTGTCAAAAGTTTGGGTTAGAATGAAGACTGCGCCTGAGAGGCAGGTGTAAGAGCACCATGGGAGGTGTGTGTAGTGAAGTGAAACTGCCAGACGGCAGGGGTCAGATCGGTTAGGTACCGATGGGGTATTGAGATGAGTATAGGAATGAGAAGGCTTGCAGTGTGAGGGCGAACCGGAAGAGTCGTAGCGATCGTGATAAGGAGATATGGAATGAACAAGAAGTGTGGAAGGAATCAGGACCGGACAATATTGGCGTTGAGGGCCTATTGTTGGCGCGAGAGGTGATGTGGTGGATACTGCATCCCCTGTTGATGCATGGGTTGCTGCATCGATTGCTGTTGCAAAGGCTGCTGCTGCAGCGTTTGTTGTTGCAAAGACTGTTGCATCGATTGCTGCTGCATCGGCTGTTGTTGCATCGATTGTTGCATCGGTTGCTGTTGTTGTTGCTGTTGCTGTTGCTGTTGCAAAGACTGCTGCATAGGATGTAGCATGGACTGGATGCTCGGTACCCGTGGTTGGTGCGAATGGGTTGGGTAGCTCGAATAGGTTGGGTAATGAGCTTCGGGGATTGCGGGCATGCTGGACATGTCCACATGATGATCCTCTTGTTCTTCTTCGAGGTCAGAAATGCCTACTCCGCTGTCATCGTGGTCGTGGTAGGTACCATTCTCGAGCTTCTTCTGTGCTGACCTATAGGCCTGAGTGAGGTTCTTCAGTCCCTTCTCCATGCACTAAAACCGAGTGAGTAATATATCAGAGACATGATGACAGCCATTACGTACCTTTGTCTCCACCAGTTGCCACTTCTCGCCAACACGGGCAGCAAGTAGACTCCACATGTCTCGTCGGACCTCCATGTAGGCCTGTGCCAGTATATCTAGCTTGACACCGTCCCACTGCTCCGCATTTTGTCTCTCCATCAAACGTTCATGTCGTTTGCGGCAGGCATTTGGAGTCTTGTTGGGAAAGTGCTTCGGTCCGATCTGGTTCCAATTGAGACCCTGGGCTCTGGCTTGGATGAGCGTTTCGTCATCTTTCGTGGACCAGGAGGAGCTCCGCGTTCCGCCTGCGGCCGAGGCCGTTGATACGGAGAGGCGATGTGACGGACCCTTTTCAATCTTAGGCATATTGACCAACGGAATGAAGACGATTAGTAGGAGATATTGATGATGGGAACAGAAATATAGAATGAGGTGGTGACGATGAAGAGAAGACTGATGGAAGCGATCGAGTAGCGAATTATGATTATGGTAGAGCGGATGTAGGAGAAGGAGAGCGATTGATGGAGAGCAAAAGGTAAGAGATATCCTCACACTGAGAAACGAGAGAACTGCGGTCCGTACCTTGGAGTCTGTGTGATGTGAATTCTGATTCTAGGGGCACGGCGAACATCTTTATACATTGAGCCGCATACTGAGCCTCCATCCACAACAAAGGCCAACAGGCCGGTCGGAGAATTGTTTTGAAACCAGGACATGTTTCTGTAATCGCCGGATCGATCTCATATCTACCGAGAATGGATGTGCGACTAGGCGAAGAGGAGGCGGTTCACTGGGTCGTGAGCGCAAGCGCCATCAGAAAGGGCTAGGGAAGGCCAAAATTGGGCCTGTGAGTGGCCGGGCCGCCAAACGTGAGCGGTTCGTCGCCTCGATCAAGGGAGGACGTCTGCAGCAGAAGCGCCTGTTTGAGAGTGCCTACTGTGCTCCCTGATGCGGCTGTGTCTAAGAATAATACCGTTGCCGAGTGGAGGGGCAGCGGCAGGCGGTAGAGGGCAGAGGGGGAAGGGCGGCTAATCTGGCGATGATTCGACGAGCAGCCAGGGCCCAAATAAAGACCTTGGCAAGCGACAAGCGGGCAAGGGGTGGCTCGTCTGGTCGAACATGTGCAAGTAGGACGCTGAAGTCATCAATACCCACCTGGACGGGAGTAGGGCTGAGCTCGGGGACCTGCAGTAGGATGCAAGTGCAGTGTGTAGGTGTAGGTGTAGAGACGTCCAAGCCGGAAGGTCAGCAAGCCGGAAGGCGCACGGAGCTCTCAGTGTGCCAGGGAGAGGTTGAGAATAGCATGCCAAATACACACACACACACACACACAAAAATTCACGATGCGGCCACACGATAGCCCGCGAGGCGCTCACGATAGGCGCGGCCACTGCACGGGCGAGTGCGAGCGATGTGATGGGCCGTTTCAACCCACAACCCACAACCCACCCACAATACCGCAGCGGGAAGAACCGACTTCCGGCCGTCAAGGCTCCCGTGGGAAGCGCCCGCTGAACTGCTGCCGGCCGACTCTGTGCCTCTGAGGAACTGTGGAGACGGGTGCTGTTTTTGCCTAGCAGGCCAATGCTCGCGCTTCTCTATTCTAAGCATGCAGCCATGCGGGCATGGCCGACAAACAGATGGCCAGATCCTGTAGCCCGGTCACGCAGTCCGCAACCAAGTCGTGCGTCTGCCAAACCGCCATCTTGCCCTGGAGAGCCGTTCCTCTCTTGTGCGAGCAGTGGCCGTCCCCGCATAGCCTCGTCTCTCAGCCTCAACCTCGGCATCCGAACTCGCAGGATTCGATAAACACCATGCACTAAGCCACCTCGACCAACAATATCCAGACGCTCCATCTGTAGAGCACGGCCAGAATACAAAGGCTTGTGCAGGTCACCACAGTCGGGCATTGATGGACGTGGACATTGTGCTGATCACGTGACTTTGGGAGTCTTGTTGAGCTTCCTTCGGGATCAAAGTGTTGCAGGTGGCGGTGAGACGTCTGACTGCCGGGCTTCCTTGATCAAGTGTAGCACACAGCTGGTGTGAAGTGCTTTTTGTGCCTAGGTATGTTCCTACAGGGCTCCGTCGCCAGTGCGAACACCTTCTCGATGCACTTTCCTTGGAATAATCATCATTGCCGTTTACATGCAAATCTCGCTCACAGCTATACTCTATCGCACATTGATGCAACTTTGAAAATGTACAGGAAAACCAAAGTTGTAACAGTCCAAGTGCACCGCTTTACTAGTGCGGCTCCCCACAGGCTACATACATGCCTGCATCTGCAACTAACATATGTACTCCACCAACTCCCTCCATTGTTTCCGAATAAGAAAAACCCCATCAACAAAGTATATCATCGAGCTTTCGAAGCATGTAGGCCATCACTGTTAGCAATGCTAAAACATCACATCTTGTCTCTGCTGACATGGCCAACCTGTCAGACTTTGGCTGCCACCACGAGTGTCAGCGACTTCATACATCAGGCAATGGATCTATCTGCTTTACGGGTCCATACTCCTCTGTAGTCCTACTATTTTCATGAACCTAACGAGGAGAAGATGTACCCTTTCGGAGACACCAATACGCTATGGAAGCAAATCCAACATGAAGCCAATGTCGACGGCATAGACCTGACCGTACTTCCGTTTGCCAAAGAAGCTCTTGAGAGCCTCACCGCCTTGGCTGAAAACACTGTGGAAACAGCGGCCTTTGACTTTTCGACGGCAAAAAGGATCGATACGCACACACAGTAAGCTTAAAGAACGTCATCAAGAAAGCACTTGCCATGTCCCATCATCCAGAAGAACACAGAGTTGCTGACAATGTCATTAAAAGTCCCATACCAGACTGGTTCCGCGCCCTGGAGCTGAACGCTGCAGGTCGTGCAACACCCTCGTGGAGCGTACAAGGTCATCTCCAATTCATGAGCGAGCACCATATCACTCATTCTATACTCTGCATCTCCACCCCGCAGGCAAATGCTTTCTTCAGCGAAACGGACCAAGGCCTGCGCAAGAAGAAGACCCTGGCTCTCGCTCGACTGCTCAATTACTTTGCTGCTGAGCTGTGCAAGATCTACCCCGAGCGCTTCAGCTGGCTGGCCATTATGCCGCTGCCGTATGTACAGGAATCTATCACAGAGTTGAAGAGGGTGCTCGACATGGGGCCAGTGGGCGTTGGTGTGCTATCCAATCACGAGGGCATGTATCCTGGAGATGCAGCTTTCGATCCCATATGGCAATTTTTGCAAGAAAGAGCAACGAGTGAGGTGGGCGATGGGAGGGAGATTGTATTTGTACATCCCACGGAACCCATCATCAGGCTCGACGATGGACGACTAATCAACTCACGACCGTGTAAGTAGACCTGAAATCACACAAGAAAGTAGGAACTTGCTCAAACATTAAAACGAAAACAGCACCCTTACGTTCTGGCCTGGGAGAATTCTACTTTGAGACTGCAAGAGCAGTGTCCAGTCTCACGGCCGAAAACACAATCACAAAGTTCCCAAACCTGCACTACCGCATCTCTCATGGTGCAGGCGCTTTCCCAGATATATCGGAGCGCTTTCTGCTCGGCTTTCCAAACTCGTCAGAAGCTGCCCGTGAAGCGTACAAGACGCGCTTTTGGTACGATAGTGCGGGGCCTGTGTGGCCCAAGCAGATCAAGGGATTGACCGAGGGAATGGGCGTGCCGGTTAGTCAGATGGTGTTTGGCACGGATTATCCGTATGGGATTGGATTTTGGGACGTCGATGCTAACATCCAGGGACTGGCTGAGGTCCAGTGGCTAGGAGAAGGGGAGAGAGATGCGGTGTTTTGGAAGAATGCAAGGGAGTTGTGGAGGGGGAGGATTACCATGTTGCAGTGGCTGGATCATGCAATGTGAAGAATATGAAAATGAGAGGATTGCGGACGTCTGTAATCTGCGAGGTAATATGACATGATGTGGATTAGAGCATTCTTTCCTAGGTAGAAAGCGCGAGCTACAATCGTATGCTCCGTCCAATAGATGCCAAGCTAGAGACCACCTGGGCACGCCGGTTAGCCGCGGCCGGGTTAGTGTGAGGAGGAGGCGAGGATCGTTAAGACCACCTCAACGACCCCGCTGTGACATCTGCCACATCCACAACAGCAACATGCGATGAGAGAAGGGAACCGAAGTCGCATCGCCTCCTACTCAGAGGGAGACGGTAGCGAGCAGCCTCGGAGTTAAGATGAGTGCGCAGGCCCGGTCTTTCCCCACAGTGGCACCGGAGACACCATGTGGTGGAGAAGGCTAAGTGGTCGTCGTCGATATGGAAGCGTTGGAGAGATCCAGGTAAAATATCAGACAACTCCACATACACAGTGTTTGCTAACCGATAGCTTCTTAGAGAAACGCGATGTGTGTCGCAAGTCATCTCAGCGAAGCGCCCGAAGCGATCGCCCGGCCCTTGCCCGACGAGCCGAGCTAAGATGGCAGGCCCTTGTTTTGTCAGCCTCAGCGCCAGCAAACATCAAGAGAAGGTCACAATGAGACAAGAAACATGGCATCTCAAGAGCTATCCTCGTTTGACCGTCGTTTCAGCTGCAATATGACTTCAGTATTTTGCAAAGTCCGACAAACACCAAACGTCAACCGGATGACGTTGGATGACAAACTCGCAAGCCATCGGACGATGAACAACCAACGCACACCCGCGGAATGCACGAGCATGGACGTCTTTGGAGCCTCAGCTCCAAGCATTGCTCGCTGCCGCTGACTGATTGGCGAAACCAACTTACATAAAGTCTGGGAGGAAGAGTTTTGCTCCACCATGTACTAGCGCGAATTGCGTGATCGCACGTCTTCACCTCCAGCTATCGCACCTTGCGGAGAAGGGTTACAAATCCAATGCGATGGCGGCGCCCAATATATACTCTAGACCGTGGACCCTCTTCCCTCCTTCTACCTCCAGAACGCAACGCTTGATAATAGAAACTTCTTTTGGGAAGCCTTTGTTAAACACCAAAATCACAAAGTCCATCTTTTGCCTCCTCTGCACGTGTTGCAACCACGGTCTCGCCACACCTCCCTAAACATGTCGTCACCACTGTTTTCCGCAGTCGACTCCTACAAGCAACCTACAATGCGTGAGGAATCGGGCTATGCCTCTGCTGCATCAAGTCAGGAGAGCCTGACGGAGGTCTACTTCACCAAACCTCACTTGAAGTTTATCAACTCTCAGCTACAGAAGCTCGAGCCACAGGGTTAGTGGTCACGGTACACTGTTACGATATTGCTCGACTAACATGAAGTGTAGACATTCTTCGATGGTGCATTACATCTTTGCCAGGCCTTTTCCAGACCACAGCCTTTGGTCTTACTGGACTAGTCACTGTGGACATGCTTTCGAAGCTCGAAGGACCCATCAAGCACAACATCGACCTGATCTTCTTGGACACTCTTTACCATTTCGATGAAACATACGCCCTGGTTGACCGGATAAGGAGGCGATACGGAACCCCAGTCCACGTCTACAAGCCTGCTGGCTGCGACAGTGTCAACGACTTTACTGCTAGGCACGGTGACAAGCTTTGGGAAACAAACGATGAGCTCTACGACTACGTTGCCAAGGTTGAGCCTGCGGAGCGAGCATACTCTGAGCTTCAAGTCAAGGCTGTCCTCACTGGTCGACGACGCAGCCAAGGCGGAAAGCGTGGCGACCTAGACATTGTCGAGGTTGACGAGGCTGGTCTCATCAAGATCAACCCACTGGCCAACTGGAGCTTTGCTCAAGTCAAAGAGTACGTCGATGCCAACGACGTCCCGTACAACGAGCTTCTCAACAGGGGCTACAAGAGCGTTGGCGATTGGCACTCAACCCAACCAGTAGCTGCTGGAGAGGATGAGCGATCAGGACGTTGGAAGGGCAAGAACAAGACAGAGTGTGGTATCCACAACCCCAAGTCGCGGTACGCACAGTTTCTTCAAGAGCAAGAGGCGAAGCGACAGGAAGAAGAGGTGAAGCGACAAAACCAAGAACTTGAGAACAAGTTGCAGCAGATTTCTTTGAACGCATAGCTTGTTTGTAGCGCAGTTGTCATGTTTTCTTGTACTCGCATTAGCACGGCGTTTGGGGGGGTTTTTTTTTGGAACAAGGCATCATATAGCATGTGGGTTGAACAGGAACAACGCATGGGGACAACGGAAGTCACAGCCGGCATAGTATATGCGGGGCCGAGATATCACCGAAATAACGAGCCAATGAAGCTCATAAATAAATCAGACATTTAATGATCAACATGCAAGACCTGTCGTTTGCTAAAGTGCTCCCGAAATCCCGCTAAAATGGTACCTTGGCCTTGACCAGATGTAATCCTCTTCGACTCCGCTCCGCTCACGTCACCCGCTCATTTTGCCCAACGGAAAGGAGCGGGCGACGTAGGGCTCTAAAATATCGCGTGCAATTGCGCAATCGCCTCCAAGATCTGCCGACCCATACAAACACCCGCTTTGTAGCCTAGTGATCGCGGCAGTGAAAAACCAGAACAGGTCCATGGTCAACAACCGGAAAGATGGAACCTGGAATCTCCATAGAATAAAAAGGGCTTGCGCCGTGTTCCGGCTTTTGCGCTTCAGTCGCATTTTTTTCCCTTCAAATTTCAAGTGACCCAAACACCTCTTCGCGAAGAAGCTCTGTACTGCCTGACACGACTTGAAGTCTTTGCATACAGTCCAGAGACTCTATAAACCCCTCCACTCTTTATTTTCCATCCTCGCAGAATGGCGAACGCACCACATGGTTAGTTTTCAGAGGATTTGGTGGTGAAAAATCTTGGTGGGCGCTGACAAGGTCGAATCGCAGGCGGTGTCCTCAAGGACCTGATTGCGCGCGATGCGCCCCGCCGTAAGGAGCTCTTCGACGAGGCAGAGAAGCTGCCCGCAATTGTTTTGTCCGAGAGGCAGCTTTGCGACTTGGAACTCATCCTCAACGGAGGTTTTTCACCCTTGGAGGGTAAGTCGTCATCCCGCCGCCGCACTAGGCGAGGGGCAGCGAAAATGCCCCTCGTGTTTGCCGTGTTTGCCGTGTTTGCAACCGAGTACGGGTACCTGACAGCAGTATGCAGGTTTCATGAACCAGAAGGACTACGAGGGTGTAGTTGCCGAGAACCGTCTCGCCGATGGCAACCTCTTCTCCATTCCCATCACGCTCGACGTCTCCAAACAGACCATCGATGAAGTTGGCGTCAAGCAGGGTGCCCGCATCGCCCTCCGCGACTTCCGCGACGACCGCAACCTCGCCATCCTCACCGTCGATGATGTATACCAGCCAGACAAGGAGAAGGAGGCGCGCGAGGTATTTGACAAGGATGGCGACGTGGCACACCCTGCCATCAAGTACCTGTACGAGACGGTCAAGGAGTTTTACGTTGGTGGCAAGCTCGAGGCCATCGACCGTCTGGAGCACTACGACTATGTCGGCCTCCGATACACGCCCGCGGAACTGCGTCTGCACTTTGACAAGCTCGGCTGGTCCAAGGTTGTCGCTTTCCAGACGAGGAACCCCATGCACCGCGCTCATCGTGAGCTGACTGTCCGCGCTGCTCGTGCTCGCCAGGCCAACGTCCTCATCCACCCCGTCGTTGGTCTTACCAAGCCCGGTGACATTGACCACTTCACCCGTGTCCGTGTCTACCAGGCGCTGATGCCCCGCTACCCCAACGGCATGGCCGTCCTCGCTCTTCTGCCTCTTGCCATGCGCATGGCTGGTCCTCGTGAGGCTATCTGGCACGCCATCATCCGCAAGAACCATGGTGCTACTCACTTCATTGTCGGCCGTGATCACGCTGGCCCAGGCAAGAACTCCAAGGGTGTTGACTTCTACGGTCCATATGATGCCCAGGACGCTGTCGAGAAGTACAGGAGTGAGCTTGGCATCGAGGTCGTGCCCTTCCTACAAATGACCTACCTCCCCGACTCGGATGAGTACAAGCCCAAGAACGAGGTCGAGCAGGGTATCAAGACACTCTACATTTCTGGAACCGGTATGTCCCTTCCCTCCCCTGCTTCTTTGAATGTACGAATCAAATGCTAACCTGACTGGGTAGAACTCCGCAAGCGTCTTCGAACAGGCCAAGAGATCCCCGAATGGTTCTCCTACCCCGAGGTCGTTCGCGTGCTCCGTGAATCCCACCCTCCCCGCAACCAGCAAGGTTTCACCGTCTTCCTGACCGGTTACCAAAACTCTGGCAAGGACTCGATTGCCCGCGCCCTTAACGTTACTCTCAACCAACAAGGTGGTCGCTCCGTCTCCCTCCTCCTCGGTGACACCATCCGCAGCGAACTCTCCAGCGAACTCGGCTTCAGCCGCTCCGACCGTGACAAGAACATTGCACGCATTGCCTTTGTAGCCTCTGAGCTCACCAAGGCGGGTGCCGCAGCCATCGTCGCGCCTATCGCTCCCTTTGAAGACTCAAGAAAGGCTGCCCGCCAGACTGTCGAGAAGTACGGCTCCTTTTACCTCATCCACGTTGCCACCCCTCTTGAACACGCGGAGAAGACGGACAAGCGCGGCGTGTATGCCAAGGCGCGTGCCGGTGAGATCAAGGGCTTCACTGGTGTCGACGACCCGTACGAGGTTCCTGAGAAGGCCGACCTGACTGTTGATCTGTCCACAAGCAATGTCAGGACAGCTGTGCACCAGATTGTGCTATTGTTGGAGAGCGAGGGTCTCTTGACGCAGTTGTAGGGCGATTGATTGCCTCGTCATGCATCTTTGACATGATTTTTTCTTTCTTTACGTATTATGACCACACCTGAGCGCATTATGTCAAGAATTTTCTCTTTTTTTTTCCTTTGGGGGTTCCAACGGGGGTTTCAAGATGGATGCTTGGTTATAGACGATTTGACATGAGTCGATGAATGAACGGGCCATGTTCTAGATGATGAAGA
>Ga0265797_10011662_pt1 | contig 10960 bp, 8 predicted proteins | sample P2T30metagenome_FD_192433 | JGI IMG/M metagenome (GOLD analysis project Ga0265797, IMG submission 192433) | Plant litter microbial communities from East Loma Ridge, Irvine, California - P2 T30 | ecosystem: Environmental > Terrestrial > Plant litter > Unclassified | place: USA: California... | reverse complement strand
AGGAATTACTGCAAAAGTAGTCGGCTTGCATAACAGTTACCAAGCCTAAAAAGGTCGCCGGGCCGCTTGGTAAAACCGGAATGCGGCGCGGCGGTCGCAATTTCGCCTCAAATATAGCCCGAACCCCTGTCCCCGCTTCTTGCTTATGAACCCCACCGCCCCCAGCCGCCTGCAGCAGCTGCTCGCCTTCTACCAGGAAGACCCCAACGATGCCTTCACCATTTACGCGCTGGCCACCGAATACCGTGCCGACGACCCCAAGCTAGCCTGGGAGTATTACCAGAAGTTGTTGACCGAGCACCCCGACTACGTGGGCACTTACTACCACGCGGGCAAGCTGCTCGAAGGTTTCGGTAAGAAAGACGAAGCCGAGCAAGTGTACCGCAAAGGCTTAGTAGTAAGCCGAAAAGCCGGCCAGATGCACGCCGCCAGTGAGCTTCAGCAGGCCCTAAATAGCTGCCTGGGGCTAGATTACGAAGACGAGTAAGATTAGAAAAAGCGGTTGTCATACTAAGCGTAGCAAAGCATAACAACCGCTTTTTCTGCGGTTAGTGCCTATTTAATAAACTTCGCCAACGTAGCTTCCAACTCGTCGCCGCGCAGGTTGGCAGCCACTATTTTACCTGCCGGGTCGATGAGGAAATTTTGCGGAATGCTTTGGATACCGTACCGTTTGGCTACTTCATTGTCAAAGCCGCGTAGGTCGGACACTTGCGTCCAGGTAAGCTTATCATCCTGAATAGCTTTCACCCACTTGGCCCGGCCATCCTCTTCGTCGAGCGACACGCCCAAAACGTCAAAGTTGCGGCTTTTGTAGGCGTTATAGGCTTTCATAACGGCCGGGCTTTCGGCGCGGCAGGGGCCGCACCAGGAAGCCCAAAAGTCAACCAGCACGTACTTGCCCCGGTAGTCGCTCAGCGATACCTGCTTGCCCTCGGGCGTGGCTTGGGTAAAGTTGGGAGCCTCGGCTCCGATGGCCGTTACCTTGAGGCCTTGCAGCATTTCGCCATAAAAGCGGGCGGGTGGGCTGTTTTTGAGGGCCGGGCTGAAAGCCTCATAGAGCGGCGCCACCTCGGCATATTGGGGCGGCGCTATCATGGTAAGCTGCTGAAGTATCTCCAGGCTCACCCAGGAGTTGGGGTTGGCCTTGATAAAAGCCATGGCAGCTTGCGCATATTCCTTATTAATGGCTTTATAGTCGGCTTGCGAACGGGCCGTTTTAAAGCGGTCGCTAAAGGGTTTTAGCGCCGCATTTAGGCGTTGGTAATCGGCCGTGAGCGGCCCACCCGTGATGCGGGCGTGGGTGAGCGAATCGGGGCTGGTAACCACTACCGGGCCGGGTTCCAGAAAAATGGTGGTGCGGTCGCGCTGCCGGAAATACTGCTGCTGGTGATAATTTTCTCGCAGCTTGCCCTTGCGCTCCAAAATCAACTCGGCCGAACCTAGCCACTGGTTAGCACCTTTCAATTCAAACTGGCCGTTTTTCAAGGTGGCCGAATCCAGCTTCTCCCCTCCTACGAGGTAGATTTTGGCGGGTGCGTTCAGCGAGCCGATTTTGCCTTTTACTACAAAGGGATAAGTAGTTTGGGCAAGGGAAAGCCCCGGCGCAAGCAACAGGACGCCAAGTAGGTACTTTTTCATGGGGCAACAGGAATAGGGGGTGGAGCGCGACTAACGTAAGCCGGACGGAATATAGTATTCCCGCGCTAGCCATTCGGGTAGCGCAGCCCACCGCGTTACTTTGCAACGTATGCCAACCAAAATTTTACTAGTCGAAGACGAGCCCAAAGTTTCGGCCTTCATCCGGCGCGGGCTGGAGGAAGAGGGCTACGAAGTGGCCGTGGCCTACGACGGTACCTTCGGCCAGCGCCTGGCTCTGAGCGAGGCCATCGACCTGCTCATTCTTGATGTGATATTGCCCGGCCAGAGTGGGCTGGAAGTGCTGAAAGCCGTGCGCGCCCAAAACCAGGACTTACCTATCCTCATGCTCACGGCCCTGGGCACCACCCAGGACAAGCTGCTGGGCTTCGACGGCGGGGCCGACGACTACCTCGTGAAGCCGTTCGACTTTGCCGAGTTGCTGGCGCGGGTGCGCGCCCTCACGCGCCGTCGGGGCCAGGCTGAGGCCAAGGGCAGCAAAGGCAGCCAACTACGCCTCGCCGACCTGGTGGTGGACACGGCCGCCAAAACCGTGGTGCGCGCCGGCCAGCCCATCAAGCTCACCGCCCGCGAGTTTAATTTGCTCGAATTGCTGCTACGCAACCAGGGCCGCGTGCTCAGCCGCGGCGAAATAGCCGAGCACACCTGGGAGGAAGCATTTGACGCCGGTTCCAACGTGATTGACGTGTACGTGAACTACCTGCGCAACAAGGTCGATAAGGGCTATGATAAGAAGCTCATTCACACCGTGGTGGGCATGGGCTACGTGCTGCGCGAGGAGTAGGCCGTACCTGCCGCTTCTGACCTTACTATTTACTGATTTTAAGCTAAAAAAGCCTTTCCCCACTGGGGAAAGGCTTTTTTAATTAGCGGCGGGCGGCGCTTAGTTGCGCGTCATGGCGTTGTTGGTAGATAGCTCCGTCGACGGGATGGGCCACACGTAGTTGGCGGCGGTCGAAGGTATTGCGCTCACCGTGCCTTTGGCCGGAATAGTAGCGGTGAGGCGCATGAGGTCAATGTTGCGGATGCCTTCGCCCAGGAACTCGATGCGACGCTCCAGCAGGATGGCATCGATAAAGGCGTTGACTGAGGCAAAATCTGTGGCCACAAACATGGGCGAGGGGATGGCCGGGGTAGTACCCGAAGCCGCAATGGCGGGGTTGGAGCGCATGCGCACCGCATTGAGCAGGGCTAGGGCCCGGCTGTCAACGGTGTTGGTATTGCGCGCCAAGGCTTCGGCCAAGCTCAACATCACCTCCGAGTAGCGAATGACTGGTGCTTTATCGGTGAAGGGCGAGCCGGTGGGATACTTAGACAGGAAATACTCCGTGCGGGATACGCCGTTGGTAACGGTAGTGACCGGCGCAATGAAGCTAGTCCGGCGCACGTCAGTAGATAGAAAAGCAGTACTGGCATAAATGCCACCGGTAGCAGTATTCAAGCCGTACTCGCCACCACCGCCCAGCGAGGCAGGCAGGTAGTAGAAGGCCAGCTGATTCTGGGTGCCAGGCGGGTCTTGCGCCGAGAAGGGGAAGGCGAGAATACTCTCACTGGTTTCTTGCGGGGCCGTGAATACCGCCGTGATAGAGGAGTTTAGTCCGTTGGCTACGCCAGCGGTGGTCACGTAGGGCGCGGCAGTTGGTACCAGCTTATTGGCTTCCGTAACTACGTCGGCGTAGCGGCCCATAGTCAGGTACACGCGGCTTTTCAGCGCGATGGCCGTGTTGCGGTGGGCGCGGGTCACGTTGAGCGTGGATACGGCCGCGCCACCCTGCGTGGCTGAGTAACGTAGCGGCAGGTTCTGCTCGGCAAAGTTGAGGTCGAGCAGAATCTGGTCGTACACCTGCGCTACCGTGCTGCGGGCCAAGTTGTTGTTGCCAAGGCCCGTTTCGGCGGCTAGGCGCAGGGGCAGGCCGGGACGGCTGCCGTTGCCATCAATGTAAGGCCGGGCGTAGAGCTGCAACAGCGAGTAGTAGCACAGGGCGCGTAGCAGCCGGGCCTCCGCCCGGTAGTTGATAGCGGTAGGCTCGAAGCCGTTGGGATAAACCGACGTAAAGGTTGAGGTCTTGAATTTGTCGGCGTTGGCATCGAGGCCGGCCAGGAAAATATTAACCTGGTTGATAGCCGCGTAGGCATTGCCCCACACGCTCACCACGTCGTTGGCCGACGTTTCGGCCAGCGTGTGGTTCCACACGGCTAGGCCCGTTACCGAGTTGCTGGTACGGTTGATAAAGTCGTTGGCCCGGATGTCGCCGTAAATCTGGTAGCGCCCGCCCAAAAAGCCGCCCACCTTCACGTAGCTGTACAGGCCGTTTACCTGGGCCAGCACGCGCGAGGGCGTGTCAAACGCCAGGTTGGCATCGAGCAGGGTAACGGGCTTTACGTTGAGGAGGTCATTTTGGCACGAGAAAGTACCCAGGCCCAGCAGGGCCGTGCAGGCCATTGCCGCCACCCGCTTGCGAAATGAATAGGTCATATAGCTTTACTGTCTAGCAAATTAGAAGGAAACGTTGAGGCCAGCGGTGTAGGTGCGGGCCTGGCCCACCGAGTTGCGGTCTACGCCGGGCGCCAGGTTGCTGCCGCCGTTCACCGAAATCTCGGGGTCGATGCCGCTGTACTTGGTGACGAGGGCCAGGTTTTGGGCCTGCACGTACACGCGCACGCTGCTGAGCTTGAGCTTGCTGAGGGCTTTGCTCGGGATGGTGTAACCCAGCGCCACGTTGCGCAGGCGGGCAAAATCGCCCTTCTCCACGTTTTGCGACATGATGATGGTGGAGCCGTTCGACACGTTATCGTTGAACACTACGCGGGGCCACTCAGCATTCTTATTATCCTCGGTCCAGCGGTTCAGGATGTCAGTGCTGTTGTTCCAGAAGCGCTGGTCGTGCAGGCCCGATTTGGTGCCGTTGTAGATGTAGTTGCCGCCCGAAAACTGGATAAACACGCCCAGGTCGAAGCCCTTGTAGCGGAAGTTGTTGTCGAAGCCGCCGTACCAGGTCGGCAGTACCGGGCCGTAGTACACGCCATCGGCCAGCTGAGTGGGCGAGGTGGTGTTGGCACCCGTGGAGCCATCAGCGTTCACGATTGTCCAGCCCGTGCCGCTAGTGCCCAGGTGGTTATACTGCACCCGCGTGCCATCGGCCCTCACCAGCATGCGCTGGCCATTGGCCGGGTTCACTCCCGCATTAGGCACGGCCAAAATAGAGCCGATGGAGCGGCCCACCGTAGTGTAGTTGGCCGTTTCGAGGCCCGACGTAGCGCCGGCAATGCGCTGGGTATCATCAAGCAGGGCCAGCACCTCGTTGTTGAGCGTGGTCAGGTTGCCGCTCACCGTCCAGGTAAAGGCTTTGTCCTGGAGCACGTTGTAGCGCAGGTTAAACTCAAAGCCCCGGTTGCGCATCGAGCCCACGTTGGCCGGAATCGAGTTGCCGGGAATACCGCGCGAAGGCGCCTGCGGTACGTCCAGAATCAGGCCGTCTACCAGGTTGTGGTAGTACGTAACGTCGCCCGTCAGGCGGCTATCCAGAAAGCCGAAGGCAATGCTGGCATCCGTCTTCTTGCTTTTCTCCCAGGTGATATTCTGGTTGGCGCCCTGCGTGTAGTAGAACGTGCCCGAGTTGCCGTACAGGAACGAACCGTAGAGCGGCAGCGACACGAAGTCGTAAATGCCCTGGTTGTTGCCGGTGGTGCCGAAGCTGCCACTCACCTTCAGGTAGTCGAACGCCTTGGCAAAGCCCGCGTTTTTCCAGAAGCCTTCTTCCGACACGATATAGCCCGCCGACAAGCCGTAGAAGTTACCAAATTTCTGTGCCCAGGCCGAGTAGCCATCGCGGCGGCCAGTGGCCGTAAACAGGTACTTGTGAGCGTAGTTATACGTGAAGCGGCCAAAAAATGAGGCTAGGTAGCTCGCGCCCTGCGAGTTGCCGGCCGCCGCAATGTTGAGGTAGTTGCCCTGATAAGTGGTGAAGAAAGGGTCGGCCACGCCGGTGCGGTTGGCGCCCCAGCGCTGCACTTCGGTATACTGCTGCTCGTTGCCAGCCAGCAGCGACAAGTTGTGCTCGCCAAACGAGCGGTCGTACTGGGCCGTATTTTGCCAGTTCCAGCGCTTGTTGGTGCGGAAGTAGTCGATGGCCTGCCCGCCCAACGAAAAGCCATCGCCCGCGAGGGACGTATAGTAGGCTTTGTCTTCAAAGTTGAGGTTGTCGATGCCGTACTGCGTGCGCAGGTGCAGGCCTTTTATCACCTCCAGGTCGGCATAAAGCGCGCCTTGCAGCGAGTTGCTTTCGGACGTGAAGTAGTTATTATCCAGGTCCACTACCGGGTTGTAGTAGCCCGGCAGCAGCGCGGCCCCAGTGGTAGACGTCGGGTTGATGTTGGGGCCCGCCCCGAGACCGGCCCCGTTGGTGTTGTAGGTACCGTCGGGGTTGTAGGGCGAAATGTTGGGCGGCAGTACCAGCGGCAGGCGACCTAGGCCAGCCGTGCCAAACGCGCCATCGCCCACCGAACCCGAGTTGGGCGACGAGTTGAGCGAATTGGCGTAGTTGACGCGGGCGCCCACCGTGAGCCGGTCGAAGAGCTTGTGCTCCACGTTGGCGCGCACCGAAAAGCGTCGGAAGTCGTTACGCACCAGCATCCCCTTCTGCTTGGTATAGCCTACCGAGGTCAGGTAAGTGGTTTTGTCGGTGCCGCCCGAAAAGTTCAGGTTGTGGCTTTGCGACACGCCCGTGCGGTAGATGTAGTCGTACCAGCGCGTGTCGTAGGCATTGCCAGCGGCATCGGCCAGGTTAAAGCCTTGTGCGTTGGTGCCCACCGTGCCGGTTGCCGCCAGACGGTTAGCGTTGAGGTTGCGCACTGCCTCGTTCTTGATGTTCACATATTCCGGCGCATTCAGCATGTCAAACAGGCGTATAGGCTTGGAAATGCCCACCCACGTATCGTAGGAGAGGCGGGCTTGGCCTTTTTTGCCCCGCCTGGTCGTTACCAGAATAACGCCGCCGTTGGCCCGCGAGCCATAAATGGCGGTTGCCGAGGCATCTTTCAAGACCTCAATGTTCTCGATGTCTTCGGGCGCGATGTTGGCCAGCGGGTTGTTGGGCACGCTGCCCACCGCCGAATTGTTGCCGCTGTAGGTAGGAATACCGTCGATAACAAACAGTGGGCTGGAGCTGAGTGCAATCGAATTTGCCCCCCTGATACGGATGACGGGCGGGTTGTTGAGCACCCCGTTGGGTGTAGTAATAGACACGCCCGAAGCCCGGCCTTGCAGCGCTTGGTCGAAGCTTTGCACCGGTGTATTGGAAATCTCCTTGCCCGTAATAGTAGCCACCGAGCCCGTCAGGTCGCGGCGCGACTGCGTGCCGTAGCCCACAACTACCGCCTCATCGAGGCTGGTAGTGCTAGCTTCCAGCGTAATGTTGACCGGACCGTCGCCAATGCGGGCCTCCTGGCTGGTGTAGCCCACGAAGGAGAATACCAGCGTGGTAGCCCCGGCTGGCGCGGGCAAGGTATAGCGGCCTTCTACGTCGGTGGCGGTGCCCAGGCTCGTGCCCTTCACCAGTACCGTAACGCCCGGTAGCTTGGCACCGTCGCTGCCCACTACGCGGCCACTGATGCTGCGGCTTTGCGCATGCAGGTCGCGGGCCCCCATTACCAGCACAACAGCGGAGAGAGGAAGTAAGAGTTTTCTCATACTAAAAGTGGAAATTATTTTAAAAACGGAAGTCTAAATATAAGGGCCAAAAAAATGAAGAATTGATAACTTTTTGATAAAATACGTTAAAAAAATATCCGAATAGTCCTTAAAACTATGTAAAGGGAGACGCAGCCCACCTAAAAAATACCTGCTTTTAGTAAAGTCCGCGTAACGAAGCGAGCCGGGCCAAACACGGTATTTTTGGAAGGTTAGCCCGGTGGGCAGCCTCATGCTACTGCACCTCGGAAAGTAACTTGCGGGCTATTCCTGCCCCATGACTATTCGCAACCGCCTGACCTGGCTATTTGTAGGCGTAGTAGCCGTGCTACTGCTTGCCGTGCTCACGGTCGTGTTTCTCCTCCAGTTCAGCTCGTCGCAACGCGAGTTTCGGCAGCGGCTGCGTGAGCGGGCGCAGGTCACGAGCTACATCTACCTCGAAAAAGACGAGATGCGCGCCAGCGCCTTTCGGGATTTTGAGAAAAAGTATCTCCAACTGCTGCCCAATGAGATTTTGCAGGTGTACGACGCCGGCGGGCGCGTGCGCTTCGTGGCCGAAGATGAGCGCGTGCGCCTAAACGACGCGCAGTTGGCGCGCATTATCTTGTATAAAGAAGCGTATTTTAAGATTGGCGCGCGGCAAGCTATCGGCATTTTCTACCGCGATAACCAGGGCGACTACGTGATTGTGGCCGCCGCCGAAAACGTGTATGGGCAACACCGACTGCGTAGCTTGGCCACCATTATGGGGGGAATTTTCGTGGCGAGCTTGCTGCTGATTTACCTAGTAGGGCGGTTTTTTGCGGGGCGGGCGCTGGCGCCCATCGCGGCCCTCAATGACCAGGTGGACCGCATCACAGCCCAGGACCTGCACCGGCGCGTGGACGAGCCGCTACGCACCAGCGAAAAAGACGACCTGCGCCGCCTGGCCCGCACCTTCAACCGCCTGCTCGGGCGGCTCGAAACCAGCTTTGAGGGCCAACGCACCTTCGTGCGCAACGCCTCGCACGAGCTGCGCACGCCGCTCACGGCGAGCATCGGCGAGCTACAAGTGCTGCTGGCCCGCGAGCGCTCGGCCGAGAGCTACCGAGAGGGGGCCGCGTCAGTATTAAGTGAGTTGCAGCAGCTCAAGCAGTTGATAAACAACCTGCTCGACCTAGCCCAGGCCGATGAGGCCGTGCCCCTTACCGAGGAAATACGGCTCGATGAACTACTATGGGAGGTGCGCGAGGCCGTAGCCCCTGCCCAACGCAGCCGCGTGCAAGTGGACCTGGGCGACCTCAGCGAACTGCCCGACGACCCAGCCGTGTTTGAGATAAAGGGCCACCGCGTGCTGCTGGCCCGCGCGCTCGGCAACCTCGTGGACAATGCCCTGAAATACTCGGCTTCTGAGCAGCGCGTCACGCTCAGCCTGCGCTCCTCGGCCGATGGCGCGCTGGTGGTGCGGGTGGCCGACGCCGGCCAGGGCATCGCCGAAGAGGATTTAACGCAGGTGTTCCAGCCATTTTACCGGGCGGCGAGCGTGCGTGGGGTAGTGGGGCACGGCGTGGGGCTGCCGCTGGCGCAGCGCATTGTGGCACTGCACGGCGGCACACTCGCATTACGCTCAGAACTGGGGCGCGGTACGGTGGCCGAACTGACTTTTGCTCAATGAGTATCTGATTAGGTAAGGCCAAGCTTAGAAGCTAGGTTTATACATAAATTTTTCATTCTAATCCGTTTTTAATGTCCTTCTAATTGCAGCCTAATGTTGGGGCTGCACATTTGTAGCATCAAGGCCCAGGTAGGGCCGACTGCAAGCAAGTGATTTTAGCAAGATTTTTAGGCGCGGCCCGCCGCTGCCTACTACCCACTACGACCCGGCCCGCCCAGGGGGCGAGCCGATTTTTCCGCTACGGCGGGCTGGTGCTGGGCCTCACCTGGGGCGTAGCGGCCCATGCCCAGGCCCCCACAGTAGCCGCCGCTACTTCGTCCGACACCTTGCGCCTGACCTTGCCCGAGGCCGAAGCGCGCTTCGTGCAAAACAACCTGCAAGTGCTAGCCCAGCGCTATAATATCACGGCGCAGCAAGCGCTGGCGGTGCAAGCGCGCCTCATCGACAACCCGACCATTACGCTCGACCAGAATGCCTTGCAGCAGGCCATTCACCGGCAGGGCGCGGTAGGCGGCAATCCCGACCTACGTCGCAACCAGGTGGCCATTCAGGCGCAGCAGCTGTTTGCGCTGGCAGGGCGCCGCAAGGCGGCGGGCCGCGCCCAGCAGCAGGCGGCCGTGGTCGAGCAGTTTAACCTCGAAGACCTGGTGCGCAACCTGCGTTTTCAGCTGCGTACCACGTTCTACGACATTCATTACCGCCGCCAGACGCTGCGCGTGTACGATACCGAGATTCCGCAGTTGCGCAAGACGGTGGACCTTTATCAGAGCCAGTTTGAGAAGGGCAATATTGCGCTCAAAGAGGTTATTCGCCTGAAAGCCTTCTTGTTTACGTTGGAAACGGAGCGCTTAGGCTTGATAACCGACCAGGCCAACTCGCAGGCTGACCTGCACATCTTGCTGCGCGACTCGACCAACGCCGTGTACCGGCCGGTGGTCAACCCCGACCGCGTTCGCGACTTGTCGCTGAATGCCTTCCCCGAGCAGCAGCTCATCGACACCGCCCTAGTGCGCCGCGCCGACCTGTTGAGCCGCCAGGCCGAAGTGCAGCGCCAGCAGCTAAACCTGCGTTTGCAAAAGGCCGTGGCCACGCCCGACTTGGCCGTGGGCTATAGCTACGACCGCCTGGGTTCGTATTTCGACAACTACAACTCGATAACGCTCGGCGTGGCGGTGCCTATTTTTAACCGTAACCAGGGCAATATTCAGGCAGCTAAGGCTCAGATAGGCCAGGCCCAGGCTCAAGCCGCTGAGCAGCAGCTAACGGTGCGCCGCGACGTGCACGAAGCATACCAGGTGGCCCAGCGCCAAGACGAGCTTTACCAGCACACTAGCCGCGATACCACACCCTTTTCGCGCCTCATCGACAACATCGAGCAGGGCTATACCAAGCGCCTCATCAGCATCGTGGAGTACCTCGACTTTTACGAGGCTTACAAAAACAACGTGTTGCAGCTCAATACGCTGCGCGCCAACCGGATGCGCGCTTTCGAGAGCGTGAACCTCTCGGTGGGCCGCGTGATGCTAAAGGCCGAATAAAGCTGGATGTAGAACGGAGTACCACCTCCTTCTCTATCAGCCAGCCACCTTACTTGCTATTTCTACTACTTGATAATGAATCGTTCAACCATTCTTTTTCTTTTGACCCTAGGTCTCGGCGCGTGCTCTAAACCGGCCGAAACGAAGGAGGAGCCCCAAGCTGCCAAGCAGTTTTTTCTGCCCAACCAAACCCTGAAAGAGCTGGCCTTCGATACCGTACGCCTAGAGCCGATGCGTAGCGAGCAGTCGTACTCGGGACAGGTGACCACCAACGGCGACAAAACAGCCAACGTGGTGCCGCTGGTGGGCGGCGTGGTCGAAGACCTGCGTGTAGAGCTCGGCGACCACGTGACCAAGGGCCAGGTGCTGGCCGTGGTGCGCTCAGGCGAAATCGCCGACGTGCAAAACCAGAACAGCAAT
>Ga0265797_10011661_pt1 | contig 10960 bp, 9 predicted proteins | sample P2T30metagenome_FD_192433 | JGI IMG/M metagenome (GOLD analysis project Ga0265797, IMG submission 192433) | Plant litter microbial communities from East Loma Ridge, Irvine, California - P2 T30 | ecosystem: Environmental > Terrestrial > Plant litter > Unclassified | place: USA: California... | reverse complement strand
GGGTTCGGCCCGATATCCTGCTATTGATGGAAACCGACCAGCGCTGGGCCGACGCATTGGCCAAGCAGCTTGCGCGCTATCCACACCGGCTCGAACAACCGATCGGCAATACCTACGGCATGATCTTTGCCACGCGGCTGCCGATGCGCGATGGGCGGATCGAAACGATCGCCCAAAAGGATACGCCGTCGGTCCATGCGGAGCTGACGGCCGGTGATCGATTTCGCGTGATAGCGCTTCACCCGCGCCCGCCCGTTCCCGGACAGGATACCGAGGCACGGGACGCCGAGATCGCGATCGCGGCGAGTCGCGCCGCCCGTACGAAGTTGCCGGTATTGGCGATCGGCGACTTCAACGATGTCGCATGGTCGCACACCTCGCAGCTGTTCAAACGCGTCGGAGGCTATCTCGACGCTCGGATCGGTCGGGGCACGTTCGCGACCTTCCCCGCGCGCACGCCGCTGCTCGGTTGGCCGCTCGACCACATGTTCGTCACACCCGAGTTCAAGGTGCATAGCCTTGAGGTGCTGGAAGATGTGGGTTCAGACCATCTCCCGATACATTCGCGTCTTTGCCTGACCGGCCGACCAGGCGCCAACAAGGCGCCTGACGCAGTGTCGAACGAAGACCGCAAGGACGTGAAGGAGGTCCTTCAGGAGTATCACGAGGACCGGCGCGAGCGGTAAGCCAAGCTCACCGATTTGACGTACATGATTGGGACAGAGCCGTTGCACGACGACCAGCTCAAGACACTGGTATCTGGCGAACGGCTTTGGCGTCGCATGACAGGGCAGGGGGCACAGAGATGGTGCCGATCAATCGCCCGTCCTTCGCGCTGCTTCACCAGCGATCGCTTGCCCGGAATGGCGCAGACGGCACGGCGGTAACGCGCATGACGTACAAGGGCTGACCGGGGTGCCAAGTCCGTTTAACAGGGATCCGGCGACCAGATAGGAATGACGCTGGGATTGTCGGGCAACCGACGCCGAGGAACTGGCATTGGAGACCCCATTGGAACACGATGCCTGGTGGCAGACCTATCTGGATCAATGGACGGCGCTGCCGTTTCATGATCTGATCGCGGCTGTCGCAATCCTGAGCACGGCCCTTCTGCTGGGTATCGTTGCAGCGCGCTTTGCCTGCAGGTACCTCCTGCCGGCCTTGGCGCCGCGCCACGCCGACGTGGTCGCGCCGCGCCTGATGGCGATTACTCGTGCCGGCGTGACGGCGATGGTCCTGACGGCGTTTCTTGGCGTTCGGGGGCTCAACCCCGGCGCCGATCTTCTGCTTGCAGCGGGTCTCGGCATCGCGGTCGCGGCGCTGGCCTATGAGTTCGGCCGTGCGCTCGGTCTTCGGAGCCGACCGGCGTCGCTGATTGCCGCCACCCTGTTTCTTATCGTGCTGGCAAGTCGACTGGGCGGCCTGACCCCGTTGATCGCGGGACTGGACCGCGCCAGCATGGGGGTCGGCAGCCGCCGCATCTCGCTGCTCGACATCGTCAACGCGGTCGGCTTGTCGCTCCTGCTGTTCCTTGCCGCGCGTGCGCTGCTCGGGCTGATCCTGCGCTGGATCGGGCAGGCGCGGCTGCTCGACGCGGCGCAACGCGTGCTGTTCCAGAAACTCGCTCAGATTGCGGTCGTCACCGTCGCGATCTTCGTCGGTATCGATCTCCTCGGCATCGATCTCACGGCGCTGGCCGTGTTCTCCGGCGCGTTCGGGCTCGCGATCGGTTTCGGCATGCAGAAAACGCTCGGCAATCTGATCGCCGGCCTCATCCTGCTGCTCGACCGATCGATCAAGCCCGGCGACGTCATCGCGGTTGGCGATACCTTCGGCTGGGTCAACAAGATCGGCGTTCGTGCGGTCTCTGTCCTGACCCGCGATGGCAAGGAACATCTGATCCCGAACGAACGGCTGATGACCGACGAAGTCGAAAACTGGTCTTTCTCAAGCCGGGACGTCAGGGTTCATGTCGGATTTCGGGTGTCATTCGATTGCGATCTGCGACTGGCGCAAAGGCTCGCCGTCGAGGCCGCCTCCGTCTCGCCCCGCGTGCTGACCGAACCCGCCCCTGTCTGCTGGATCAAGGAATTCGGCGACAATGGGGTGGAATTCGACCTGCGGATCTGGATCGACAGCCCCGAGGCGGGGGTTGGGAACGTCACAAGCGACGTGTTCTTTCGCATCTGGGACCTGTTCAAGGAGCACGGCGTCACCATCCCGGTGCCGCAGCGCGATCTCCGTTTTCATTCTAGTTCAGGCGAGCAAACGCCCCCGACCTAGGCCACTGCCGCAGTGATCGGGGCGCCCGTTCGATAAAGCGGGGCACTGCTCCGCGGCGTACGGCCCTGATCCTGTTCGGGATCCTCATGTCGATCCACCGTAAGCGATTGCAGACCGGCGTTGTCGAAAGTCTGTAACTTCCTCAAATGCCAACCAATCAAGCGGATCACCGAAAGACTTCACAGCGGCACTGCGGATGGGCAAGAGACGGCATGCACACTGACGATGCAGACACGGTGCACTATCGCCTGCGCCGCCAGAGCCGAACCCCGGCGTGGCTGGCCCTGTCCTGGCGGGCGCTGGTCGCGTTGGCGCTGATCGGCATCGCGCTCGCGGTCCACTGGTTCGATCGCGAGGGTCTGCGGCAGAACTCGGGCGAGCCCGTGACCTTCGCCGACATCCTGTATTTCACGATGATTACCGTGACGACGGTCGGCTACGGCGACATCGTGCCTGTGACCCAGCAGGCGCGGATGTTCGATACCTTCGTCGTGACGCCGATCCGGCTCTTCGTATGGCTCATCTTTTTAGGTACCGCATATGATTTTCTGCTCAAGGGCGTCTGGGAGAAATGGCGCATGTCGGTGATCCAGCGACACCTCGAAGACCATGTCGTGGTCGCCGGTTTCGGCACGAGCGGGTCGGAGGCCGTCAGCGAACTCATCCGTCGCGGCGCCGATCCGGGCATGATCGTGGTCGTCGACGAGCGCGCTGCGGCGTTACGCACGGCGGAGAGTTGCGGCACGACGGTGATGGAGGGAAACGCCACGCGCAACGCCGCGCTGGAGGCAGCCCGTCTCTCCAAGGCCCGCGCGCTCATCGTTTCCGCCGGCCGTGACGATACCTCGATCCTTATCGTGCTGACAGCGCGGCGGATCGCGCCCGATCTACCGATCAGCGTGGTGATCCGGTCGGAGGACAATGAAGCGATTGCGCATCAGGCAGGCGCAAACGTCGTCATCAACCCGGCCAGCTTTGCCGGCCTTTTGCTCGCCGGGTCCACGCACGGCGCTCATACCGCCGAATACATGGCCGATCTTGCCGCGTCGGGCGGGCGTGTAGTCCTGCGGGAACGCGAGGTCTCTGCCGACGAGGTCGGTAAACCGCTTGCCGCCATCGCCACCGGGCTCGGCCACCGCATCTATCGTGGGCATCAGGACTTCTGCTTCTGGGAACCTGAGGCCGCCCGTCTGGAAGCGGGCGATATTATTGTCGAGGTTGTTCCCCGGCGCTAAATTACCACCAAAACTCCGGCCAGCGCCGTTTTTTGCGGGGGCACCTCGTCTACCGGATCCAAGGCGTTCTTCATCAAGATAGAACGACGCCTCGTTTCGATCGCCTGACGGCCGAACCGAAATCGTCGCCGGCCGGCTGAAAAATGGCGGACTGGCCGTTCGGATCCGGCATGATGATCGCGATGTCGTCGCCCCCTCGGATGTCGGCTTGCGGCCAGAGGGTCATGCGTACGGCCCCATGATCATCGAAGGCTCAAAGGCTGTTGCGTCGGCCAACATTGGTGAAGCGCGACACGGGGAATTGCTGGTCAGGACGCGTGAACTCAATGGCGGTAAACGGGCACTTCTGCTGCGCCTGCGGGCCTATGATCCGGGCGCAGCGTTCAGGCTGGAGATTCCTGCCGAGCCAAGACAGGGAGAAATACGGCTTTCGTCCGAGACGACCGCGCTTCGCTTCCCGCGCGATTACGCGTGCCGAGGGCGAGACGTATCGATAACAGGTTTCCGACACGGCCCATCGCTTGTCGAGCTCGATCGACGCGCCGGCATAGAGGTCGGTTTCGTACCAGCCCGGCAGGGCGCCATCGTTCGGCTGGCCGAGCCCGGGCTTCGACCCCTGGATACTGTTCCATGTTCCGGCAAGCACACTGGCCTTCTTCTCGGCCGGCAGCATCGTCTCGGTTGGACGCTCATCGCTTTGCTTAACCGGGCGTCCTGCGCTGCCGCCGACGACAGCACCACCGACAGGGCGAGGCCGCAAGCGAGAGGCCTGGTCAATCGTTTCCCCATCGTAACACTCGTTCGCAACCGACAAGGCTCAGCGTCGTTCCATTCACTGAACAGGAAATTAACCATGAATAGGGGGTACATTGACCGAGCCGGTACCGAGTGACGCGCCACAGCCAGCCGCGGGACGCAAGGCGGAGATCAATCCGCCTGTATTCTTCGTTTCGGCAGGCCTGATCCTGGCCTTCGCCCTCTTCGGCGCGCTCGCCCCGGAGACCGCGAACCGGGTGTTCACGACCGTGCAGGCGCTGATCGTCGCGGATTTCGGCTGGTTCTACATCGCTGCCGTGGCGGGGTTCCTGATCTTCGCCATCGTCCTGATGTTCAGTCGCTATGGCGATGTGAAGCTCGGGCCCGACGACAGCGAACCGGATTACAGCTACCTGTCCTGGTTCGCGATGCTGTTCAGTGCGGGGATGGGTATCGGCCTGATCTTCTTCGGCGTGGCCGAGCCGATCCAGCATTACGCATCGCCACCCGTGGGTGAGGGCAAGACGATCGCGGCCGCGCGCGAAGCGATGGTCCTCACCTTCTTCCACTGGGGCCTGCACGCCTGGGCGATCTACATCGTGGTCGGACTGGCGCTTGCCTATTTCGCGTTTCGCCGCGGACTACCGCTCACCATCCGCTCGGCACTCTACCCGCTGATCGGCAAGCGGATCTATGGCCCGATCGGCCACGCCGTCGACATCTTCGCGGTGCTGGGCACGATGTTCGGCGTTGCGACGTCGCTTGGTCTCGGCGTGCTGCAGGTGAATGCCGGGTTCAATCACCTGTTCGGCCTGCCGACGAGCATCCCCGTTCAGCTCGTCCTGATCGCCGCCATCACCGGCATGGCCACGCTGTCGGTCGTCGCCGGGCTGGACAAGGGCGTGAAGCGCCTGTCCGAACTCAACATCATCCTGGCCGGACTGCTGCTCGCCTTCGTCCTCGTCACCGGGTCGACGGTGTTCCTGCTCCAGGCCTTTGTACAGAACATCGGCACCTATCTCGGCGAAGTCGTGCCGCGCACCTTCCGCCTCTACGCCTATGAACCCAACCCGTGGCTGGGCAATTGGACCTTGTTCTATTGGGGTTGGTGGATCGCCTGGTCGCCCTTCGTTGGCATGTTCATCGCCCGCATCTCGCGTGGGCGCACGATCCGCGAATTCATCGGCGGCGTGCTGCTGGTGCCGACCCTTTTCACCTTCCTCTGGATGACGGTGTTCGGCAACACCGCGATCGCGCTGGACATGGCTGGCACGGCCGCCATCGCCGACACCGTCGCCAACAATCTGCCGGTGGCGTTGTTCGAGACACTGGAGCAGCTACCCTTCGCAACGATCGTCTCGGGTATCGCGACACTCTTGATCATCACCTTCTTCGTCACGTCGGCGGATTCCGGGGCATTGGTCATCGACATGATCACGTCGGGCGCGGCGGAGAACCCGCCGGTGTGGCAGCGTTTGTTCTGGGCGGTATCCGCGGGCGCCGTCGGTGCGGTGCTGCTGGTCGCCGGTGGGCTCCAGGCCCTTCAGACCGCCGCGATCGCCAGTGCGTTGCCATTCGCGGTGGTTATGGTCTTCATCTGCTATGGGCTGCTGCGCGCCCTGCAGACCGAGGGTCAGGAAGCGATGGACCTGTCCGCCGCGGGTTCCGATCCGATCGCCGAAACGCCGTTGAGTTGGCAGCAGCGCCTCGCGACCATCACGCGCTTCCACGACAAGCGTGAGGTTGCGGCGTTCCTCACCGATACGGCAAGCCCGGCGCTCGACGCGGTAGCGGCACAGATGCGCGACAGCGGCCTCTCGCCAACCCTCGTTCAGGACAAAAACCAGGTCGAACTTCGCATCCCGCACGGCGAGCGTGGCGAGTTCCGCTACGGGGTTCGTGCGCGCGGCTTCCGCCAGGCAAGCTTCGCCTGGGCGGCATCGCGCAAGGCGAACGAGCAAGAGCGTCTCCACTACCGGGCGGTGGCGCATTCCTCGGAGGGAGAGCCGGCGCATGATGTGACCGGCCTGAGCGACGAACAGCTGATCAACGATCTCCTCAACCGCTATGCGCGGTTCCGCCACGCTCGGCGGATGACCTGAGCAGGGGCTGTTCGCCGACCAGGAGCCGCCCCGGCCGAGAATGACATGCCGAACAGAGAAAAGATCACGGACAGTGCCAACGAGCGCGCCATCGACGAGCCGATTGCCGGCACCGCCAAAGGCCTCCCCGATGACGCGCTCTTGCTTGGCGAGGACCTGCCGGCGGAGCCAAGTGAGGTGGATGTTGCGTGGGTCGCGGCCAAGCTCGGTGCGCCTGACCAAATCAATAATTTCCTAGGTCTGCGATAGGCCTGGTTTTTTCGGGTCAATCGGCGTGACTTCGTCGGCAGGTTCGAAGCGTAGGGTCCACCGGGGGTAGCCTTCCGATGAAATCTCGATGTCGGGCAGGCCGACCGGGTCCGAGCCGGTTTCTACCCATCCAGCGCCATGGCAACGGTCGCAGGCAGTGCGCTTGCAGCGGAAGCTTACGAGATCAATCTCGGTATTCCATTGGCCGCGGCCTTTGCACAATGGGCACATCGCATCCAAGCTCCCCTTACGGGGCTGGATCGGAACGATGTCGAAGGCGTGGGGGCTGTCTGGACCGTCGCAATAGACGATGTTGCTGGCGTGAGGCATGCGCCGCAGTCGCGGAACAGCCGTCTCAATGCAATACGGCCTTGGTGCGTTCAGCGACCATTTGTCAGGCGGTGATCCCGTCTCGCCCTGCCTGATCTCGGCAGGCATCCGATAACCAGCACGGCGCGCTTCCCACGCGCCAGGAACGGGCCGGTTGTTCTCAGACACCTGTCTACGCCGTATTGCCGATGACCCCTCGGACACCCTCCGCAACGATCATTCGAAGCTGTGAGAAAAGCGATCTGCCGCGTTTGATGGAACGCGTGATGCGACGCCCATCTGTAGCACTGGGCATCTCACGAGGCATTGATTCTATTGAATTTCGCCAATCTCAGCCGCGCGGCGATGAGATGGTGACCCCTACGGGAATCGAACCCGTGCTTCAGCCGTGAAAGGGCCGCGTCCTAACCGCTAGACGAAGGGGCCTGCGTGGTTGGAGGCGCCTAAGGCCAAGTGGCTGGCCCGTCAACCCTTCAATCGGCCCAGGCGGCATCTTCGACGTGCAATTCTGCTGCGGGGCGCGATGCCCAGTCGTCGATCTTGGCGCGACCGGCGAGCCAGAGCTTGCGGTGCGGGGCCGCGCCGAGCAGCGCCTGGCCGAGCGGCGTCTCGGCGGCGCGGAACGCCATCGCCTTGACGCTGCGGCCGTCGTCGCCCGCGACGATCGTGCGGACATGGCCATTGCCCACCACATCCGCCTTGATCACGCGGACCGGCCCCATCGCGACGCGCGGTGCGGGCCAGCCCATCCCATAGGGGCCACCTGCGTCCATCGATTCGACCAGCGCAGGATTGACCCCGCCCGCGGCCAGGACCGCATCGAGCAAAAGCGCACGGCCGTCATTGGACTGCGAGACCGCCGCGGCGAGCCGGTCCTCGAGGAAGTCGGCGAAAGCCGGGATCGCCGCTTCGGCAATCGTCAGTCCGGCCGCCATCGCGTGGCCGCCCCCTGAAACGAGCAGGCCCTGCTCACGCGCCGCCATCACCGCCGCGCCGAGGTCCACGCCCGGGATCGACCGGCCCGATCCCTTGCCGATGCCGTGTTCGTCGATCGCGATGACGATCGCGGGCCGGCCGAGCTTTTCCTTCAGGCGGCCTGCGACGATGCCGATGACGCCGGGATGCCAGCCCTGTCCGGCGACGACCGCGACGCTGCGGTCGCGACTGGCGAGCAGGTCGGCGGCCTCTTGCACCGCGGTCTCGATCGCGCGGCGTTCCTCGTTGAGACGGTCGAGCTCCTCGGCAATCCCGCGCGCCTCGTCGGGGTCCTGCGTCGTCAGCAGGCGGACGCCGAGATCGGCGCGGCCGACGCGCCCGCCGGCGTTGATCCGCGGCCCGAGCGCGAAGCCGAGATCGGTGCAGGTCGGGTTGCGCGTCAGCCGCGACGCCGCGATCAGCGCCGCGACGCCGATGTTGCGGCGCGCGCCCATGACCTTCAGCCCCTGCGCGACGAACGCACGGTTGAGCCCGCGCAGTTGCGCAACATCGGCGACGGTGCCGAGCGCGACGATGTCGAGCAGGTCGATGAGCTTGGGCTCGGCGCGGTTTTCAAAGAAGCCGCGCGTGCGCAGCGTGCGGACGAGCGCGGCGGCGGCGAGGAAGCACATGCCGACCGCAGCGAGATGGCCGTGTGCGGCGCCCTCATCCTCGTCGAGCCGGTTGGGGTTCACAAGGGCCAGCGCGTGCGGGAGTGCAGTCGAGCATTTGTGGTGATCGATCACGATCACATCGACCTTCGCATCGCGCGCGGCGTCGAGCGCGTCGAACGCCTGCGCGCCGCAGTCCACCGTGACGATCAGCGAGGCGCCTTCGCCTGCGAGCCGGACCATGGCCTCGCCCGACGGGCCATAGCCTTCGAGCAGGCGGTCGGGGATATAGGCGCGTGCCTCGATCCCCAGATCGCGGAGCACGAGGATCATCAGCGCGGCGGAAGTCGCGCCGTCGACGTCGTAATCGCCGAATATCGCGACCTGTTCGCCCGCCTGCACCGCATCGGCGAGCCGATCGGCCGCGCGGTCCATGTCGCGGAAGATCGACGGGTCGGGCATGAACGCGCGGATCGACGGCGTGCGGTGCGCGTCGAGCGCCTCGCGCGGGCAGCCGCGTGCGAGAAGGAGCTGGGTCACCAGATCGTCGCCGCCGAACCCGTCGCGCGCGTCCGCGGCGAGCGAGCGCCAGCGCCAGGGCTGGCCGAGGATCGAGGAGGTTACGCCGAGAACTGTCATGCGCCGGAGGTAGTGGCTGCGGGGGGATTGTCGAGCGGGTTCACCGAAGCGGGCAGGCGATCCTCCGCCGACGGGGGAGGGGCGTCACTTGATCCAGGGGCGTTCGCGAAACCATTTCGTGACGATGTATTTGACGCCCTCGACCACCGGCATGCCTTCGTGGAGCGTCAGGCCATTGGGGCTGCCGTCGGGGCTCATGTTGTTCCACGCGAGCAGCAGCCCGCGCTTGGGCGCGACCTTGACGCCCGCCTGCGGGAACCACGTGGCGCCGCCCTCGGGCACGTCGTTCAGATAGACCATCGCGGTCCAGGTGCGCTGGCCGCCCTGTTCCTGCATCTTGTCCCAATAGCTTTCGCTGGCGTGGAAATAATCGTGATGCGCGCGAAATTGCTGGCCGGGGGCGTAACGCTGACCCTGCATCGTCTCGCCATGCGGCAGGTCGATGCCGAGCAGCGCGGCGATCGCCTCGTCGGTGGGTTGCACATCGGGGGACCAGCGATCCATGTCGCAGCTCTCCGACGTGCGGAAACTGCTGTTCGGGCGGTCGGACAGCAGCGTCGACGGCCGCCGCTTCGAATCGATCAGCGCGATGAGCGCGCGGCAGGTCGATGCGTCGAGGAAATTGGCGTGGTGATAGAATTGCACGCCGTCGATCGCGACCCGTTGGACCTTCGGATTGGCGTCGAGCCGCGCGGCGACGCTGGCGCCGGCCGCCTGCCGTGTCGGCGCCATCGGATCCTGCGGCTTGGCTTTGGTGAATAAACCCATGGATCCGAATTTGCGCAGCCGTCCGCGAAACGCAAGGGGCGCGCAATGGGTACGGCACGACGGGCGGGGTGGCCCGTCGTGCCGCAATGTGCCTACCAGAAGATGTCGTAGACCGTGTCGACCACCCGCCCGCTGTCGAGATCGACGAGCAGCGCGTCGTTGTAATAGCGGACCCAGCGATACGGGCCGTAAGCCTCGGGCAGGCGATAGGTGTAGGGATCCTGGATCCAGTAATTCTGGTTGTACAGAATGCTGTTCAGCGAAAAGCCGATGCCGAAGCGACGATAGCCCGAGCCCCATCCGTTCGGCGCATAATAGCGCGGCAGGCGGTAGGCGCCGCGGTTGCTCGCGCGATAGTCGCTCCAGCCATAACGAGTGTCGCTGCGCCAGCCGCGGTTCCATGCGCCGCGCTGGCCATATCCGCCGCGGCCATAGCCCTGGACGGTGCCGTAGCCGCCGAAATGTTGGCCGTTGCGATAGCCGCTCCGATCCCGATCGCCGTCGCGGCCACGCCAGTCGTCGCGCCCACGCCCATCCGGGCGGCCGCGAAGGTCGTCGCGCCCGCGTGGATCGTCACGATAGCCGCGGTCCTCGCCGGGGCGGCCGTCGAAGCGGGCGCGGTCGGGCTGACCGCGGCGATCGTTTCGGACGTCCTGGCGGGCGGCATCGCGCTGCGCGTTACCGCGAACCCAGTTCTCGCGAACCTGGTCGGCCTGCCGGTCCGACCCCACACGCGCATTCCAGTCCTGCCGGGGGCCGTCCGGTCGGCCGTTGCGCGCATCGGGCGTATCGCCGCGTGCCGTACCCTGCACGATCGCCCCCCGGTCGGGACGCTGCGGCCGATCGCCGCGATCGCCGCGATCGCCGCGATGGCTCCAATCACCACGCATCTCGCCATTCCCCGGCGCCTCGGCACCGAACCGCTGCGCCTGTGCGGCAACCGGCACCAGTGCGGATGCCACGAGCAAGATCTTCAGGAAACTCCGCGTCATTGCCGTCGTCCTCGACTGCC
>Ga0265797_10011656_pt1 | contig 10963 bp, 7 predicted proteins | sample P2T30metagenome_FD_192433 | JGI IMG/M metagenome (GOLD analysis project Ga0265797, IMG submission 192433) | Plant litter microbial communities from East Loma Ridge, Irvine, California - P2 T30 | ecosystem: Environmental > Terrestrial > Plant litter > Unclassified | place: USA: California... | reverse complement strand
TACACCTTAACTCCGTCTTGCAATTACTAACATGCCGTCACTCCGCACTTTATACAGTCCTAGGCCTAAGACCGGCTGACAAATAAACATCCCCAACTCTTCTATATGGATACTGTTGCATGCAACCCCCACGCAAAAAAAAAGCCTAAACTGACGGGGTTGTAAGTAGTCCGTCACCGCCAGCTCTTCACATACCGCACCCCTGCCTATCCTTGGACATTTTTGAATTTTTTGCCCCTTTCGCCGTGAAGATTCAAAGTGCCGTGGTGCCAAGGAAAACATGCATCTTAAACGGTTTGCCTAGGAAGGTGTACATGGTATACTTTAACGTACTTTCTTTCTTTCCTTCTTATTTGCCTTGGCCTTGCAAGGCAAGTCGAGTATAGAGATGAGGGTTAGATGGAACATAGATGTGGAGAGGAGAGAAATGAAAAGAATCGATCGTGCTAGACCAAGTATGCAAGGAATGAGATGATATGATGGTGTATTGGGTACATTGATTGGTAATGACGACCGGGAGACAAAGGTGCAGTTTTTGGCAAGGCATGAGACAGCACAATATGCAGACAGCTACAACCGCAAAATAAAACTTGTTAACCTTGTCATGCTCTTGCAGACAAGGGGATAAGTATGACCACCCCTTCCTCTCCTTGTTGCGCCCAAAGAACACATAAAGATGCCATGGTGTTTGTACACGTACTCCAACCTCAGTAGCGCCCTCCCAAACAGATTATTCAAAATAAAAGTCGGCTCTTTCTGTCCTTACTCCTCACAAAAAGCGACCTGTCCCCGCTCCTCGTAGGTTTATCAAGCGCCAGGTGACTCCGATGCTGGTTTGCCCAACGCAACCAACGCTCATACGTAACCTGCCAACAACTGTCAGCCCACAAAGCCCTCATACTCCATCTGACTTTGTCCAGGAATCATAATATACCTTTCCGCGCGCCCTGGAAGAAGAAGCGGACAATGAATACTTGTAGGCCCGCCATGGTCATAATCAGACCTGACTCCATCAAACTAAAGTTGAATATCCTCTTCTCTGTGCTCTTAACTGTGCTAAAGTTGCGGTTCTCGCGCGTGCGGAAGTACTTTTGGTTGCGGGAGATTGTGGAGAGCTGAGCGGAAAGCTTGAGAATGGATTCCTCGAGGACAGATGTCTGCTCCGGAGACGAGCCCTGCTTGGAGGGGATCTTGGCGCGAGCGGCTTCGTTCTCGACCTAAGAGGACCAGAAGTCAGCATGGGCTACAGATGTTGCGTACAAGAAGATTGCAGAAAACGTACGGCAATCTCGAAATCTACCATCTTCTCTGCGAATGTGCTCATCTCGTTGCTGAAGCAGAAGCGGTACTCGCCCACGTCATTGGCCGTGAAGACAAAGTCGCCCTGGCGCTCCTTGGTGCCGTCGAGAATAAGCTTGTCGGTAGGACCGACAACCTTGTAATCGACATCGAATGAACCGCCAGATTGGACCTGTTGTCATTCAATCAGCAATCAGTCTTGCGATTCGAGGCTTGGAGCAGGCAGCATACAGCAAAATAAAAGGCTAGCTTGGTCCCCTTGTTCTCCACATGCGCATAGAAGCACGCATTCTCGTGCGCCTCCAGCCTGTAGGTGAGCGCAGTGGCGTATACCGCCGTCGTATAAGCCAGCAATGCGCTGATGAGTGTGAGAATTGACCGCATCGTGTTTGGCTGGCGTGCGAACGACTGCGTCTGTGAAAGGCGTATGCGTATGCGTATTCGATGTTCTGGAAAGTTACAGCTGTCGACATCCAACGTCGGCGCTAGGTTTGGCCGGTGCAGGGATGATGCGACGTGGAGGGCAGGCGCGGGAACTAGCCGTGGGCTAGCCAATAGGAGTAAAGGTCCCCGCGAGAACAAGTTCACTTGGCCGATCATGCTCATTAATTGTAAAATCACTACTGTTACCGGATATTCACTTCAATACTGTTTACACTGTTCCTACTACAGCCATACTGTCTGAACACTATCCATGATGATCCAACGCGCACACTGCAGCCGTTTTCTGCCCAGTGCCAGTGCTCATCTTCGCGCACACGACTGCGCCTATGCAATGCTCGAAGCGCCGTTGCGCCGTGTATACTAATACGCGCAGTACACTTGATCCTGTTTTTCGCCAACAATGTGATGCCATGACATGACTGCTATAAAGCAGTATCGCCTATACTCTTCTTGTATCCTACACCGCCGTCGTTACGCCTCAACGAATGAAGATCGAATCCGTCTTGCCCCAGATTGTCCGCGTCTTTGCGGGATGGTCGAGACCGAGTGACACATCATCACGCCCACCTACGAGGTCCCACAATACATCATCTGTCCTTGAGTTAGTGCTTTGCAAGCCCATTTCATGACATGCCACTGCTTACCATCTTCAAGCGGGTGAGGTGTTGAATATTGCGACCTGCTGACGAGAGCAAACTTGATCTTATCCAGCTGTTTGCCCTTGATCTTTGTCAAGTCAGAAATTCGTTGCTTGGTCTCGCTGAACGGCTCGCCCTGGGTCATGTTAGAACATATCGCACAGCATGGCACTATACATGGGTCCGACATACCTCCTTGATCGGGAACTGAAAAGGGATACCGTGTGGTTTCGACGGCTCCTTGTCAAAATGGAATGCCATCATCTTCTTCGATGAGTCGTCCTCGGGGAAGGGCGCCGCATAGATTTGCGTGTAGTCGTAAAGGCTAATGATTGAATGATCCGGTGGCAAAATCTTGTGGAACTTGTGCATATGCGCTTCGTACGCTCGAACCTTGAGCATCGTCTCATCGCTAATGTTCGCTTTCTTTTGCAGGACGTCGAGAAGGTCGGACACTTGGGCATTCTTAGGGACCATCAAGGTGTGTTCCTCCTGTGTTTTGTTAGTGTTGAAAAGAAACGTCCAATGCCACGGCTGCGTACCTCTTTGCTGAGTCCTTCAGGAAGCCAAGTCACTTTGATAGGCTTCCTCTGCTCCAGTTCCTTCAGGCTCATGTCTAGCACCTCATAGAACATGGCGTCACTCCGCTGAGTTGCGCTCGCAGAGTAATTGTACGGGCCCGGGAAGAGAATGTTATTCAATGTCGACACAGCATTGTACTTGATAGCCTGCTTGGGCTTCCCAGCCGTGCTGACCGTGGTGAAGCGCAAATGGCTAGGATCAACCTTGAGATACTCTGCTACCTTGCTGCAGAATTGATCGTAGGCCATCTTCTTGCTAAGGGTCAATGTAAAAGTGGGCAGTTCGGGGTCCGGTATCCGCGGGCCAAACTCGACGTTGATCCTGTTGAGTAAGGAATCGTAGAAATCCTTGGCCTCGGTATAGCCTCCTGATGCCTCCAGCTGCGCAGTTTCTTTGTCATTCAGCACGCGTTGGACAGTGATGATATCGCCGTCTTGGATTTCAGAAGCCGCCAAAGTGACCTTGGGCTTCATCGCTTCGATCATGTTTTGCTTAATCTCCTCCGAGAGCTTGATCTGTGTACTGGCCGGCCATCCCATCATCTTCGTGATTGCGGGGGTCAGATCAGACACCTTGTCCTGGAAACCTGCGTAGAAGGTGCCGATACCGAATAGACTCTGCGTCTTGGCATCGAAGTGCTTCAAGAAGATCATCAATGGGCGGTTGTTGGCCTGTCCCTTGAGGTCCACCAGCTTCTCGCCAAAGACAGGTGCACCCGTCTCATCACGTTCTTGGGCCTTCTCAATCCACATCCTGAACTGTGCCTGTTTCGTGCCGTGTTTGCTTGCCGCCTCTTCAACCGTCATCTCCGGAAATTCAAGAGCCGTGTCCGGACGAATTGTTCCGTTTTGTCTGTTGACCATGGACCACGGCCGTAGCATGTCCGCTTCAGTCCCAAGATCTTGGGCTACCGTCGCTGCAAAGTCGGCCATGGTGGTTGATCGGAGTACTCTGTAGATTTTCGGGCTAGCAGGCGTCTCTGCATCGCCCTTCCATGGCACAATGTCAAATCCTTGGTAGACCTTGAACTGTTCCTCTGAAGCGACTGCAACATCCATGTAGAGGTGGGCTTCTTCGCGTTCTTTCTTCCTACGCTCTATCGCTGCCCGCTCTTCCGCTAGACGCTCCGCTAGATGCTTCGGTGGCTCCACGGCCTTGCTATCTATGAGGACTTGATCGAGCCTAGTCTCTCTAATGTACACTAACATGTAAGCACTCATTGAGCGTTTTGCAGACCACGCCCGTGTGTAGGGATTTCGCTGTCCAGCATTTCCATTTGCCTGGGCGTAGTCGCCGCCAAAGTTCTCCTCCAGCGCCTCGCGCAGTGTTGCGCGTGTGACGCGGTCGTCATCAAACTTGTAGTAATGTCCGTCCTTGGTCGGTTTAAGGAAGGCGTAGTAGTGACCTGCGTTCAGATCACCACTGTGAACCAAAACGCCGTGGAGGTGGTATATCCATGACTCGGACCGGTCGGCATTGTCGGAAAGGTATGGCGCGGCATCCCAAACCTCTGGAAACTCGTAGCGGTCGTTGACCTTCATCATGGCATCGCGTTGGAAGTCGTATTCGAAGCGCTTGAGCTGGAGGTGTAGCACCGGAGGAAAGCTCTCGAAAATGACACCCTTCTTGGCATCCTGCAGCCCAAAGCCCTCTGCGAAGTATTTATTTTCACCATCCATTGTCTCCACTTGGACATAGTCCCGGAAGCTGTCGTCGAGGTTCTTGTTTCCGCTAACATTTAGTTGGATGTCCCAGAAATCCTCAACTCTTGAAGACTCGTAGTCGACGTTGATGCACGAGATGTACGTCTTCATCTTGCCAACAAACATGCGTGTGAGGGCACCTTCGGCCTCTGTGCCCTTCATCCTCTCGTCAAGCTTGTCCATGAGAACACGCGACAGCTCCTGGACGTCTTGTTGTTCGAAAATCTGCTTCGAGTCCCAGCCGAAGGAGTGTGTGAGCTCGGTTGTTCCGACTGCATTGTTCGAGGTTTGGAGCAAGTAGAAAAGGCGCTGGAGCGCGTAGGCACTATTTGACCGGTCGGCCTCCTCGGCGGTAGGAATCTGGTAGACGGCCTGAAACACAGTCAATGACGATCTAGGTTAGGGGCAGAGCGGGGACGTACCTGACGAAAAGCGTTTGTGAAGAACAAGGACTGTAGAAGAGAGTTCAAGTAGCAGGTTGCGCCCTGGTTCTTGAGTCCGACCATGCCAGTCTCTTTCTTGGAGTCGTAGCTGGGACGGGTCAGTCAATGACGGCGCGCATGCAATGTTGGTTGCTTGAGCTTACTTGATGAAGTTGTGCCATAAGACGCCGGTTGGATCTTTGAGCACTCTTATGTAGGCGGTCACATTGGCTGTGTTGTCTTCGACCATTGGCCGACCCCGGTCCTCCCATGAGTTGGCGAACAGTTTCCTGAGCTCGGCAAAGCGCGTGAAGCCCCAATCGCCCTCTTCTGCGGTGAAGCGATGGTGGGCCGTGTGTGTGGTGAAGATGGTAGGGTCCTTTGGGTTCCAGAGCACCAGCATAAACTCGACGCACGCGTACCAGTCTTCGGGCATCTGCTTCTCCTCGTAGGCTTGCTCCAGATAGAAGGAGGCAAAGTCGACGTTGTTGCCGTATGGAAAGAAGAGGATCCGCCAGGGATGTCCGCCGCACTCGAAGATGGGGCCATGTTCGCGCCTGGTGAGCTGGCGCCAGTCCTTGATCTCCCACGTGTTGAACGTCTCGTCCTCTGTGTCGTACTCGAGCGTCTTGGGCATGTGCCTCTTCATAAAGGCCTCATACTCGTCGGCGCGGGGCTCGGGATCAGCGTCGACCTCGTCCATCTGGTCGTCGGTGTCGGGTGTGATTATGGCGACGTCGGCCTTTTCGTCGTAGTCTTGGTCGACGAGCATGTCGCTTTCAATCTGCATACGTCAGACGTCAGACGTCAAACATCAGACGCTAGACGTCCTTGTCTGGTGCAGAGCACCGTGACGGGAGCTTACCTGATCCATGGCTACTGCGTGCTATGTGCTGTGTGCTGTGTGCTATGTGCTGCCGGTGGCTGCGGATCGTCTTGGGCTGCGAGACAGGCAACGGTAGCAGCAGCAGCAGCAGCAGCAGCAATAGGGAATGAGCTCTTTGGCGACGTTTCGCGATAGCAGGCACGGCCGATTGCGAGTTGCGCTCAACGCAGGAAGATGCAAGTGGGGAAGCTTCAAGCTGCGCGCCCGTCGCGGTAGTGAAAGGGAAAGTCTGGGTGGGCACCTTGGAAATGCGCGGGAGAGATGCGGGTCAGGATCTCTTGCTCGCTAAAAGGTGGCGGCGGTGGAGCGTGGAGAGTGGAGAGATATGACGACCGGATTATCGTCGTCGTGAAAAAAAAATCTCTCTTTCTGGCTCTCTCTCAAACAGCGGCCGGGTGCAAGATGAGGCTGGGAACAAGGGCGCACACAAATGCAGACGCAGACGCAGACCGGGGACCAGCGAGGGAGGCTCAGAATATCCGCGCCGTCTGGGAGCGTTGCAGCCTTGGCGGGCTATGTAGTGGAGAGAGGATCGAAGGTGCCGCGGCCTACGACGTCATTCGCCCACCTCGACCGGAGCTGGCGAGAGGTGAGGCCACGCGCAATCTGCAGCGCGGTGCAGTGCAGTGATACAGTACACGACGCCTAGCATCCATGTGAAGGGCGCCGCTTCAGCTCATCGCCTCGCTCACCGATAAACAGCCGTCTGTCTGCGCTGCCGTCCCTGCCTGGCCAAAAAAAAAAGCACGCCGGGTTGCGGAGCTTGTCGTCACATGCTCTCGTAATTCGATGCAACCCCAAGTGCTTTCAAGCTCCAAGGTGCCCACGCTTGCTTTCAGAGCTCCAGCAACCATGGCCGTGGGAAGATATGCTTCGGCCCTAGGTGCGCTACCCTCTGCTAGACTTTTCAGACCTTCCACGCCATCGTCCTACGTTAGAGCCCAACTTCCAATTTCCTATGTCGAGCGTCGACTTTCGCATGCTGCTGCTGCAGTTGCGCCCGCCTGGAGGCCCTCATCCGCCCTCGACGAGTAAGCTTGCCATTGATAGAGACAAATTGACAAAAAAAAGTGTATGGACATCTTCCGACTAATCTGCGACTCTAGATGGGTGCTGCGGGAAGCCAGGCCTATAAGCTTGCGCCAATTGACCTTCTTCGGGAGGACCCTGACAGAGTCCCGTCTGCTTGACTCGGCAAACTACTGTCGTTTAGAGCTGCCAACGAGGTGTGACAATCCTTCATCTGTAACCCACCTTTACTAACCCCCCCTGCAGACTTGCGCACCGCCTACGTGACATCCAGACCCTTCCATATGTCGTCGTCGCCAATCCACATCTTGCTCACGTATACGAGTCATACCTGCGAGCCTTTGAGCGCTTTCGCCGTGTGCCCGAGATAAAGACGCTCGAGGATAATGAAAAGTATTGCAAGGTGCTGGAAGAGACTGTGACCGAGCATGCGACCGTTATACCCCGGCTGGCTATTGGCGTGCTCGAGGTGCGTGGCCTGATGAAGCCAGAAGAAACAGACAAGTTTATGACCACAATGCTGCGATCAGTAGGTTGATATATGCCCCTAAATGCCCCCAGAATACTCACCACAATACAGCGCATCTCCCGACGCGTCATTGCCGCACAGCATCTGGCACTTACCGAAACCTTCAACTCGCCCTGGCATTTTCCCCAGGCCCCACATCCGCCCCAGGACCAAGAGGCTGTTGGCGAGATCTTCTTGCGATGCAACGCAACCGAAATCGTCCGAGACTGCGGCAAGACCATGCAGGAGCTGATCAAGCGCACCTACGGCTCTCACGTCGACGTTCCAGAGATTAAGATCTATGGACACACCGAAGCCACCTTTTCCTACATTTTAAGTCACTTGGAATACATTGTCGGCGAGCTGTTGCGCAACTCTATTCAAGCTGTTATTGAACAGCGCAAATCCAAAGATGCCCAGCTCCCGCCCATCGAGGTTCTGATCTGCGAAACGTCGCAGCATGTCATCATCCGGATTTCTGACCAAGGAGGTGGCATCCCGAACGAGGTTCTACCGCATCTGTGGAGCTTCAGTAAAGGTCCAAGACGCGAGAAGCGCCTCGAGAATCTGGCAAGGGTACCAAAGCTGCTCGGCACTCTGCAAGAGCTGCAAGTGCCTGGCGGCGAATCTGCTGCTGAAATGCAACAACGACTAGATAGAAGATCCAAGCATGGCGATACTGGTCTACATCACGGATCCTTGTCCTCGCTGACTAGCCGCGCACCGGATCTACGACTTGGCATTGGCCTTCCCATGTCACGGTTATACGCAGGTAAGTATTTGAACACATCTCTGTGATTACATTCCTGACGATCCTGTAGAATATTGGGCAGGAAGCCTGGAGATTCACAGTTTGGAGGGCTACGGGGTTGATGCCTTCCTGCAGATTTCAAAACTTGGCAACAAGAACGAAAGACTCACCACACGAGCCTCTATGGACGCAATCTAGAAGGTGCTACTCGCTCCATCAAAGCAAGAACACACCGTGTGTAGCCACTGGCCTTCCAAGCCGCCTTCTAGTTTGGTGGTATTTACTATATCGTTTGCCGCCTTGCTCTCAAAACTCCACAATCGTCATTTCGGTGTTTTTTTTTCCTCGCGTCAAGACACGTATTCTTCCAAAGCATCCATAGCGCTCAAAATCATATACGAATCATGTCTCTCGAGCAACTCGTAAGTACATCAAACCAGATTTATAGCTTTGCTGACTAACGCCTCCAGCCGTCACTACACACCGGTCTTGGTGTTAACGGCCACGCCCATCCATCGCCTACCGCCGCCACCATGTCCGCATCCGGCACTGAAGAGGAACGTCTAGAAGAACTTCTAGCCGGTCTTGTGTTTGATGTCGAATTACGAGGTCTTGCCTTCAGTTCCCATGCAGCTCCGCAAGCAATGCATCTTCCCCGATTGCGTAAATCCAAGTCTCTCTTCCAAAGTAGGCTGGTCCGTGTCATACTCTAGTCCATATGGCTAATATGTGACAGCGGTGAGCCACCTCGACGACATTTCCTGTTGGAAAGGAATCTCAAACGCACAAGCTCTGGAAATCGTACTATGGGAACGTTTGTTCCAGCAATGTCTCGCAAAGTATATTGAAGAACGATTGCACCGTAGCATCATCGTTCAAATGAGAAAACATAGCGGCAAGACATTCTTAGTGTCTCGGTCCACAAGCATTCTAGCTAACTCATTCTCAGAGTATGTCGACGAGTTCACTCTCGTACCCTTCCTGCTCCGACTTATTCCCAAGGAACATGCGCGCTTCATTAATATCAATGTGCACAACCTCATTGGCGATATGATTGATGCCTTTTACGAGGATCATCCTAGCAAAACCGCAGCACGCGACTTTCGCTGGTCGCTTGGCTCCCAGGACCTCCCCAGTTTCGTTTACAACTTTCTCTGTATACATGATTGCTTCCGAGAGACCTTAGCGGGGCCGTGTCTATACGTCAAGTGTACATTGGATTGGTCCAAGTATCCTTGCCTCTCGACAGTCGCTCATGTGGCTTGGCAGCCGCCCGACGTTCGATTCCATAATGTCCCTGCTCAGATTGCCCCAAGAGGACAGTTCGTCATCGCCCCCTGCCATGTACCAGTCTTGGGCGGGCTGCAGACCGCGTGCTACAAGCACTACCCCGGCAACATTTTCTATACAGTGACAAAGTCCTTGTCCACGATTCAGTGGGATCATAAAGACCACATATTCAGGGCACAAGCACCAGACAACACAGAGGTACGACGCCTTCCGTTGGGTATAAGTCTAGTCTTGAGAATTCACTGACGGTCAGTTACAGGGAACGTGTCCTCAAGTTCCCGAGATCGTGATTGAAGCTCGTACCGTCGTGGAATTTCCAGAAAGCGTGCGCTTTGAGCGCGTGTCGCGATATGCCATCAAGATCAGCGTGGCGACATCTACTCAGCGTACTACAACATTGGATCAACATGTATCACAAGCCAATACACCAAAGAAGCGTTGGGCACATTCGTACGCCAACAGTCCGGTGTCAAAAACGCGTCCTCATGGCATAGGTCCTCGGAAGTGGATCAACAGTCCTCTTGATAATTCGGTAAACGAGCACCAGTCCATGGCCGCTGATAAAGACCTGAAAGACGTAAACCCAGTTACCATCCCCCCCATAATCGAGATTATCACCTCTGCTGGTAGCGTTGCGACTGTCTCTCCAAAAAAGCGAAAGTCTTCCCTATCTGATGCCGCAATACTTGCTATTGACACAGCCACTGATAAAATGGAGGCCAGTTTCAAACGGCAAAAGCTTGAAGAATCTGAAGATGGGAGATCAGATACTTCCACTTTGTCGGCCGGACACGAGCCAGTTGAGCCCCATCCAACGCTCGCTGTAGTCCCTCAAATGACTCAGCGCTCGTCTCCAAAGAACCACGAGGAGAAAGAATTACCCACAAAACTTTCGTACCGCACGGAGAACATCAACGATATCCTCCAACGATACCGCATAATCCACGATCCCGCATCTTTCTTACCCAAAGACCGGCCAAGCAAGACGGCCAATAACGAAACAATCACCGTTGCTTCAGCACGCTACACCACACCACCCCGCCGATGCCCCACTCCGCCATTCAGCACAGCCAGTCCTCAAGTCTCCCCCCGAACAGTCTCCCTCACCGCAGCAATCGGCCCTTCTCCACGAAAACCATTACGACTACCGTCCAGTCCTACATATTCCCAATCAAACAAGCGTGTGGATTCCTGTCACTTCCAATCCCTCGCCACCGCCGACCTCTCACAACGACAAATCCAATCCAACTACCGCGAATTCGAAGAGTGGGCCATGCGCAAGAAGACGCGGGGACTAGGCGATGTGGGTGATTTGCAATTTGAGCGTATCTTTCTGGGCGATAGCGAGGAGGAATGGGGCAGCTGGGGGGAGGATGCTGATGCTGATGCTGATGCTGATGATGATGTGGAT
>Ga0265797_10011655_pt1 | contig 10964 bp, 11 predicted proteins | sample P2T30metagenome_FD_192433 | JGI IMG/M metagenome (GOLD analysis project Ga0265797, IMG submission 192433) | Plant litter microbial communities from East Loma Ridge, Irvine, California - P2 T30 | ecosystem: Environmental > Terrestrial > Plant litter > Unclassified | place: USA: California... | reverse complement strand
GGAGTCCACGATGAAGTTCTCACCAGGCTCATCTTTCCTTTCTCCAACATGGTATGTATATTCGCTGAGGACGTTGGTGGCATGGACGCTGCATTAGACAAGATCGAAGCTTGGTCGACCACAGAACATGCAACGGACATCGCCAGATTCGCCTGGCAGACCCTTCCAAGAGTCTGCATCATCACTCATGGCCCTTCGACACTCGATACTCAGATCCAAGATGAGGCATCATCTATGCGTGTAAAAAAAATGAAGTATCGCGGTCACTTCTCGACGGTTAAGATCATGCGTCTCGACGCAGAAGGCGCTCCCAACGTCGAGCATGACTTTCGCCTTTTACTAAAGACCGAGCTGGAGGCCTCCCGCAACATGAAGCAGGAGTATCGAGTACAATTCAATGGGAACCATCTATCCAGTCTCTTCTCTCAAGCAATGAAAAACCTTGTAACTGCCGACAAGAGAGAGTTCAGTTTCATAGGAGCTACTAGACTCTATCGCCCAGTACCCTCTTCCTATTCGGAGCAGTTCAGTACTTTGCTACATATTCAACAAAAATATGGAGTCGCATTTGACGCGATCGCCACGTTGATCGCTTCTTGTCTTTTGCTGGACGCGTACCCGCGTGCTTGCCATGGTAAATTAGATCTTGTGAATATAATGCGGATGATCGGAGGCTGACTCACGCAGAATTCAGGGCATGCGACCTTTTTGACAGGCTATACGCAGATCAACTCGAAACGGCAATGAAGAATGGCCGCGCCGCTGCGATATTACCTGGTGAGATCCTTTGTCATGACTCAGTTATCGCAAGAGGCCGCGGTGCTGTATTTGCCAAATTCGCCGGATGGTTACAGAAGAAAGACCAGCAGGAGACTGAGATTGATAAAAACAAGGATTGGGCTTTACAGAGGCACAAAAAAAACCTCGAGAAGCTACGCTACTATATGGATCCGAAACTATTGGTGTCCGCAGAGATTTGCGTCTTCTGCCTGACTGGTCCTCCACAACATGTTCTCAAGTGCGGACATGCTCTGTGCGACTTATGTGTGCCGAGATTAGCGCAAGCTGGAGGCCGCGAAGAGTGTTGTTACGTGGTAACATCTTGCATGATCTGTCAAGCTTCTGAAAGCCTCAAGATTTATCTAAAACCAGCAACTGCTGGCACTCGAATACTCACGATCGATGGAGGAGGTGTCCGAGGGGTTGGCACGCTGGAGCTCTTGAACATGTTGCAAGCAGAATTGGGCGATAAAGCTCGCCTACAAGATTTTTTCGACCTTGCTTTCGGCACAAGTGCTGGTAATGAGTTTAACTCTTGCTCCTTTATTCTTTGCATGCTGACGATGTCTAGGTGGCCTGATCGTGCTCGGTATGTTCGCAAAGCAGTGGGACGTGTCTGAGTGCATGACTTCATTTTGCGAAGTTGCGCAACGGATATTCAAACCTTCAAACCGGCTTTTGAAGCGTATACTCGGTGTAACTTATACGTTGACTTGCTGTCTTTTATGGGACAATGGACTGTATGAGAGTCAACCGGTAATCTCGTCCTTCAAGGAAAGCTTCGGACCGGCTTTGCGCATGTTCTCCAATCCCGTCAACAACGTGTCTCGTTACAAATACGCCGTCACCACAACAAAGATCGACGATACCGCCGCGGTCGTGTTCTCAAATTATAACCTGGTTGACCAAGACATCCTCGACCTTTCGACTACAGCTCAAAGCGAGCGATCAAGTGCCTCGATACTTCCTGGTCGATCGGCCCCCACAACATGCTATCGATATAGCAGAAATAGTATAAGCGAGAGTCCGCTTGTATGGGAGGTGTAAGTGAACTTCAGCCGCATTCTAAGTCGTCTTCGCAGGGGCATCCGTTGACAATTTTCATTTTTAGAGCAAGAGCTACCTCCGCTGCCGCACCGTTCGTGAACCCTTATATCTAAGTGTCCAATGAGACTGGTCTTACGATCTTGACTTACTCTTCGTAGGTTCTTTGAATCCGCTCCAATCGGCAACGATGGTAAACACCGAGATGGCGGCTTTCGCAACCCAAACGCGACCAATGTGGCGTTGGAGAATTCCAGGAAAATTTGGCCCGATACGACGATTGATATCACCGTTTCTGTCGGTACGGGTAAGAAACCTCAAGAACCAAAGGCCAGTTCGGTCCCCCTAAGGGGTAGACTGCGTAACGGTACGGTAGCCATGCTTGTACGATGGGGTAAAGCAAGGTTGCTTGAGGCAATTGACGGTGAAGTAATTCATGAGCAGGTGCAAAACTCGCTAGATGACGTCGGGCGCTCTAGATATTTTAGATGGAATCCCGAGTTCCCTGATGGCCTACCACGACTGGATGATGTCCGAATGATGCCATACATCCGTGAACAATTCGCCGCGTCTCCATCCGAGAAAATATTGTCGGACATCAAGATGGCCCTGGTCGCCTCTTCTTTCTTTTTTGAGCTACGCAGTGTTCCGAAATACGGTCGTGATCGCATTTACTCATGCGAGGGAACGATACGAATCAGAGGGAATCCATATCTTGTCCTTGAGCTCCTTACCTCATGCGCCCCTGAGAGGGCAGTGTTTGTGAGGAGGGGAGAACTGGGCCAGGTACGCACAGTAGACGCTATTTGCCCGTCATGTGGTTTGTTCGGCCAGGATGTGCAATTCGAGGTCCATGGGTACGACGACTCCCACGCCATTTCCCTTAAATTCGGGAAGGGTTGCGAGTATCGGATCTCGGGCTTTCCTCGTGATATGGCATGGTTCTGCAAGCAACAAGGCCTAGGCGACGTGTTTTCGGCACACCCTTCATCGTTTGACCCCTGTGTTTGCCGTCTGCCGCGGAAATTGGGTAAGCTGGACGACAGAAAGAGAAGGGCGCGTTTGTCGGCAGACTTACCGGATGCCAAAAGACGACGTGTGGCACCGAGAAGTGATAAGGAACTTTTGTATTGGTTTTAGTCTAAGAGTTTAGACGTCTAAACTATGAAGATGACCATTTTGGACAATTCATTGATTGATAAATGATGACTTACCGCTTACCGCTCGAACATCGTCAGCAACGGCAAGTGATACTGCTCAAGTACAATGTGTGTAAACCATAAGTTAGAAGAGTTATACGACTTTTAAGAAAGAACAGCGCACAACTGTATTGGGACGAATAAACTCGGTAACTTGAAACAAATTAACTCAACCCTTATTGGAGTGCAGAGCTTCGCCTGCCCAAACTCGAACATCTTGACGATTGTACTTACATTAGCTGCCGTTTGATGTTTGGACCGATAGCGCAACACCTCCCCTGCTCAATAAATGCCCGCCTTCTAGACATACGTGATAACGCGGTAAGATTTTTTTACACCTGTTGCAATGGAATGGTAAACGACTAAATGTGCCAATACGCCATCTACGGATAATTGAAGTATCGCAGAATGAATCCTAGAAAGTCGGTCGATACTGATCAGGTGGACAACTTTCTAGAATCACCCTTCCCTTTTCGTCCAAGTAGGCTCCTTCGTCACTGATGTTCACATGCTCGCTCATCCCCACGGTGCTGCGAATTTCGTCCTTGCTAATTCCCAGTGGATCTTGCGGTATCCACACCGTTGACACACGGGCGCCGCTGTAAGACTGCGTCGCACAGCTACCTTGTGCCCGCGTGCTCAAAGCCATTGACTTTCCCGACTCCAGCGACTGATTACTCGATCCAATGATAGATGGTCGACTTTCTGCCATTCTGGAGAAGGCTCTACGGTCGACGTGCGGTGAGTAGTTCACGTTTGGGCGCCTCCCTACGGTTGCACCGTGTGCCTTGCTGCCTTGCAAGCCTACATCCGGGACGCCTTGATCGTTGTAATTATCCTGATCTGAGCTAAGACCTTGTTCTCTCCCGAAAACCGGCAAATAATCCATTAGAGGTCCGAAAGTGCGGTTCAGGAAGAACTGGTACGCAACTGTCAAGGCTAGCACAACCAGCATTGCGAGGCCATGGGGAATGCATGTCAATCTCCCATCAACCCCTGTGGCTATAAAGAACAGGCCAACCAAGCACAGCTCTAGGACATACAAGCCAGTAAAGAGCTGGTTCAGTGCTGCCACGAAGAAGCGACCCCCGGATTCAAAATTCGTTTGATAGACGTAAAGTACGTTGTAGCGGTAGACCACCCAGTGAACCGCAAAGGCAAACGACACGAAGACTAGAACCAGTGGTGCTATCACACTAAAAGTGATGCCTATCACCGCGATGTTAGTCAATGGCGGGAAAAGACGAGCCCATTCGACGTTTGAAAGCTTCGCTTGTCTTTGCCACTTCTGGCGAGGTGTGGTATCTGAAAGATGGCTGATTATCTGGACCAGCAAAGTGACAGGTTGGAGTAGTGCGCCGCTGGATCCAGTCAGCGCTTTCACCAGGACATACGACATGAAGTAGTTGGCTGCTCTAGGCAGAGTTTGAGCAAGCTGAGTCGGAACGCTTTTGGGGTTCTCGGCGGCATCGGAGAGGAAACCGAGCAGGCTGCTCGAAACCGCCACGACGAGGAACACCTGTCACTGTCAGTCTGAGGTGTTCGAGCAGAAGATTGGAAGTAGTTGACCCACTTGGACGAACAAGAACAGAAAGTGCCAAGTTTGCACCCCTAGCTCCCTGATACTACCCGTGGGCACGCCTTGGAACTGTACGACGTGCCTGTAACACACTGGTACCAGAACGAGGAGCAGTTGGAGCATTGCAGGCGGCAAGACACCCTGGATGACATTTTTGACCGCGTCTGGCCAATCGGCCAACCATGAGAGCCAACTGACTTGAGACGCGAGAACGTCCAGGTTGGCGAGGAAGGAAGTGAAGGCTACCGGAACTGCGTACAACACGATCAGACCCGCACTAATGAGCAAGCCGATACAGGTTCGGATCCAGCGTTGTCGCCATCCCAAGGCCAGGTTGTCCCAGATAACGTCGAGCGAATCTATCTCTAGTATACGGGGGGTCATACTATGCGGCGCGCCGTGTATTACAGATTGACACGCAAGATGTGCCGAGATCCGATTGTTGAATTGAACAAAAGCATTGTTCAGCATGGGATAGGTATCTTCGCGATCTTGGGTCGCCGTGATCTCCTGGTTAAGCTTGTTCAACGTCCTCCGGAGATGGTATATGCGGTCGACCTTCCTGCCCAAGAAAGGTAGCGAGGGAAACCAAGGCTTTGCCAAAAGCGGCAGGCGTATTGTTTTCCGACGCTCCGCTTCTAGGTAATGCTTCCACACGGCGTCTATGTCTTGCTTCTTGCCGGAGGTGCAGGAGCTCTGCTCTTGAGACACCCTTTTTGATCGAAACGGAGGCTTCCGCTGTCCCTTGGACTCAATGTTGACTTTGAGTCTGGCTGAACTATTCTCTGTAGCCCCTCTTTTTGCCTGCACGGTGAGTTCACCCGCTCTCGAGCGAGTTACTCCTGGCACCACTGCATTGCTCTTTATAGGCATGCGAAACCACTCTCGAGGCGACCAAATAATACTACATGTGTCGTTTTGCCGCGTTGATCTCGCAACATTGGAAGCGCATGCCTTCATGAGCTCGGTCTCTGCTACTTCGATCGCTTCGACGATCTTATCGCGCTGCGAGAGTTTTGCGGATAAATCTCTGGTGTCCCTGTTGATATGAATAGTTCTGACTCCGCCTGGAAAAATGTCGAAGATCCCCTCGAGCTTCTCGTATTCGAGCAGCGACTTGGGGATATTGGCCACAAGAATTGTGTCGGGCGACGCCTGAGTTTGATGTGTTCCGCTACTCGCATGTTGCCGCCGCGTCGTGACGTACAACAGGGTTTCGTCGTAGATCACATAGCAAACCCACACGACCACTAGAGTACCCAAAATCCAGTGTACCCACAGCCTACCGGCAGTGTATTGTGGCGCCACGTTTGAGATTGAGAAGACATCCAAAACGGCCGTGTTCCCAGCATCACCAGAGAGACGATTCACCGGTGCCAATATTGGTAGTACAACCAATGTCACTGGTAAGAAGACCTTCAACATCATGCGGACGTAGCGGAGGAAGAAGAATGCATCGAGTCCGCATTTCTGGATTATCTGATCGTCCTCCGTTGAGCACACAGGTCTCAGCCAGGCGAATACACCATCCGGTGGCTTTGGTAGGCGCTGCTCTTCTGGAACCAGATACGTACGAGGTCGACTTTTGCATTGGCCAAATGTTAGCTGCGTTCTCGACTTCTGATCGTGTATATTTCACTCACTATATTCTTGCGTATCGAAGGCGAGGGCGAAGGAAGAGAAAGAGGATAGTCTGCACGCTATACAGCACCAAAGCGTACGCGGCACCAGCGAGCAGTAGTTTCCAGGTAAGGCCTTCGCTTTTCAGTGCAGTACCAGAATTGCTTTTGAAGATTTCATCGGCCGATGGGGCTTCCAGCGCGGCATCCATCAAGTTGCAAGCCTATTGTAGAGTGTAGAGCGTGAGCGCGGCTAAAATAAGATCGGTTTGAGAAGTACCGTAGCGGGAGCAAAGCAAGAGAGGTAAGTGGAAGAGAGGCAAGTAAAAGTGATAAGAGGACATGGGAAGGAGTGGGACAGGGATGGAAAAGACAGTGTGGGTAGTATGGATTGAAGGGATTGAAGGGGTCGAGGGGGTGAAATGGAGGAACGAGTAAACAAGCAATGTCTATTGTCGGACGAATCGGACGGTAACGCAGTCTTTCGGCGGCCGCAAGCTTCGAAAAGGTGACACGGCGTGATAAATGCAAACGGGTTGACGAGTGATAGTTCGGCCTGCACCCAATTCCTGTGAACTGGTATGGGCTACCATAGTTCCTCGAAACATCTGCCTTTCTCAGTCATCTAGCGAACGCGCAACGACCAGTCGCTGTTCCACAAAAGCGCAGGTCATGCTCAATAAAATGCAATGCAATACAGAGTGACGGCAGACGAGGTGGCATCTGCATTGGAGGGGCGGCACAGGCCGCGAAGGGGAGCCTAGCAGCACGACTGCGGTTTGGCACATGACAATGTAGCACGGACGCTACACTTATCCTCGTCATGGCTAAGTTGAGCGGACGTGCACTGTTGGAACACACCTCTCTTCTACGACCAGCATCATTCGTGTCGACGTGAATGTGCTTGCCTAGCAGTATGACTGCGGTTTGGCACATGACAATGTAGCACGGACGCTACACTTGTCCCCGTCACGGCTAAGTTGAGCGGACGTGCACTGTTGGAGCACACCTCTCTTCTACGACCAGCATTGTTCGTATCGACGTGAATGGGCTTCCGGAAACATCGCACACCATCCGCGAGCATTTAGTTGTACAAAGCTTATTGTGTGAACTTCGCGGGTGTGCGAGTTGGAGATGGTGTTTTGTTCCGCTGTCTTCAGCCCATGATGTCGCCGTTCGCGCACTGGGTCCTTCCGGCCCGCTTATATACTGTGGTCGCATTGCCGTTTGGCTTCGGCAGTCAAACTCAAGGCTGACGAAGTCCTTCCGTTGTCGACAATCACGTCGGACTAGCTGCAAGCTGAGTAATACAGCAGCAAGCAATAACACGGTGTCCATTGGCCGAGTCAAGTTCGTCAAATATGCCTTTACAATTAAGCGACCATGTTCGCCAACCACTCGAACACCTGAGCACTCGGTCACATCCCGAGGATCTCTACTTCTAAGGGAGACAGCTCCCTCGTGCCTGTCTACATCTGCGGGTCAGGCTGTGTATAAGTATTGCAGCAACCCCCGAGGTTGTCTACCCTTGTGCCTCTTCAACTCACAGCCTTCCGTCTTCAACTCACACTTGTCAGCTCTCCCGTACTTACCACTCTTGAATCACAGCACGCAACTTCCCAAGACTGCGCATATGCCCGAAAAGTGCGGGTCAGTCAACATGTTTGCGCTTTCTGGCACGAACTCATATCGCTCTCAGTCCTGTCCTTCTGATCCTCAACCGCGACCTATCCAGGAAATGCAAGGAATGCAAGACACACTTGAAGAATTGCGACACCTGCTCTCTCGTAGCATCAATAGCAACGAAGAAAGCATGAAATCTGTGCTGGACTTCTGCGCGAGAACTGCAGCATGGAATCAATGGATCTTCGAACAACAAAGGCTCGTCGAGAAGCTGAGATGCGCATTGGACGCCGCGAAACATAGCCTTGCCAACTCAGAGATCGCACTACAGCGGGAGAGAGTGACCTCCGACGCTCTGAGGCAAGCAATTGCGGCCGAGACGCAAAGGTCGGACGGGCTGAAAGTCGAGCTCGGCATACGTAGCAAGTCCGTCGAGACTTTTGTTAAAATCAACGCCGAGTTGAGCAACGCAGTGTCCAATCTGACTACACTCGGTGGAGCTGAGGTTTGAGCGTTAAACGCTTCAAGCTGCCTCCTGTCGAACACGGCGTGCGTTTGGGATGAAGGAACCTGAGTTCCGATCGAGCAAGAGAGCGTTGCCTAGGACTGAGCCAAGATACTTTGCAGTCAAAATAGCTCCGGCCGCTCCTACGCAGTCGCCCTAAGTAAATTTATGGCAATTGTACGACTTGCGAGGACACCATGTCGAGTAGACCGGATGCGGCCTGAGACCATCATTTATATCCTTACGTAGCTCCATCCTCAAGCATCGTCTGCCAGGGTTTGGATCATCTATTAGAAACCCCTTCCTATTTGGATCTTGGACAGCCCCGTATCTTGCACGAACCAGGTTTCTGCAGCGGCTGTTTCTCACTTCTCTTCCTATCAAGACGGAGTGTTATCACCAGTGGCATAGACAAGCTAGATGTATCATCTCGATATTATCCACATGGCAAATCTTGATAAATCACGAGTATTTCCCCGAGTATTCCTTCCGACACGCCCCCCGTTGTTTCACCCACAGGTACTACTCCGTCGGGGGGTCGAATGTTCACAGCAATCTCACCCATCATGTCTAGCTCACCAAAACCTGCTCCCTCCCTGACAGGCATATAACTAACCATCCTACTCACAGCAAGTCTTTTTCGTTTTCACGCACACACATCACAGCATCAAAATAACTTGGCCGACTCAAAGGCACATAAGATGGAGGCAAAAGAGGACAATGCAGCGACATCTGAGAGGCAAACTCTCCATAAAAGTAAGAGAGTAGCGCGCCCAGGCCACCATCGCCTGGTTCAATTACTAAATCCGATCAGGACGCAGGGCCTCGGACCTCAATATAAACATTGCAACTAACAAGCGCCAAAAGATTGGTGCTCATGAGTCAAATCGCCCCCCTACACCTTACCCTTTCCCAAGGTTAGACGGTGGTAGTAGTACAACGACTGGTGCTACAACGCCAAGTACTTGCCCTGCGAGCGCGGAACTCCACTACTTGCCGACCCAGCTGCAAAAAGTTGTCGACGCCGTGACCTCCCTCAAAGAGAACATTGCAGTCCTGTGTTTCCAGGCCGAAAGGTCAAGCGTGGAGGAGGTCGCACACCTGGGGACGAATCCATGCGACGAAATCGTCCGCGAGCTGAGATCGGCGATGGTGATGCACTCCGAATGTATCAGAGTTACTGAGCAGCACGTGAGAGCCCAGGTCGGAGCTGAGATCACGGCGTTACTACATGCATTCAGGGACTAGGCAACGGTTCCCTACGAAGACTAGATACATCTTGTACAACAGTGAGCGGTTCCGCTGCTGTAAGACTCTAAAAAGCCTTACAAATGAACAGCGCTCTGATTTACTCCTCCCCCTGTGCTGCCTGGCCCGTTGGCTCTCACGGTGGCCAACACCACAGAAATTCGGCGTGAAGTGTTCTTCTCTTTCTCGTAGCTCCTTGAGCATCATTCCTCCGCCGACTGTTTCTTTTGCGCTTCGAACGCAACTTTGAGCGCAAGAGAGACGATGCGAGCGCGGCTGCAGTCTGCGCGTGGTGTATGTACCGCAGCATCAACCATCATATTCCGCCCATCTCTTCAACAGCCCGCAACCGGACTTGCTCTCCCAAGGCTGGGGGGGGGCTCGCTCGCCACGCCTTCTCACGCGTTTTCAAGTCTTGACAATACGTAACTTAGTGTTGATGCTTTGGCGTGCTTCGGCGGTTGAGCGGTGTCTCAGTGCATCTGCAAGCTTCTCATTGCGTGCCAGATCCTCTCGGCGTCTGGTGGGTAATTAGTCTGCCAAAATGTTGTCGCATGGCTTCCGGTGTCTGATTGTTCGTTCATGAGCGTACCGATCCCCGAGCACCAGTACAGCAGAGCATAGCTTTACATGACCTTTGGCAGATGTCACATGACCATCGGCATATATCACATGACCATGGGCGGATGCGCCGGTGCGAGCCCTTCTCTAGGTTCTCCAACAACGCTCGGCAGTCATGCGAGAAATGGCCCCTGACTAGCTTTCTCCACTCCAGTTGAACTACCGCAGCCGCACGGAGGCTCGCTGTTCCTTGTGGAGCGTGCTAGCCGCTGCATGCGTTTCCGCAGCCAGGCCTAGACTCGAATTCCGGAACGCTTGGCTTCCGGATCCTCATTCCCTCCTTTCAGCATGATAGCGTGACAGCATAATAGCGTGATGCTCAATACGCCGTGATTCAATCTGCCATGATCCCGGAATGGAGCGATATCATGGAACAATAGACATGGAAGGCACCACTAGATGTCATGATCTATAGCTTCCTGTGGCTGTTCCGCGGTGCATCTCCTTTTCTCCACACGTAAGGTCATTCTTCCAACCGCGTAGCCCACATGTTCGTACCTTCCTGATCTGGCCTTGGTGCACTCTTGAGACCGTTAATGGTCAAATAATCTAAAATGGAGACAAGCGCGCAAACATGTGGCCAGGATACCATGTCGCAAGATTATCACCGCATGCGGCAGCACGAGGTCCGTCATGCACGATTGGGTTTTGAGCGTTGGAAAACTGCCCTTGAGGGCTGGTACTCTCCCGCGACAAGAAATGCAGGGTGACTTGCATGACTTCTGAGCCGCATCAGATTACGCAAG